>WNFV01000184.1_pt1 | contig 75971 bp, 65 predicted proteins | sample 5400101 | NCBI WGS metagenome assembly WNFV01 (sample SAMN13153361, study PRJNA577476) | soil metagenome | isolation source: 115 cm soil or saprolite under grassland replicate 1 | place: USA:California | collected 2016-06-15
CGCGCGAATGCCCATGAGGGCGACCTGGCCGGACTTGCGCGGGCCTTCGCACGCGAGAAGCGGCTGGATGAAGCGCTGGAGTGCGTCGACGCGGCACTCCGTCGGGGGGACGCCGCGTCCGATCCCTTCGGACGAGAGCGTCGCCGGCGGGGTGATGAGGACGACCCGACCCGAGATGGCTGGTGGCTGCCGCGCCACCGTCCCGATTTCGGCGGCAGGACGCGGACGACGAATCGGCTGCGTTCCGCGGTCGATGACGGCGGCCGTCTCCAGGACCCCTGGACGCGGGAGCGGATCTGTGTCGAACGGGCGAGGATCCTGCGGCGGCTCGGGCGGTTCGAAGAGGCGGCGGGCGCCTGGGAGGCCGTGGCCGTTGCCGGTGGGGCGCGTGGCGTCGTCGCGTGGATCGAGGTGGCCAAGCTTCGAGAGCATCGCCTTGGCGATCTGATGGGGGCCTACGAGGCCGTCCGCAGCGGCTGGCGACAGGCCGAGCGCAGCCGGACCCTGGGTCGGCCCTTGCCGCACGTCGAGGCGAACCTCGTCGAACGGGGCCGGCGCCTGCGGCGGCGCCTGGGATGACCGCGGTCAGGCGGTCTGACGCCCCGCGGTCATTCGCCGGCGAACGGCCGAACGCTCCGGCACGCCCAGCAGGCCTCGCCCCTCCAGGACGAGCGAGGCCACCGCCGCGGCCAGCAGCACGTCGAAGCGCTGGTCGAGGCGTCCGCCGACCAGCCGCGGCTCGGCCCTGGCCGCCAACAGGGCCGCCAGGAAGACGTCGCCGGCGCCCGTGGGGTCCACGATCGCGGGCGAGCGGATCGCCGGATAGTGGTACATCGCGCTCGCTCCGTCGCGGCCGGCGGTCATGACCAGACCGCCGTGGTCGCCCTGGGTGAGCACGAGAGTGGCCCCCGGGTGCAGGAACCGGAACAGGTCGCTGACTGGCGCGTCGGGCCCCAGGTCGTCCCGGCTGACGCCCACCAGGTCCGCCCGGGCGACGATCGGCGATGTGCCCGGAGGTCGGCGTCGGACTCGCTGCCCGGCCACGACCTCTCGCAGCATGCCCTGCCAGCCGGCCGCGACGAGCGCGCTCTCGTCGGGAACCTCAGACCAGGCGGGCGGCAGCTCGTCGGCCACCGTCGCCAGGATCCATGCCGGCGCGGTACGCCACCCGTCGGGCAGCGCCTCGACGGGAATCGGATCCGCGCTCTCGTGGCCCACCTGGATCCGGCCCTCGGGCGTCTCCACGTTGTCGAAGACGGGTCCTCGTTCGAGCGGGACGAGATGGACGACCACGCCGGCGTGGCGCAGCAGGTCGAGCTCGAGCGCGGTGGCGGCGTCCCGATCCACGCCGACCAGTGCCGCGGTCTGCAAGCCGAGCCGGGCGGTGGTCAGGGCCGAGTACGCGACTCCCCCACCGAGCCGCCAGCCGCGCGGATCGTCGGTCGCGATGTCGCGAGCGGCAGCCCCCACGACCACCACCTGGGGGGCAAACCGGCCGTCCGCAGGGTCGTCAGTCCGGACGTCGGCTGACGCATCGGCCGGCGACCCAGCCGGCGGCCCGGCCGGCGCGCCGGGGGAAGCCCGGTCCACAGGCCCGCCGCGGGAGCCGTCGGTCATGCGGCCGTATACTCAAGAGGTTCCGACTGGCGCGGTCGGATCGAGCCAGGATGCCGGGAGCGAACGTGTATTTTTACGAACTTCATGAAGGCGATGGCGACATCTTCGCCGATCTGTTGCTGGCCCGCGAGGAAGAGATGGAGCCGGAGGAGTTCTTCGAGACGGTGAAGAACGTCCGGGAGCGGGTGCTCGACTCGCACGAGCACGATACCCTCATCGAGGCGATCGCCGACGAGCTGGAACGCGATTACGAGTTCATCTTCATCTCCGACGATCGGCTGACCGCGGCCGTCAACGTCTCGCGCGACCCCGATGAGACGTTCCTGACCGACCTGGACGGTGATGAGTCGCAAGGGACCGAAGGCGCCGACGATGAGCTCGACGCGGATTACAAGTCGATCCTGGCCGACTTCCGGGGCGACGCTTCCCGCCGGCCGAACTGACCCCGGCCGCATCGACCCCGGTCGCATCGCCGATCAGCGGCTGAAGAGCACCTCCAGCACGTCGCCATCCTTCACCCTGTAGGTCTTTCCCTCGGATCGCAGCCGGCCGTGCTTCCGCGCCTCGGCCGTGGAGCCGAGCGCGACCAGGTCCTCGTAGGTCACGACCTCTGCGCGGATGAAGCCCTTGGCCAGGTCGGTGTGGATGGCCGCCGCGGCATCCACCGCCGTGGACTCCGATGGAATCGGCCATGCCCGGACCTCGTCCGGACCGGCCGTCAGGAAGCTCACCAGGCCGAGCAGGCGGTAGGACAGCGCGATGACCCGGTCCAGGCTCGAGGCGGTGATGCCCAGCTCGTCCATGAACGCGGCCGCCTCGTCCGGTTCGAGCTCGCCGAGCTCCATCTCGATCCGGGCGGACAGCGCGTCGACGATCGTATGGCGATGGTCGTACCGGTCGGCGATCGCCGCGACGCGCTCGGCCGCGTGGGGCAGGTCCGCTTCGCCGAGGTTCAGGAGGACCAGGACGGGCTTCTGGGTGAGGAAGCGAAAGCCGCGGATGGCCTTCTCTTCGTCGACGTCGAGCTCGACGTCGCGGATCGGGCGGCCGCCTTCCAGCGCCTGCCTGAGCCGGCGCAGGATCGCCTCCTCGCGCTCGTTTGCCTCGCGCTCGGCGGAGGTGCCGTGACGGCCCGACGTCCCCAGCCGTTCCAGCCGGCGGTCGGCGATGGCCAGGTCGGCCAGGATGAACTCCAGGTCCAACCGCTCCAGATCCCGCCACGGATCGACGGAGCCCTCCGGGTGGGGCACGCTCGGGTCGTCGAACGCGCGGACGACGTGCAGGAGGGCGTCGGAGTCGCGCAGCCGCGCGAGGTGCTCGGCCGGCAGCTCCTCCGTGCCGATCCGCCCTTCACTCGAGGCGGGCGGGGCGGGCAGGTCCGCGTACGTCACGTCGGCATGGATGACCTTCCTGGGCTTGAAGATCTCGGCCAGCCGGTCCAGGCGCTCGTCCGGAACCTTGACCGCGCCAACGTTGAGCTGCATCCCGCCGAAGCCACCGGTCTGGGCGTGGCCGCGAGTGAGGGTGTTGAAGACGGTCGTCTTGCCGCTTGCGGCAAGACCCACGATCGCGATCTGCATGGCGCCAGCCTAGCGAGGCGCGGGCGATCAGCGCTCGAGCTCGGACAGGTTTGCGTCTGAGCGGTCGATCAGGTCCCGGACCTGGTCCGGGCTGCGCATGAACGGGTCCATGCCCATCATCGGATTCGGCGTCGCGCCGCCGCCGGAGGTCTCGACCGTGATGGCCAGATGCTGATAGATGGTTCGGAACCGGCGCAGGAAGCGCAGCTCGTCGCCGCCCGACAGCGACGGCCCGAAGGGCAGCATCGCGATTTCGCGGGCCATCTGGACGAGCGTCACGCGGTAGTCCTCCATGGCTCCTCCGATGGAGTACACGGCTAGTAGCCGACGGCTGGGTCGACGACGTTGACGAGCGGCTCGCCCGCAGCAAATCGCCTGAGATTGTCGCAGAAGAGGCCGACGCTCCGGTCCAGGACGCGCCCGCTGGACCATGACGTGTGCGGGGTGACGATGACGTTCGGCAGGTCGTAGAACGGGGAGTCCGGCGGCAGCGGCTCTTCCGCGAACGTGTCGAGCACGGCGCCTCCGATCCGACCATCGCGCAGGGATCGAAGGAGCGCGCGCTCGTCGACGAGGCGACCGCGGGCGACATTGATGAGCCAGGCGCCTGGCTTGGTGAGGGCAAGGGTCTCGTCGTTGATCATGCCCTCGGTCTGCGGCGTGAGCGGCGCCGCGAGGACGACGAAGTCGGACTCGGCCAGGAGGTCGGGCAGCCCGTCGGGGCCGAGCACGCGATCGAGCATGATCGCACCGAGTGGCCGCTCGTCTCCATCGCCATCGCCGGGAGGCTCCTCGCTGCTGCCAGGCTGCTCGACGGCCACATCGGATCGCCGGCGGGTGGCGATGACCCGGCAGCCGAAGGCAGTCGCCAGCGCGCCCACCGCTCGGCCGATCGAGCCGAGGCCGACGATCCCGACAGTGACGTCCCGCAGCTCGGCGCCTTCGAGCGGCTGCCAGGTTCGCTCATGCTGGAGCTCCAGCAGCTGCGGCAGTCGCCGGCTGACCGCGAGGATCATCATCATCACGTACTCGGCGATCGGGCGGCTGAAGACGCCCCGTGCGTTGGTGATCACGAGCCCTCGCTCGCCGCCCGCCCGGGTCAGGACGCGTTCCACGCCGGCCGAGGCGCTGTGGACCCAGACGAGCCGCGGGGTGCGCGCGAGAAGTCGATCGAACGCGTCCGCCGACAGCCACCCCCGCAGCAGCACCTCGACGTCGTCGACTGGCCCATCGGCCAGGCCCTCCACGCTGACGTTGACGAGCCGCGCTCCCGGCGCCGCCGCCCGGATCCGCTCCAGGTCGCCAGTCCGGTAGCGAGCCGAGAGGATCGGCGTGAGCGCGATCGCCGCCGGCGCACCCCCCGGCCCGCGACCGGAGCCCGCGGCGCGGCGCGATTCGGTCATGCCTGGCTCCGGGACCCCGCCGCGTACACGCGTTGAAGCCAGCGTTCCGGTGCCTCGATCTCGGCCGGCGTCGGCAGGCTCTCGGGGCCCGTCCACAGCTGACGAAGCGCGGCCGGGCCGCCCCGCTTCGCGATCGCCCGGACGAAGATCTCCCCTTTCCGGTATTGCTCGAGCTTGAGGTCCATGCCGATCAGGCGCATCACCGCCCGCTCGAACCCGGACCGGCGCTCGCGTCGTTCCTGGAACCGGCCGCGGATCCGGTCCACGTCGGGGACGAGCTCCCGCCCGACCTCATCCATGACATAGTCGCTGAAGCCCTCCAGCAGGCTCATGACGGCTTGCGTCTCGCGGAACAGGCGGCGCTGCTCGTCGGTCATGAGCCGCTCCAGCCAATGGTCGCCCTCGCCACTGCCGCGCAGCACGCGGCCAAGCTGGCGGACCGTGTCACGCGAGACGACGGTCAGGTCCCGAGAGAAGGCCTCGAGCTGGCGCTCCAACCGCTCGGCGAGGTACGGCCGGAGCCAGGGATGCGCCTCGAACTCGAAGGCATGGGTCGTCTCGTGCAGCGCGATCCACGTCCGGAAGGCGTCCAGAGGCACGTCCAGCGCGTGAGCCGTCTGGCGGATGTTCTCCTCGACGAACAGCAGGCGGCCGGGGGTTGCCTCCGCGGACAGCAGGGCCAGGTCGTACTGGCCCAGCACTCGCTGGCCCATGAAGCCCAGCAGGAATCCCAGCTGCCGGGTCGTCAGGTAGCGATTGGCGATCGCCATCGATGCCTTGGCCAGGCCGCCGCCGGGCGGGATCACCTGGTCGAGCAGCTGGCCCTCCAGGTGACCGATGAGCTGGGCGAACGTCGCGATGTTCGCGCGGACCCAGCCGGCGCGGTCCACGACGGCGGCCCGATCCACGACACCCGGCAGCTGCGCCTCCAGCACCTGCGCGAGGCGGGGCGTGATCCGGGACATGGCGGCGGCGTAGGCGGGCTCGCTTGCAGCCAGCTCGGCCGGGCTGAGGTTGCCGGGGGCGCGGCCCAATCGAGCGATGGCGAACGCCTCGGCCGCGGGCCAGTCGACGAGCCCCTGGCGGGCCACTCGCTCCGCGCGCCGGCCGAGCACGGTTGCCGCCGCGCCGATGGCCGCTCCCACCAGGAAGCCGCCCTGCCACAGGGGGTCCTGCCAGCGGCCACGTCCGCGCGAGCGATCGGAGCCGCTCATCCGGCCACCGCCAGACTGAGCGGCTCGACTTCCGAAACGGCATCCCCGAAGAGCCGGTTCGCCAGCCGCCGGAAGGCGACCACGTCGCCCGTCGTGAACTGCCGGTGGCTGGCCGGCGGCGTCGCCGCCGGCGATTTGCCGCCGTCCGGGGCCATGTCCGGCGCGTCGAGGCCGTTGATCGACAGCAGCTCGGCAAGTGCCGAGGCCGTCGCGGTCGCGCTGTCGACGATCGCCACGCCGTCGCCGACGGCTTCCGCTAGGATCGGTCGCAGGAGCGGGTAGTGAGTGCACCCCAGGAGGAGCGTGTCGATCCTGGCCGAGGGCGGCATCGGGAACACGAACTCACCGTCGGAATCGCGCGTGCCCAGCAGCGGCGCGAGAGAGTCGGCCACGACGGCCTCGGCTCGAGGACCGCTCACGACGCCGGCCTCCACCAGCGGGACGAGCGCCGGCGTGGCGTGCTCGTAGACCTCGACGGCCGGGTTCTCGTTCTTGATCGCCTCGAAGTAGGCATGTGATCGAACGGTCGCCGGGGTGGCGATGACGCCCACCCGGCGCGTGCGCGTCGCCAGGGCGGCGGCCGAGGCACCCGGGGTGATGACCCCCAGGATCGGCACGTCGTAGCGCCGCCGGTGGTCGGTCAGCGCCACCGCCGAGACGGTGTTGCAGGCGACCACGATCGCCTTCACGTCACGGGCGGCCAGGTCGTCCAGGCATTCGCGGCTGAACGCGAGGACCTCGGCATCGGTGCGCGTGCCGTACGGCGCCCTCGCGTTGTCTCCCACGTAGATCGTCGATTCGCCGGGAGATCGCCGGAGGATCTCGCGGAGGACCGTCAGGCCGCCAACCCCCGAGTCGAAGACGCCGATCGGTCGTGGGTCGGACACCTCGGTCAGCGGGCCGCCGCCAGCGCCCGGGCCCCGAGCAGGTCGCTGGCGAGCCGGGTCACGTCGCGGCTGATCGCCGATTCCGGGCTGGCCAGGACGAAGGGGATGCCCTCGTTGTTGGCCTGGACGACGAGGAGCCCGTCCGAGACGACCGAGTGCTCGGGGACGCGGCCAAGGGCCCGGGCGAGGTCGTCCGGGGAGATGCCGCCGGGCGAGTCCGATCGGTTGATCAGGTAGCGCACCTTCGAGGCCGGGTAGCCGATGGAGCGGAAGGCGTCGGCCACGGCAATCGTGTTGTGGATCGTCGTGGAGTCGTAGGTGACGATCTCGAGGATCGTGTCCGAGGCGTCGAGGAAGGCGAGATTGATGTCGGACAGCGCGGATGCCGTGTCGAGAACGATCACCTCGTAGACGTGGCGGAGGATCGACAGGATCTTGTCGACGTCGCGGACGGTGACCATCTCGGCCATCTCGACGCGCGGCGGGGCGAGGAGGATGTCGACACCCGACGGGTCCCGCCACAGGACGTCCTGGAGGTCCGACTCCTGGATCCGGTCCGTGGGCAGGTCCAGGATCGACGGCGCGTCGACCGGCACCTTCAGCAGGGCCCGCATGTCGCCGAACTGGAGGCTGCCGTCGATGAGCACGGTCCGGCGCCCCTGCTGGGCGACCGCCACCGCCAGGTTGAACGCGATGGTCGTCTTGCCGACGCCGCCCTTGGGCGCGAACACGCTGATCAGCCGCGACATGCCCCCTTCTTCGCTGGCCTGGTAGGCGATATGGACGTTCTGGATCCGGTTGATGAGGTCGTATCCGGAGAACGGCATCGACAGGACGCCGTGGATGCCCCGCTCCGGATTCATCTCGACCGGGTTCTGGGGAACCGTGAGCACGATCACCGGCGCCGGGATCTTCTGCTCGTTCAGTTGCTGGACCAGGGTGAGGCCCTTGGTCCGGCCCTGGAGGAGCGCGTCGACGATGATGACGTCCGGTCGCAGCTGCTGGGCCTGGCCGGGCACCTTGGATCCGTCGGACAGGACGTCGAGCAGCTTGATCTGCGACTGCGAGTTCAGCAGTCCGCGGATGTATTGCGCGACCTGCGGAACGTCCTCGATCACAAGGAGACGGATCTGGTTGCTGGCGGCCATCCTGGCGAGTGTACCAAGAGCACCGGGCGAGGCGGCCCACCCTGCCGGCGGCGGTCACCGGGTCGTGACGGGCGGCCGAGCCCGACATCGATCAGCCGGGCTTGACCGCGATGAGCACCGCCCGCTCGGCGCCGGGACCCAGCGGTTCCAGATCGTAGCCGCCCGCAATGAGCTCCACGGTGAGGCCCGCGACCCGGGCGAAATCTCGAAGATCGTCGGCCGACACGAGACGCAGGAGCTCCTGGCGGAGCCATCGTACGGATGGCTGACCCTGGCGGCCTTCCTCGTAGATGGCCAGCAGACGGACCGTTCCGGTGGCCGCGTCATGGACGGCGCTCGCGGCCTTCGTGACGAGGTGGTCCGTCTCTGGATCCAGGCGCGGATACTCCAGCACGATCCGGCCGTCTAAGCGACCCAGGTCGTCGGCGTCGGGCAACCACACGTCGACGGCGGCGATGCCGCCCGGGGCGAGGTGCGCGGCAAGCGTTGCGACGGAGGCGGCCTGGGCGTCCCGATCGCCGAACAGCAAGAGTGAGTTGAGGGCGATGAACGCCAGCCGGTAGTCGCCGGCATCGTGCAACCGGACGTCGAGCGCATCGGCCAATTCGAGGCGGAGTCGAGCGACCGTCTCCTGTCCGGCGGCCGAGGCGCGGCGCCCGGCGCGCTCGAGCATCGCCGGATCGCGGTCGACCCCGGTGACCGAATGGCCGGCTCGGGCCAGCGGCACCGCCAGGCGACCCGTCCCGACCGCCAGCTCGAGGATCGGCCCGCTCGCCCGCTTGGCGAGGGCAGCGTACAGATCGAGGTCGCCTGGGTCGTCGGCGAGGTCGAGGTCGTAGAGCCGGGCGAGGGCGGCGGACTCCGCCGGCGAGGGCGCGGGCCAGATGCCGGTCCCGGTCGCGCTTCGCGGCATGGAGCCGTGCGTCGCGTCGTCCATCTGACCGGTCAGCCGGACGGGCCGAGGGATCCGCCGAGGGATCCGCCGAGTGATCCGCCAAGTGATCCCCCCTGGAACCGGACGGCTCGGCCGGCCGCCTTCTTGACGGCCAGCGCACTGATCGCCTCCATGACCGCACGGTTGGCGGCCATCGCGGTCTGCTCGGCGTGGTCGTAGGGCGGCGACACCTCGACGACGTCCATGCCGGCGAGGTCCACGGCCGCAACGATCTGCCGAATCGCCCGGAGCAGTTCTCGCGTCAGCATGCCGCCGGGCTCGGGCGTCCCGGTGCCGGGTGCCAGGCCGGGATCGATGACGTCGATGTCGAGCGACAGGTAGACCGCGTCGGGGCCGTCGAGCGCCTCCGCGATCGCGGTCGCGACGACGGCCTCCGCCCCCCGCTCCTCCATCTCGTGGAGGAAGTGGTAGCGCATTCCCTGGGCCTGCATCCAGCGGAAGACCTCCATCGACGGCCAGTACCCATGCAGCCCGACCTGGACGAAGTTGGAGCCCTTGACCGCGCCCGACTCGATGAGCCGGCGCATCGGCGTGCCGTGCCCGGCCAGCACGCCCCAGTCATCGGGGGCCGTGTCGGCATGGGCGTCGAAATGGACGATGCCGATGCTGGCCGGGCTGCGGACCGCTGCCACGGCGGTCGCCGAAGGCCACGTGATCGAGTGGTCGCCGCCCAGGACGATCGGGATCGCGCCGGTCTCCGCGATCTCACGCACCTTGCGGTAGATCAGGGCATGGCCGCGCTCGATCCAGGCCGGCACGATGTTGGCGTCCCCCGCGTCGACCGCCGTCAGAACGTCGAACGGCTCGATGCCGAGCTGGAGCGAGTGCATCGAGCCCGAGGTGTACTGGGCCTGGCGGATCGCCCGCGGCCCGAACCTCGCCCCGGAACGATGGGTCACCGCATCGTCGAACGGCGCGCCGACGATCGCGACGTCCACGGCGCGGGCCCGGATCTCGGCCGGGTCGGTGATCCACGGCAGCTTCGCGAACGAGACGGGTCCGACGTACGTGGGCAGGTCGACGTCCTGGTAGGTCTCGAACGGGCGGTCCCAGCCGTTGGCGGCGGCGAAGTCGCGGCCGTGGGATTCCTCGGCCTGGCCGGGCTCGTGGCGCTGGGACACGGGCAGTCCTCCGGGAGACGGCGTGCCGCAAGCGGTGGCGGCAGTCCGCCCGGGCCGCCAAGGGGGCGCCGCGGGTCCTATCCGTCTCTCTGGGGGCGCCGCCGGTTCGCATCCGACGTCCAGCGGGGCGCGCCGAACGGAATGCTAGCACCAGCCGGAATCGCGACCGGCGCGCCAGCCAAATGTTGGTGTATCAGCCGGCCTCGCCGCGGAACTCCCGCCAGGCGGCGGCGACGAGGTCGGCGTCGACGAACAGCTCGTATGCCGTCTGGGCGACGAGGGCGGCGGAGAGCAGCGTCACCTCGTCCGCTCGCGGCTCGACGGCGGCATCCCGGAAGGCGATCGAGTGGCCGGGCACCCCCTCGTCGCAGATCGCCAGCTGGGGATGGATGGTAGGCAGCCGATGGCTGACGTTGCCCATGTCCGAGCTGCCCATGTGCTCGGGATCGAAGGGGTGGTCCGTCCATCCGTAGGCCTCGAGGTTGACCCGGAATCGGTCCTTGAGGACCGCGTTGTCCTTCATCGTCGTCGAGCCGCCCGAGAAGACGGCCGCGCCCGACGTGTCGCTGGCCAGCGCCGCGGCCGCGACCAGGTCGCGGAACCGCTGCCGCATCTTCCCGAAGTAGGCCTGGTTCGTGCTGCGGATCATGAACCGCCCGACGGCGCGGTCCGGGATGATGTTGGCCGCCGTGCCGCCCTCCAGGACGATCCCGTGAACCCGTGCGTGGTGCGGCAACTGCTGGCGCCACAGCCCGATCGAGGAGAACAGCATGACGAGCCCGTCGAGGGCGTTCCTGCCCTCCCACGGCTCCGACGCGGCGTGCGCCTGCAGCCCGCTGAACGTGACCTCGATGTCCTCGCTGGCGAGGAGCTCGCAGGCGACCTGCGTTCGATCTGAGGGGTGGAAGAGCAACGCGGCGTCCAGCCCGTCGAACAGCCCATCGTCGAGCATCTGCTGCTTGCCCGAGCCGCGCTCCTCCGCCGGGCAGCCAAGGAACACGATCTCGCCGGCCAGGTCCGGCGCAAGCGCGGCGAGGGCGATCGCCGCGCCCACCCCCGACGCCGCCATCGTGTTGTGGCCGCAGCCGTGGCCCAGGCTGGGCAGCGCGTCGTATTCGGCCAGGATCCCGATGCGCGGGCCAGGCCGGTCCTTCTTCCCGCCTCCGGCCCTGCCGCCGGCCAGTCGCCCCTGGACGGCAGTGGCCAGGCTGCCGGCCGGGGTTGTCACGGCGTACCCGTGCCGGCCGAGAGCTTCGGCCACCCAGCTTGCCGCGCGGTGCTCCTCGAAGGCCGGCTCGGGGTTCTCGTGGATCCGGTGGCTGAGCTCGAGGATCTCCTGGCGTCCGGCCTGAACGGCATCCGCCAGGCGCCGTTTCGCGTCGGCAAAGGGCGCGGCCGGAGCAACGGTGGAATCGAATGTGGGCACGGCTCCTCCTATTTGCCAAAGCTATGGACTTGTGGCGCAGGGCGGCACCCCGATCACCGCTCGGTCGACAGGGTCGCCTCTGCAACTGCGACGAGGGTGAGGACGAAAAGCGCGATGGGCAGCTGCAGCGCACCCTGGAGGCGAAGCACGACGAACAGGGCGACGACGACCGCCACCCAGCCGCCGCGCCGGATGGCGCGCAGCCAATCGCCCCGATAGGCCAGGCGGCGGTGACGACCAAACACCGCCAACCAGAACAGCGGGATCGTCGTCAGCCCGATGGCCAGGCCGATGAGCACCGCGCCCACGAAGCCGGCTCCGGGATCCTGTCGTGGATCGCGCGACGTGATCACGAGCCCCACGAGCAGCCAGGCCAGACCGGCCGCAGCGAAGATCGCGAGATTCACGAGCCGGTCCCGTGCTTCCATCGCCCGCGAGTCTACGCGAGCGGAGCACGGCCGAGCCTCGCCTCGATCTCGGTGAGGTGGTCCAGAACCACATCCGGAACCACCGTGGCGTCGGCATCCGGACTGCTCGACGGCAGGGGCGATCCGGCCTGGGCGTCACGAAGGTAGGCGGCCCGCCAGCCGGCCCGTTTCGCCCCCACGACGTCGGCAAGCCAGTCGTCGCCGACGTGGAGCGCATCTGGGCCGGACACCCCGAGCGCCTTCGCCGCGGCCGCGAAGATGGCCGGGTCGGGCTTGACCGTGCCGACTCGCTGGCTCACGACGATCGTGCTCAGGTAACGGTCCCAGCCGGCTGCCGCCACGAAGCGGTCGATGGTCACCGCGAGCGGCCAATTGGACAAGATGCCCAGGCGGAAGCGGCGGGCCAGCCGCCCCAGCAGCAGACCGACCTCCGAAGGCGCCGGAACGAGCTCGACGAATGCCCGGCCATATGCATCGACTGCCGCGGCCCGCTCGTCCGGCGTCGACAGGACGGCCGCGCCCTCGTCGTCCCAACGTTCCCCGCCGGGTGGCGGCGACATGCCGCGCAGCCGCGCCAGGACGCGGCCCATCCGTTGCTCGAGGTCCACCTCGCGCATCGCCGGCACCTCCTCGGCGAACTGCCGGCCGCGCTCTTCGTGCCACGCCGCCAGGAACGCATCCTTCGCGAACGGGCCGCTCAGCCGGGCCACGTCCCGGGCGGTGCGGTCCACGACCGCGCGCAACTCCTCGTCGCCTACCGGCACGAGCGTGTTGCCGAAGTCGAACGTGATGGCCGCCAGGGCGACCGGGGTGCTCACCGGTGCGCCGCCGGCCCGATGCAGCTCACCCGCTCAGGCGCCCGTCGATCGGCCGGACCCGCGAGCGACGCTGTCCGGGCAGATGTCGCGATACGGGCAGTACGAGCAGGACAGCGGGTCCGGCCGCGCCGCGAAGTCGCCGGCACGGATGCCCTCCGCGGCGCGCGAGATCCGCGCCCGAGCCCGGGCCAGGCGCCGATCGTCGATCTCGGCCCGCCCGATAAGCCCGGACTCGAGGAACCACAGCTGAACCGCGTCCGGGAGACGACCGGTCTGGGCCTGGTAGGCCAGCGCGTAGATCGAGAGCTGGAGCGAATCGCGGGCCCGTTGCCGCGCCGTGACCGCATCGCGGACGTCGCTCGACTTGTAGTCCGTGATCGTCACTCGCTCGCGGGGCAGGAGCGGGAGCGTGTCTTCCACGACGTCCGGGAGCACCACCGGTCGGGCCGGCACCGCGGCAGGATCGGACGCCGCGGACGGACGAGCCGTCGCTGCCTCGTCCGCCGGCTCGACGTCGACCCGGTCCCAGCGGCCGCGGATCCGATCGCCTCCCAGGCTGAAGGTGAACTCTCGCTCCACGTATGCGGGAATGACGGCGCCGGGTCGGAGCTGATCGGCGCGGAACCGAAGGAGCGCCGCACGCCCGGCGCTGAGACGCGCTTCCTCGTGCTCCCGGGTCAGGAAGCCCTCGTTCGTCCAGGCCGCCTCGAATGCCCCGACCAGCGCCTCCTCGGACATGACCTCGCCTCGGGCGTGGCGCCGATGGAACTCCTGGACTGCGGCGTGGAGCGCCGACCCGTAGATGAGCGCGTGATGGGGCGCGATCGGGATCCGCAGCACGTGACCGTAGCGGTACTTCGCCGGGCAGGTCAGGTACGCGTCGATGGCCCCGTAGCTCAGCGACAGCGGCTCGGACCGGGGCCCCGGCGCCGGGCGCGCAGCCTCCGGCGGCGGCTCGACAGCCTGGAAGGCGGCCAGCTTCTCGAGCGGAGAGGGCTCGCCCAGTCCCGCACCAGGGGCGGCGGCGGAGGCGGGCAGGTCGAGCGCCTCCAACACGAACGGCGAGACCCGGCGGGCTCGGGCTCCGCCGTAGTCAGCGGCGTGACTGAGGATCAGCTCGTCCCGGGCGCGGGTCATGCCCACGTAGAAGAGCCGCCGCTCTTCCTGCAGCTCGAAGTCGCCCTCCGGCAGCGTCCCATCGAGCAGCTCGACCGGCAACGGCAGAGGGTCCCGCCGCGTGGCCGTGGGGAACCGGCCGGCGACCAGGCCCACCAGGAAGACCACGGGGAACTCGAGACCCTTGGCCTTGTGAACGGTCAGAACCGCGACCGCATCGGCGTCCGGGTCCAGCTCCGCGGTGGCAGGATCGTCGCCGGCCTCGATGAGCGTGGCCAGGTGCGGCACCACGAATGCCGGCCGGGGATCCGCCACGAGCTCCGACCGCGCCCGGACGACCTCGAAGAAGCGCGCCGCGTTCTGCAGCGCCTCCGCGGCCCCGGTCGTCTCGAGAGCGGCCCAGCGAGCCAGCAGCCCGGACTCGCGGAGAAATGCGTACAGCACCTCCCCCGTGGATCGCTCATGGGCAAGCTCGACCCAGCGCCGCAGATCGGCTACCAGGCGGGCCAGGCCCCCCCGCGTCTGTGGCGCCAGGCGGATGAGACCGGGCTGGCGATCCAGCTCCTCGATGACCTCCCACAGCGACCGATTCCGGCGGCGGGCCGCGTTGACGATGGCCGTGAGGTCCTCTCCGCCCAGGCCGTAGACCTCCGACGCCGCCAGGGCGTACACGTCCGTGCTCGACGACAGGTCCGCGACCGCGCGCAGAAACGCCAACAGGACGCGGACCTCCGGACGCCCGTACAGGCCCGACGTGCCCGAGAAGCGCCAGGGGATGCCGGCAACGTTGAGCGAGCGCAGGATCGAATCCGCGGTGGCGTTCGTGCGGACGAGCACCGCGTGACTTCGCGGTCGGGCACCCGCCGCGATCCGTCGCCCGATCTCCGCGGCCACCCAGTCGGCCTCGTCCGAGCCGGTTGCGAATGCCTCCAGCCGGACGGGGGGCGCGGCGTCGTCCGAGCGCTCGGGGCGCAACCGCTTGACGATCCCGCTGCGAACCTCCAGGCGGTCCGGATCGTTATGCCGGACGAGTCGATAGGCGGCGTCGAGGATGGGCCCGAACGAGCGGTAGTTGCGCCGAAGCACGACCAGCCGAGCACGCCGGTAGCGCTCCCGGAACTCGAGGATGTTGCTGATCGCGGCTCCCCGAAAGCGGTAGATCGACTGATCGTCGTCGCCGACCACGGTGACGTTCCGGTGCCGTTCGGCGAGCAGGGCGACGAGCTGGGATTGGGCCCGGTTGGTGTCCTGGAATTCGTCCACCAGGATGTACTTGAAGCGGGCCTGCATCTCCTGGCGAACGGCAGCCGACTCGCGCAGGACCCGCAGGGCCAGGCTGACCTGGTCGCCGAAGTCGAGGAACCCGGCTCGGCCGAGCAGCTCCTGGTACAGGCCGTAGGCGCGGGCCAGCTCGAGCTGCCGCTGGGCCTCCTCGGTCGCCGCGTCGGCGGCGTCCCGCTCGGCGTCGGTGGCCGCGTCACCGCGCGCGGCCAGGGAGGCCGCCATCTCCTCCGCGCCGGCCGCCAGGTGCTGGGCATGCTCGAGATAGCGCGCCGGCGATACATCCTCGTCCTTGCACCGGCTGAACAGGTGCGCCAGCGAATCAAGAAAGCGAGTGGGATCGCCGAGCGGCCGGTAGCGCTCGAGCTGGAAGTCGAAGAGATGCTCGCGCAGGAAGACGACGACCTCCGGACGGGACAGCACCCGGGCGTCCGGGGCGCGGCCCAGCTCCAGGGCGAACTCGCGAATCATCCGGTCGCCGAATGCGTGGAACGTGGAGATGGCCGCGTCCGCATAGCCGTATGGCACGAGCTGATCGACGCGGACCTGCATCTCCGCTGCCGCCTTGTCCGTGAAGGTCAGGGCGAGGATCTCGGAGGGTCGGGCACGGCGGGTGGCGATGAGCCAGGCGATCCGGCGGGTGATGACCTGGGTCTTCCCAGTGCCGGCGCCGGCCACGACGAGGAGGGGCCCTTGGCCGTGGGTCACGGCCCGACGTTGCTCCGGGTTGAGGCCATGGAGCAGCCCGGCCAGTCCGTGCCCATTCTCCCTCTCGGCCCCGGGACGGGCCCGTTCCGGGTGCATCGGGCCGGAGACGCCGGCCTGCTCACTCCAGACGGGGATCTGCTCGAGACGCTCCGGCTCGCGCCGGACGTGCCGCCTCATCCGACGCCTGACGCGCGTTGCCGCCTGGGAGACCATGCTCCGATCATCGCTGCGAGTCGTGACAGCTCAGTCGTCACGCGCCTCGGCTGGACTGCCGGTCGGGCCGGTCGGCGACGGCCGGGCGTCCTGCCGGCGAGGAGCGGGCCAGCTTGAGTGCCTCGGCCTCCTCGGCCGACAGCTGGCCCTCCGCCCGACCGCCGGTGAGCGTTCGCGCGTAGACCCGCGTCCCCGCCCGGGCGTGAAGGCTGTTGATGATGAAACCATCGCCCTCCGCGTCCAGCAGGGCGAGGGCGAAGCTCTGGTTGCCGCCGGTCTCCTCGAACGGATTGAAGCGGACGAGCGCGGCCCGCTGAAACGCCCGCCTGCCGGCCGCCTCGAGGATGGCCGTGCGGGCCGCCAGCTGGTCAACCTCCCGGTCCACCGCCAGGACCCGGTCCAGGTGCCCCTCCAGGATGGCTTCCAGGCTCCAGCCCTCGGCGCTGCGGGTGATGCCATTCAGGCGCCGCTCCAGCCGCCGCACACGACGAGCCAGGATCGCGACCAGCACCAGTGCGGCGCACAGGAGGATGGCGAGGACGGCCGCCACGACGCCGATCCGGGGCTCGACGAGCGCGTTGAGATCGATGAACGGGCCCTCCCAGGCGGTCGCCCGAGTCTATCAGGCGGTCCTGCACGGGCGAGTGCCTGCCGGGCGGCGACGGGACGCCGCAACCGGCCTGGCCCGCGTGAATGCGCGTGCATTGTTGCGTCCAGCGCATGGGCCCTGCGGGGTCGGGGCCGATTCGGCAGGCCCGTCAACTCGTCCCCCGCCACCCGGTGGCCCGATCAGCCGATGGTATTCTTCGCCTTCGGACACGGCGCCCACCGAACGGCTGCGTCGTGCCAAGCGATCGGCATCCGCCCCCAGGAGGCTGTTCCCGAGCGATGGCCAAGCGTCAGCGAACTCGACCCGGCCAGCGGTCGTCGGCCCGCGCCGGCCGGCCCGGTACTCGGCCGCCGGCCGGACCCAGGCCCGCCGCGCCCTCCCGGCCGATCGGCGCACTGACCGCGGCCGAAGAGGCCCGCGCCGCGGAGCTCGAGGCCCAGATCCTCGCCGAGGAGCGGGCGGCCGAGGCGGGCCGGACGCGTGCCCGGGAGCGCAAACGGAGCGAGCAGTCGTTGGGGCTTACGCCGGGGCGGAGCCGCGAGGGCAGCCTGCTGGCCGCCCGGGCCGAGGAGGAGTACGCCTACGTCGTCCGCGATGTCCGGCGGATCGCTCGCGTGGGAGGATCGCTGGTGGGCATTCTGGCGATCCTGTTCATCCTGATCGACGTGGTGGGCGTCATTCGACTCTGAGCCGCCGCCCGGCCCAAATGGGACGGGCCGACACCCATTCGTCCTATCGACAGGCCGCACCCCTCAACCTAGCGTCCGGGCGTGAACCTGCGCAGCGCGCTCGTGCGACGACGAAGGACGCCGCTGCTGGTCCTGGTGTACGCGGCCAGCCTGACGCTCGTAGCCGGGACTTGCGCCGCCCTGTCGTTCGTCGTGTCCAGCCACGTGACCGGGACGGCACTGGCATCCAGCGTGGCCGCCGATGCCTCCTTCGTCAGCGGCTTCGTCGGCGCCTTCATCGGGCCCGAGGATCTCTCGCCGGCCGGGCCGACCCCTGCCCGACAGGCTGACATCGATGCGCGTCTCTCGGACCTGGTCAGGTCGTCGGGCATGCTCCGGGTCAAGGTCTACGGCCCGGACGGCACGATCCTCTTCAGCGACGTTGCCGAGCTTCGCGGTCGGAACTTCGGCCTGGAGGAGGACCTCCGGGAAGCGTTCGCCGGCGAGCCCTTCGCCGACCTCACCGACGGCGACAACGGCGAGGAGCGCGACGCCGATGCACTGCCGGCGGACCTGGTCCTGGAGGAGTACCTCCCGGTCAAGACCTCGGGCGGCATCCCCCTGGTGTTCGAGATCTATCGCGATGCGGCGCCGATCACGGCCCACGCCGAGGCGAGCCGCCGCGACACCGTCGTCATCACGCTGGCCGCGGCGACGATCCTGGCCGTTCTCCTGTACCTGATCTTCCGGGCCGCCCAGGCGCGGTTGAGCCGCCAGACGCGGGAGCTGGTCCAGGCAGAGCGGAGCGATGCGCTGACCGGCCTGCTCAATCATGGCTCGGTCGTCGGTGAGCTCATCGGCCAGATCGAGGCCGCCCATCCCGGCGGCGGAGCGGTTGGCGTTGCCATCGTGGACGTCGACAACTTCCGTCTCCTCAACGACGCACACGGTCACGCGGCCGGCGACGAGGCGCTGCGGCAGGTCGCCCGAATCCTCCGGCGGGAGCTCTCCAGTCAGTCTGTCCTGGGCCGCTACGGGCCGGACGAGTTCCTCGTCGTGGCGCCACCGTCGTGCTCCAACGACCTGGAGGCGGCGATCGGTCGGCTGCGGACGGGCCTGCTCGACCTCAGCCTCCAGTTCGGGGTCTCCGAGCGACTCCCGGTCACGGTGAGCGCCGGAATCTGCTTCGCCCCCGTGGACGGCGACGCGGCGACCGAGCTCCTGTCCGTGGCGACGGTCACCCTGGGCGAGGCCAAGGGCAGTGGCGGCGACGGGATCCGGGTCGCCCGCGGCCCGATCGCCGGCCTCAAGGCGACCGAGCAGTCGAGCTTCGATGTCCTGCAGGGCCTGGTCATCGCGGTCGACACGAAGGATCGCTACACCAAGCGCCACTCGGAAGACGTTGCCCGCTACGCGTTGTTCCTCGCCGACCGGATCGGCATGGAGGCCGAGCCCCGCCGGACCCTGGCCATGGCCGGCCTCCTTCACGACGTCGGCAAGATCGGCATCCCGGACGCGATCCTGCGCAAGCCGGCCGCCCTGACCGCCGACGAATACGCGATCGTCAAGCAGCACGTCGCGCTCGGCGACATGATCGCGCGGGACCTTCCGAACATCGAGCTGGTGCGGGGCGGCGTCCGCCATCACCACGAGCGCTGGGACGGTACCGGCTATCTCGACGGCCTGGCCGGCCTGGACATTCCGTTGTTTGCCAGGATCCTGGCCGTCGCCGATGCGTTCTCGGCGATGACGACGAGCCGGCCCTACCGCAAGGCGCTCGACGTCGAGGAGGCGATCCGCCGTCTGGAGGACGCGGCCGACAGCCAGCTCGAACCGGCCCTGGTGATCGCCTTCATCGAGGGCCTTCGATCGGCGCCCGACGCGCCGCTGCCCGGCATGGACCGGCCGCCGGCTATGCTCTGGACGCCGCGCGGCAATGTCGCCTGACCCGGGGCGGAGACGCCGCGGGTCGTCGATCCTCGTGGGCGTCGCCCTGTCGATCATTCCGCTCCTCGCCGTCGCGCCGGCCCACGCGCTGGTCCTGCCGCTGCCGAGCCTCGCGCTCGTCTCGCCGTTGCCGTCGCTGATGCCGCTCCCGACGGTTCGTCTCCTGCCGACCGTCGGTCCCCTGCCCACGCTTCCGCTGCCGACGATCTCCCCGCTGCCCACGCTTCCGCTTCCGACGATCGGTCCTGTGCCCACGATCAGTCCCGTGCCGACGATCGGTCCTGTGCCCACGATCGGTCCCGTGCCCACGATCGGTCCTGTGCCGACGGCGCCGCCCAGCCCAAGCCCCAGCGCCGGCGAGTCGTCGCCCGGCGCATCGCCGCCCGTCGAGTCACTCGACCAGTCTTCGCCCGGCGCCTCCCCCTCGTCTGCCGCCGGGGCCGGGCCGACCGAGAGCGGTGGCGGTGGTGGGTTCGCCACGCTGGGCGACATCGTGGTGCCCGCCCTGATCGTCGGTGTGCCGTCTCTCCTCGTCATCTGGATCGTCCTGGCTCAGCTGTTCGGCGCGGCCTTCTGGATTCCGGTGATCCGCCGGATGCTGGGTCCGCTCGGGCTCGGCCGGTCGCACCACACGCCCGACTGACCGACCGGTCCCGTATCGCCGGTGCGGAGATCCGGCTTACGATGGGCTCATGCCCAGCCGACGTCCGCAGACGAGCGCCTCTGGCCAGCCCATCGGCCTGTTCGCGCCGCCGGCCGGCCTGCAACCGCTCGCCGCCCGGATGCGTCCGCGCACGCTGGAGGAGTTCGTCGGGCAGGACCACCTGGTCGGCGAACGTGGGCCCCTGCGCCGCTCGGTGGAACGCGGCCAGCTGGGTTCGCTGCTGCTGTGGGGGCCGCCCGGCAGCGGCAAGACGACCCTCGCCCGGCTCCTCGCCGAGGCGATCGGGGCGCGCTTCACGACGATGTCGGCGGTGATGAGCGGTGTCGCCGACGTGCGGGCCGCGATCGCGGCCGCCCAAGACCAGGTCTCGGTCGACGGCGTCCGGACGGTCCTGTTCATCGACGAGATCCATCGCTTCAACAAGGCGCAGCAGGACGCGCTGCTGCCGCACGTCGAGAACGGCACGGTCACGCTCATCGGCGCAACGACCGAGAACCCCTATTTCGAGGTGAACTCGGCCCTCCTGTCGAGGCTGCGGGTATGGCGCCTGGAGCCGTTGACCAACGAGCAGGTCGCGACCGTCGTCCAGACCGCGCTCGACGATGCCGAGCGAGGGCTGGCCGGGAAGCTGGGCCCGGGCGGCGGGGTTGCGCTGGCGGAGGACGCCTTCGAGCATCTCGTCGACCTGGCCGGCGGGGATGCGCGGGCCGCGCTCAACGTGCTGGAGGGTGCGGTGACGCTCGCCGAGGCCGAGGGCGTCCGGGACGCTGGGGGCCGCGTCGCTCCGCGCCTGTCGGACGTGGAGGCCGCCGCGCAACAGCGCATCCTGGCGTACGACCGGGCCGGCGACGGACACTATGACACCGTCTCCGCCTTCATCAAGAGCCTCCGCGGCAACGACCCGGACGCGGCCCTGTACTGGCTGGCCGCGATGGTCGCGGCCGGCGAGGACCCCCGGTTCATCGCCCGGCGGCTCATCATCAGCGCGTCTGAGGACGTGGGCAACGCAGATCCGCGAGCCCTGTCGGTGGCCGTCGCCGCCGCCCAGGCGCTCGACTGGGTGGGCCTGCCCGAAGCGCAGTACGCCCTGGCCCAGGCGGCCGCCTACATCGCCACGGCGCCCAAGAGCAATCGCGCTGGCCTGGCGTACTGGGCGGCGGTGGCCGACGTGGAGCGAACCGGCTCGCTGCCCGTCCCCAATCATCTGCGCAGCGCCACCTACCGTGAGCGGAAGCAGCACGGACTGGGGGTGGGCTATCGCTACCCCCACGACTACGAAGGCGCCGACGTCGAGCAGCGCTATCTGCCCGAGGAGCTCGGTGAGCGCCGCTACTACCTGCCCACCGACCAGGGCTACGAGCAGACGATCGGCACGCGGATGGTCGCCCGTCTGGAGGCGCGGGAGGCGGCCCGCACGAAGGGCGGCCCCCGTCGGTCGCGTCAGCCCAAGCCCGAAGTGGACGGCAAGCGCGCCGGAAGCAACATCCTGAGCACCCGCGAGGAGAACCGCCGTCGCCTGGCCGAGACGCAGAAGCGCGATGCTGCCGAGTGACCTACATCTGGCCGACCAAGCTGTTGGTCTCGCCGCGGCCCCCGAAGCTCGTCTACCTCGACCTAAACCATGGCGGTCATGGTCCGGGATTGCGATCTCGACTGCATTCCGGCCCGGTGGAGGGTACGACACGGCCGACCCGGTGCGGGTCGGCCGTGATCTCGCGATGCCGTGTGGGTGCGGGGCTGGTTACGCGGCGGCGAGCTGCTTCAGCAACGCGTCCAGGCGGGCCCAGCCGCCCATCGCGCCCTGCTCTGCACCGTAGTTGACGACGCCGTCGCGCTCCTCGGTCGTGTCGAACCGCGAGGTGATCGCGAGGAGCGTCCCGTCGCCGACCCGCTCGAGCTCGATCGTCTGGGTGAACGGCTTGCCGTACGGTCCCTCCATCTCGAACGTCTGGACGAGGCGGTCGGGCGGGCTGACCTCGAGGAAGTCGCCGCTGACCGCGCTCTCCTTGTCGGTGCCCGGGTTCGACACGAACCGATAGCCGCCACCGGTTCGGACGTCGAGGCGATCGACCGTCGTCCCCTGGCCCCACCACTGGGGGATCAGGGCGGGATCGGTATAGGCGGCCCAGACCCGCTCGATCGGATGATCGAAGGTCCGCTCCACCTTGAACTCGAGGTCGCTCGGCTTCGTGAAGCTGACGGCGTGGGGGCTCTGCTGATCGACGGTCACTGTCGGTCTCCTTTCGTGCGGTCGAGGACGCCCCCGAACCGATCGAGCTGTTCGTTCACCATCTGCCGGTAGACGTCGACCCACCCCCGGACGTCGTCGAGCCGCCGCGGCCCCAGGTGGCACAGCCGCGTCCGACCCACCTTGACGGTGGCGACGAGCTGGGCTTCCTCGAGGATACGGACGTGCTTCTTCATTCCGGTCAGCGACATGCCGAACGGTTCGGCGAGCTCGCTGATCGTGGCGCTTCCCTGCCCCAGCCGCTCGAGCACGACTCGGCGGGTGGGGTCGGCCAGCGCGGCGAACGTCCGATCGACCGGTGAATAGTGAACCATCAGGTTCAGTATTGCCGCAACGGCGGGCGCTGTCAAGCCCAGCGAGACGGAGAAGCAGGACGCTGGCGGCTGAGCAACACGCGGTTCGGCCCGTCCCGGGCGGGCCGCAACATGCGAGACTGATGCCATGGACCTCATCGGCTGGATCGTCATCGGCGTGCTCGCCGGCTGGCTGTCGTCGCTCGTCGTGCCAGGACACACCGCCCGCGGCTGCCTGCCCAACCTCCTCGTCGGCATCCTGGGTGGCATCGTCGGCGGGTTCCTCGCACGAGAGCTGCGACTCGGCGACCCGGGCGGATTCCTCGGGGCGCTCCTGGTCGCATTCATCGGTGCCGTCCTCGTCCGCCTGGTGATCTCGGCGATCGCCGGGGAGCCGCGCCGCTAGGCCAGGATTCGGCGGCCGCCGCTGGCGCCGGTCGGCGCTGGGAGGCTACGATGGAGGCTCCCCCACCCCGCCTGGAGGCCTCCGTGAACCGCTTCGAGACGAACCTGCGAATCCCGGGCCCCACCTCCCTGCCGTCGGCCGTGCGCGAGGCGGGCGCCCGCCAGATGATCAATCATCGCGGGCCCGAATTCGCCGGGATGCAGGAGCGCGTCGTGGGCGGCCTGCGCGAGTTCTTCGGCACGGCCAACGACATCGTTCTCCTGACCTGTGCCGGAACGGGTGGCCTGGAGGCCGCGATCGTCAACACGCTCTCCCCGGGCGATCGAGTCCTGGCGGTGAGCATCGGCGCGTTTGGCGACCGGTTCGCGGCGATCGCCTCGACGTACGGTGCTGAGGTCACCAGGCTCGACGTGCCATGGGGCAAGGCCGCCGAGCCCGACGCGCTGGCCGACGCGCTCCGCGCCGGCGGCCCCTGGCAGGCGGTCCTCCTGACCCACAACGAGACGTCGACCGGCGTCATGAACCCGATCGCCGACCTGGCGGGTGTGGTCCGCGAGCTCGCGCCCGACGCGCTCATCCTCGTCGACGGCGTGTCGGGCGTCGGCGCGGTGCCGTTCCGGCAGGACGCGTGGGGCTTGGACGTCGTCGTGTCGGGCTCGCAGAAGAGCTGGATGGCGGCACCCGGCATGGCCTTCGTGAGCGTCTCGGAGCGAGCCTGGCAGGCGGGCGCGACCGCTCGCATGCCGCGCTACTACCTGGACCTGGCGAAGCACCGCGAGAGCCAGGCCAGCGGCCAGACGCCGTGGACGCCGGCCGTCGCGGTCGTCTTCCAGCTGGACGTCGCGATCGGCCTGATGCGCGACGAGGGCAGCGAGGCGATCTTCGCCCGGCATGCGGCGTGCGCCGCGGCGACCCGCGCCGGCCTCGACGCGCTGGGCTTCCGGCTGTTCCCCGATCCGGCGCACGCCTCCACGACCGTGACCTGCGTCCACCTGCCGGACGACCTCGACTGGAAGGCGTTCAATGCCCAGCTCAAGCGGCGGAAGCTCGTCGTGGCAGGCGGCCAGGGCAAGCTGTCCGGCAAGGTCTTCCGGATCGGCCACCTGGGAACGGTCACCCTGGACGAGATCCTCGGCTGCCTTGGCGCCATCGAGGAGGGGCTCCTCGCCCTCGGCCGCCAGGTGACGCCGGGCGCGGGCGTTGCCGCCGGCCAGCGTGCCGGCCTGGAGAGCCTGGGCCTGATCGCCGGCGTCGAGGCCCGCGGATGAGGGTGCTCGTCGCCGAGCCGCTCGCCGAGGAGGGCGTCGCGCTGCTTCGCGCCCACCATGACGTCGACCAGAAGGTGGGCCTCTCGCGCGACGAGCTGTGCGCGATCATCGGCGAGTACGACGCCCTCGTCGTCCGCAGCCAGGTCCAGGTCGACGCCGATCTCATCGCGGCGGGCAGCCGGCTCGTCGTCATCGGCCGGGCGGGGGTCGGCGTGGACAACGTCGCGCTCGACGCGGCGACCCGGGCCGGGATCGTCGTCGTCAACGCGCCCACCGGCAACACGATCGCGGCCGCCGAACACACCCTGGCGCTCATGTACGGCCTGGCGCGGCACCTGCCCGAGGCCGACGGGGCGATGCGCCGGCGGGAGTGGCAGCAGGCGCGCGCCGGGCTGACGGGCGTCGAGCTACGGGGCAAGACGCTGGGGATCATCGGGCTCGGCAAGATCGGCCTGGCCATCGCCGATCGCGCCCGGGCGATGGAGATGACCGTCCTGGCCGAGGACCCCTACGTCACGGCCGAGCAGGCGGCGTTGCGGGGCATCGAGCTGGTCCGCCTCGACGATCTCCTGCGGCGCTCGGACGTCGTGACGGTCCACGTGCCGCTCACCCACGACACGCGCGGGCTCATCGGCTCGCGCCAGCTCGGGCTCATGAAGCCCACGGCCCTGCTGCTCAACGTGGCCCGCGGAGGGGTGGTCGACGAGGCGGCCGTGGCCGCCGCATTGCGGGACGGCCGCCTGGCCGGCGCGGCCGTGGACGTCTTCGAGCACGAGCCGCCCTTCGACCCGAATCCACCTTCGCCGCTTCTCGACGCCCCGAACACGCTCCTGACGCCACACCTGGGGGCCTCGACGGCCGAGGCCCAGGTCCGAGTGGCCGAGGAGGTCGCCGCCCAGATCGTCGATGTCCTCGACGGCCGTTCGGCCCGCTACGCCGTCAACTCGCCGCTGCTCACGCCCGAGACGGCCCAGGCCATTGCCCCGTACCTCCCGCTCGCCGAGACGCTGGGCCGGTTCTTCCGCCAGTTCTGCCGGACCGGCGTCCGGACGCTGACCCTGGAGGTGGCCGGCGAGCTGGCGACCCACGACGTCTCGCCGCTGACCGCGGCCGTGCTGCGAGGTCTCCTGGAGAACGCGACCACGGAGCGGGTCAACCTCGTCAACGCCGCCTCTCTGGCCAGGGCTCGAGGCATCACGGTGGTGGAGCGCAAGACGTCGGAGGCCGGTGCGTTCGCTTCCCTCCTGACGCTGTCCGGGGAGGCGGCCGGGGCGACCACGACGGTCGGCGGCACGGTTGCGTACGGCGAGCCACGCTTCGCCCGCCTGAACGAGTACTGGCTGGACATGGCTCCCACGACCCACATGCTCCTCACCCGTCACCAGGACAAGCCCGGCACGATGGGCCGGATCGGGATCATGCTGGGCGACGCCGACGTGAACATCAGCGCGATGCACCTGGCCCGGTCGGGCCTTCGCCAGGATGCGTTCATGATCCTGGCTCTCGACGAGGAGGTGCCGCCGGCGGTGGCCGATGCGATCCGCGCCCAGGAGGCGGTCCTGGACCTGTGGACGATCCGTCTGGGGACCGACCGCTGAGCGATCCGCCGAGCTCGGCGGGGCTGCAGATTCCGGCCGGTGTCGAGGCGGCGATCGTGCTGCTCCGGCACGGCGAGTCGGTCCACATCACGGAGGGCCGCTTCCAGGGCCAGGCCGACTCCCCGCTATCGCCGCTCGGCGAGCGCCAGGCAGCCCTCACGGCGGAGCGCCTAGCCCGGCCCGGCGAGCGGCCGGCCCTGCCGATCTCGCCGATACCCCCGCTGGAGATCGTCCATTCGCCGCTGTTGCGCGCCGCCCGTACGGCGGAGCTGGTGGCCGCGGCGATGGACGGCCGGGTCGGGTCTCCACCCCCGCTCCGCCCGGAGCCCGACCTGAAGGAGCTGGCCCAGGGGCGCTGGGAGGGCAAGCGCCGCGAGGAGATCGAGGCCGAAGACGGCGAGTTGCTGGCCGCGTGGCGTCGCGATCCGCTCCGGGCCCACGCCCCGGGCGGCGAGTCGGTGATGGACGCGGCCGGACGGGCTCGGGCAGCCGTCGGTCGGGCAGTGGCACGCCTGGCCTCCACCCCGGAAGCGCAGGCTTCATCCTCGTGGTCGGGGCGCGGCGCGGTTGCGGGCTACCCGGGTCCGGCCGGAGCGGATGCGCCATGGAGCCTGCTGGTTGGCCACGACGGCGTCTTCAAGCTCGTCGTCCTGGCGCTACTCGGCCTGCCGCTCGAGCGGTTCTGGGCATTCTCGTTCGCCCTGTGCGGCCTGACGGTCGTCGAGCTGCGGGATGGCCGGGGTGTCCTCCGCGCGCACAATCTCGTCGAGCACCTGGCCGTGCTCGCGGAAGAGCCCAGGGCGGAGGCCGAGGCCGCCAGCCGGGAGGCGACCGGCGCCCTCTAGGGTCGGCCGCGCCCCTCGGCCCCGAGCTCTACCCTCGCCCGCGCCCTGCGCGATAGCGTCGGATCAGTGCGTTGGTCGAGCCGTCGTGGGCGAGCGGCGGGGCCGGCGACGCGGTCAGCTCCGGAGCGATCCGCATGGCGAGCTTCTTGCCCAGCTCCACGCCCCACTGATCGAACGAATCGATGCCCCAGATCGTGCCCTGGGTGAAGACCTTGTGCTCGTAGAGGGCGACCAGCGCGCCCAGCGTCCGCGGGTCCAGGCGGTCGGCCAGGATCGTGTTCGATGGGCGGTTACCGGGAAAGGTCCGGTGGGGCACCTGCGCCTCCGGCACGCCCTCGACCCGGACCTCATCCGCGGTCCGCCCGAACGCGAGAGCCTCCGTCTGGGCGAAGAAGTTGGCCATCAGCAGGTCCTGGTGGCCGCCGGTCTCGCCGCCCACCTCCTCGGAAGCATGGACGAAGCCGATGAAGTCGGCCGGGATGAGCCGGGTCCCCTGGTGGATGAGCTGAAAGTAGGCATGCTGGCCGTTGGTGCCGGGCGTGCCCCACACGATCGGGCCGGTCTGGACGTTGACCGGCCGCCCGGACAGGTCGACCGACTTGCCGTTGCTCTCCATGTCGAGCTGCTGGAGGTACGCGGGGAATTTTCCGAGATACTGGCTGTAGGGCAGGATGGCCTGCGTCTCGGCCCCCAGGAAGTCGCCGTACCAGATGCCGATCAGGCCCAGGAGGACCGGCAAGTTGCGCTCGAACGGCGCCCCGCGGAAGTGCTCGTCCATCGCGTGGAAGCCGTCTAGCATCTCGCGGAAGCGGTCGGGGCCCATCGCGATCATGAGCGACAGCCCGATCGCCGAATCGTACGAGTAGCGCCCGCCCACCCAGTCCCAGAACTCGAACATATTCTGGGTGTCGATGCCGAACTCCGCGACCTTCTCGGCGTTCGTGGAGACGGCGACGAAATGGCGGGCCACCGCCGACGAGTCGCCACCCAAGCTGTCGAGCAGCCACGCCCGCGCCGACCGGGCGTTCGTCAGTGTCTCCAGCGTGGTGAAGGTCTTGGAGCAGACCACGAACAGCGTCTCCGCCGGGTCCAGGTCGCGGGTCTCCTCGAACAGGTCCGTGCCATCCACGTTGGAGACGAAACGCACGACCAGGGACCGGTCGCTGTACCAGCGCAGCGCCTCGTAGGCCATCGCCGGACCCAGATCGGATCCGCCGATGCCGATGTTGACCACGGCCCGGATCCGGCTGCCCGTGTGGCCAGTCCACGCGCCGGATCGGACCCGCTCGCTGAAGTCGGCCATCCGGTCGAGCACCGCATGGACGCCCGGCACGACGTCCTCTCCGTCCACCACGATGCGCGTGCCCCTTGGCGCTCGCAGCGTGACGTGCAGGACGGGCCGATCCTCGGTCGTGTTGATCCGCTCGCCCCGGAACATCGCCTCGATCCGGTCGCGCAGCCCCGCGCGCTCCGCGAGCCCGACGAGCAGCCCGAGCGTCTCGTCGGTGAGACGATTCTTCGAGTAGTCGAGGAACAGTCCGGCCGCTTCCGCTGTCAGTCGCGCGCCGCGGTCCGGATCGGCCGCGAAGAGCTCCCGCAGGTGGCGGTCGCGCATCGTGGCGGCGTGGCCCGCCAGGGCTGCCCACTCGGTCGTCTGGTCAATACGCTCCAACGTCGTGGCCATCAGCGACGGAACCTCGGCCGCCAGGATCCGCGCGACCGCCCGCTCGGTCGGCGGCCGCGCCGCCGGAAGGCGAGCCGGAGGAGAAGGAGCCGCAACCGCCGATACGACTCCCGGAGAGCCGCGATCCGCCGCTCGTCGAGGACCCGCCGGCCGTAGGCGGCCTCGACCTTGGCAATGGCCACCACGTGGAGCTCCGGTCGGGCGACCGGCAGCACGTCGCCGAGCGCCTGGGCGTACTCGAATGGCGTCTGGGTCGGCCTGGGGGCCCAGCCGAACCGACCCGCCAGCCGGGCCACCCCGGACCACACGGTGTCGGGTGCCGCTGCCTGGCGCGGCCCCCGCCAGTACGCCAGGAAGGCCAGGGCCCCGACCGCCAGGGCCAGCAGGATCGTGAGCACGATGAACGGGACGCTGCCCGGGCCGGACGAATTCGTGTCCGTCGTTCCGCCTGCTCCCGTCGGCGGACGACGCGCCTCCGCTCCTGGCGGGTTTTCAATGTCCCCGCTCGCGCGGGGCGCGGCCGACGGCGTCGGCACCGGCCGGCCGGCCGGCAGCGGCGAGAACACGGTCAGCCCGCCACCCGTCGGATCGAACGTATACCAGCCGAAGCGTGGGAAATAGACCTCAACCCAGGCGTGCGAGTTGCTCCTCAGGATCGTCTCGATGCTGGTCTTGGGATCGCGGTCGCCGGGCAGGTAACCCTGGGCGAGTCGGGTTGGGACCCCGGCTTCCCGGAGCAGAATCGCCATGGTGCTCGCGTAATACTGGCAGTAGCCCCGCTTGTACCGCGCGAAGCACTCGACCGCACTGATCCCCTCGCAGGGCCCCGAGAGGAGGTCCAGCACGTCTGTGTCGTAGTTGAACTCGCCGCCTCGCAGCAGCGTCGCGGCGGCAAGAGCGAGGTCATAGGGGTTGTCGCTGCCGGCCAGCCGGCGGATGCGGGCCAGGAGCTTCTGCGCCTCGGGACCGATCGCACCGGGCGGGACGCTCGTGTAGCGGGCCAGGATCTCGGGCGGATACTCGCGGCCGGCCGCCCGCAGCTGGGAGCCGCTGAAGGCCTCGTCGCCTTCGGTCGGCACTAGCGAGGTCGCCCGGTACGTCTTCCACGACCCGCCGGCCTCGAGGCCGCCGAATGCGCGCTCGCTGCCGATGACCGTCAGCCGGGTATTCATCTCGACCGTCCCCGGCGCGTCGGGAAGGAAGATCGGGGAGCCGTTATAGCCGAGCGACTCGACGGTGTAGCTGAGCGCATGGCGGACCGTCGGATCCGGAACCTGATCGCCGGTTCCGGCGAGGATCGCCTGGCCCGACGACCGGTCTTCCTGGACGTTCTCCCCGAGGGTCCAGCCGTTGAGCGTGAATCGGTCGTAGACGAACGCCCGCCAGTAATACGGATGCGCGTCTCCGGGCGGGAGGCGGATCTTCAACGAGGGGGTGTCGTCCGTTTCCCACTGTCCGGTGATCGACGCCGTTGCCCCAAAGCTGTCGCCGGATAGCCGCGTGCCCGGCCCACCGAACGGCAGGTAGCGCTGGACCGACTGGCCGACGTCGATGAGCCGCTGGTCCAGGGTCCGAAACGCCCCGGCCAGTGGCGCCGACGCGGCCGCGCTCGTCAAGAACAGCGATCCGATCACGGCGGCAACCACAAAGACCGTTCCACCCCGGAGATAGAGATCGGTCACCGTGGCCGGGTCGCCGATCCGGCGCCGGAGCCAGCCCAACCGCTCGTCGTCGGCATGGATTCGGACGAGGAGGAACAGGGCGGCCAGGCTGAAGACGACGAGGAGCTGGAGCTGGTCGAGGCGGGTCAGCGACATGTTCGACAGCAGGACGAGCCCGGTCACGAAGACAGCTCCCAGGGGCCGGCGGTGGCCGAGCGTCGCGTAGCCCGCGAACTGGCCGGTCGCCCAGCAGATGAGGCCGAGCACCAGCAGGAAGTGGGCGTACTGCTGGGTCACGGTCCGGTTGCGGATCGTGAGATCCAGGACCGCTTCCGTCGTCGCGTCCGACGTCGCCAGGAACCAGCCGGCGACGCCACCGCCCGGCTCGAGGACCATGCCCACCAGGATCGGCACGACCAGCGCCGCGGCGACTGCGCCGACGAGGTGGGTCCGCCAGCGGCCCCAGCCGACCTTCGCGCCGAGGATCCCCAGCGCGGCGCCCCCCAGGACCGTATATGGCAGGAATTCGGTCAGCCGCCGGTCGCCGAGCACCCATCGAGCATCCTGGATGGACCAGGCGATGGGCAGGACGAGCAGCATCACCAGGCCCAGGGTGAGCCAGCCCTCCGACGGTCGAGTCGGGAAGAGCAGGCGGCGACCCTCCGGGACGGCGTTGCTGCGCCAGGTCGTCGCGGTCATCCCAGCAGCGCCTCGGCGAGGGGCCGCCGGGCTTCCACCCAGTTCACCCTCAGCTCGTACTCGGCCAGGGCGTGACGCAGGGCCCGGGCGGCCTGCGCCCGCGCGTCGGCATCGGCCTGCCAGGCGGCCGAACCGGGAGCCGTTCCCGCGGCCGTGCCCGAGGGCGTCTGGCTCCGGCGGGCCGGCTCGCTGGCCACTCTCGCCGACTGGGCGTCGATCACGACCACCACGCAGGCGACCCCTCGCGACCGAAGTGACGCGAGCGGGCGCACCCAGTTGCGCTCGAGCGACGGCGTGATCACGACCGCGGTCATGCCCCTGCGCAGCCGAGACAGCCCGGTGACCAGGGTCTCCGCCAGCATTCCGGTGCCGTCACCCTCGACCGCGGCCAGGAGCTGCATGATCTTGAGGTGCTGGCGCCCGCCGCGGTCGGCCGGCACGACCGCGATGCGATGGCCGCTCGTGGTGAGGCCCACCGCCCGGTTCTCGAGCAGAGCCCGGTCGGCAATGGAGGCGGCGGCCATCACCCCGATCTCCACCGTCGAGTCATCACCCCGGCCCGCCTGGACGCGTCGATCGAGGTCGAGAAAGATCCACGCGTCCGAGGTCTGCTCGAGGTCGAATTCCTTGACCTGGATGTCGCCGTGCCGAGCGGTCGATTTCCAGTGGATTCGATTGAAGCTGTCGCCCGGCGCGTAGGGCCGAACCGTCGTTGCCAGCGGGGTCGTCTGGAGCGTCCGTTCCGGGGCGGCGTGGCTGCCCTCGATGTTGGCGGCGGGCAATCGCCAGAGGGGCAGTCGCTCGATGCGGGGGTAGACCACCAGGGACAGGCCCTGCCCGACCGCCGCGGACGCCTCGAACAGCCCGAACGGGTCGCCGGTTCGGATCTGGAGCGGCTCGATCCGGAAGTGACCGCGCCGGTTGAGCGGCGTCTTGATGATCCAGGAGCGCTCGCGGTTGGGACCGAGTGACAGGGCCCGGCCGGGCAGGCCCGCCGGCAGGTTGGTCGGGTTGTAGACCTCGAGCCAGAGCTTTGGGGTCCGGCTGGCATTGCGAAGGGTGTACGTCACGCGGAGCGTGTCTCCGACCCGACCGTGGAGCTGGTTGACCGCGTAGCCTGCCTCCAGATCGGTCAGGCCCAGCCGGGTCACGATGTAGCTGCCGCCGATGATGAGGACGGCCAGATACAGGAGGTAGAACAGGAACGGCAGGCCGGTCGAGAAGGCTGCCAGGACGAGCGTCGTCGCGATCGCGAGCGCCTGGATGCGGCGGATCATCGGACGGATCGCACGACGAGGAGGGCCGGTCCCTGCCGCGCCTAGACGCTGCTTTCGCGGGCCATGCCGGCGGATTCGGCGCTTCCCACGGCGGCCGGTCGCAGCGGCCGGGGCGACGCTTCGCGGCCCTGCGGATGGACGCCCTCGACGGCCGTCGTGTCGAGCAGCTCACGGATGACCTGGCCGGGCTGGACGTCGTGAATCGTCGAGCTCGTCTTGATGATGAGCCGGTGGGCCAGGGCGGGCTCGGCCAGCACCTTGACGTCGTCCGGGATGACGTAATCGCGACCGAGCAGTGCGGCCATGGCCTGGCCGGCGCGGTACAGAGCGAGCGAGCCGCGAGGCGACGCACCCAGGTAGACGTCCGGGTGGTTCCGCGTGCCGTTGACCAGGCGGACGATGTAGTCGCTCACGGTCGAGTCGACGTAGATCTCGCGGACCGCAGCCTGCAGCTCGCGCAGCTCGTCCACACCGCAGACCTCTTCCAGCTCGTCGAGCGGATGCTCCCGCTTCTGCTCGTCGAGGATGACGATCTCCTCGATGGGCTGCGGGTAGCCGAGCCGGATCCTGAGCATGAACCGGTCGAGCTGGGCCTCCGGCAGGGCGAAGGTGCCCTCGTACTCGATCGGGTTCTGGGTGGCGATGACGAGGAACGGGTCGGGCATCTTGTAGGTGGTCCCGTCGATCGTGGCCTGGCGCTCCTCCATGCACTCCAGCAGGCTCGACTGGGTCTTTGGCGTGGCCCGGTTGATCTCGTCGGCCAGGACGACCTGGGCCATGATCGGCCCGGGGCGGAACTCGAACTCCTGCGTCTTCTGGTTGAAGATCGAGAGCCCGGTCACATCGGAGGGGAGCAGGTCGGGCGTGAACTGGATGCGCCGGAACGTACAGCCAAGGCTGCGGGCGAACGCCTTGGCGAGCATCGTCTTGCCCGTGCCGGGCACATCCTCGATGAGGAGGTGACCGCGACACAGCAACGCGACGAGGGCCAGGCGGACCTCGTGGTGCTTGCCCACGATCACCCGCTCGACGTTGGCGATGACCTTCTCGCCGGACTCCTGGATCTTGGTCATTGGGCTCCTCGCGGGTGGGGCGTGACCCGGTCTGGGAGCCTCGCCCATAAGCGATTTCGGTGGATTCGGCGGAGCGGCGACTGATGGCGCACGCCGGAGTGTCAACCGATAGTACGTCTGACGACCAGAATGGGTTCGCGGTGACGCTTGGATCCGGCCCATCGCGGAGATGCTCCAGCGATGGCCGGGACGCATGATCCGGGGCGATGACTCGATGAGCGTCGATCGATCGGCCGCCGGCAGCGCTCGGGGCGTGGCTGGCGCGACACGCCCGGCTCGACCCGGCGGTCGAGCCGATGCCCGACCCCGTCGACGATCTCCCGCTCGGCAAGTGGACGCCGAGCGCGCCCGCCTGGCCGCTGCCGCCGACCCGTCGACGCGCTGGCGTCGCTGGGGTCCATACCTGTCCCAGCGCCAGTGGGGCACCGTTCGCGAGGACTACTCGGCGGATGGCAACGCCTGGGCGTACTTGCCGCACGACCACGCCCGGTCGCGCGCCTATCGCTGGGGCGAGGACGGCCTGCTCGGCATCAGTGACGACCAGCAGCGCCTGTGCTTCGCGCTCGCCCTGTGGAACGGCCGGGACGCCATCCTCAAGGAGCGCCTCTTCGGCCTCAGTGGCCAGCAGGGAAACCACGGCGAGGACGTCAAGGAGCTCTACTGGTTCCTTGATGCGACGCCGACCCACAGCTACCTGCGGGCGCTCTACAAGTACCCGCAGGCCGCGTTTCCATACGACGATCTCGTGGCCGGAAACGCCGGCCGGACCCGCTCGGACCCCGAATACGAGCTGCTGGACACCGGCGTCCTCGATGACGACCGCTATTTCGACGTGGAGGTCGAATACGCCAAGGCCCAGCCGGAGGATCTCGTCATCCGGATCACGGTCACCAACCGCGGCCCCGAACCGGCCCGGCTCGACGTGCTGCCCACGCTGTGGTTCCGCAACACCTGGTCGTGGGGGCGCCACAAGACCCGGCCCAGCCTGCGCGACGTGGGAGCCACCGCCGGCGGCTGTCGGCGCGTCGAGTCGTCCCATCCGCGCCTGGGCACCTACCGCCTTGCGGCGGAACCCGTCGACGGTCGCGCTCCGGAGCTGCTGTTCACGGAGAACGAAACGAACGCAGAACGCCTGTACGGGGTGTCCAACCCCGGCCCGTTCGTCAAGGACGGGATCCATGCGGCGGTCGTCGAGGGACGGCGTGACGCGGTCAATCCGGCCGGCGAAGGATCCAAGGTGGCGGTGCGCTACGAGCTGTTGCTGGCGCCCGGAGAGACGAGCCGGATTCGCCTGCGCCTGTTCTCCTGTGACGAGACCCCGGATGCCGACCACCCGGCGGATCGCGCGCCCCACGCGCCGCCGGACGAGACGGTGCCATTTGTCCACGCGGACGACCTGCTGGCGACCCGCCGGGCGGAAGCGGACGCGTTCTATCGCCCGCTCGCCGGCCCGCGGGCGACGCCCGACGAGCGCCTCGTCCAGCGCCAGGCGTTCGCCGGTCTCCTGTGGTCGGAGCAGTGGTATCAGTACGACGTGGGGCGCTGGCTGGAGGGCGACCCCGATCAGCCGGTTCCTCCGCCGGAGCGCCGCCGCGGCCGCAACCACGATTGGCGGAGCTGAACAACGCGGACATCCTGCTCATGCCCGATACCTGGGAATACCCCTGGTTTGCGTCATGGGACCTGGCCTTCCACTGCATCCCCCTGGCCCAGGTGGATCCCGAGCTGGCCAAGGCTCAGCTCCTCCGGCTCACGCGGGAGTGGTACATGCACCCCAACGGCCAGCTGCCGGCCTACGAGTGGTCCTTCGGCGAGGTCAATCCGCCGGTCCACGCCTGGGCGACCCGGCGCGTCTACCAGATCGACGAGCGCCTGCACGGGCGGCCGGACCGCTCGTTCCTGGAGCGTGTCTTCCTCAAGCTCATGCTCAATTTCACCTGGTGGGTGAACCGCAAGGACGCCGACGGCAACAACGTCTTCCAGGGCGGCTTCCTGGGCCTGGACAACATCGGCGTGTTCGACCGGAGCGCGCCGCTGCCCGTCGCGGGCCACCTCGGGCAGGCGGACGGCACCGCCTGGATGGGGATGTACAGCCTGAACATGCTGGCGATCGCGCTCGAGCTGGCGCGGGAGGACCGCGTCTACGAGGACATCGCGACGAAATTCTTCGAGCACTTCCTGTACATCGCCGGAGCCCTGAACGGCGTGGGCCTGCCCGACGGTGAGCGGATCCCCCTCTGGGACGAGGAAGACGGGTTCTTCTACGACGTGCTCCATCTCGATACGGACGAGGTCATCCCGCTGAAGGTCCGATCCCTGGTGGGACTGATCCCGATGCTCGCGGTCGAGACGCTCGACCCGGGGACCCTGGACCTGCTGCCCGAGTTCCGGCGGCGGATGCGCTGGTTCCTGGCCAACCGGCTGGAGCTCGCCCGGCTCGTGGCGTCGTGGGAAGAGCCGGGAGTCGGCCAGCGCCGCCTGCTGGCGCTGGTCCATGGCGACCGGCTGCAGGCGCTGCTGGCCCGGATGCTCGACTCCGACGAGTTTCTTGCCGATCACGGAATCCGCTCCCTGAGCCGCTTCCATCGCGACCACCCGTTCGTGCTGCCCATCGACGGTGCCGAGCACCGCGTGGATTACGAGCCCGCCGAATCGCGCCTTCCGCTGTTCGGCGGCAACTCCAACTGGCGCGGCCCGATCTGGTTCCCCATCAACTACCTGATCATCGAGGCGCTCCAGCGGTTCAACCATTACTACGGCCAGGCGTTCACGGTCGAGCTGCCGACCGGGTCCGGTCGACAGGCAACCCTCGGGGATGTGGCCCACGAGCTGTCGCTCCGGCTGGAGGCGCTGTTCCTGCCCGATGCGGCGGGACGACGGCCGGTCTTCGGCCCCGACCCTCGGTTCGCACGCGATCCGGCGTTCCGCGATCGGATCCTGTTCTACGAGTACTTCCACGGTGACACGGGGGCCGGCCTGGGAGCGAGCCATCAGACGGGCTGGACTGCCCTGGTCGCGAAGCTGCTCGAGCAGACGAGCAAGGCCGGCCAGGCGGTCGACGGATCCGCTGCCTCGCTGGCAGCGTTGCTCGATCCGGGCCCGCGCGTGGCGCTCAGCCGCGGACGAGCGTCAGCGCCCCGACCCACAGGGTCATGAGGCAGCCGATGGCACCCATGGCGGCCAGGAATCCTTCGTTCCCGTACCAGGCCGCCACGCCGACGGTGCCGAACAGCCCGGCCATGAGGAGCGCGATACCGGCCAGGCCGATCCGCTCGATCCATGGTCTGGGCTCGCGATTGGCCTCCGCCTCGGAAGCGTGTGCCCCGACAGGCTCCTCGGCCGGACCACCGTCGGTGCCGGTCATCGATTCGCCTCGGTGTCGAAGAAGAGCTGCATCAGGTTGCCGGCCAGCGGCGCTGCGCGTGCCCCGCCGCCGCCGCCGTGCGCCACCACGACGGCGATGGCCACGCGCGGCTGGTCGACCGGAGCGAAGCCGATGAACCAGCTGTTGGGCTCGCCGGAGCCGCCCAGCTGGGCCGTGCCGGTCTTGCCCGCGGTCGGGATGCCGGGCACCCTGGCGCCGGACGTGAACAGACGGCCGTACTGACCCTCCACGGCGCGCTGCATTGCCTCCTTGATGACCGCGGCATCGTTGAACGGGAGGACCGTGGTCCAGGTCTCGGGTGCCACCGTCTGCGTGCCGTTGGCGCCCTTGAAGGAGCGCACCAGATGGGGTTTCATGAGGACGCCGTCGTTGGCGACCGTGGCCGCGACCAGGGCCATCTGGAGCGGCGTCACGACCGTCTCACCCTGACCGTAGGCCGCGTTGGCCAGCTCGACCCGATCGAGGAAGCCGCCCGGCAGCGGCCCGCCGCCGTTGGTCAGCTGGGACGACGCGGTGGGCAGGTCGAACGGGATCGGTGCGTAGAAGCCCAGCTTGCGGGCTGCCGCATCCATCTCGGCGCCGCCGGTCCGAAGGCCGGCGAGGGCGAAGTAGATGTTGCACGACACCTCGGTCGCCTCGATGAAATCGAGGGCCCTGTCTCCCGTGAACAGGTGATGACCGTCGCGGACGCGGTAACCGGAGACGAGCAGGCCGGTCGTCTCCGCCCCGGGCTGCTGCTTGAACGTGGTGTCCTTCGTGATCGAACCGGACCGGAAGGCGGCAATCGCCGTGACGATCTTCATGACCGAGCCCGGGACGTACTTGCCGAGGGTGGCCCGCGGCAGGAGCGGGTCGGCCTTGTCGGCGTTGAGCGCCTTCCAGGACGCCGCTGCCTCGTCCCGCTTCGGGTTGGTCAGGGTGGACGCGTTGAACGTGGGCGTGGAGGCGAGCGCCAGGACCTCGCCGGTCCGCGGATCGAGCATGACGACGGCGCCCTGGTCGCGACCGAGCCCGCGGGCCGCGGCGGCCTGGAGCTGGAGGGAAATGGACAGGGTGATGTCCTGCGGGTCATAGCGTTTGGTCTGGAACTTCGTGAGCATGTCGGCCACCGGATCGGCACGACGGAGGCCGGCCAGCTGCGCGTCGTACGCGAGCTCCAGGCCGGCCTTGCCGAATTGCCGCGAGGCGTAGCCGATCACCGGACTCATCACCGGGTAGCGGTACGTGCGGTATGGCTCCCGGTTCGCGTCCAGCTTGTTCGAGGCGAGGACCGTGCCACGGCGGTCCAGGATGCGGCCCCGGGGAACGTGACGAACGGCCGAGATGACCGCCGCGTCGTCGGGGGAGGTCGACAGGTCCGTGGACCGGACGACCTGCCAGTAGCCGGCGCCGCCCGCCAGAGCCGCGAACGCGAGGGCCAGGGTGACGCCGACGCGACTGATGTTGCGGCCAACCGTGCGGCCGGTGACGCGACGGACAGCCTGGGGTGGCCGGCCGGCGGTCATTGCGCGCGTCCGCGCTGGAGGAATCCCACCAGGCGGCGCCGGGACAGCCGCGGCAGGCGTCCCGGTGCAGGCGGCGGCTCCACGCCCTTGTCCGAGATCGCCAGCAGCAGGCCGACCACGACGGCATTCGTGAGCAGCGACGAGCCGCCATAGCTGATGAAGGGCAGGGTGATGCCGGTCAAGGGGATGAGCTTGAGATTGCCGGCCGCGATGATGAACGCCTGGACGCCGACGACGAGACTCAGCCCGGCCGCCAGGATCGCCCGGAAGTCATCCGCCGCGGAGGCCGCGATGCGGAGGCCCCGCTCGATCACCACGAGGTACAGGCCCAGGATCGCCAGGATCCCGGCCAGGCCCAGCTCCTCGCCCAGGGCCGCGAACGGGAAGTCGGTGTGCAGCGCGGGAATCGGAGGCTGCCCGTCGATGAGCGGCAGCCCGCCGCCCAACCCGGTGCCGACGATTCCGCCCCGGGCGAAGGCGTGGAGCGCCTGGACCACCTGGTATCCGGCCCCGGTGGGGTCCGCAAACGGATCGACCCAGATATCGACCCTGGTTCGCACGTGCTCGACGAGCTGATAGGCGAGCACGGAGCCGACCGCGAACAGGATGAGGCCGAGCACGATCGCGCTGGTTCGGCCGGTGGCGATGTACAGGAGCAGCAGGAAGACCACGAAGAACAGCAGCGCGGCGCCCAGGTCGCGCTCGATCACGACGATTCCCAGCGCCGTCGCCCACATGGCAACCATCGGGGCCAGGTAGGGCAGCGGCGGCAGGCGGATCGGCCCGAGCCTCGTGTCCTGCTCGACCAGCAGCGGCCGGTTCTCGGACAGGTAGCCGGCCAGGAAGATGACCAGCATCACCTTCAGGAGCTCGGACGGCTGTCCGGTCAGAGGCCCGACCCGGAGCGACAGGCGGGCGCCGTTCACATCGATGCCCAGGACGAGGGTGAGCAGGAGCAGCGCGATTCCCGCGGCGGCCCAGGTGTACTTGTAGAGGCGCAGCCATCGGTCGGATCGGACCGCCACCGCCAGCCCGCCGACGATCGCGAGCGCCAGCACGAGCCAGGCCAGCTGGAGCTGGCCGAGGACGAGCGTCCTGCCGAAGATCTGCTGGGTGACCTGACCGGGCGGCAGCCGCTCCATGAGGAGAAGCCCGATGCCGCCGAGCATCCCCACAGCCGGCAGGAGCACCTGGTCGGTGCGGCGCCCGGCGAGCACCTGGGCCAGGTGAACGGCGAAGAGCATGCCCAGGTAGAGGCTCAGCGCACGCGGGTCGGCCGCGGCAAATCCGGGCTGACCCCCGGCCAGCACTCGCTCGGTTGCACCCAGCGAGGCGCTGCCCACGATGAGCGTCACGGCCAGCAGTCCAAGCAGGGCGCTCTCCCGCCAGCGCGCGCGTGGCCGGATCGCCCTCCAGCGCAACGCCGGGAGGGCCATCTGCCGGCTGCCGCTCACCGGCGACCTCGCTCCAGGCGCAGCCGGACCTCACCGACCTGGATCTCGTCGCCGTAGCTCATCGGGGCCGTCCCATCGACCTGGTTGCCGTTGAGGAACGTGCCGTTCGTGCTGGCCAGGTCCTCCACGTACCACGAGCGGCCACGGAACGTCAGGGCACAGTGCTCGGAAGACGCGAACGGATCCTCGATGACGACGGCGTTGTTCACGTCGCGGCCGATCGTCGTGACGGCATCCAGCGCGAAGACCGAGCCGACCGCCGGCTCGCCGGAGGGCGACGCGAGCACGATCAGCCGCCCGAGCTCGGTGGCCGGCTCGCGCGACGCGGCCCGCAGGTCGCGGATGAGCACGCGGACCACACCGATCAGGAACAGGTAGATCAGGGCCAGGAAGGCGAGGCGCATGATCCACAGCGTCAGAAGGGCGCCATCCATCTGTTCAGGCGTTGGACACGCTGTCGACGACCAGGACCGAGTCACCCAGCTGGATCCGGTCGCCGGGCCCCAATACCACCTCCTGCACGGTGATCCCGTTGACCCGCGAGCCGTTGCTGCTTCCCAGGTCGGTCAGCACCAGCGTGCCCCGTCGACTCTGGAGGCGAGCATGATGGCGAGACACCCGCGAGTCCCGGAGGACCACGTCGTTGTCGGTCGCCCGGCCAATCGTCAGCGGCCGTCCGTCGAGGAGAATCTGGCGATCCGACCCATCGGGCAGGATCTGGCGCAGCACGGCGAGCGGGGCCTCCGGCTGCGGGATCGAGAACACCATGGTCCGCTCGAGGCCCGGGGCGTCATCGCCCATCGGTGAGCCATCGGGCTGGCCGGCCCGCGCGACGGCACCGTCCATGGGTCGTCCGGGATCCTCGAATCGGGCATCGACGTCGATCTCCCCCACGGCGACAGCGCGGTTTGCGACGAGCGCCACCTGCGGTCGATCCGCAACGGCGTATCGGTGCGCCCGGGCGAACGTGAGCGCGGCGTCGGCAAGCTCCGCGACCAGGCTCTGGGCAACCGCCTCGAGCTCGGCCAGATCGGCCGGATTCAGGCGTACCGTGAAGCGGTTGGGCACCAGGGTCCGATCGCCCACGCTGCGGCGATGCGTCTCCATTTCCCGCTCGACCCGCCGCTGGACCTGAAGCGGCTGGATTCGCGTCCGGAAGAGTCGGGCCGATGACCGTTCGACGAGCCGTTCGATGATCCGCTCGAGAGCGGCGAGGGGTCGCATGAGGCGCCCGGAGTCTAGCAGAGGCGTCCGGCCCGCCCGATCGGCGGGACCATCGGTAGGCCCACGGGGTACGAGCGGCGGAGGGGAGGCAATGACCCTGCGGTATACTCTCGCATCCGTTCGGCTGGCGTCGCCGCCCGAGCTTGATGAGTTGCGCCCCGGGGACACGATGTCCGAGATCCTGACTGAGTCATTCTGCGAACGCTGCGGCACGCGCTACACCTTCGAGACGGAATCGCCCCGGGCCGGGCGGCGGTTCGGCAAGCTCAAGGTCCTCTCCCGGGGTCTGAAGAACTACGTCCTGAGCGACGAGGCGTCGCTCGACGAGGCCCTTGCAGACGCTCGCAGCGACGAGGATCGCCAGGCATCCGGGCAGCAGCTCGATGCGTTCCATAAGACGTTCAACTTCTGCATGTCGTGCCGGCAGTACACCTGTGCCAATTGCTGGAACGAGGTGGAGAGCCGCTGCCTGAGCTGCGCGCCTCATCTGGGCCACGAGGTCCTGGAGGCGCCGTTCAGGGCTCCCGACCCGTTCGGCCGAATCGCCTCGATCGGTGCGGCGGCCGCCGGCAACGGCCACGAGATCGATCTGGAGACTCTCCTCCAGGGCTCTTCGGCAGAGGCGGCCTGGCCGACCACGGACCTGAGTCGGACGCCTCCCGCCGAGGAGGCGGTCAAGGATGAGGAAACCGACGCGGTATCGCGCCTGCAGTCCCTCTTCGCGATCGCCACCCGACCGGACGAGCAGGTCGGCGACGTCGTCCAGTCACCGCCGGTGAAGGGCGGGCCCGACCTGCCGGTGGCGGCCGCGCCGGCCGAGCCCCCGCCGGTGGAGGCCGCGCCCGTGCCGCCGGCCGCCGAGTCGCCGGCCGCCGAGGTTGTCAAGCCGCCGGCGCCCACCGTCGTCCAGGAGCCGCCAACCGCCGTCGCGCCGGCTGCCGTCGCCGGGCCGCCGGCGGGGACCGTTGCGGCCAAGCCTGCCCCGAGGGCGCCGATCCCGCCCAAGCCGGCGAAACCGGCCCGGGACATCGCCCTGGAAGTCAGCCTCTTCGAGGAAGACGCTGCCCATGCCGGAGCCGAGGCCGCCCTGGCAGCGCGTGAGCAACCTGCGGTCCCCGCGAGCGCGCAGCCGCCGGCAGATGACACCGCGGTCGCCGGCACCCCGCCGAGCGAGCTCGACGCGATCGACGAGCGTACCGCGGCGGCGCTGGCCCAGACTGCCGAATTCCTCACGCGCTTCAATCGGACGACCGGGTCCCGGCCGGCAGCGGCCGCGGAATCCAAACCCGTCGAGCCGTCTGAGCCCGTTCAGCCGCCGCCCGTGGCAGCCGAGCGCGCCCAGCCGTCCGCGCCCGCTCAGCCGCCCGTCGCGGCGGAGCCCGCCAGGCCGCAGGTCGACCGGATCGAGGTCCCGACGTGGCATGTCGAGACACCGCCGGCGCCCGCTGGCCAACCGAACGGACATCCAGCCGAGCCGGTGATCGTCCCGACGTCACCCGGGCCTGCCCTCCAGCCATCGGTACAGGCACGGTGGCCCGCGCCGGTGGCGCCGAGCGCACCGCCAGCGCCCGTCCCGCCGCCGGCAATCCCGGCCGCAGCCGTTCAGCCGCCCGCCCTCCCGCAGGCGGCGCTCCCGGTGGCTTCCCCCCCGGCTACCGAACCTGAGTGGCCGTCGACCCCGGCCTGGCGCGCCAGCCAGCCGTCCGCCGCCCCGGCCTGGCCCGCCGGCGAACAACGCGGCAGTCGGGTCAGCGCCGTCGACGCGATCTGGGCGGCGTCCAGCCGCGACGTGCTGAGCCGGCCGGAATCGGGAGTCCAGTCCTGTGTGAACTGCGGGCTGCCCTTGTCCGCCACGGCGCGCTTCTGCCGTCGATGCGGAGCGAACCAGGTCCCGGCCTGACCGTCAGGGCGGCCGGTCACCATCCGGCGACGATCGCGGCCGGGCAACGGCAGGGGGCGAATCCTCCGGGCCAGCGGTCGAGGGATCCATGGCCTGCACCGGGAGATCCCGGGCCTGGACGGCGTCGGGCTCGCGCACGTGCGTCCAGGCAGCGCCCAGCAACAGCACCTGGAACCCGATGGACAACCAGACCATCGTGGCCAGCACGAAGGCGAACCCGCTGAACAGCTCGAGGGACCCGACCAGCCGTGCCTGGATCAGCACGAACGCGTTCGTGAAGGCAGAAAGGACGAGCGCCACCGCGATCGCCGGCGGTGCCAACGCTCGCCAGCTTGGACCGTGGGGCGGAACGTAGCGGAAGACGGCCACGATCGCCACGAACTGCAGCGCCAGTCCCAGGCCTCTCGTCGCAAGCTGCCAGACGAAGGCGACGGCAGAGCCCTTGCCCACGAATGCATCCACGAACGAGGCTACCGAGGCCAGGACCACGGAAGCGACGATGACCGCGAGGAGCAGCCCCACCACGACCATGCCGCGCACCGTCTGTGCCGCGAAACCGCGGGCGGAGGACGCCCGGAAGACGCGGGCGAAGGCGATGTCCAGCGCTGAATAGAACCGGCTGGCGCCCCACCCCAGGCCGGCGAGACCCAGGATCGAGAACGTCGCAGCGGTCTCCGAGACCCGGCTCAGGCCGGTCCGCACGAGTCCTTCGAGCGGCGGCAGCCGACGCCCGATCTCGCCGACGATCGCCGCGAGCCGCTCGGAATCCTGGACGAAGAAGCCCGTCACCCCGATCACGAACAGGATCGCCGACAGGACGGCGAACAGCCCGGCGTAGGCCAGGCCGCCGGCCAGCAGGCCACCGCCGGCCGCCTCGTAGTCCTCGAGGACCGCGCGCGCCGTGGCCACCCGAGGGTGATCGAGGATCACGCGCAGGCGGCGCAGGCGACCGGTCAAACGTTGCACGCTCGCTCCCGCTGTCGCTCCTCGACGATCAGCTGTGCCAGTCCTCGAACAGGCTCGGTTGCAACTGGTCGGCCGGCACCCTTCGGCGACCGGCGATGAGCGATTTCACCTCGCCCCGGCGGACGAATCGGCGCCCCCCGAGCTTGATGCTCTGGAGCCGGCCGCGCCGCGCCCAATCGCCGATGGTCTGGGGCCGGAAGTGGATGTTGGCCGCCGCCAGGATGCCGGCGGCTTCGGTCAGCGTGATCCAGTCGGTAGCGGCGGGCATCGTCAGTCGACGCCCGAGGCCGGGTTGGAGCCACCCGACGAGGCGGAAGCTGCCTCCGTTGTGCCCGACCCGCGTTTCGCTGGCTCGGCGCCCCTCGTCGGCTCTGCGCCCCTCGTCGGCTCTGCGCCTCTCGTCGTCTCGGCGCCTTTTGCCCCCTCGCCGCCCTTCGCCGGCTCGCTCCCCTTCGATGGCTCGCCGCCATCCTCGTTCGAGGAGCTACCGGTTTCGCCGCCTGCGGCGTCGCGGCCCGCGGCCGTGGCCGACTTGACGTTGGACCGGTCCTTCTTCGCCCAGCCGCTGCCCTTGAACACGATCGCCGGCGCGGCGATGGCCTTGCGCAGGGCGTGCGAGTGACAGTTGGGACACTGGGTGGGTCCCTCGGCGTACAGTCCGTGATGAACCTCGACCCGATGGCCGCAGGCGCGGCAGACGTAGTCGTAGGTGGGCATGCGAGTGGGCTCGGCCTGTCGACCCTATCAGCCGCGCAACAGCCGCATGCCGCACTTGGGGCAGTAGAACGCCCGCTCGTGGGCCGAGGCGAAGCCGCAGTGGGCGCATACCAGCCCGCCCCGTCCGGCTGCCGGCACGGGCCGCTCGATCGGGGTCAGGCCCACCGCGTACTGGTTGGCGAGGATGTTGGTGAGCAACCCGCCCACCAGCTTCGCCCCGATCCGATCGGTGTCGCCGCGGACGCCCTTGCCACCCCAGCCGACGACCGCCCGGACGATCATGTCTCCGGTGGTCTCATCCCAATGCGAGGCGACGCCGCCGACGATGGCGTTGTACTCGGGGTAGCCCGACGTGTCGATCTCGCCGTCGAGCAGCGCGCAAACGAAGGTGTCGAACGCCAGGTCCACCGCGTCGATCGACTCCAGGACCATGAGCGCATGGCGGGTGATGGGGCTATGGACGTGGTGAGCGTTCAGCCATTGCATCGCCTCGGATGGGCGACTGATGACCGGTGTCGCCTGGCTGAACTCGATGGGCAGCGGCTCCACGACCTCGATCTCGCTCTGGGCCAAACCGGTCAGCATGGATGGCAGCTCGGCCAGCGCCCGCGGCCCGGCCTTCATCCGGACTCCCTCGCTGCTCTTGCCCGCGTAGTAGAGCTTGAGCTGGTATTCCTGGGCGATCGCCTCTTCCGGCACCGCCAGGATGCCGGCGCTGTAGTCGACCGGGCCGGCCGGGCCAGCCCCAGGTTTGCGCTTGAGGAAATCGAGCGGCACGGTGAACCCCGAAGTGCGGTGAAGGTGGTCGTATGGTAGCAGCGAGTCGGCCCACATCAGCGGGACCTTCGTTCGCTCGCCGCTAGCCCTCGCCAGACCCTCCGTTGGGGCCGCGCCGGCCGCCGGAACTCGCTTGACGAGACCGGCGGGCTCGACATAATGCGCGTTAGTAACGCGAGTTAGCCAGGGAGAAGCGATGGCCCAGGCCCGGCGGCGGCCGACCAGCGCCGATGTCGCGGCCCGCGCCGGGGTGTCCCGGACGACGGTCTCGTTCGTGCTCAATGGCCGCGCCGACACCCAGATCCCACGGACCACCTGGCGGCGAGTCGAGGAGGCCGCGCGCGAGCTGGGCTACCACCCGCACGAGGCGGCCCGTCAGCTTGCCGGCAGGTCCAGCCTGACGCTGGGGGTCGTCCTGCGCCAGTCGGCCGATCAGGTTGCGGCCGACGCCCTGCTCTCGGCCACGCTCTGGGGCCTCGCCCAGGCCGCCCGCCAGGGCGGCTACCGGGTGCTCATCGAGCCGCTCGTGCCGGGTAGCGGAACGTACGCCGATCTCCTCCGGTCGCAGCGCACCGACGGCCTCGTGGTGTCCGGGCCGCGTGCCGACGACGACGAGCTGGCCGGGCTCGTGCGCGACGGTTTCCCCATCGTGCTCCAGGGCTCCCGGCCCGATCTCGATGCGCCGAGCGTCGACGTCGACAACCAGGCCGGGGCGCGGGTCGCCGTCGAGCACCTGATCGGTCTCGGTCACCGTCGCATCGGTTGCATCACGAATGCACCGTTGGCGTACACTGCCGCTTCCCAGCGGCTCGCGGGCTATCGCCAGGCACTCGAGGCCGCCAACCTCGAGCCCGACGAGCGGCTGATCGTGGAGGGCTCGTTCGATGCAGCGAGCGGTTACACCGCCATAGGCCAGCTCCTGAGTCGAGCCAGGCCGACCGCGGTCTTCGTGGCCAGTGACGTCGTGGCCTTCGGCGCCCTGCGGGCGCTGCGCGAGGCCGGCCGGCGGGTGCCCCTGGACATTTCCATCGTCGGATTCGACGACATCCCCCTGGCGGAGCATTTCGACCCGCCGCTGACCACCGTCCACCTGCCCGCCCACGCGTTGGGCGCGGCGGCGGGACACGCATTGATGGACCGGGTGGCCGGCCGTCCCGTTGCGCCGCGAACGCTGCTCCCGACGGAGCTGATCGTGCGTGACTCGACGAGCAGGATTGGCACCGGGCAAGCCGGAGGGCCATGACAGAGCAGAGACCTCGGAGGAGGAGCGTGGACGAGCCCGGGAAACGGGAACGGAGGAGACCTGCCGACAGCAGGCCGGTCCGAAACCACCACGCACGCAGTACACGCCGGGCGGGGAGCCCGGCCAGATAGCAGGAGGAGATGACAACGATGAAACGATTTGGTTTGGCCTGGCGCGCGAGCCTCGTGCTCGCGGCGGTGAGCCTGGTGGGTGCCGGCTGCGCCAGCAATCAGGGCGGCGGCAAGAGCGTCACCGTCATCGGAACGTGGGGCGGCGACGAGCAGAAGGCCTTCCTGGCGATGGTGAAGCCCTGGGAGGATCAGACCGGCAACAAGGTCAAGTACACCGGCACCCGGGACCTCAACGCCGTCCTGACGACCGGAGTGGCATCAGGCGTCCTGCCGGACATGGCGGGCCTGCCCGGTCCCGGCCAGCTGATCGAGTTCGCCAAGGGCGGCTCGCTCAAGCCGCTCGACGACACGCTCGACATGGCCACGTACAAGAGCGAGACCGTCGCGCCCCTTCTGAATCTGGGCGTCGTTGACGGCAAGACCTACGGCGTCTTCATCAAGTCGGGCGTCAAGGGCCTGATCTGGTACAGCCCCAAGCTCCACGACTGGTCGGCGGCACCGCCCAAGACATGGGACGAGCTGAAGTCACAGGCGACCGCCAACAAGGACGGCGCGAATGCCATCTGGTGCGTCGGCCTCGAGTCGGGCGCCGCGTCCGGCTGGCCCGGCACCGACTGGATCGAGGACATCGTCCTTCGCCAATCGGGCACGCAGGTCTACAACGACTGGTGGGCAGGCAAGGTCAAATGGACATCGCCCGAGATCAAAAGCGCCTTCCAGACGTTCGGTGAGGTGATGCAAAGCGCGAACGGCGGAGCCAACACCGCGCTGACCCTGAACTTCGAGAAGGGTGGCGACGCCCTCTTCGCCACGCCGCCCGGCTGCGTATTCCACCACCAGGCAAGCTTCATCACCGGCCTCGGCGGGTTCAAGGGCAAGAAGGCCGGGACCGACTACAACTTCTTCCCGTTCCCGGACATCAACCCGGCCAATTCGGGCGCAGTCGAGGGCGTTGGTGACCTGTTCGGCATGTTCCACGACACGCCCGAGGCAAAGTCGCTCATGAAGTACCTCGTCACCGCTCCGGCCCAGGACATCTGGGTCAAGATCGGCGGCGCACTGTCGGCCAACAAGAACGCGAAGAGCTATCCGGACGACATCGCGAAGAAGTCGGCGGACATGCTGGTGAATTCGAAGGCGTTCGCCTTCGACGCGTCAGACCTCATGCCAAAGGCAATGAACGACGCCTTCTGGAAGGCCATCCTCGACTACACCAAGACTCCCGCGAATCTCGACACGATCCTGGCCGGCCTCGACAAGGTCCAGGTGGACGCCTACAAGAAGTAGGCCGGAGCTCGCATCGGTGGGGAGCGGCGCCGCCGCTCCCCACTCCATGAATCCACGGCGGGAGGTGCTCGATGGATCCTCGGCTCGGAACGGCGATCTCCGTGGTCATCGGCGTGCCCGCGGTTCTGGTTGGTTATATCTACGGCACGGAGCTGCTGCTCCGCATGGTCGCCGAGCGACAGCGGGGCCGGATCCGGCCATGGCTGTGGCTCTTGCCGGCATTGGCCTTCCTGTTCGTCTTCCTGGTCTATCCGACGATCGGCACGATCGTCAGGAGCTTCCAGGACAGAGCCGGCGATGCCTTCGTCGGTCTCGCCAACTACCAGTGGTTCTTCGGGACGGACAGCGCGCTGATCGCGCTCCGCAACAACGTCCTGTGGGTCGTGTTCCTGACCCTGTTCACGGTCGGACTCGGCCTGATCATCGCGGTCCTGGTGGACCGGGTCCGCTACGAGACGATCGCCAAGTCCGTGATCTTCGTGCCACTCGCGATCAGCATGGTCGCCGCCAGCGTGATCTGGCGCTTCATGTACGACTACCAGCAGCCCGGCACACCGCAGACCGGAACGTTGAACGCCATCCTTGGGGCTGTCGGGCTCGGTCCCGTGACCTGGCTCCAGACCGACACGCTGGCCTTCAACACGATCGCGCTGATCGCCGTTATGGCCTGGATGTGGACCGGTTTCGGGATGGTCATCCTCTCGGCCGCGCTCAAGGGCATCAGCCCCGAGCTCCTGGAGGCCGCGCGGGTGGACGGCGCCACCGAGTGGCGCGTGTTCCGGCACATCGTGTTCCCCCTCCTGTTACCGACCATCGCGGTCGTGTCGACCACGATCATCATCACTGCCCTAAAGGCGTTCGACATCGTGTACGTCATGACCAACGGTAACTACAACACCGAGGTGATCGCGAACCTCCAGTACAAGGAGATGTTCGTCGACGGCGACTTCGGACGGGCCAGCGCGGTCGCGGTGATCCTCCTGATCGCCATCGTGCCGATCATGGGCCTCAACATCAACCGGTTCCGCGCCCAGGAGGCGATCCGATGACCGCTGCCGCGCAGACTCGCTCCGCCCTGGCCTCCGCGGAGACCGCCGGACGGCGCCGGAGCCCACTCGGCCGGATCGGGCTCCACGCGTTCGTCATCTTCCTGGTCGTCCTCTGGCTGCTGCCCACGATCGGGCTGCTGGTCAACTCGTTCCGTCCTCCCGCGGATGTCTCAACGTCGGGCTGGTGGAACGCCCTGTTCGATCCGGGCAGGCTGACGCTGGAGAACTACGGGAACGTCATCGGTCAGGCTGGCATCGCCGACGCGTTCGTCAACAGCCTGTTCATCACGATCCCGGCCACGATCATCCCCATCTTCGTGGCGGCCTTCGCCGCGTACGCCTTCAGCTGGATGAGCTTTCCCGGCCGGAACATCCTGTTCGTGGCGGTGGTGGGGCTCCTGGTGGTGCCGCTCCAGACGACCCTGATCCCCATCCTCCGGCTGTTCAGCAGCATCGGAATCAACGGCGAGTTCCTGTCGGTCTGGCTCGCGCACACCGGCTATGGCCTGCCGTTCGCGATCTACCTGCTCCGGAATTTCATGGGATCGCTGCCGCGCGAGGTCTTCGAATCGGCCTACATCGACGGCGCCAGCCCGGTGACCGCGTTCTTCCGGCTGGCGCTGCCGATGAGCGTGCCGGCGATCGCGGCCCTGGCGATCTTCCAGTTCCTGTTCGTCTGGAACGACCTGCTGGTGGCGATCACCTACATCGGCTTCAGCCGGTCGGAGAACCTCCCGCTGACCGGGACCATCGCGAACCTCGTGAGCTCGCTCGGCGCGGGCTGGCAGCTCCTCGGCGCGGCCGCGTTCATCTCGATGGCGCTGCCCCTGGCCGTGTTCTTCGCGCTGCAGCGGTACTTCGTGCGGGGCATCACCGGAGGCGCCGTCAAGGGCTGACGGTCGTTCCCGACAGCGGCGAACCGTTCACTCGGACCGGGCGGGCGTGCCGGCCCGGTAATGGACCGGCGAGACCGATCGCAGCCGTTCGGCCGCCTCTTCGGCGGTCAGGTCGCGCTGCCGCTCGGCGAGCAGCTCATACCCGGCGATGAACTTGCGGACGCTCGCCGAGCGGAGGAGCGGCGGGTAGACATGGGCATGGAGCTGCCAGTACTCGTGCGCCATCTGGTCGTACGGCGCCTGATGCCAGCCCATCGAGTACGGAAAGGCTACGCCGAACAGGTTGTCGCACCGGCTCAGCAGCTCGACGAGCACGCCGGCGAGATTGCTCCGCTCGCGTTCGCCAAGGTCGGCCAGACGTTCGATCGGGCGCCTGGCGATGATGATCGTCTCGAACGGCCAGACGGCCCAGAACGGCACCGCCACGAGCCACTCGTCGTTCTCGACCACCACGCGCGGCCCGGTGTGCTCCTCGGCGACGTAGTCGAGGAGGAGACGCCGACCGGTCGCCTCGAAGTGCCGCCGCTGCGCGGCGTCCTCGCGAGCCGCCTCGACGGGCAGCGCCGTGCCGGCCCAGATCTGACCGTGGGGGTGCGGGTTGGAGGCACCCATCGACGTGCCCCGGTTCTCGAACACCTGGACCCACCGGAAGCGCTGGCCGAGCTCTTCGGACTGGTCCGCCCAGAGGTCCACGACGCGCCGGACGTCGGCCGGGTCCATGACCGCCAGGTCCAGGTCGTGGCGAGGCGAGAAGCACAGCACCCGGCACGTGCCCTGCTCCCCTTCGGCACGCAGGATGCCCTGCCGGAACTCGCCGATCGGCGTGTCTGGCTCGAGGGCGGCGAAGTCGTTGGTGAAGACGAACGTCGACGTATACGCCGGATTGGCCTCGCCGTTCGCCCGGGCGTTGCCGGGGCACAGGTAGCACGTCGGATCGTAGGCCGGCAGCTGGTCGGGTTGAGCCGGCTCCTGGGTGCCGCGCCAGGGCCGCCCGGTGCGTCCGATCGAGACGAGGACCCACTCGTCGATCAGCGGGTTGTAGCGCCGGTGAGGATGCGCCAGGACGTCGTCGGCAGAGGCCACGTCAGCGATCGCGTACGGCGCCGGCAAAGCTGGCCGGGCAGATCGGCAGGTTCGACGCGGGACACATGTCGCCGTCAGGATGGCATGCGGGGCGTGCCGCTGCGCGCTATGGCCGCACTCAGCCGATGAGGCCGGCGCCGTCGACCGGCGCCACCTCGTAGACCGTCGGCCGCAGGCCGGTCCGGGCCGGGTAGTCGCGCTCGATGGCCAAGCGGAAGGCGGCCGTCTGCCCGCGCCGCACCAGGTTGATCGTGCTGCCGCCGAAGCCCGCGCCGGTCAGGCGCGCGGCAACGACGCCCTCGGTGTTCCGGGCGATGCCCACCAGGACATCAAGCTCGGGCGAGCTGACCTCGAACAGATCGCGCAGTGAATCGTGGCTGGCCGCGAACAGCCGGCCGACCTCGGCCAGATCCCCCGCCGCCAGCGCCCGCTCGGCCGCGACCACGCGAATGTTCTCCTCCACGACGTGGCGAGCCCGCCGTTCCGCGACCGGATCGAGCGCGTCGCGATGCCGGGCGAGCATGACGGGGTCCACGTCGCGCAGGGACCGGACGCCGGGCTCCCGCGTGGCGATCGCCGCGGCGGCTCGCTCGCATTCGGCCCGCCGTTCGTTGTAGGCGGACATCTCGAGCCGTCGCGGCGAGCCCGAGTGGCAGACCACCAGGGCGACGTCGGCCAGCGGCAGGCGCACCGGATGCCAGTCCAGGGAGCGGCAGTCGAGGAAGAGGCCCGAGCCCGCCACGCCGAGCGACGACGCGAACTGATCCATGAGGCCGCACTGGACCCCGACATATTCGTTCTCCGCCCGCTGGGCCGTCTGGGCCAGCGCCATCCCGCCGATCGAGGGCGGCTCATCGCCGGCCAGAGCCCAGGCCGACGCGAGCTCGAGGGCTGCAGACGACGAGAGACCGGCGCCACGGGGCAGCGAGCTGGCCAGCAACCCGCGCAGGCCGCGAACGGCAGCGCCGGCGGCCACCATCGACCACGCCGTGCCGGCGACATAGTCGATCCAGCGTCCGGTGGCAGGGCCGATGGCGTCGAGCGCGAAGCCGGCGGTCCGGCCCGTCTCGTCGAGGGTGATCTCCACGCGCCGATCGTCGGTCGGCAGGTATGCCATCCGGATCTCGAGATCGATCGCTGCAGGCATGACGAAGCCGCCGTTGTAGTCCGTGTGCTCACCGATCAGGTTGACGCGGCCCGGCGCCCGGACGACGCGGATCGCCGAGGCCGCCGCGCGGGCACGTCCGTCCCGCGCCTGCAGCTCGGCCCGCAGTCGCTCGGGATCCAGCCGGTCCGGATCCAGGCCGTCGGGACGCCGGAGGTGGGCCGTCACGCCCCCAGCCGGCTCCTCACGAGCTCGTAGCCGCCGACCAGGCCCACGTCATCCCCCAGCTCGGCCGGAACGATCGATACCCGCTGCCCGGCCAGACGGAAGGCATCGCGGCGCACGACTTCCCGAGCCGGATCCAGCCAGCGATCTCCCTGGCCGCGAGCCAGGCTGCCACCAACCACGATCCGTTCGGGATTGAAGATGTCGACGAGGCTGACGCAACCCTGGGCGAACGCGTCCCGGGCATCGGCCATGATCGCCGCCGCGGCGGAATCGCCGGTCTCCTCGGCGGCGGCGACGTCCTGCGCGCCGAACGAGGGTCCGTGCTCCGAGAGGAGATCGGCCAGCACGGGGCTCTCCCGGCGCTCCGCGGCGGCGCGGCCGGCGGCGGCGATGGCAACCCCCGAGGCGATCGCCTCCAGGTGCCCGCGGGCGCCGCAGCCGCATCGCGGCCCTTGCCGGTCGATGAGGAGGTGGCCCAGCTCACCGGCCGCGCCGTCCGGCCCCCGCAGGAGATGCCCGTCGCTCACGATCGCGCCCCCGATCCCGGTGGAGACGGTGACGTACAGGAAGTCGCTGCAGCCGCGTGCGGCTCCGTGGGCGGCCTCGGCCATCGCCGCCACCTGCGTATCCCGGTCGAGCACGGTGCGCAGGCCCAGCGCTGCGCCGACTCGTTCCGCCAGCGCAATGTCCCTGAACGACGGGCCCATGTTCGGTGGATCGACGATGACTCCACGAAACGAGTCCACCGGACCGGGCGCGGCGATACCGATCCCAACGAGGCGACCGGCCAGGTCAGGCTCGGTGACCCGGTAGGCGGCCCGGACCGATCGCAGCGTCCGGATGCAGGCCTCGACGACGGCATCCGGTCCATCCCGGCTCGGGGTGGACGCTCGGCGCCGCTCGTGCACGGCGCCGTCAGCCGTGACGACCGCTGCACGGATCTGGGTCGCGCCCAGGTCCAGGGCCAGGACCGCGTCGGAGTCCGCCATACCGGCTCAGTCGTCCAAGGAGCGGAGACGTTCGGCGAGGCGCGCGACCTGCGCGACCAGCTCTTCCTCGCGGACGCGGACCCCCTCCACCACGGCCTGTGGCGCTCGAGCCGTGAACGACTCGTCTGCCAGCTGGGCCCGGGTCGCCGCGAGCAGCCTCTCGGCCTGAGCAAGCTCCTTGTCGAGCCGGGCCCGTTCGAGCACGGCAACGTCACCGTCCCCCGCGGCCCCCGCTCGGCCGACGACCGCCACGACCTCGCCGGCAACGACCGACAGGCCTCCCTCCCCGGCCGCCGTGGCCATCGCCGCGCGGTCGGCATGCAACCGCAGCGGCCGCGCCCGGGCGAGCCGTGTCACGGCCGGCGCGAGGGCATCGAGCGTCCCCCCCAGGTCGGCCGGCGCGCTGACGTCGATCGGCAGCCAGACGCCCGGCTCCAGGCGCGCCTCCGATCGCGCGTTGCGGACCGCTCGGACCAGGTCGAGCACCGCCTCCACCGGCGCCTCGACCGTCTCATCGCGGGCACCAGCAACCGGCCAGTCGGCCACGATGAGCAGCTCGGGATCGTCCTCGGCTCGTGGCAGCGCCCCCCAGATCGCCTCTGTTACGAAGGGCATCACCGGATGCAGCAGGCGGAGATACGTGTCGAGCGCCTCGACGAGCGTCCACCAGGTCGCCTCACGAGCGGACTGCGGCAGCGAATCGTCCCCGAGTCGCACCTTGGCCATCTCCAGGCCCCAGTCGCAGTACTCGTTCCAGATCGCCTCGTACAGCTCGCGGGTCACTTCGGCGAAGGCGAACTCGCCCAGCGCGCGGTCCACGGCAGCCGTGGTCGCGGCGACCCTGCTCCGCAGCCAGCGCTCACCGAGTCCCAGGGCGTCCGGGTCGGGCGACCGTCGCAGCGCATCCGCGGGAATCGATGACGGCCGCGCGCCGAGCACGAAGCGGGCCGCGTTCCACAGCTTGTTGGCGAAGTTCCGGGCGTTGTTGAGCTTGTCGTGGCTGAATCGCTGGTCGTTGCCCGGCGTGGCGCCATGGATCAGGGCGAAGCGCAACGCGTCCGCACCGGTCTCGCCGATCACCTCGAGGGGGTCGACGACGTTGCCGGTCGTCTTCGACATCTTCGCGCCGTACGGGTCGCGGATGAGGCCGGAGAGGTAGACGGTCTCGAACGGCTCGCGGCCGGTCAGGTGGATGCCGAGCATCATCATCCGGGCGACCCAGAAGAAGATGATGTCGTAGCCGGTCTCCATGACCGTCGTCGGGAAGTAGCGGCGGTAGTCGGTCGTGTCCTCGGGCCAGCCCAGGGTGGAGAACGGCCACAGTCCCGAGCTGAACCACGTGTCGAAGATGTCGGGGTCCTGGGTCAGCTCGCGGGCGGGCCGGCCGCACGTCTCGCAGGCCTCGGGTCCGGTCTCCAGGGCGCTCACGGTGGCATGGCCGTCCGGGCAGAACCAGGCCGGGATCCGGTGGCCCCACCACAGCTGCCGGCTGACGTTCCAGTCCCGAATCCCGGTGAGCCAGTGCTCCCAGACCTTCTCGAATCGGCCGGGCAGGATCTGGGTCCGGCGCGATCGGGTGGCGGCCAGCGCGGCATCGGCGAGCGGACGAGTCCGGATGAACCACTGGGTCTTGAGCCTGGGCTCGATGACGTCGTTGGAGCGCTGGCAGCGACCGATGATCAACTCGTGCGACACGGAGCTCACCAGGTCGCCCCGAACGTCCAGGTCCTGGAGGATGCGGTTGCGGGCCTCGTATCGATCCAGCCCGGCGTATGGGCCGCCGTTTGCGTTCAGGCGGGCATCGTCGTCGAAGATGTCGATCATCGGCAGGCCGTGCCGGCGGCCGGTCTCGAAGTCGTTCGGATCGTGCGCCGGCGTGATCTTGACGGCGCCCGTGCCGAAGTCCCGATCGACCACCGGGTCGGCGAGGATCGGGACGTCTCGTTCCACGAAAGGGACCCGGGCCCGTCGGCCGACCAGCGCCCGGTAGCGCTCATCGTCGGGATGGACGGCCACTGCCGTGTCGCCCAGGATCGTCTCGGGCCGGGTCGTGGCGACGCGGATCGTCGCCCCGGGGTCGGGCCGGCCGGTCGCTTCGTCGATCAGGTGGTAACGGATCGTCCACAGCGTGCCGGTCTCCCTGGTCGCCACGACCTCGAGGTCGGAGACGCTCGTGCGGTCGCCGGGGCACCAGTTGACGAGCGCCTCGGTGCGGTAGGCCAGCCCGTCGCGGTAGAGCCGGCTGAACGCCTCGCGAACCGCGCGCGCGGACACCTCGTCCATCGTGAACCGGAGGCGGCTCCAGTCGAGCGATGCGCCGACGCGGCGCTGCTGGGCGAGCATGACCGGCCGCGTCTCCTCGACGAACCGGCGCATGCGCGCCAGGTAGCGTTCGCGGCCCAGGCTCTGCCGGGTCTCGCCCTCGGCGGCAAGGATCCGATCGAGGACCACCTGAGCCGCAATGGACGCGTGGTCCAGGCCGGGCAGGAACAGGGCCGGCCGGCGCTGCATGCGCGCGTGGCGGATCATCAGGTCCTCCACCGCCGACCGCTGGGCATGGCCCAGGTGGAGGGAGCCGGTCACGTTTGGCGGCGGCTGGATGATGACGAACGGTTCCTTGGCCGGATCGGCCCGAGAACCGGCGCCGTCGGGCGCAAATACGTCGGCAGCCAGCCAGCGCTCGTAGATCGTGTGTTCCGTCAGCGCCGGCTGATAGGTCTTCGCCAAGGCTGCCTTACGTGCGCTCGTGTCCGACATGCGCTCGATCTCCGTCTCCGATGCCCGGCCGTCAGGCCGCGGAAAGAAAACACCCGCTCGTCCAGCGGACGAGCGGGTCGTGGTACCACCTGCTGGTTCGAGGTCCGGGGCGGTCCGCTCATCGCGGGTGCGGGTCCGGGCCTCCTCGTGGCGCGCTATCGGGCGCCGGCCGCACGGCTCGCGAGCGACGTTCACGCCTCGGTGCCCGCGCGGCTCGCACCATCCCGCGCTCGCTCCGGGGCCATGGAGGCGCTACTCCTCTCGGTCCACGCCGTGAGGCCGGGAGTGTACCACCGCCCGGTTCGCCGGATCGGCGATCAGGGATCGGACGCGGTCGGGGCGACGGAATCCGGCTGAGCCGCCCGGTCCTGCGGGGCGGCGTCGAGGGGCAGGGCGATCTCCGCGATCGCGACCCGTGCCTCGTCGACGGCAGCCGGCTCGGGCAGCTCCACGATGATGAGCGCGTGGCGAGGCGACCGGTTGTAGGCGGCCGCCACCAAGCCGCCGATGAGCGCCCCCAGGAGCGCGCCGAACAGTCCGACGGCGAGGCCGACGACCGGGATCACCACGTACCACGTGACCTGGATGTCCCGCAGCAGGGCGCGCTGGTCGCCGAACGGCAGCAGCCGCTGGGCGACCCCGAACGTGAAGGCCAGGTCGCGCTGCCAGTCGAGCACGGCCCCGGCAAGCCAGACGAACGCGGCGCCGAGGACGACCCCGAAGCCCAGGGCGAGGGCGAATCCGACCCATGCCCCGGCCCAGAAGGCGGCCCGAACGGAGACGCCTGCCAGGCGCCCGCGAACCGCCTGCGTGCCCGGCGTTGGACGGGGCAGGTCCACCGGATCGGTCAGCCGGCGGCCGCGACGGCCATGGCCCGAGGGTCGCCCGATCCGTCTCACCGGCGCAAGCTCCGGGTGGACGGCCAGCGCCAGCCCGATCGACCGCCGCGGGCGAGCATGGCGCCGAGGACGACGGCCAGCAGGCCGAGGGTGACGACGGCAGCGTATGCAAGGTAGCCGAGGAACAGCAGGCCGGAGTCCCGGCCCGCTTCCGGCAGGGATCGCCCGCTCGATGCGGCGGCGGTCCGGCCGGGCGGAGCGCTCATGGGCCGCAACGCGTCGAGCACGTCCGCCGCTGCCGGACGCGGCGAACCGTCCGGGCGGTACAACCCGAACCGTTCGAGCTCGATCCCGGGACGCATCGTGTAATAGTCCTCCAGGGTCCACCAGATCGCCGCCGCGACGTAGCCGTCGGGGCTCGTCGCCCGACGGTCGACGAACTGCCTGCCGGTACCCGAGGCGATCTCTTGCTGGGCCGCCTCGTCGGCCGGGCTGTCCGCCCAGCGGCCGTATTCGAGGGTCAGGATCGGCTTGCCGGGATATGTCCGATGGGCCGCCTCGATCGCCCGGGCCGTATCCACGACGGGATCGCCGGCGTACAGCACACCGTAGTAGAAGGTAAAGCCGGCCACGTCCAGATTCTTGCTCGTCGTGTCCGTGGCGAACGCATAGTCTGCCTGGCCGGTCAGCCTCGTCCCATCGATCTCGCGATCGACCCGGGCCAGCTCGTCGAGGGCGGCCGCCCGCTCGGCGTCGCCGGTCGACTCGTTGGCCAGGCCGTGGAAGAGGACCGACGGGCGATTCATGTCCCGGAGCGCCATCTCCTGGAGCATCTGCCGGGCAATCCCGCGGCGGAGCGCGACCGTGAACGTGACCGGCGTGAAGTGGTAGAGCGGGACCTCCTCCCAGATCGCGAAGCCCAGCCGATCGCTCAGGCGCACGAGATCCGGGTTCGCGGGCGTGTGCGAGGTCCGAATGAGCTGCGCTCCGACCGCGCGCGCCCGGAGGAGCTGGTCGCGGATGGCAGCCGCGTCCGGCAGCACGCCGACCAGGGCGCCGGCCGGTCCAGACGGATCGACGATGACCCGCTCGTCGTGGAGCGCGATGCCGGCGTATGCCACGACCTGGCCGTTGAGGCGAACCGAGGCGGTTCCCGGGTCCACCCGCACCTGGCGAAGGCCGAAGCTCTCGTCGATCTCGTCACGCTGCCCCTCTGAACCGAAGATGCGCGCCCGGAGAACGTAGAGCGCCGGGCTCCCCGGCGACCAGAGGTCGGCATCGGCCACGACGAACTCGGCCGCCACCCGGATCCGGCCACCGGCCGGAACCGTCACCCGATCCAGCAGCCGGACCGCAAGCGGCAGCGTCGACGCGATCAACGAGCGGGCGTCCGGATTGAGCAGGTTGCCCGGGGTGACCTGGGCGGACAGCACCTCGATGACCGGCAAGAGGTCTGCCGGAACCTGGCCGCGGTTCTCCAGCACGAGCGACACGTCCGCGCCGTCGAGATGGGGCGCGACGTCGGCCCGCACGATCCGAACGGCATCGCTCGCCTCCAGCCAGACCGATCGGGTCAGCCCGCCCGCATTCCACCAGTCGGCCAGGCCCCAGGGGACGATGTCCGTGCGGGAGCCCCAGGCCGGGTTGTCGACCCGGACCGCGAGGACATTGGAGGTGCCCGGCCGGAGCGCTCCGGTCGCCTCGAAGGCGAACGGTGTGTAACCGCCCTCGTGATAGCCCAGCCACGTGCCATTGAGCCAGACGTCGGCGACGTAGTTGGCCGCCCCGAACTTGAGGGTGATCGATCGGCTGGCCCAGGCGGACGGCACCGTGAACTGTCGGCGATACCATGCCCCGGTCTCCGGAACCCGCGGGGGCGGATTGACGGTGCCCGGCACGCGGATGGTGTCCCAGCCACGATCGTCGTATTCGGGCGTCTCTCGTCCGGCGGCCTGAGCGACGATCGTCTGGAGCGAGCTGGAGCGGGGAGTCAGTGACAGGTCGTCATTCAGGTCCAGGCGCATCACCCGCCAGTCGCCGTCGAGGCCGATCCGGGGCCTGGGCTGGACCTCGAACGACGGCACGGCGATCCCGTTCTGGACGGCGATCGGTCCACCCGGGTCTTGCTCGATGGTCAGGGTGGGTGCGAGCCGGCTCGGCTCCGCCCGGGGCACGCAACCGCCGACGATCGGCCCGACGGCCAGCAGCAGGCCGGCCAGCCCGAGCCGGCCGAGCCGCGCGGGAGCGAGTCGACGAGGGCCTCGCTCCGGGTATGCCACGATCAGCCGAAGATGGCCGCGCCCGCTCGGTCCAGCATGGCCACACCGCGGATGTCGCTGTCGTACAGCGGCAGGACCGCTCGAACCTCACCGGGAAATTGCTCGCCGATCTGTCCGAGGTAGCCCGTCTGCATCTCGATCCGGTTCCGGACGAACTCGGGCTGGGCCTCGCCAACCTCGGGGTCGATGACGCCGTTGACGACGACGCCCCCCACCGGGATGCCGAAGTCGGTGAACCAGCCAATGAACCGCCGGATCACTGCGATCGGCAGCGCCTCGGGCAGCGTTACGAAGAAGAACGCCGTCTTGTCGGGGTCGGTCAGGAGCTCCCGCGCGTGTGCGATGCGATCCCGGAAGCCGACGAGGTAGGACATGAGCGGGTCGTCCTCCTTCTTCTTGGTGAAGGACAGGGCCTCCCGCAGCGACTGGGCCTCCTCGCGTGACTTGAGCATCTTCTGGACCCACAGGCCGTAGACCTTGGACATTCCCAGCAACCGCCGGGCATTTGCCGTGGGCGCCGTGTCGAAGACGTAGACGTCGAACTCGTCCCGGAACATGAGGTCGACCATGTTCTCGAACATCGCCGACTCCTCGAACGCGGGGTTCATGGTCGCCGCTTCGACGAACTCGTCCGCCTTCGTCGAGATCTCGGCGAACTTGAGGAACCACTGGATCTTCTCGCGGATCTCGCGCTTCGATCGCTCGATTGCGTCCTTCGTGTCGATCTCGAATGCCCACAGGTTGGGTATGCCCGACACCGCGGTGGCGCGGCCAAACACGTCCTGGCTGAGGAGGTTGGACAGGCTGTGGACGGGGTTCGTGGAAGCCAGCAGCGTGCGCCGTCCATCGCGCGCCAGGCGAGCCGCGGTGGCCCCCGCGAGGACGGTCTTGCCCACGCCGCCCTTGCCCCCGAAGAACACGTAGCGCAGCCCTGCTCGCTGCCGGAAGAACTCGTCCATGGAGGTCGAGACGAGTCGTTCGCTGACCGCCCGCAGGCCGGTTGGAGCCGTAGCATTCATCGGGCGGCCTCCGACCCGCCGGTCGTGCCGGCAGCGGTCGCGGCGCGTGAGCTCGCGGCCGCGCGCGTGTCCGCCCCGGCTCCGGTGCCACCGCCGGCAGAGTCGGCACTGTCGGCACCGTCGGCGAAGAGGATCCCGGCCACTCGCTCGATCATCGGCAGGCCGGTCACGTCGCGCTCGAACTCCGGAACGTAGGCCAGCACGTCCTTGCCGAACGTTCGCCGGATCTCGTCGAGCTCGCCCCGCTGCATCTCCATCCGGTTGCGGAGGTAGCCCGGGACGTTCTGGCCTCGCAGCTCCTCGGGCAGGACCCGGTTCACGACGTAGCCGCCGATCGGGACGTCGAACTTGGCGAACATCTCGGCCGCCTTGCGCGTGTCGAGCAGGATCATCTGCTCGGGCACCAGGACGAAGAAGAAGGCGGTCTTCTCGCGGTCGGTCAGGATCCGCGACGCGGCGTTGATCCGGCCGCGGATGTACTGCAGCTCGCCGAGGATCTGGTCCTCGTCGACCTCCTTCTGGCGCTTCATCCGCGCCGCGACCTCCTCGTACTCCCGCATCTCCTCGCGGAGGCGGGTGATCTTGGAGATCCACTCGTCGTAGACCTTGGCCATGGACAGGTAGTACAGGGCATGGCCGAGCGGCACGAGGTCGTAGATGTAGAAGTCGTAGTCGCCCTGGACCACGATGTCGACCACCGAGTCGAAGATCGCGCTCTCCTCCATGGCCGGCTCGGCCGACGCCGCCTGGATGTAGTCCTCGATCTCCGCGGGGACCTCTTCCAATCCATACATGTCCAGGATCTTCTTGCGGATCTCGTCCTGGTATTCGCGGATGTGGCGGTCGGCGTCGATCTCCTGGGCCCACAGGTTGTCCATGATCTTGACCGGGCCCTGGCCGAAGATGTCGCGCTGGAAGATGTCGGACAGGCTGGCCTGGGGGTCGACCGAGAAGACGAGCACCCGCTTGCCCTGCTGGGCGAGCCAGAAGGCGGTCGCGGCTGAGAATGTCGTCTTGCCCAGCCCGCCCTTGCCGCCGAACATGACGTAGCGGCGCTCCGGATGCCGATGGAAGACGGTGGCCAGCGAGCCGGCGGACGGCGCGACCGCGCGTCCGCCGGGCGTCGCGCCCGATCGTGGTGCGGACGGCATCGTCATCGTCTAGAACATCGCGTCGGTGAGGTCCTTCTCCCGCAGCATTCGCCGCTTCCAGGTCGCGATCTGGGGAACGGCGTAGGGCAGGAGTCGGAGCGAGTAGTACGGCGGCAGGATCGGGACGCCGAGCATGTCACCCATCGTCGTCAGGATGAACAGGTGCTCCATGCTGGCCCGCGTCCGCATCGCATAGCGGGTCATGTCGTGGGCAGCCATCCCGTAGGTGACCTCGCGAACGTGTCCCAGCAGTCCGCGCCAGCCGCCGGGTGCGCGCTCAGGCGTCGGCTCGCCGGAGGCGTCGCGTTCGTGGGCCTTGTCAGGCATCTCGTGCTCCTTTCGCGGGTGGCTGGTCAGACGCCGTGGAGGTGGTGCGCGTGCTCGTCGGTGAACTCCCGTTCGCGGAGGACGCGTCGCTTCCACGTCGCGATCTCGGGCACGACGTAGGGCAGGACCCGCAGGGAGTAGTACGGGGGCATCACGGGCACGCCCACCATGTCGCCGATGACCGCGAGCAGGAAGAGGTTCTCGATCGCCACGCGGGACTCGACGGCATGGCGGACGAACTCATAGCCCGTCATCCCGTAGGCGAACTCCCGGATCGCGTCACGTAGCCGGATGGCTGGAGATACCGGCCGAGCGTCTGGGTGACCCATGTGCGTCAGCTCGTCCATCGTGTTCGGCGATCGCATCGGTGGATGGTCGTCGGCTCAATCTACCAGAGGGACAGCGGGTCCGTCGCCCATGGCAGAATGCCGATCGGCTGCCAACGCTCACGGGAGGGCCGGGCCGTGCCCGTAGAAACGATCGTCACCGTCCTCGCCGTCGTGCTCTTCGTCGGGTTCTTCCTGTGGTTCGCGATTGGCACGCAGCTCAACATCCGCCGCGGAAACGCGTTCCTGCGCTGGCTGCAGGGCGGCCTCCCGCTCATCGGCAGGCGGACCACGATGCGCTGGCTGGGGAGCTCGGCCGTGGAGCTCGTCATCGCCGAGCCGGCCGCGCCGTTTCGCCACGTGACGCTCATCCTCGTGCTCGAGCCACGCGACCTGCCCTGGCTGTGGGCGATGACCCGGACACGTGGCCGCCGCGATCTGCTCATCGTCCGAGCCGACCTTCGCAGCGCTCCGCGTGCCGACCTCGAGGTCGCCGAGGCAGATTCATGGAGCGCTCGGCTGCCGATCCAGGCCGGCGACGCGATGGTCGCCCTGGACCGGATCGACTGGCCCGCGGGCCGGTGGGGCGCGATCGATGCCCAGGCATCCGCGGGGGTCGACCGCCCTCGGGCCGTCCGGGCCTGGACGGCGCTGGACGACGCCAGCTCGGGCGTAACCCGGATGTCCATCCGCAGGACCGTGCCGCACCTGGAGATCCACCTCCGGCCGCCCGACGTGTCGAGGCCGGCGGACCGGCTGTTCCAGGCGGTGCGCCAGGCGGCGCTGGACCTGGCCGGCGGACGCTGAACAGGGAGAGGCCCGGGCCGATGACCCGGGCCTCTCCGTCCGGTGTGCGGAGGACGTCAGCCGGTCGACGCCGCGACCGCTTCGGCCGGTGCCGCGCGATAGCGGTTCCACGCCTGCCACGCGTCCCAGGCGATGAGCGCGGCGGCGCCCAGCAGGAGAACCGAGATCGCGATCATCGCCCAGGCGCCGGCGACCGAGATGGCCGCCTGGCCCGGCTTCGTCGCAATGGTCACCAGCAGGTTGTAGGCCGTGACGACGGTCGCGGCCATGGTGGTCACGTACATGAACACCATCGGGATCCCGGCGAAGGCCGGGTTCTTTCCGACGGAGCGCAGCCAGACGGTCACGAGCAGCAGGCTGAGCGCCGCCAGCAACTGGTTGGAGGCACCGAAGAGCTGCCAGAGGTAGACCCACGTCCCGGACAAGACGAGGGCCATCGTGACAGCCATCCCGACGACCGAGGCGACGTGCTGGTTCTTGAAGCCGACCCAGCTGTCACCGAGCCACTCTCCCAGCGTGACGCGCATCACCCGGAAGACGAGCTGGACGACGGTCAGGACGATCACCACGAACGCCCCGAAGCCGAGCGCCGTGCCGAAGGGCGTGCCGATCAGGCCGAACGTCGCGACGTTGATCAGGCTGCCCACACCGGCTGCGAAGGCGCCCGCCCCGGACAGCCCGGTCGTGATCGCAACCGCGGTGAGCGACAGGAGCCCGAGCGTGTTCTCGGAGAACATCCCTCCCCCGCCGACGGGCAGCGCGTCGGTTTCGTACTCGAGCTGGCGGGCCGTCCCGACTGAGCCGAACAGCGCATGCCAGCCGGAGATGGCGCCGCAGGCGATGGTCACGAAGAGCATCGGCCAGAGCGGCTGGATGCCCACCCCCGTGGCGCCCATGAAGCCCTTCGCGGCCTCGAGCTTGAACGACGCTACTGCCCCGTTGGTGAACGGCGCGAGCACCGCGCCCAGCGCGCTGATACCGATCACGATCGCCGTGATCCAGAAGCCGATGTAGTTCACTGGTTGGGCAAACCGCCAGATTGCTGTGTTCGCCCCGAGATAGCTGAAGATGAGCAGCAGCAACGCGGCGAGCAGGAAGGTTGGCAACATGTTGATCTCACCGGTTGCCGCGTTGTAGGCGGGGGTGCTCGGGCGGGTGCCGTCAGGCCCCGGAGCCGGGACCCGCGGGTCCGCATTGGTCGGATCGATGGTCGTGAAGAGCGGCGCCTTGTTGATCGACGCGGCGAACGAATTGATCGTCCCGGCGATCGGCGCCGTGGACCAGTCGGTCGGCTTGCCCGCCGCGAAGGTGGCGCCGAACGGCCCCAGGGCCATCGCTGCAATCGTCACGCCGACGGTCAGAATCGAGACCGCGATGATGCTCATCCTCATGCGGTAGATCGCGTAACCGGCGAAGAGACCCATGAGCGCGAGCACGATGATCCCGAACGGAACGTCCGGCCGGGAGCCGACGATCGCGGCCATGATCCCGACGAATGCGCCGGCGATCAGCAACAGGTAGAAGAAGATGAACACGAACAGGATCCGCCGCGTCCGCGGCGAGATCAGCCGGTGGGCGATCGCGCTCAGCGAGTTGCCGTCGTTGCGGACGGCCATCATGATCGCGCTGTAGTCGCTCGCCCAGCCGATGAAGCTCACCCCGATCATCAGCCACAGGATCGACGGCAGCCAGCCCCACAGGTTGGCGGCCGTGATCACGCCCACGATCGGGCCGGCGGCCGCGATCGACTTGAAGTGGTAGCCGTACAGGACGAAGCGGCTGGTGGGAACGAAGTCCGCGCCGTCCATGTACATCCGGGCCGGCGTCGCCCGGTTGGCATCAGCCTGAATGACCGTGCGGTCGATCCGCCGTGCGTACAACGTGTACGCGAGATAGATCACGACCGCGCCGATTACGACGATCCACAGAGAACTCATGCACGTCCTCCCCTGTCTTCGCCAGGCAATCTACGCGCCCCGGGTGGGCACCCGGAGCTGTGCGAGCGGTCCGTTAGGCCACCGGGCCTCCTTTCGAACGTCGTCCGCGATGCCGATGCTGGCCGGGCGTCAGAGACGGCCGGTCGCCGCCAGCCGTTGTTCGATCATCGGCTCCAGCGCCTGAAAGTCCCCACGCGTCGCGGCAGCTCGACCGTCGATGAGGACGGCTGGATAGCGGCCGATTCGATGGCGCACGGACTTGACGAAGCCCTCGATCGATGCGGCGTCGACGATGCGGACGCGGATCTGCGATCCAAACGTGGCCAACAGGCCGTGGACCCAGTCCGACAGCGCCTGGAAGTCCTGGGCAAGGTCATCGGGCAGCGCACTGGCGGCGGCCTCCCGGCGCACGCGCTCGCCTAGACCGACTTCGCCGAATGCCAGCTCACAATGCTGGCAGTGGTAGAAGGCGGTCGGTGCGTAGGTGATGACCTCGATCGCCACAGGCTTCATCGATGTCCTCGATGGCGGGAGGATACACCTCTCCTGGAGCGCCATCACTATGCTCCCGAGATGGATGCACGCGAGGCGATCGATCGACTCGGGCTCGTGCCACACGCGGAAGGCGGCTGGTATCGCGAAACGTGGCGCGCCGACGCACCACCTGGCGAGCGTTCGGCCGGCTCGGCGATCCTGTTCCTCCTGGCAGCCGGAGAGCGCTCGCAGTGGCACCGGGTCATCGATGCCACCGAGTTGTGGCTGTTCAACGCGGGCGATCCGCTGGAGCTGCGCGTCATCGCTGCGCCAGGCCCGGAGGTCATCACGATCCTCGGCAGTGACCTGGCGGTCGGTCACCGCCCGCAGGCGATCGTGCCGCCTGGGGCCTGGCAGGGCGCCCGTCCGCTCGGCGCGTGGACGCTCGTGAGCTGCATCGTCGTGCCGGCGTTCGAGTTCGCCGCATTCGAGTTGGCGCCGGAGGGCTGGGAACCGGAGGCGTGAGACGCAGCAGGTCCCCGTCGGCCGGGGTTATGCCCGCCGGGGCATCGCGTTCGGGGATGCCGCCGTCCGTAGTCCGAGCATGATTATCGAGACATTCAAACCTGCGCCAGCGGCCTCACGAGAGGCCGGATCGGACCCATATAGCAATGCTCGGAATATTTCGGGGGCTGTGGGGCGCCCGAGCCTGCCGATAACAATGCTCGGAATATTTCCGGGGGCTGTGGGGCGCCCGAGTCTGCCGATAACAATGCTCGGAATATTTCGGGCGTTGCGGGCGGTCTGGGATCCCCCGCCGCGGCCGCCAATCGCCGGCCGCCAATCCCCCGCCGCGGGCCGGTGCGCTACGCGCTCTCGCCGCGCTCGGCCAGCCAGTCCACGTAGTTCGTCTCGTCGACGCCCCGGTCGACGTCCGACTTCGTCAGGAGAAGCGGCAGTCGACCCTCGCGGATCGTCTCCTCGGTGATGATGCACTTGCGGATGTCGGTCCGCTCGGGGATGTCGTACATCACCTCGAGCAGCGACTCCTCCACGATCGAGCGCAGGGCCCGGGCGCCGGTCTTGCGGTCCAGGGCCACCTCCGCGGCCGCCTCGAGAGCGGCCTCCGTGAACACGAGCTCAACCTTGTCCAGCTGGAGGAACTTCTGGAACTGGCGGGTGACCGCGTTCTTTGGCTCGGTCAGCACCCGGACCAGATCCTCGGCCGTCAGCGCGGTGAGGGTCACGATGACGGGCAGCCGGCCGATGAACTCCGGGATGAGTCCGAACTTCAGGAGATCCTCCGGCATCAGCCGCTCCAGGATCTTGCCGCGCTCTGCCTTTGACACCGCCGTCTCCGTCCCGAAGCCGATGCCGCGCTTGCCGACCCGCTCCTCGACGATCTTCTCCAGCCCGTCGAAGGCGCCCCCGCAGATGAACAGAACGTTGGTCGTGTCGATCTGGATGAAGTCCTGGTGGGGATGCTTCCGGCCGCCCTGCGGCGGGACGTTGGCCACCGTTCCTTCCAGGATCTTCAGGAGCGCCTGCTGAACGCCCTCGCCGGACACGTCGCGCGTGATCGACGGGTTGTCCGCCTTGCGCGAGATCTTGTCGATCTCATCGATGTAGATGATCCCGCGCTGGGCCCGGGCCACGTCGAAGTCGGCGGCCTGGATGAGGCGCAGGAGGATGTTCTCCACGTCTTCCCCCACGTAGCCGGCCTCCGTGAGGGACGTCGCGTCGGCGATGCAGAAGGGCACGTCCAGGACCCGGGCGAGCGTCTGGGCCAGGAGGGTCTTGCCCGAGCCGGTTGGACCGACGAGCAGCACGTTGGACTTCTGGAGCTCGACCTCGTCGACAGCGTGGCCCGCGTTGACCCGCTTGTAGTGGTTGTAGACGGCGACCGAGAGGACCTTCTTCGCCCGCTCCTGGCTGATGACGTACTGATCCAGGGAGAACTTGATCTGGCGGGGATTGGGCAGCTTGGCGCTGGAGGGCTTGGCCTTCGGCGCCTCGAGCATCTCCTCCTCGATGATCTCCTGGCAGAGGTTGATGCACTCGTCGCAGATGTAGACGCCCTGCCCGGCGATCAGCTTTCGGACCTGCTCCTGGCTCTTCCCGCAGAAACTGCAGCGGTACGGGACCTTGGGTCCTTTGGCGCCGCCTGTCGATGTCACTCGCGCCGTCCTCGTGCTGAGAGTCGGGCCCTGACCGCCAGCCTACTTCTTGCTGGGAGCAGCGCCATCGCCGTTGTCCTCCGAGGAGCCCGCACCCACGGCCACGGCCACTTCGGCCCGATCGTGGAGGCCGAGTGGGTCCCCCGCTGCCGAATACACGGCGTCGATGATGCCATATTCCTTCGCGGCGTCGGGAGACATGAAATAGTCCCGGTCGGTGTCGCGCTTGATCTTGTCGATGGGCTGACCGGTGTGATCGGCGAGGATCTCGTGGAGCCGCTCGTTGAGCACCTCCAGCTCCCGGACCTGGACGAACACGTCCGGGGTGTTGCCGCGGAACCCGCCGGAGCCCTGGTGGATCATAATCCGGCTGTTGGGCAGCGAGTAGCGCTTGCCCTTCGCGCCGGCCGCCAGCAGGACCGAGGCCATGCTCGCCGCCATGCCCAGGCAGATCGTGCTGACGGGCGCGCGGACGTACTGCATCGTGTCGTAGATGGCCAGGCCCGCCGTCACGACGCCGCCGGGCGAGTTGATGTACAGGAAGATGTCCTTCTCCGGATCCTCCGAGTCGAGGAACAGGAGCTGGGCGATGATGAGGTTGGCCACGTGGTCCTCGACCGCGTCGCCCAGGAAGATGATCCGCTCGCGCAGCAGACGTGAGTAGATGTCGTAGGCGCGCTCTCCGCGGCTCGACGACTCGATGACCATCGGAACGAGCATCTGGCGGTTCTCCTCTGAAGTGATCGGTTCGGCTGGGCGGGTCAGGCCGGCCTCACGGCGCCCTCGGCGTCCGTTGCAGTCTCGGCGCTGGTGCTGGATTGGGTCTGGTCATCGGCCACAAGGGCCGCCGCAGCCGTCTCCGCGGGGGCGTCGGGTGCCGGCCGATCGCCCGCCTCGGCATGCGGCAGCGCGGGATGGTCCGGATGTGCGGCGAGCCATTCGTCGACGAGCTTCTCCACCGTCTGGCTGCGGCGGAGCGTGCTGCGGACGAAGCTGCGGCCGCGGTCGGACTGGAAGTAGCCCAGGAGCTTGGAGTTGCCCTGGTAGCGCTCCCGGGCCCGGTCGATCTCGGCCTGGACGTCGGCCTCGGCCACGACGACGCCCTCTTCGTCGGCAATCCTGGACACGACCATCAGTGCCTTCACCCGGCCCTCGGCTCTCGGCCGGAACTCGGCGTGGAGATCGGTCTCGGTCTGGTTGGTCACCTTGAGGTAGGCGTCTTCATCGATGCCCTGCCGGGCGAGGGTGCTCCGGAGCTCGTCGTGCATCACCTCGACCTCCTGGTCGATCAGGATGTCGGGTAGCTCCAGGCTGGCGTTGGCGATCGCGTAGTCGACGATCCGGTCGCTGAACTCGTGGCGGGCCTTGTCCAGGGCGTTGCGGGCGAGGCGAGCCGCGATGTCGGCGCGGAGCGCCTCAAGCGTCGGGTAGTCGCCCATCGAGCGGGCGAAGTCGTCGTCCGCATCCGGCAGGATCTTGGCCCGGAGCTCTCGCAGGTCGACCGTGAAACGGGCCGCCTGGCCGGCGAGCGTCGGCTCGGCGTAGTCGGCCGGGAAGACGATGTCGAACTCCGTCGATTCCCCGGCCCGCAGGCCGATGACGCGATCCTCGAAGCCCGGGATCAGGCGATCCTCACCAAGGATGAGCGGCATCCGCTCGGTCGAGCCGCCCTCGAACGGCTCGCCGTCCCTGGTGCCACGGTAGCCGATGACCGCATAGTCGCCCTTGATCGCCGGCCGATCGGCCGGCGCCAGGGTCGCGTTCTGATCGCGCAGCTCCTCCACGACCTTGTCGACCTTCGCATCGTCGATGGTCTCGATCTCGGGCCGGAAGTTGAACTTGCGGTAGTCGCCCAGGATCACCTCCGGCCGGATCGGGACGGTCGCCTTGAAGATGACCGGCTTGCCGGGCTCTGCCTGCACGACCTCCACATCGGGCTGGCTGAGGGGCAGGATGTCGCGCTCCAGGATCGCCTCACGGTAGGCGTCGGACACCAGGTGCTCGACGGCCTCATCCATGATCGCGGAGGCTCCGAGCACGCGCTCCAGCACGGCCCGCGGCGCCTTGCCGGGCCGGAAGCCGGCCACCCGGGTCCGGCGCGACAGTCGACGGACCGCGTCGTCGACGGCGCGATCGAGTCGCTCGGGCGGCAGCTCCACCTCCAGCCGGATAGAGCTCTTGGGTGCAGGGGAGGCGGTGACGTTCATCGGGCCGAAGTATAGGGCGACGGCGGCCGATCCCCGCCCGGCGAGATTGGGCGGCCGAGTGGGTACTGGCCGGCGAGGGTACCTCTGGCCGACTCGATGGTGACCCCAGGAGACCGTACGCTGCGACTCTCTTCTCACGAGGTCAGACCCACCGTGCGCGCAAAGGCCCGTCGGCCCGTCAGACCCATACTTCTGATGCTCGTCCTGGGGGCCTTCCTGGTGGTCATCGGCCTGACCGCCAGCGGCCAGGCGCTGCTCGTGACGTCGGACACCTCGACGACCCTGCTCAATGCCACGGTCGGCGCCGACGTGGCCACGGCTCGAAGCTTCGTGACCCTCAACCTGCGCCGGGCCGACCTCGTCGAGGGGGGCCTCACTCCGGAGCGGCGGGCGACCCTGGACGCGGCACTTCGTCTGCTCACCGACAAGGGTCAGATCCTGCACGAGGCGATCCTGGCGCCCGACGGCTCCATCCTGGCTGCCGACGACCCGGCGAGCGCTTCGTCCGGGCCCCCGCCGGAGGCCTTCCGAGCCGCCGTGACGACCCAGGCGGTCCAGGCGGGGATCGTGGCCACTGAGGGGAGTGCCGCACTCGCTCCGATCGCCGTCCCCACGGTCATCCGCGAGTACCTGCCGGTGATCGCGGACGGCGAGGTCTACGCGGTGGTGGCCGTCTGGCGAGATGCCGGGCCGGTGCTCGCCGTGCTCGACGAGAACCGGGCCCACGTCGTGACCATCACCCTGAGCGCGGCGGTCGTCTGCGCCATCCTCCTGTTCTTCATCTTCCGGGCCGCCCAGGGCCGGCTGACGCGCCAGACGAAGGCGCTCATCGAGCTGACCCGCAGGGACGCCCTGACGGGTGCCCTCAACCATGGGGCGCTGGTTGCGACGCTCGCCGACCGCGTCGAGCGCGCGCGGACCGCCGGCGGCGCTCTCGCGGTCGCGGTGCTCGACATCGACAACTTCCGGCTCCTCAACGACACCTACGGGCACGGCGCCGGCGACGAGGCGCTCTTGTCGATCTCGCGGCTCCTCCGCCAGCAGCTTCCGGCCGGCACGACCTGGGGCCGCTACGGACCGGACGAGTTCCTCGTCATCAGCGGGTTCCTCGCCATCAGCGGAACGCCCGGTGCGATCGAGCTGGAGCCGACGATCGACCGGGTCCGGGCGGCACTCGCCGACCTGAGCCTGCGCTTCGAGGTGTCCGAGCGCCTGCCGCTCACGATCAGCGCGGGCATCAGCTTCTACCCGACCAACGGTGAATCGGTCACGACGCTCCTGTCCAGCGCCTCCGTCACGCTGGACGAGGCGCGCGCGAGCGGCGGCGATGCGGTCCGCGTGGCCGGCGCCAATCCCGAAAGCACGAATGAACGCGGACCTTCGACGTCCTCGAGGGCCTGATCATCGCGGTCGACACCAAGGACCGCTACACGAAGCGCCATTCGGAGGATGTCGCCCGCTACGCCACGTTCCTGGCCGAGCGCCTCGGCCTGGATCCGGATGTCGTCCGTTCGATCCACGTCGCCGGGCTGCTCCACGACATCGGCAAGATCGGCATCCCGGACCACATCCTGCGCAAGCCGGGCGCCTTGACGCCGGACGAGTACGAGATCGTCAAGCAGCACGTGGCCCTCGGCGACATGATCGTCCGCGACGTCCCGGACATCGACGTCGTCCGGGCGGGCATCCGCCACCACCACGAGCGCTGGGACGGCAACGGCTACCTGACCCGCCTCGAGGGCGAGGCGATCCCGCTCATCGCACGGATCCTTGCCGTCGGAGACGCCTTCTCGGCGATGACCACGACCCGTCCGTATCGGAAGGGCCTGGGCGTGCGCGAGGCGCTCACCCGGCTGGAGGACGCCGCGGGCAGTCAGCTCGAGGAGCGGCTGGTCCGCGCTTTCGTCGACGGAATCGAGACCGCGGCGGACCCGCCTCTGCCCGAATCGGAGGGTCGCGGCTCCCTCTGGACGCCCGGGACACGGGTCGCATGACGGGGCGGCAGCTCCGGCAGCGAAGGTGCGCCCGCGGGCTCCCCGCGCTCGTCAACGACTCGCTGGTGCTCGCCCTCGCCTCCGCAATGGGTGGCGTCGTCGCGCCGGCAGGGTGGACGAGCGATGCGCGCGCCCTGTCGATCCTCCCGATGCCCGACAGCTACACGATGAAGCACGACCGGACGCTGACCGTGGCGCCGCCCGGCGTGCTCGGCAATGACTTGAACCTCCTGGGCGGCACGACCGCGGTGCTGACGTCAAACCCGACCCACGGTACAGTCAATCTTCGCTCCGACGGTGGATTCACGTACGTCCCGAACGCCGGTTACGTGGGCACGGACACGTTCCGCTACCGCCCGAGCGGCCTCCTGTCCACGTCGACGACGGTCACGATCACCATCACGAACGCTGCCCCGATCGCTGTCAACAACAGCTACACCGCAACGACGGGCTTCCAGCTCACCGTCGCGGCGCCAGGCGTCCTCGGCAACGACAGCGACGCCGACGGGGACGCCCTGACGGCACAGCTGGTCGACGGTAGCGGCAATGGATCGCTATCCGTTTCCCCCAACGGTGGCTTCACGTTCACGTCGGGTGGATCGTTCACGGGCATCCGCACGTTCACCTACCGGGTCACGGACGGCATCGCCTGGTCGAATACCGCGACGGTCTCCATCAACGTCCAGGCTCCTGCCCCGACCGCCACCCCGACCCCGACGCCGAAGCCTGCGCCGACCCCTTCGCCGACGCCTGCGCCGACGCCTGCGCCGACCCCTTCGCCCACGCCTGCGCCGACTCCTGCCCCGACGCCTCCGCCGACGTCGACGCCTGGCCCGACGGCAACTCCCTCGCGCACGGCGACGCCCACCGCCACCCCATCCGCTGGGCCGACCGCCGCACCGACGGCCTCGCCAGGCACGACCCCGGCGCCCACCGGTACGGCCGGACCAGGCGGGACTGCCAACCCTTCGGGCTCACCCCAACCGCCCGGCCCGGGCGGTTCGACCGCGCCGTCCGGGGCACCACCCGGCGGATCTCCGCAACCGTCGTCAGTGCCTATCGGCCCCGGAAGCATCACGGTCCCGCCGACGGGCGGAGGGACGGTCGGCGGCGGGACGCCCGGCGGAGCCAGCCTGAGCGTGCCCGACATCGCCATCGATGAGGGCATCACGATCGGTGATCTGGGCCTCACGTTCCAGATCAGCCCGTTCGCCTGGCTCGTCCCGAGCTTCTTCCTGGGATTGCCCGGACTCCTCCTGATCCTGATCGTGCTGGCCCAGATGGGAACCGGAGCCACGTTCCTGGTCCTGACCCGTCGGTCGCTGGGCGACTTCGGATTCTGGCGCCGGCGCCGACGAGACGAGGCCGACGCTGAGGTGGCCCCGCCCGGCCAGCCCGGCCGGACCTGGTAGGCGACCCGGGTCGAACCTATGGCGACGGCGGGCCACCGGCGGCGCCCAGGTATGGGACGACGTAGTGCCGAACCGGTTCTTCCTTGTGGGCCACCTGGTCGAAGGCGACGACGCCCATCGGACCGATGTACGGCCGGCTGAAGTCCGGCAGATCGGTGGTACCGACGGACACGTCGAAGCCATTTGGGATCACGCGGAACGTGCGACCGTCGGTGATCTCGCGGACTCGGACCCGCTCCGCCACCGTGTCGATGGCGATCGCCCGGTTGCCGTCGCTCGACAAGACCAGACCCCCGAACCGGTTCATCTCCGATTGGCCGATCTCGATGGGCGACCATATCCGTCCATCGTTGGACCGCCACGCCAGCATGGTGTGGTCGATGCACCGGCGGCAGCCCTCGTGGTCGGTGCCCAGTGCGATCCAACCGCCGGCCACTCGAACGATCTGGTGGACGCCGGTGCCGGGGCGGTTGATGGAGGCGGCCTCCCAGTGCTCGGCATCCGACGATAGCCAGATCGCCCCCCTGTCATCGGCCGGATCTCCAGCCTGGACACCCGCCGGGTCGACTCCTCTCGTTCCGAACGCAAACCAGCCGGCCTCGGAGGCCGTGAGGAAGACATCTCCTCCACCGAATGTGGAGCCGACGTCCGCGAGTCGCCATGATCCGCGCTGGTCTCCGGTGATCCAGCGTTGCTTACCGCCGACCAGGTCGTTCGTGTGAATGAGCCAGCCCGCGCTGCCGGCCGCCACTGCTCTGATGTGCTGGTGGCCGAGCAGCTCGTCCGGGAGCACGGACTCCGCCCAGGTGCGCCCGTCCGTCGACGTCCAGAGACCCAAGCTGGTAGCGCCCGCCTCCTCGCCCACGTCCGGAGCGCGATGCGCTCCGATGATGGCCACGCCCTCCCCAACCACGAAGATCCGATCGAAGACGAGGTCCGGGCGTTCGACGGGCTCGAGCTGCCAGGCCAGTCCGTCGGGCGATGACCAGATTCGACCGCTGACCCGCGCCTCGTCGATCGTGTAGCCGACGGCCAGAAACGCGTCACCCCACCAGATCGCGTCGCTGACATACGTGACGCCGGGATAGTCGAACGGCGACGGATCACCGACCGTCCAGGTGAGCACGGCCCAGACAGCGGGTGGAGCCCCCCGAGGGGCGGTCTGACCTGACGCATTGGAAGCCACCGGCAGCGAGGCCGTCGGGCGACGATCGCCGCGGGTGAGCACGATCGTTGCGGTGACGACTGTGATGGCGACTACGATCGCGCCAAGGCCGACAAATGCCTCGCGGCGTAGCCCATTCGACTGCCCGCTGGGTCCGATCACGAGATCAGAGTAGGCGAGGTCGGGGTCGAACCGACACGCCGCTCACGCGGCACCGGCTCCTAAGGCCGGCGCGTCTGCCATTCCGCCACTCGCCCATGGTTTTGCGCTTGTGAGGCGCGTATGCCTCGGTGGAGGGCTTGCGCACAGGGCATCAGACGCGTATAACTCTGGCAGTTCGTTTTCCGCTCTCAGAGGCCCCTGATCGATGCCGCGAGCCACCACCAAGGCGGCCAGTCTAGCCGACGGTCCGACCCTCGCCTCGACCCGCGACTACTGGATCCTCCACCTCCGGAGTGAAGCCAAGAGCGAGCGGACGGTCAGCACATACCTGCGGGCCCTCGATCGACTGGACGCCTTCCTCGTCGAGCGCGGCATGTCGCGCGCCCTCGGCGCGATCCGCCGCGAGCACCTCGAGGCCTTCTTCGTCGCGCTCGGCGAGCTTGGCAACGCGCCGGCCACGATCAGCATCCTGTTCCGCGCCCTACGGCCCTTCTGGCGCTGGCTGGTCGAGGAGGACGAGATCGAGCGCACACCGATGGAGCGGATGCGGGCTCCTTCCGTGCCCCTCAATCCCCCACCGGTGCTGTCAGACGATCAGTCGGCGCTCCTGCTTGCCGCCTGCCGCGGGACGGACCTCATCGCCCGGCGTGACCTGGCCATGTTGTCAATGCTGCTCGACACGGGCATCCGCCGCGGCGAGCTCGCCGCCCTGCGGCTCGGCGACCTCAATCTCGGCCAGCGCCTAGCCTTCATCGAGGCGTCGACCTCGAAGAGCCGTCGCGGCCGGGCAGTCGTTTACGGCGACTCGACTGCCAAGGCGTTGATGCGCTACCTCCGCCACCCAAAGGCCCCGCGGGCCGAAGATGCGCCGCTCTGGATCGCTCGAACCGGCCAGCCCCTGACCGGCAACGAGATCTTCCACACGATCGGCCGACGAGCCCGGCAAGCGGGGTTGCGGGTCCACCCTCACCAGCTCCGCCACACCTGGGCCTCGAGCATGCTGGCGGCGGGCCACAGCGAGGGCGATGTCATGCAGCTCGGCGGCTGGACCGACCGTTCGATGCTGTCGCGCTATGGCGCCTCGGCCGCGGCCGAGCGGGCTCGCGCCGCCTACCGCAGCCCGATCGACCGGCTCGCGCGTCAGCGCTGAGAGCCCCAGGCGTCATCGAGGGCTCCGGGCGTCATCCGCGCTCCGGCGCCCAGCTGCGCTTCGACATCACGCTCGGTCTCGGTCGGCGGTAATTCTTGACATTGTTACCGCATACGGTAATAGTCTGTGGAATTACCGCACCCTTGGTTAGAGACGATGAAGTACCGATTCAGGAAGGCCGCGCTCAACCAAAGCCTCAGCAAACTCGACCAACGCCGGTGGCTCTTTGCCAACATGCCGATCGATCCGACCCATGCCGAATGGCTGCGCCGGCGGGCCTGGGTGCGGACGATCCATGGCACGACCAGGATCGAAGGCAACACCCTTTCCGACATCGAAGTCGAAGCGCTCCTGACCGACTCCGCGGCCGGTCGCGTCAGCAACCGCGAGGCGCGCGAGATCATCGGCACCCGCGAGGCGCTCGACCTAGTTGACGAGCTCGTCCCCCAATCGAAGGTCGGGATCGACCAGCAGGTGATCCGGGAGATCCACCGACGCGTGCTCTGGGGCCAGAGCCCGCTCCTTACGGCCGGGGAATACCGACGCGGGGAGAATCGCATCGTCGATGGCGATGGAACGACGATCTTCACCACTCCACCCTCGGGCGACGTGCCGTCACTCATGGACGAGCTTGGCACATGGCTCACAAACGAGTCTGGCAATCACGATGCGCCGACGGCCGCGGCAATCTCACACCTCGAGTTCGTCGCGATCCATCCATTCAACGACGGCAACGGCCGGACGGCCCGCGCTATTTCGCGCCTGATTCTCGCCAGGCACGGATACGCGTTCGACGGCCTCGTCTCGCTCGATGCGCAGCTCGATCTCGATCGGGCAGGGTATTTCGCCGCCATCCGGTCAGCGATCGGCCGATCGTATGTGCCCGGCTATGACGCAACCCCGTTCGTCAGGTACTTCGTCGACTCACTTGTGCAAGCGGCCGACCATGTCCTCGAGCGCATCCGCGGCCTCGGTCTGGTCATGATCGCGATC
>WNFV01001319.1_pt1 | contig 75822 bp, 80 predicted proteins | sample 5400101 | NCBI WGS metagenome assembly WNFV01 (sample SAMN13153361, study PRJNA577476) | soil metagenome | isolation source: 115 cm soil or saprolite under grassland replicate 1 | place: USA:California | collected 2016-06-15
TCGATTGCCTGCGCGTTCGCAATCAGGAACATCCAAACCATCCGCCAGAACGAGCCGTTGCCGAGGTCCGCGGCTGATCGCGTCGCCAGCACGGCCCGAACAAGTTCGTTGGCCGCGCCCAGGGCAAGGAGTTCCGCACGACGCATCGCGTGCTCGATCGTCAGATGATCGCGTGACATGAGAAAGATGTGTTCCATCTTCCTGGTCATGTCGATCGGCAGGTCCAGCGATCGGAAGATCGCACCACGTGCATGCGCGACGAACCATTCGCGTTTCCTCTCGGCGTACGGATCATCGGTCGCATACCACGACGCCGCCAGGAACGCCGGCACCGTGTACTTCCCGATCAAATGCTGTGCAAGCGAACACACTGCCGGCCGCCAGGACGCCGATGTCCCTAACCAGTCGGCTACCGCCCGGAGATGTGCCCACCTGAATCGGGACAGATTCACGAGCGTTTCGACGCCAGGATGATGGCCATTGACGACCGGCGCGTCGAGCAACCGCCCAGCTCGATTCCGAGCGCAGTGCAGCAGCTCATGGAATGTCGCTTGGGCGACCGCATCCGATGCCAGGCGAGCGTACGCCTGACTGATCGCGCGGTCGGTCTGTTGCCTGTGATGCCGAACGAAACGTTCAGCCGAAGACACGATGTCCTCCCTTTGTTCCAGTCACTGAATCTGCAAATGTCGACCGCGCCTGAATCGCGCGATCGATGTCGGGTACGGACCAGATGCACCACGCCCGACCGGACACGGTACGGTCCGCTTGCAGCCCAGAACTAGACGAGGGAGAGAAACATCGTGAACACGATCGTGAGGGTTCCCGGCCGATAGGTCAAGCCACAAGACTGTAATCGGTAGTTGTGCGCAAGGGATTGCCCGTTGCTATACACGGAATCGCCGTCGCTGATCCTGCCGTCGCTCCGGTAATTGCAAACAACTCGGGAGCGCGCCGGGCGGGTCAAGGCCGCGCAAGCGGTGAGCGTCAGCGAACGAAGCCTTGACGCGTCCAAGCGCTCCCGAAAAATCGAGTGCCGGAGCGACGACAATCGACAGGGATTTCTGTCCGGACATTCGACCGAATGCGGGCGGCACAATGCGGGCTCATTTCCGGCGTAGTTTTTCCGGGAAACTGCGGCGTCCTCCAGGTGCAGTTCCACAGAGCTTCAGACGCGCGCCCCAGCACATAATCCACACCGACAGGTGGGCGTGAGCGACCCCGCTGAACGGCCTCGGGGCCGCGGCTGCGAGGCGCGGGCGGGGTCGCTCACGCCCCGGTTGCTGTACCTGCGCCGCAATTGTCGGGCGGCAAAGAACGCCGCCCGTTGCGACCACCGACAGCGCGGGCAGTGAGCGGCAAGTGCTGGTCGCAAAGGCGGTTGCATCATCATGCGGTCGTGTGGCGAACGGTTTAGGCGCCCGCCTCGTCCACCAAAGCGAAGAACACCACAGGGGGCCGAGGCTGTGATGGCTCAACTTCACCCTCCTCGGCCCCCTGTGACGCTGAACGAGAGGGACCAACCAGGGGTGAGAGATGGCGATATGTGAACGGCAGGACGTGGCATTCGACACGTCCGGCACCGCGCTTGATCGCATCGGCCGTCGCTCGTGACGAGACCACTTCCAAGGCGCTGTCGCCCTCACTCAGCCATCGCTTGTAGAGCACCTGGAATCGCATCGTGCGGAAGGCGAAGTGCGCCTCGTCGTAGCTCTCCTGGTCGTCTAATGGCGCGCGCTCCAGCGAGTGCGCCTGTCGCTGTTTGAAGTACCAGCGAAGCTGATTGACGAGGTCGGGACACGGGCTTGCGAGCTCATGCCGAGCGTGCTCCTGATACCGCTCGCCGAACCACGCGAGATGCGGTGGAAACACAATCCGAAGCGTCCACGTCGGCAGCGCAGAGAGCGCCCCTGCGTGTTGCTGGAGGAACGAATGGAAGTCATCGAGCTGGTCGCCTGCCACGACGTAGACGAACACCCAGCGACCGAACAGATCGATACCGATCGGCATCCGATTCGGCGCCGTGCGCGCCGCCTTGGAGGCGCCCTCAGCCGTCGTCAAACGCACAGCTTCGTCAGGGCTGACACCTGCCAGGTTGGACAGGTGGACCCGCTCCTCATCGTGGGTTGCCAGCCACACGACCTCGGGGCTGGCGAGCAGAGCGTCGAGCAACGTCAGCCCCTCCACAACACGGGCTGCCGACATGGGTCGACGATGCCTGCTATCGGTCTCGCCGATGGCTCGATAGAGCGGTTTGTGGTGCACGTGGTAGACGCGTCCGCGGTTGTGCCGACATGGGTACGCGGTGGCGTACCGGCGACTGACCAGCTTGTGGAAGAACTTCCTCGTCTTCTGGCCGTGGACGATGCCGGCGAACGCGGTGTACTGACGCAGCAGGCACACGCCGGAGTGCAGCATCACGGTCACGAGGAACCGTGCCTGGCGCTCGGTGAACCCAAAGTCTACGACGGCTCTGACGCGTTCGTCGGCCGTCATCGTAGGAACTCCGAGACGTAGTCAGGATCGAACGGGCTGCCGCCGGTCCGAGCGCTCGAACCGCGAAAGCAGGTGAAGCCGGACCGCGCGGCAGAAGCGCCGTGACCGCCCCGGTAGTGCACGGTCGTAACTTCGATGTCCTCGTGCTCCCAGCGGCCGTCTCGCTCCTGATATTCAATCCGCGCGTCGGGGAAGTGTACATGCCCATCGAAGTACGGCAGGTCGTGCTCACGCGCCCACTCTTCGATCTCGGACTCGTCACGATCGGGTCGGCCGTCGCTGTCGGCGCGGCCACGGTTCCGCTCCTGGAGGAATTGCTGGTACTCGAGCTTCAGCTCGTAGTCGAGGACGACCCGATCGACGCGTGCGCCGCGCTCCTGGAGCCGCTCGGCTTCGCGCTCGTACGCGCGGAAGATCTGCACGTCGTGCTCGACCTCGCGCGGCTTCTTCAGCTCCGCATAGAACGCTTGGCTGTGGTCCCGGCCGCCGTCGCGATCGCGGCGGTGCGATTCGAGCAGGTCGCGTCCGCGCTCGGTCAGCACGATCGCGTGATCGCGGTGTCCGTGGAGCGGCACGGTTCGCACGAGACCCTGTTCGCGGAGGTGGCGGAGATCGCCCTTGCGCGGGTCAACGGGCCGGTTGTCATGGTCACGCAGATCGCCTGACGACACGACCCGGAACGTCCCGACGATGCTCAGCGTGCGGGATTCTGAGCCGCGAAGGGAGTACTCGCGGTCACGCTCATGGACCAGCTCGCGCTCCAGCCCACGAGGTAGATCGAGCTTGTCGAGGAACGCGTCTCGCGGATCGACCGGGTCGCGGTCGCGTGAATCGTCATCGCGTTGACGGGGATCGTCCCCTGAGCGAGGATCGGTGTCGAACATGGCGGAAACCCTCCATTTGACAGCGGCGTTTCAGCTTTATGCCGCCGCCCAACAGAGCCGCCGGTACAGCCAGTTGCAGGCCCCCGCAACCAACTTTTCGATCGGCTGACAATCGGCTGACAATCGGTAGAACCTCAAAGGGCGCTTCGGCGCCCTTTCGCGCGTACGGATGGGGTTCAAGGGTTCAAGCAACGACGAGCAGTTTGAACACCGCGTCTGCTGAGCGCAAGGCGGTCAGTCTTGACGATTCACCGAGGCTTCCTGGGCCCTCGCGCCCGGCGCAGACTACGACTTCTGCTGCCCTTTGACTAAAGCCAGCAGTTCGTCGCCAATCCGTTCGATGTCTTCCGCCGGAAGTCCGAAGGCCTTGAAGACGTAGCGGGCAAGATGCGCGGTGTGAAGGCCCGGCGTCGGCGCTGGCACGGGAAACGGTGGCGGCGGATGCGCAACCGCCTTCCACTCCTCGTCTCCGTAATCGAGAAAATGACTGAACGACGCGACCCTTGCCGAGCCAGCGGCAAGCAGCCTCGTGGGCGATTTCCCCGAAGAGCGCTATCGCGACACTCGGTGGAAGAAATTGCAACTCCGTCGGATCAACGAAGAAATGACTGGCAATAGGCGGGGGAGAGGTCGTCAATCAAGACGTTCGCGTAGACCCGACTGCTGACCCATCCGCGTGAACCGACGACATCGCGACGCAGCGGCTGGTTCGCCAGCCAACATCCAGCACCTCGAGACGCTGAATGACGCCGTGTCGCGCGTGACCGGCGTGCGCGTTCGGGAGACGGTGCCCGACACCTTCCTCGACCGGGCCGAGGAAGTGATTAACGTCGATGTCACCGTCGAGGAACTCCGCAACCGGTTGCGCGAGGGAAAGGTTTACAAACCAGAGAAGGCTGAACAGGCGCTCTCGAACTTTTTCCGGAAGGGAAACTTGTCGACGCTGCGTGAGCTGGCGCTCAGGGCTGTCGCGGACGAAATGGGCGAGAAGGCCGCGAGTTACCGGCTGCGCGAGGGGCTCGAACCGGCCCTCACCTGATCTGTCGTGTTTCTAACAAATCCGAGCGCGAAGTGGTAGGCTTGATGAAGGTTTAAGGGACTACCGGCTGCCTCGACCTGAATAGGGCAGAGCTTGGCCGCGACAGCCTCTTGAAAACGCCGTCACGTTGACGGTGATTGAGGTTGCCATGATGGTCAAGCGCCGCGCACTCCCTTCACCGAACCGCCCCCCACCAACCGGCAACCAGAATCGTCTGCTTGCCGCGCTTCCCGCCGCTGACTACACCCGGATTCTTCCATCGCTGACCGTCATTCCGCTCAAGCTGAAAGACATTCTTCACAAACCCGGCGAACCGATTCGAGACGTGTATTTTCCAGGCGGCGGATTCTGCTCGATGCTGACCGTGCTCGATGACGGCAGTATGGTGGAAATTGCTACGGTCGGGCGGGAAGGAATCGTCGGCGTCTCCGCCGTATTGGACGGCACGCCCGTGACATCAGCCGCGATGGTGCAAGGCGCGACCGATACCTGCTACCGAATGAAGGTCCAGGCCTTCCGTCAGGAGGTCGATCGGCGGGGCGCATTCCACGAATTGATGGCCCACTATGCGCAGGCGCTGTTCGGGTTCGTCGCCCAATCGACGGCGTGCAACGCCATCCACTCGGTCGAGCAACGATTGGCGCGTTGGCTGCTCATGGCACGAGATCGTATGGGATCAGATGGATTTCAGCTTACGCAGGAATTTGCGGCAATGATGCTCGGAGCGAGCCGCCCAACCGTCACCGTCGTCGCTGGAACGTTGCAGAAGGCCGGCCTGATCAAATACCGCCACGGCCACATAACGATCGTAGACCGTGAAAACCTTGAAGCGGCGTCGTGCGAATGCTACCGGGCCGCGACGGACCTACTCAACAGTGTGACGGACCGATCGCGTTCACGGTGAGCGCGAAGCGCTGAGCGCTTGACGCCGCCGCTGACGAAACCCGGTTGGAGCCCGTCAGGCGTCGAGAGAGCTGAACGGACCCTCGTGCCGACAAATACGGGCGTGCCGCTCAGAATATCGGGGTCGCTGTGCACGACATCCGATTTGGCTGGCATGTCGATTCCCTCACCTTCGAGTATACCGACATGGCCGCGGCGAGCCGCACTGTGTTACCGAGCGGTCCTGACAGCGGTTCGCCATCGTCGCAGCGCGACGACCGTCCAGACGGCTTCGACGACTCCAAACGGCCAGGCACCTTGCGCGAAACCGTAGGCGGATCCGAGCGCGCACGCGGCGGCGAACAGCAGCACAAACCACGGGCTGCGATGTTCGAGCGCGTACGCAACAAGCATCAGCGTTACAGCGAACAATCCGAACAACGAAAGCGGTGTCACGACCACGGTCCTTTCGTCTGCGATCACATCCGGTCGCCGCGGTCACATATCGCCGGCGCTCCGATAAACCCAGTGGACAGGGAGCGGACGCGTGTGTCAAGGCCGCGTAGCGCCGAAGGCTAGCCTTGACACGCGCCGACGCTCCCTGAGAATCCAGGCGAGGAGCGACGGCGAAGCGGCGGGATTATTGGCGCGGGGGGATGAGGCGTTCTACTTGCCCCGGACCGTCACCACAGGGCATAGCGCCGTCGCTACGACTCGGGCAGCAACGCTGCCGAGAAAGAGTTTTGTCAATCCAGTTCTGCCGTGTGTGCCGACGACCACAAGGTCAGCTTTCTTGGAACGGGCCGTGCGGACGATCTGCCGGGCCGGGTCACCGTCGACAAGGAGCTCTGTGGCTCGAACACCGGCCTTCTTCGCCGTTTCGGCAAGTCTGGCGAGTTCTCGCTTTGCCCACTGTCGTCCCTGAAGATCGATCTGTTCCCACGTCTGCGTGCCGATGTACTGCTCGGGCATGATTGGCGTGAACGGCGCGACAACGTGGAGCATCGTCAGGGTGCCTCTGTTGGCCTTCGCCAGTGCCACCGCCGTGGCGAAGGCTTTCCCGGACGCTTTCGAGAAGTCCGACGCAAATAGTATGCGACGAATTCTGGTCATAAACGTGATTCCTTCGCGCTTCAAGACGGCCAAACGGCAACGCGTTGGCGGACGAGGCATTCAAGCTGCGTCCTACTGCTGGTAAAGTCCTCGTGCCGTGGATCGGATTGCGCCGGATCCATTCGCCATGGCGAAATCGAGTATCCGGCCGTCCGCCAAACGGAGCCTCAATTCTGCTCTTCGTCGATGAAGCTCCGCCAGGTCGATCTGATCCACGGGGGTGATGCGTCCTTCGACTTCAAAATGCACCGGCACGGACTCCGCGTCGGCCTCGGAGAATTGCTGGTAGACAGATAAGTGGTACAGGACTCGGCCAAGGTGAACGGCTCCTTCAAGCACGTCGCCCTCGTCAGCCGGCTGCTCAATCAACCGCTGCACGTTCTTGGCTCCTCAGTACGCGTATGATGCCGCGCACATCGTCAGCGAGGATACCAGATTCCCCAAGGCACCCATCCGAGGCAGTCGTCCCGACGTGGGCACATTGAGCGTCCACGACAATGCGCTCGGGATGTCTATCGCAAGCGAACTCGAATCAGGCGCCAGTAGACGAGGCCGTTGATGGCGAGCGCGAGGCTACCCAGTAGCATCTGAGCGCCGCGCGTCAGCCGCGCAGGGTAGAGCAGCGGCAAGACGTACTGTTCGATGAAGTCTCCTGAGTACACCGCCGTGCCACTGCGCTGACGCAGGTAGTTCTCCAGCGGCGTCAGCGGGCAGACCCAACCGGCATACTCGATGACGACGCCCCACACCGCCGCCGGTACGTGCAGCCATGCCACCCACCGCCACTGAAGCACGAGCAGGCCACCCAACAGCACGAAGAGCACGAATCCGATGTGGAGTGTGACGATCGCATCGGCCATCACGCGGAACGAGCTAGACGGCATGATCGCCTGCTGTGAGCTTGCCGAGGTGTCCATCGAGGACGAATCGGACCGTTGCGAGTGGACGTGGCCGCACCGGTGTCACGTCCGAGACGTCGATGGTCTGGAACCTCGGGAACACGGCGATGCGATCCGCGTCCTGGACCGGGCGGTCGAATGGAACGGATACGCCGTTCAGCAGAATCAAATCGATCTCGGGATGCGGCACTCCGAGCCCCTCAATCACATCCTTCACGGATCTCGGGCCCGCGAAGCACACCTGGACGGCGAGGCGCCGCCTCGCAGGCGGCAAGAAATCGTTTAAGGGAGCGCGTTCGGCAAGGATCCATCATCCTGACAAGCGTGCCGAGGGACGAGAGACAAGCGAATCGGTCTCGGTGTCCACTACCACGTGAGGCAGTCGGCTATTACGCGACTCGTACTCGATTTCGTCCGCTCGCCTTCGCGTGATACAGGGCCTGGTCGGCCGTTCGCATCAGGCCTTTGATTGATCCTGGTTCCTGCTGCGTCGGATCCAAAATCGCCAGACCAACCGATGCCGTCGGCGCCTCCTGACCAGCCTGCGCCCGCTTGCTCATGTGAAGGAGCAACCGCTGTCCCAGCCGGTGAGCCGCCGTCCGTGCCGTGTTCGGCGCGACGATCGCGAACTCATCGCCTCCCCAACGCGCGCCGAAGTCGGTGTCCCGCAATGTGTGCTTGATCGCGCCCGCCACATCACGGAGCACACGATCCCCGGCTTCATGACCGTGCGCGTCATTCACGTGCTTGAGACCGTCCACGTCAATGAGCAGCAGCGAGAGCGGAGTGTGATAGCGGCGCGATCGGCGCCATTCCTCGCGAAGACGTGCATGGAAGGCGCGACGGTTGTACAAACCCGTGAGCGCGTCAATCGTCGACAGACGTCTCAACTCGTCGGCTTGGCGGCCGAGGATGTATCCCAGGACCATGAACACGACGGCGGTCGCAACAAAGACGTAGATGTACGTGAGGCGATTCGAGAGGAACTCAGCCGCGAGAGAGTACCTCGACGTAAACACGGTTCGCAGGACTAGAAGGCCAAAGACAAGACCTGCCGAGGTGGCTAAGCCGTAGGAGAAGGCGCGTCTTCTTTTCACCCAGACCTCGCTCCATTCTGACCCGAGGCGCGGTCGAGACTAATCCTCCACAGGTGGTTTGTCGTCAGATCGCTTTTCGTTGCGATCGCGCTCGTAGGTTTCTTCTTCTGGCTGAGGGGCGTTCCGCTCCTCGTTTTCGGGTCCCGGCCGAGGCGTGAGCGGCTCGCGTTCCCCCATCTCCTCGCCGCTTTTTGTCGGGATGTCCTGATCGTGATTGCGTGGTGGCGTCGGCTTTCCCATGATCACCTCGTAAGCTGCTGGATATGGCGAGCTTGATGCACGTGGTTTGCCACTCGGCTTCAATCCGCCCAGACGAGGCAGCAACTGATGCCCATCCCACAGCCACCCGAGCCGGAGCCTGAGCCGATGCCGCCATCGGCGCCGCCGGAGCCGACCCCCGAGCCTCCACCGACCGATCCGATTCCGCCGCCGACCCCGGCACCTCGTGTCGAGCGGGAGCTCATCGTTGCCCCCTTAACGCGTTCGTTAAAACGACCGGCTCGCGTGGGCTGCACGTGCTCCATTGACACAGCGCGTAATGGGTACGCGCAGACTGCCGCGCCACCCTGCGCGGTCCGGGGACGGCCGGGGGCGCCTGTGGCCACACCGATCGAGTGCGCAGGCGTGAGTAGCCGTCATCCCGAGCCATGGGATGATTACGAGTGCGCCGCAAGCTGTGGAACATTTCAATATCGTCAACGCACGCCGTGAAGACCGGGACTGCGACGAGAGTCCTTGAGATCCTCGCGGCCAGCGGCACGGGCAAGAACTGACGTGCACGCCAAACACGCCACATGCGCGACTGGGTCGCGCGAGGGTCCAGCCGATGTTCGAATCAGTGCTTCTGCTTGTCGCCGCGGCGGGCGGATCCGTCGCCGCAGTCGCCGGCTTCGGCATCGGCAGCTTGCTGACGCCACTGCTCGCGTTGCACGTCGGGACGAAAACCGCGGTGGCCGCTGTGTCCGTGCCCCACGTGGTCGGCACGTCAGTCCGTCTCTGGCTGCTTCGCACGGATGTCGATCGCACGGTGCTCTGGCGCTTCGGCCTCACCAGCGCGGCAGGCGGGCTCGCGGGCGCGCTGCTCCACGCGTGGGCATCGAATCCCGCACTCGCGATCGTCTTTGGTTCGCTCCTCGTCTTTGCCGGCGCGTCGCAGATCATGGGCCATGCGCAGCGATGGCGGTTCCGTGGGTCCATCGCGTGGGTGGCCGGCGCCGTCTCGGGCCTGTTCGGCGGACTCGTCGGGAATCAGGGCGGCATCCGGTCCGCGGCGCTGCTCGGGTTTGATCTCACCAAGGAACGATTTGTCGCCACCGCGACGGCAATTGCGCTGTTCGTCGATGCCGCTCGCATGCCGGTCTACATGGTCGCCGAGCGGGAACAGGTCGCGATGATCTGGTCGTTAGTGGTCGTGGCCACGATTGGCGTCGTGGCCGGCACGCTCGCAGGTGAGCGACTATTAGCTCGGGTTCTGGAACGTCGATTCCGTCAGGTCGTCGGGACGATCATCTTGCTCCTCGGGATCGCCACCCTGATCCGCGGACGCACGTGAGAGGAGTCCACGCATGAGGCTGGTGCACGGCATGAAGATTCGCTTCTAACGAACGGATCGTGACGCCTGGACTCGCGGCAGCGTCGCTGTACGGGCCACATCTCGCGGATGAGTCGTACGGACACAGGCAGTTCGGCCAGCCGGGCGAGCGCCACGGCGCCGCACCTTTGCCGAGGGCTCACGCGCCTCTCTCACGCTCGCACTGCCGCTCCGCTTTGCGCGCTGCCGCGGAGCCACGCAAACGCGCCACCCAAGATCAAGCCATAGATGAGATGTCCGACCAAGCTGCCCATCGCGACGATCCGCATCGGCGGCATCAGTGGTGCGAACGGCGACATGCCAAGCAGCAGCGGCATCAGAACGAGGCTCCCCACAATCCACCACACGAAACCGTACGCGGCGCCCCAGCCGAGGGCCGAGCCGTAGCTCTGCGCTCGCTCGCCGAAGAACCAGCCAAAGATGGCTCCGATCAGTGCGCTGTTGAACAGGTGGTACACCCAGCCGACGCCAACCGTGGGCGAGCCGACAATCTGGCCCACCATCGCCATCACCGGCATCTGTCCCCCGTCCGGCGTCGGCGCCATCATCACGTGCATCATCATTCCGAATACGACACCACCACGAGGCCCCCGGCGATCGACGCACCCAATTTCGAAGACATCGGTTCACCTCAGCCTAGAGGTTCGGAGTTTCGAGTCGAAAGGTTACGCGCGACCGCTACGGTAGACTGGGGCCGTGGCGGCCGACGAAGAGCTTGCAAACCTGATGAGCGCGGCGCAGGCCGGCGACTCTGAGGCCTATCTGCAACTCCTGCAGCGCATCACGCCGCGCATCCGCCGGATCGTCGGTCATCGCCGCGGATTTGCCGGCCCTGCCGATGTCGAGGACCTTGTCCAGGACATCCTGCTGTCGTTGCACACCGTCCGCTCGACCTACGACCCCAATCGTCCATTCATGCCGTGGCTGCTCGCGATTATTCGCAGCCGCCTTGCCGACGGGGCGCGGCGTTATGTCCGACAGACCGCTCGCGAGGTCCACGTCGACGATCTCGCCGTAACCTTTGCTGATAAGCCGACGAATACTGATCACGAGAGCTTTGAGAAACCGGAGGTGTTGGCACAGGCGATCCGATCGCTGCCAAGAGGGCAGCGACAGGCGATCGAACTACTCAAGTTGAAGGAGCTGTCCCTCAAGGAGGCCGCGGCGCCGAGCGGCCTGAGCATCGGCGCGCTGAAGGTCGCGACCCACCGTGCCATGGTCGCGCTCCGCCGGATGCTGAACAGAACGAAGAGTCATGAAGACTGAAGACTTGATCGTCGGCTTAGCGCGCGATGCGAGTCCGGTACCGCGATTGAGACATCCCTGGCTGCGTGCGACCGTATGGGTCGCGGCGACCACGGCCTACCTGGCTGGTGTTGTCCTGTTCATGGCTCCACCCGGCCGCCTGGTCGCGGCGTTCGGCGATCCGCGTTTCTCGTTGGAGCAGTTAGCGGCCGGCCTGGTCGGCCTGACCGCAGGGGCCGCGGCACTCGCGACGGTCGTCCCTGGATACGGACGCCGGGTCTTGATCGCTCCGATTGCCGCCGGCGTGCTGTGGATTGCCATCGTCGCAAGCGGTGGCGTACAGGAGCTGCTCCGATACGGGGCGACGGGCTTTCCTCTTCGCACGGACTGGCCATGCGTCGTGGCCATCGTGATGATTGGGGCACTGCCCGCGGTCGCGCTTGTCGGCATGCTTCGCCGCGGCGCCCCGTTGGCGCCGCGCATGACTCTCGTCCTTGCCGTGCTGTCGGCGGCGGCACTCGCGAACGCCGTTGCGTGCGTCATTCGTCCGCACGACACCAGCATCACCGTGCTGCTGTGGCACGGGACAACGGTGTTAGCGCTGTCCTGCGCGGAAGGTGCGTTGGGGACCTCCGTACTCCAGTGGAAGCTTTCGTGGCGCGCAGCCTGATCGACACGTGACGGCCGGCTGAGTCGGCTGCGCGCTCTTTCCGTGCGCCTCGAAACGAGCGCCCGGATGACCGTGGAAGTCCTAGGCGGACAAGCAGTTGCCTGAGTAGGAGGATCAGCGGAGCCGGCCACGAACGCGCTTGAACAAATGTCAGAGTCCTCCTGGTTCCGATTCGTCAGACACAGCAACTCACCTTTGAGATGTCTCGCGTACACATGCCGCGCGCTCGTCCGCAGCGTCGGACTCACAACGATGGCGTGTTTCGAATTGAGATCGACCGACACGACATCCAGACGAAGGTCTTGGGTGTTCGGGGTCTTGCCGGCGGCCAGCAGGATTTCATCGGCGTCGATGCTCACACTCCGACCATCCACGCGGTACGTCACGCGTTTGTGTTGCGCGACGCGTTCGGCGGCGATCAATTCCGCCTTGAACGCGAAGCGAACGCCTTCTCCTTCGAGGATCTCGAACAGCCGCTGCGCCAACACGGGCTCTGTTCGCGGACCGATCGATGACCCGCGCTGCAGGATCGTCACGCGGGTTCCCAAGCGTGCGAACAACTGGCCGAATTCCAAGCCAACCGGGCCCGCGCCGATCACGATCAACGAGGCTGGACGCTGCGTGTTGGAGGGCCTCGACGTGCGTCCAGAAGCCGACGTCGCGCAGCCCGGGCACGGGAGGAACGGTTGCTGTGGATCCCGTCGCAATCACGATGTGCGTGGACGAGAGGGTGCGTCCGTTGACATCGATGCTGTGGGGCCCCGTAAACCGCGCCCGACCTTCGACGAACGTCAGGTGCTCCAGACCCCGAAGAACGGCGGCATATTTCTCTTCTCTGAGTTGCTGGACGAGCGCCAGTTCGTCTCGGACGATGGCGGCCACATCGAGGCGACTGACGCTCAGTTCCAGACCAGGAATGCCGTGATGGGTCGCGGTGTGGAGTACTTCCGCCGCCCACAAGAGCCTCTTCGACGGCACGCAGCCGACGTTCACACACGTGCCGCCCAGCGGCAAACCAGCGTGCACGAACGCGGTCTTCGCGCCGAGGTCGTTAGCCTTGATGGCGGTGCCGAACCCAGCGGCGCCGCCGCCGATGACGATGAGGTCGTACTCCGGCACGACGATCTGCCTTTCGGCTCTACTTCTGCGCGGGCTTCACCGGTTCGGTTTTGAATCCCGAGGCCTTCGTAATCGCATCCGCGATCGCCTGCGGGCTCGTCTTGGATGGATCGTAGGTCACGTCGGCTTTGGCCTTGGGGTAGTCGACGTTCACGGTCTTGACGCCCGGCACCGATTTCGCGGCAAGGCGTACCGCCACGTCGCAGCTCGCGCACGTCATCCCGGACACTTTGAGCGTGCAGGTCTGGGTGGCGCCGCCATGGCTGGCGGACTTGGTTGGTGACTGATCCGCGGCGCTACTGGGCGCGGGCGTAAGCAGCGCGAGGACCGAAGCCACCAGCAATACGCGCGTCATACATTCTCCTGTGTCAGTGGACGAACCATCCGATGTAGTACGGAAACGCGACGAGCAGTGCCGCGATCGCTGCGGCGATCCACATCACGAAGCGTCCCGTTTGTCGTGATTGCAGTGTGCACGAGCCGTCGGGAGCGCAGTCAGTCGGAACGGGCCGATACGCGTCGTAAAAACCTATGCAGAGGATCAGCGCGGTGGCCCCGATGAACCACGGCCGATACGGAACCAGCGTGAGCGACGCGGTGCTGAGCGCGCCTGCGCCGAGCAACGTGAACACGACCGGCCCGATGCAGCACGCCGAGGCCGCCAATGCGGCGCCGATCCCGAGTACCGCCGACTTCATCCCGCGACCCCTTCGAGCGCGCGAGCAGCCTGCTCCACGCGCGTGACCGCGGCCATCAGATCGCCGAGGCAACAGGCGCCGCGCGGGTTACGAACGTCGCACGCGCACCGTTTCGCCGCGATGTGCTCCCGCACGCGTTCGACGGCACGCGATGCATCGGCCGTCTCGATCTCTTCACGAATCGTCCCTTCGGTCTCACCGAAGCAGTAGCAGACCAGACGAGCCCCAAACGGTTCTTTTTGCCACACGGGCACGCGCAGCTCCTGGCGGCGATAGCAGTCGCCCAATGCGTTGAAATACACGACGTCGCACACGGGGTCTGGGCAGAACCGGTGGTCGATCGCGCTCAGGCGCGACAGGGCGGGCTCGGTCAAGAGCGCCTTGACCGTTATCAGCTCCACCGGTGCCCCGACGGTCCCGCTTGCCGGGCACACCGATCGGGTCTCCTCAGTGTCGACCGGAGCCGGGCAGCAGCAGTTCGACATTGATCCCAGTGTCCATCGTGGAGCGCGCTCCAGAGTCAAGCGGTTTTTTTGGCAGGTCGGTTCACGACGCTCATGCAGCGGGCCTACCAAGACTTCGAAGACGTGTCGGTGGTATGAAGAAGGGGACCGGAAGGAAGCACGTGACGAATCGCAGCGCTGAGGAGACCGAATGCGCAGTCGGTTTTGAATCTGACCAACACACGTATCGTCATCGTGCTCGGGTGAGCGTGTCGATGACGGGGCACTCTGCCTCGCGACTTGACGCTCGGTCGCTGTTCGAGATCGTGCGATCGCACTGAGCCAGGTACTCGGACAGGGTCGTTCGGAAGGCCTGCAGCTCCGAGAGCTTGGTCTCGACGTCTGCGACTTTCGCTCGCAGCAGATGCCGCACTTGACGACAGCGTCTCAGACCGCTGTCGTTGCGATGGCTGACGAGCGCCCCAATCTCCTGTAGCGTCAAGCCAACCATCTGCGCCTGCTTGATAAAGCGGAGCCGGTCAACGGTCTCGACTGGATAGATGCGGAACTCTCCGACGGTCCGTTGAGGCTTGGGCAGCAGGCCGCGTCGTTCGTAGAACCGCAACGCGTCGCGCGACACTCCGCTCTTCTGCGCGAGGCCTCCAATTCGCAATGCGCCAGGAGTCTTTGCCATCTGCTAAGTATCGACTGTGGAGCACACTCCAGAGTCAAGGACGGCAAACGGTCCCGCCCATCTTGGCCATCTTTCGGACACAGGGAGGGTTTGTTGCCAAGGATCAATCGGGCCAGCAGTGGGCGCACCTTTGACGGTGCGCGCCGGCCTCGATTTCGCGTAGCCGCTCCGACTCTACACCAGGATCTGACCGGCTGGGTTACTGGATGATGATCGTTCCCTGTAGCGACTCCACCATGTCTCGGTTGTGGTCGTGGTACCCGCACGTGCGGGCGATGTTCAGAGTCCCGGTCCGGCGGCTCTGACCGGCGCTCAGGAACCCTACCTGATTGATTTCAGGACAGTCCGTATGGATCGGGTGAGGGTCTGACTCCATATCGTGCGCCTGGTTATCGTTGTTCACAAACGTCACCTGGCTGCCGCGCGTCACGGTGATGCTCTTCGGATTGACCGCGTTGTTCGCGATCGTAATGGTCGGCGTGCCCGTCCCACTGCCACCCGGTGTCGGCGTTGGCGACGGTGATGTGGTGCCACTACTCGTCGAACCGCCGCCGCACGCGGCGACGACGAGCGCAAGCCCGCCTGCTGCCGCGAAGACACAGGTCGCCTTCCTGCCCGCGCCCATCATGCTCGCTCTCCTCAAACCGACTTTGACGAAATCGTCGACGCTGTTGCGGTTATGCGTCAGAACAGCAGCCGAATCCCACCGCCGATTTGCAGGCCGCCTGCGTGCAGCTCGATTGCGCGGCTCACTGCGGATTCCGCGCCCGGGTCCAGTGTCAATTTCGCCCGCGAGTACCGCGTCACGGTGCCGACACCGAGATGCGCAGCGAGTGCCCAGGTGATGTCGGCACCCACGTTGAAGCCGACCACAGTCTTCTTCACTTCCGTGATGAGCACCTGGTCGAACTTGAGCGACGTAAATCCGGGCAATGTGTCGAACTCGATGCTTCTCACAAGATCCTGTTTCGTCTGGAAGATGGAGGGCCCCCCCGCCAGCAGAACGCGCGCGCTCTTGCCCAGCGCCACCGCATAGAGCGCTTGAAGGTGAATGCCCAGCTCGTTGCGTTTCAGTCCGGAGACCGTGCCCGTCAAATCGAGCGGCTTGTTGGCGACGAGTGGATTGGGCACTGTCAAATCGAACGCCCCCGAACCCGAGTGCTGGAACCATGAGGTCGTGAGACCGACGCCGACGTGGTTCGCGAGTCGAATGCCGGCTCCCACGTCGAACAGGGCACCTCGTGTCGACTCGTAGTCCGCAACGAACGTCACGCTTTCACTCTTCCTGAGGGTGTCGGCGAAGCTCAGAGACTCCGAGAAGTCGTTGTTCAGCGGTTGGAACGGCACGTCGATCGTGACGAAGGCCCGCTCCGGCCACGCACGATTCTCCTGAGCGGCTAGCGGCGATGCCAACAGGAGCGTGCAACCCGCCAGCAATCCACGCACATTCCGCATTGACTTTCCTCCTATGGCAGTCGACCGGTGACCGGAGGAAGGTCCGCCACCACCTGTCCCTTGACGCGGGTGTGGATGACGCAGTGGTACGAGATGGCCGCGCCCGTCGGGCCGGCCTTGACGGTGAAGCTGCTGCCCGGATTCATGACGCCGGTGTCGAAGCTCCCGTTGTCGGCAACGATCCGGTGCACCAGTTGATCGGAGTTGTAGACGGTGACGGTTTGGCCGGGGCGCGCGTGAATCGTGGACGGCACGAAGACGTAGTGCTGCAGCACGCCATCGGGTACCGCGCCGCTGCCTCGGCTGAAGTACAGGTCGGGGCGGAACACGTAGTCCCACTGGGCGCCCACGTTTCGTGATGCCGACGACAACGTCAAACTGCCGCCCGTCAGGTGGCAGAGAGCGCAGCTCCCTGTCCCCGAAGGCTGGGTGGCATACGAGCCGTCGGGTCGGTACGCGACGTATTCCCATTCTCCGTTGCGGAGTTCCTTGTAGTCCGCGCCAAAGCCGCGTTCCTTCCTCATGACGAAGATCGTCGTCAGAGCGTTGGGGACGAAGCGGCCGTCGGCGTCGAGGAGCGGCTCTCCGGCCGCATCCTCCAGCACGGAATAGCTCTCAAAGAGAATGATGGAGCCATAGGGAAAGTTGAACACCTCCCCCGGTTTGACCGTGGCCGCAACGGGGTTGCCATAGACCTTCCGGATCTGCCGGTTCTGGTAATTGTCGAACGTGTAGAAAAGGATGTACGTGGCCTGGTAGCCGCTGGGGAAGCGGACGTTGTCAACGGTGGGCGCGGGAAGCGTCTGTGTATGGCCCACAAAGAACAGCGTCCCGGTGACGAACGTCAACACCAGCGAAGTCGTTGCGATCCCGACACTTGTCATCTTCTTCATCGACCGACCCTCTTTGGAAATGCGTCTGTCACCGTTTGGAAGCCCATCTGAACGGCGAGGGGCTGTTCGCGGTGGTTGGCGCCGCCAGCATACGAAGTCCAGGGCGCAATGCAATGGACGAAGCGTTATTTTTAGCTAACGCCTCAAGTCATTGATTAAAAACGACTTCGACTGTGACCTAACGCGAAGAAGGGTCGACGACGAACAGCTCCGAGAGGACGCGGCGGTAATTAAAGATCAGCGTCCGGGAATCCTTGGAGAGCATCACCTTCGTGATCGCATTGACGCCCACAGCATCGCGCGGCCGCAGCTCACGCCAGGGCTGTAACTGCCCGGTGGCGAGACTCAAACGGGAGATTCGAGTGGGAACCTGAGTGTAGGCACCGACGTGCTGCACAAACAGCCAGTCGTCTTCTGTCCACAGCAGCGGCGCGAGCGGCTCCGAGGTCGGAATCAGCTGTGCCTTACCGCCGCCGGCGGCTGCTGGATAGAGCAGGAGTTGGCGCTCGGCCGACATCAGCGCCACTGTTGCACCGTCCGGCGAAATCGCAACGTTCCGTACGACGGTCGGCGGTGTGATCGGGAATGGCTTGCCCTCGAGCGATTGAACGTACAGCCGAAGCGGCTTGCCCGGCTCGTTGGCAAGCGCGAGCAGGCGTTGGCCATCGGGAAAATAGCGGGCCCACTGATACTCGAGTCCCGTGGACGGGAGGTCGATTGGTTTTCCTTCGCCGAGCGGCACCGCGCGGAAGCGTGAGCGATCCCGCGGGCTGAGCGTCAGTGCGTATTTACCGTCCGGCGAGAGGCCCATGCCAAGTCCGTCACCGAGTTGCCTTGTCGAATCGTCATCCAGCCGGCGGAGGTATACCGAGTACTGAGGGCCTCCTGCAGCGCCGCTTTCGTCGAAGAGTACCAGGCGGCCGTCGGCCGACACATCCGCGACCCTCGACCAGTCCAGCCAGGAGAGGTCTCGCTGGGCTTCTCCTTCCCGTACACCGGCCATCTCGAGGCGCGCCGTGTCGCGAGAGAGCAGTGCGGTACCGTCTGGCGCGATGTCGCGAAGCGTCAGGACGCCCGCATTCTGCGCCACCGGCCGCGCCTTACCTGACAACGTAATCGCCCAGACGGATTTTGGCGTGTTGTCACGCGATGCCGTGACCCATATCTCGTCCTGGGAAGGGTGCCAGGCAATGCCACCTGCATCGGCCCATTCCTCCGATAGCGAACGCACGGTACGCGTCTTGTCGACAAGCTTCACGGTGCCACGATTGTCGTGTCGAACCGGATGCTCGATGAATGCGATGCGGTCTCCACGTGGAGACACACGAACGCTGCTGATCCAGCCCGATGTCTTGTGAATGACGCTGCCAAGCGGGAACTCCAGCTGATTGACACCCTCGATCGCGCGAACGATCGCAAGGCGCCCGTCCGGCGACCAGTCGGCCGACATGACATCGCTCTCCACCGGCGACGGCGCGCCGCCGTTCATGCGGACGCGGGACAGCTCACCGCCGGTAATCGGCGCGGCGCCGTCGAAGGACATCAGGGCGAGCTCGCCCGTTCGTGATACCGAGACGAGCCTCAAGCCGTCGAACCCCAGTGCACGAGACTCGGGGCTGACCGGGTTGGTCAGGAACAGTCGCCGCGGTCCGTCGTCCCAATTCGCTGTATAGAGGATTGCCCGCCCGTCCGGTGCGAAGCGGGCGCCCCAGATCTGTCCCCGGCGAAAGGTCACCTGATGGAATTGCAAACCGGCATCTGTCCCCCGCCGAAAGGTGAGAACCGATCCGATCGCCGCGAATACCAGTACCGTCGAGACGATGACGGTCGCCAGCGAAGGACGCCGAGTCTGCAGACGTGATTCGGCAACCGACGCCGTCAGCTCTACGACCTCGATCGGCGCGATGAACCGATACCCGACACGAGCGAGCGTCTCGATATAGCGCGGGTTTTCGGCGGAATCGCCCAGCGCGATGCGCAGGCGATTGGCCGCCGTGTTGAGCCCGTTGTCGAAATCAACGAAGACGTTCGAGGACCACAACCGATGCTGCAGCTCTTCGCGAGTCACGACATCGCCGGCACGTTCGACCAGCGCCTGCAATACCTGCAGCGGCTTCCCTTGTAACCTCAGCTTGACGCCATGCTTCCGCAGTTCGCCCGTGCGCGCATCGAGCTCGAAGACGCCGAATCGCACGATCCTGCGCCGATTGCGCATGCCGTTGGTGGACAGCGTGGACATTAGCCAACACCACTGAGTGCGCCGCGAAGAGGGAGCTACTTCATATCATGAGGAAGGCACACCTTCTCAACCCGTGTTCCTGTGATTTCTGCGCTGGCGGCAGGCGATCCGAGAAGTTGGACCCGCGAACAGCGTTGCTCGTCCGGGCAGTGAGAAAAACAGCCGGAAACGACGCGGATCGACGCGCAGCGAGAATGCTTTGCCAGCCTCCCTCATGTCGCCCGGCGGCCGTGGCGTCGGGCAAACCGACGTGGACCAGGGTGAGGCGAGTTCCGTCTTCAATGGGCTCGAACGTTACGGTGACGATGGTTTCTTCCCAGTTCGTTGCTGTGGATGCCATAGCCAGCCGATTCGTTTCTTACTCAATGACGGTCCGTCATCTGCTTGTCATGATGTCGGGTGTGGAGCTCCATGAAGCGAACGTAATCCTCCACGCCGACGGCTCCAAACACCGTCGTCTGTATGCGCTCGCCACGCGAGGCGAGCTGCCGGCAGGCCTCTTCGAACTGCCTGTGCGCGGTTTCGAGGCGAACGCGTCCTTCCGCCGGCGTTGCGGGTCCACTCGACGGGTCCATCGCCTTGTTGGTTCTTGCTTTCGGAAACGCCGACTTCTTGAGTACTCGCTTGAACAGGACGCCGCGAACGACGGGGTGCAGGATCGCTGGGAGCTTCGGAAACTTCGAGGGCCGGCCGGCCGCTGCGTTGGCCGACTCCTCGAGCGATCGTGCGACGTGTTCTACGATCTGGCTCGGCGACCATTTACCCGGCGCGCGCGGCACAGCCCACGACGGCCCTGTGCATTCGCACGTTACGCACAACTCGTCGACCGCCGCCTTGCTTGCTGCGAGCGCCATGTTGATGTCTGCCATCGCGTCCTCCGTTGCTCGAATCATAGGGCGACATGGCGCTGCTTCGAAGACGAAATCGCTGAGCGCCAGCATCAAGGGTCGGCAAACGGGTTCTCGTCGGCTGGGCCCGCTCAGACGAGCTTTGCCCCCTGAGGGGGCTTCGGCTCAGCGACGTGCGTGTAGAACCAGATTTCGTAGCCATTCGGATCGAGCACCTTGAATGTCCGGTCGCCCCACCATTGCAGCGTGAGCGGATCGCTGATCGCGACCCTTTGCTTCTTCAGCCGGCTATGGAGCGCGTCGACGTCCTGCACTCCGAGGTAAATCTCGACCGGCTGCTTCCCGACCGGAGCTGGAGGGTCGCCAGGCGCCCGAATGAACATGATGCGAGCCTCTCCCATCACGACCGTGCAGAAATCAAGCTGGCCGTCCTTTCCCACCATGCCCATGACGTGCGTGAACCCGAGGACATCGACGTAGAAGTTGCGGATCGCGTCCACCGAACTGACAACGATCATCGGCATCACGCGCCCGGCGACTGATTGACTCACGGCTTTCTCCTTTTGCGAACGAGCGACTGATTGACTCACGGCTTTCTCCTTTTGCGAACGACTATGTCCGATCACTGTGCGACACCAGGGCAAGATGATTCAACTACTCTAGGTAGTAGATAATCGGCGCCATGCACCTGATGGACCCCGACCATCTCGAACACATCGGCCTGGTGCTCTACGAACGAAGGGCCCTGATGGCGCTCATGCTCTGCGGCGTCGCAGACGCGGCGACGTTGTGCCGCGAGGGCAACGTCCCGACCTCGAAGATCTACCTGGCCATGGAGAAACTGGCTGGCCTCGGTCTCGTGCAGGTCCAGCCGACGCGCCCAAAGATGTTTGCCGCGTTGCCTCCAGAGGTGGTCGTCACGCGGATCATCGAGATTGCCCGCGAGCGGTCGGAGCGCTTCGCGTCCCAGGCATCGGAGCTGCGCGCGACGTTCATGGGGCTGCGATCACGCGCGCGTGGCCGGCAGCCCTTCCTCGACCTCGCCCTTGGCGTCGAGGGGCACATTCGACGGCACCTCGTGCCGCTCGCGGCCGCGCGGACGCGCATTCTGTCGTACATGGAAGCCGGTGACTTGATGGCGATCGATACGGCGGTCAGGGGAGGCTTCCCGATCCTCCGCCGCATCGCGAAGAACGCGGCAGAGCACGGCATCGAGCATCGGATGGTGTTCGGCTTCTCTTATCACAGCGCCGGGCAGTTGGTGGAGTTCCTGAAGGTTCATCGGCACGACCTGAGGCAGGTCACGGGCGTCCGTTACTCCGGAGAGCTCGGTCATCCGTTTCACGTCGTCGATGACGAGACCGTGGTGCTCCCGTTGGACCACCCGTTTGTCAAGGAAGGAAGGTTCGCGTCACTGCTCGTCCGCGACCGCGAGCTTGCGGACAACCTGGCCGAGGGATTCCACGAACTGTGGCGAAAGGCCATGAGGAACGTGCGCGAGATCCAGGTCGATCCCAGAGGTCACCAGAGCTGATCGAATCGTGATATCGGCCCAGGTGCGCGTTCACAGTGCTGCGTCCGCAATCGTCATGGGAAGCCGATGACCGTTGAAGCTCGCGTGACGTGGGATGACGACTCCGGCGAAGGGCGCTCGTGGGAGGCGCAATTGAACCTGTAGCCGGCGTTTTACGCCGCGCGTCCCCCGAGCGCCTTTGTGGGAATGTGGGCGCGAAACGGGACGATCCCCTTGACACGGCCCGGGCCCCACCCACGAAGCGCTCACACCGACGATATGATGGCGTGTCGGCGAAGAGGTGCGGACATGACGAAGAGGCAGATCCGCGTACTGCTCGCGCTCGTTGTCGTTTTGCCGGCGGCCACGGTCGCCGTTCCACGGGCCCAGCCGGCCGCGCCGCTCACGCGTCATGAATTCGTCATCCGCGACTTCCACACCGAGAGCGGCGTCGCGCTGCCCGAGGCCCGCGTCGTGTACACGACGCTCGGCACGCTGAACGCCGCCGGGGACAACGCCGTTCTGCTGCCGTCGCATTACATGGCCACCTTCAGCGGGTACAACTGGCTCATTCGCGGCGGCGCTCAGGATCGCGCGCTCGACCCGGCACACGATTTTCTGATCCTGACGGAGCTGTTCGGCAACGGCCGATCGTCGTCGCCCAGCAACACGGGGGAACCATTCCACGGCCCGCGCTTCCCGGTGACGACGATCCGCGACAACGTCGCAGCGGTTCATCGGCTCGTGACAGAGGAGCTGCACGTGAGGCATCTCCGCGCGGTCGTCGGATTCTCGATGGGCGCCGAGCAGGCCTTTCAATGGGCGGTCAGCTACCCGACGTTCATGGATGCCATCGTCGCGACATCGGGAACGGCGAAGTGTTACGGCCACGGCTTCGTCCGGCTCGAAGGCCAGATCGCGGCGCTGACGGCGGATGCGGCGTGGCAGGGTGGCGACTACACGACGCCGCCGGCGAAGGGCCTCGAGGCGTTCGGCATGGTCTGGGCCGGCTGGCTCTATTCGCAGGAATGGTGGCGACAGGAGCTGTGGCGCACGAACACGCCTGCCGGGACCACCTTCGAACAGGCGTGGCAGGCGTTCCGGAAGCGTTTCAGCGCCGACGCGAACGACTACATCCTGCAGGCGCGGACGTGGCAACGTCACGACGTGGGAACGACTCCGGGATTCGACGGCCATGTCGATAAGGCGCTGCAATCGATCAAGGCGCGCGTGCTGTACATGCCGTCTGAAACGGACCTGTACTTTCCGATCACCGATGCACGCTACGAGCGGGCATTCATCCCGCGTGTGACGTTCACACCCATTCCATCCGTGTGGGGCCACACTGCCGGCGCCGCGAGCAATCCGGGGGATCTGCGATTCTTGAACGACCACGTCGCGACGTTTCTGAAATGACGCGGCCGAATGAGTCTTCCCTGGCGTGCCTCTATTGTACCAAAGCCCGGCGTTGTTGACGAGACTGGTATTGCAGGCGGTCTTTCGCTAAATTGCCCTGCCACGCCGCCCATAAGTCGTAACGCTCAGTGTTGCCACCATGCTGAAACTGTTTCAGTTCATCAAGCCCTATCGCGGATACGTCGCGATCGTCTTAGTGCTGGCCCTCGCGCAGTCGATCGGCTTTCTGCTCCTGCCGCGATTGATGTCGGACATCGTGGACAAGGGCATCGTGAAAGGCGATCAGCGCGCGATCCTTCGAATCGGCGGGCTGATGTTGCTGACGTCCGTCATCGGCACGCTCTGTGCCATCGCCGGCAGTTATTACTCGTCGAAAGTCGCGACCGGATTCGGGCGGATTCTGCGCGGCGCGATCTTCGCGCGCGTGGAACTTTTTTCGATCCATCAGTTCGACCGTTTCGGCTCGGCATCGCTGGTGACGCGAACGACAAACGACACGACGCAGGTGCAGTAGATGCTCATCATGATGCTGACCATGGTGATTACCGCGCCCATGATGGCGATCGGCGGCGTGATTCTGGCGCTTTCGCAGGACACCCAGCTCGCGTGGGTGCTCATCGCGGTCATGCCGGTGATGGCGCTGATCTTCGGACTCATCATGCGCGGCGCAATTCCGTTGTCGCAGGCGATGCAGACAAAGATCGACCGGCTGAACCTCGTGCTCGGTGAAGGATTGAGCGGCGTCCGCGTGATCCGCGCGTTCGATCGCGGTGCGCACCAGCGCGAGCGCTTCGATCGGGCAAATCTCGATCTGACGAACACCGCGATTTCGGTGAACCGCCTGATCGCGTTCCTGCTGCCCGCGCTCATCGTGATGCTGAACCTCACGAGCATCGCGATCATCTGGTTCGGCGGCCACCGGATCGACCAGGGCACGATGCAGGTGGGCGCGATGATCGCGTCGCTTCAGTACGCCATGCAGATCCTCTTCGCCGTGTTCATGGTCACGGCGATGTTCGTGATGCTGCCGCGCGCGTCGGCGTCAGCCGCGCGCATCAACGAAGTGCTGGAGGTAGCGCCGGAGATCGTCGATCCGCCGACGCCGAAGCAGGGTCAGCGTGCACCCACCCGTGGTCATGTCGAATTCCAGAACGTGACCTTTCAGTATCCGGGCGCCGAGGAGCCCGCGCTCACCGGTGTGTCGTTCACCACGCTTCCGGGCGAGGTCACCGCCATCATCGGCGGCACCGGCTCCGGGAAGTCGACGCTCGCGGGGCTGATTCCGCGGTTCTACGACGCCAATCAGGGGCGCGTGCTGGTGGACGGCGTCGACGTGCGTGAGATGACGCAGGCGGATCTGCGCGCGCGGATCGGCTTTGTCCCGCAGAAAGCGGTGCTCTTTACGGGAACCGTGGCGGCGAACATTCGCTACGGCCGCGAGGAGGCGTCCGACGAGGAGGTCCGCCACGCAGCCACGATTGCGCAGGCCCTCGAGTTCATCGATGCCATGCCGGAGACGTTCGCGTCGCCGATCTCGCAGGGCGGCATCAATCTCTCGGGCGGGCAGAAGCAGCGGCTCGCGATTGCGCGTGCGATTGTGCGGAAGCCGGATGTCTACGTCTTCGACGACAGCTTCTCGGCGCTGGACTTCGTGACCGATGCGAAGCTGCGCGCCGCGCTCAAGAGCGAAACCGCAACCGCCACCGTCTTCGTCGTCGCCCAGCGCATCAGCACGGTCATCAGTGCCGACCGCATCGTTGTCCTCGACAACGGGCGAGTGGCCGGCATCGGCACGCACGCCGAGCTGCTCGACAGAAGCGAGGTGTACCGCGAGATTGTGACGTCGCAGGTCTCGCTCGAGGAGGTCGCATGAGCGCGCCCTCACGGCCGCCCTTCGACGGCGCTCAGGGCAAGCCCTTCGACGGCGCTCAGGGCAAGCCCTTCGACGGCGCTCAGGGCAGGCCGGGAGCACCGGCGGCGCCGCCGGGTGCGCCGCCGCCGCCCCCAGCCCCGCCGCGGGACATGTTCGGCGGCCGCCCGATCGGCGGACTCGGCATGCCGGTGCAGAAAGCGAAGAACTTCAAGGGGACGCTGCGCCGCCTGCTCGAGTATCTGCGTCCGCATCGGGCGGCCCTGGCGGTCGTGATTCTGGCGGGCGCGACCGGCACCGTCTTCAGCGTGCTGGGTCCGAAGATCCTCGGTATGACGACGACGAAGATTTTCGAAGGGTTCATCGCGAAGGCGAGGGGCGTGCCTGGCGCCGCAGTCGACTTCGACTACGTCGGACGCATCCTGCTCGGGCTGATCGTGCTGTACAGTTGCCGCTCAAGTTCTTCGATTCGCGGACGCGCGGGGAGGTGATGAGCCGCGCGGTGAACGATTTGGACAGCATCAGCGGGACGCTGCAGCAGAACCTCACGCAGCTGCTGACGTCGGTGCTGATGCTCATCGGCGTCATCGTCATGATGCTCACGATCAGCTGGATTCTGACGATCGTGATCGTCCTGACGCTGCCGCTCAGCATCGTCGTCGTCGCGCGCGTGGCGAAGCGGTCGCGACCCTTCTTCATGAAGCAGCAGATGGCGCTGGGCGCGCTGAACGGTCACGTGGCCGAGATGTACGGCGGCCACACGATCATCACCGCGTTCGGCCACGAGAAAAAGTCGGTCGCGACGTTCGACACGCTGAACGAGAACTACTACGACGGCGCGTGGCGCGCGCAGTTCGTGAGCGGGATCATCATGCCGACGATGATGTTCGTCGGAAATATCGGGTACGTCCTGGTCGCGGTGATCGGCGGTCTGCTCGTCACACGGCGATCGATGGCCATCGGCGACGTGCAGGCGTTCGTCCAGTACGGCCGTCAGTTCTCGATGCCGATCGCGCAGTTGAGCGGTATCGCGAACATGATTCAGCTGACGATGGTGTCGGCCGAGCGTGTGTTCGAATTACTCGACGAACCGGAAGAAACGCCGGATTCAGACCACGCGAAGGTACTGCCCACTCCGCGCGGAGCCGTGCAGGTCGACGCGGTGAGTTTCAGGTACAAGGAAGCCGTACCGCTCATCGACGGCATGTCGCTGGACATCGCGCCGGGGCGGATGGTCGCCATTGTCGGCCCGACCGGTGCAGGCAAGACGACGCTCGTGAACCTGTTGATGCGTTTTTACGATGTCGACAGCGGCGCCATTCGCGTGGACGGCGTGGACATCCGCGAGCTGAAGCGCGGGGCGCTGCGCCGCATGTTCGGCATGGTGCTTCAGGACACGTGGCTGTTCGCCGGCACGATTCGCGAGAACATTGCGTACGGGCGCGAGAACGCGAGCGACGAAGCCATCGTGAACGCCGCGAAAGCCGCGCAGGCGGACCACTTCATCCGGACGCTGCCCGACAACTACGACACGCCGATCAATGAAGCGGCGAGCAGTCTGTCGGAGGGACAGAAACAGCTGCTGACGATTGCGCGCGCGTTCCTCGCCGATCCGGCGATCCTGATTCTCGACGAAGCCACGAGCAGCGTGGACACGCGCACCGAAGTCCTCATTCAGCGCGCCATGGGCGAGCTGACGCGCGCAAGGACGACGTTCGTCATCGCGCACCGGCTGTCGACGATTCGCAATGCGGACGTGATTCTGATGATGGAACACGGCCGGATCGTCGAGACGGGCACGCATCACGAGCTGCTCGCTGCGAACGGCCGCTACGCAAAGCTGTATCACGGTCAGTTCGCCGGACGGGCAGCTCAGGCCGCTGCCTTTGTGTCATAGAGCCGATTCGATTGCGTTATAGACCGCCGTGCCGCAGGAGGCGCGTCTCATGGCGTGGCGGCGCTACTCAAACTCGTCGTCGGTTCGAGGAGCGTTCGGCAGTTCACGATCGAGGGACTCGCGATACTTGAGACAACCGCGCAGAAACTGCGGCTCTAGAGTTTCTATCCCGGCCCGACCACATCGGTCCGGAGCACTCGCGTCAGCGACCCGCGAGGGCCAGCCGGAACGCGGCCATTTCCTCGCCGTTGCGCACCAGCAGGACGTCGCCGACCAGCACCGGGTGGTTCCAGGTCTTGGCGTCGAGTGCCGGGAATCGCTCGAGCTCCGTGAACTTGTCAGGGGTCGCCGAAACGAGCGCCAGCTCGCCGTCCTCCGACGACACCAGCAGCAGGTCCTGATCGGCCAACAGGACGAGCTGGCCGTTGCCAAAGCGTCCGCCCTTCCATTTGCGCTTACCGTCCTCGAGGTCGATGCAGGCGAGGATGTTGCCGTCGAAGCCGTAGGCATGGCCCTTGTGCACGACGAAATCGTTGTAGTACGGCTTCAGCCCATTCGACGTCCAGCGCTCTTCGACGGTCCATCCGCCCGCGCGGTGCGCGACTGTCAGGCGGCGCGTGGCCATGCCGCCCATCATGCTCATCGCGTTGATCAGCACGCCGCCGTCCGCCGTGAGCGCCGGCTGCACGATCGCGCCACCTTCCCACGTGTGCTCCCACAGCTGCGTGCCGTCTGCCGGCGACACACTCACGGCGCCGGGTGCGCTCAGCAGCAGGATCTGGGTAACGCCGTCGATTGTCGCGAGCTGCGGCGAACTGTACGACCCTCCGTGCTGAGGACCGGTCCAGCGAGCCTTGCCGGTGGCGAGGTCGTACGCGGCGAGCGTGCCGGACACGGCGACGACCACGATGTCGTCGACCACCAGCGGCGAGCTGGAGATGCCCCAGTCCGGAATCTTCCGGTGGGTGTCGGACGCCGCATTGCGCGACCACACGACAGCGCCCGTAGCGGCGTCGAGGGCGTTCAGCACGCCAGTCGCGCCCAACGTGTAGACGCGGCCATGGCTGAGTGTCGGCGTGCCGCGAGGACCGGCGCCGCCATTCGATTCGTAGAAGCGGACCGCGTCGCGGTGTCGCCACACGGGCTCGCCGGTACTCACTCTGTAACAAGAGACGTCTTCGTCATCACCACGCTGCTCCTGGGTATAGAGGAGGTCGCCGCGCACCGCGAAGGATGACCATCCAGGTCCGATCGGCCGGCGCCAGATCACGGCCGGAGGCGACTTCGTCCAGTCCGTTTCGATCCGCACGCCGCGAATGATGCTGTCGCGCCCGGGGCCGCGAAAGCCCGGCCACTCAGCTGGCGTCTCCGCAGCCGCCGGAGCGACAGCTTCGGGCTTTGCTGCGATTGGAGCCGCGGGAGCTACTGCCGGCGTCACGCTCGGTTTGACCGTCGGTGTTTCCTTGGGAATCTCCGCAGACGACGCGGGCGCCGCCGACGGCGGGAGCGGCTTGGGCTCGTCACCGCCCCGGGCCAGCAGCAATTGCTCGGGCGTCGGCGTCCACCGCCAATGGAACTCGAAGAGGGCCCCGCCTTTGACACCAGCAGTGCGGATCAGGGCAAACGGCGCGCACGCGACGAGGAGCGCAGCCACCAACGATGCGCGTCGAACGCCGTCGCCGAGATGACGTGTGGCCACCGCCCATGCGACGAGCGCCAACCCGAGGAGCGGGATCGGCAGAAAGAACATCAGCCGCCCCTGTCCGGCGCCAACGATCGAGACATGGGCGACGGCCCTCGTGGCCCACACCGCCGCGATCATCAAGACGATCGCACCGACGCGCTCGAACCAGCGCGCGCGACTCAACAGCACCCACCACAGGACGATAGCCAACCCGCCGCCGACGCCCCCGAGCATGCCGATGAGTAGTCCATTATCGGGCGCGACGACAGGGGCGCCGACCATGACGAGCAACTGGACGATGGCGATGGCCACAGCGGGCCACAGGCGGAGAGGTTTTCGCGGACTCGGTTCGTTGGTGTGATTGATAGTCATTTGCATGATTCAGAACTGTTCGAGCGCATCCGTGCGAGGTGCGCTGACCGTGACGCTGCCGTGAAGGGTTTGTCTGACGCCGAGGCGCCACTGCCAATACAGCATGAGGGCGCGACGTAGCCGAAGACGAGTGCCAGCACGCCCGCGAAGATGCGGAAGGAGCAACGTCATGCCGATGGCCTCGCCGCCGGCGCGGCGGCGCCTTTGATCAGCAGCCACAGCGCCAGGGCCACCTCGAATACCAGCATCGGCAGCCACATCACCATGAACGACGTGACGAAGCCGCCGGCCAGTCCGGCGAGCTGCAAGGGAAGGATCACGACGAGCTCGATCGACGCCAGCACGCCAAGCCAGGCCAAGGCCGTGGGAATCATCCGGCCGCGGAGAAGGAGCCAGGAAAACACCGTGCTGCCCACCGCGAAGAAGGCAGCACCGGGGTTCCATGCTCCCATCCTGAGAAGAAACGCGCCCAGCATGTGTGCCGCCCCGGTGTCTCCCGCAGGTGCGTCGGCCGTCGCGAGCCAGAGCAGTCCCAGCGTTCTCGCGACGAAAACGCCGGTGATGCCTTCGGCGACGCGACACATCAAACCCAGCATGGCGAGATCGGGATCCTCATCGCGCGTGATCGCGTGTAACGTCACACCGAGCACCAGGGCCGAGAAGCCCTGGAGGAGCGCGAGCAGCACGGTGACGCGTACCACGGTCGCGTGCGCGGCGATGGCCGCGAGCCTCGCCGCGATCCCGTTTCCCCCGGCCGTCCGGGAGAACAGAGCCATGCCGGCGATGCCGGCTGCGATGTAGAAGAGCAGCGTGAAGCCGGCGACCCTTGCGTTCGTTGTACGAGTCATGAGTGCTCTTGCGGGATCGGTGTCGCTACTCCGACCGGAGCGCCTGCAGCACGTCCACCCGCGACGCGCGCGCGGCCGGCATCGACGATGCGACGATCGCGGCGCCGATCAGCACAGCCGTGGCACCGGCGACGGGCACCGCGCCCGGCAACTGCACGGCCGCGAAGAATCTCGCCGCGACGAGCGCGAGTACGTAGCCGCCCGCCGCGCCGGCCGCGATCCCGATTGCGGCGATCCGCACGCCCTCCGAGAGCACGCTTGCGAGCAGACGCCGAGGCGCGGACCCGACGGCCAGGCGCACGCCGAATTCGCGCGTGCGTGCGCTCACCGAAAACGCCAGCACGCCCGCCACACCGACGACGGCGATCAACAGCGCGATGCCGGCAAATCCGGAGAACACGAAGGCGTTCACCCGCTCGGGAGACAACACCTCCGCGCGCACGTCCTCGAGCGTCGCGGCACGCTCCACCGGCTGCTCCGCGGAGATCTCGCGGATGACGCGTGTCACCGCCGGCACGAGCGTGTACGGATCGCCTGCCGCGCGCACGAACAGGCGGCCAGCGACGCCAATCTGCCACGCCGGCTGGTAGATGGTCGGCGCCGGTCCCGGCACCACGTTCTCGTCGTCCACGTCGGCGACGACGCCGACAATGCGAGACGGCAGGGGCTTCCCGTAGATGCTGAAGACCGGATCGGTCCACGTCAGGTGCCGGTTCACGGCATCGCCATTCGCGAACAGCCGCTGGGCGACGCTTTGACTGACGATCGTCACAGGCTCGCTGCCGCGGCGGTCATTGTCCGTGAAGTCGCGGCCGGCGAGTATCGGGACGCCGAGCACCCCGAAGAAGCGAGGTGCGACCATGCGCATCCGCCCGCGCGGATTCTCCTCCCCGTCCGCGGGCGAGTAGCCCTCGACGGTGAACTGGAAACCGGGACCCATACTGCCGGCATCGCGCCAGGGCACGAAGCTTCCCACCGTGGCGCCCTCGACGCCCGGCAGCGCGCTGATGCGCCGCGTCGCTTCCTGATAGAAAGCGATCGCGTTCGCATCGCCGAGGCCCGTCACTGACGTCGGGACGTTGAATGCCAATACCTGCCGCATGTCGTAGCCGGTATGCGCCGTCTGCAAGGCGACGAGCGTGGCGAGGAGCATGCCCGCGCCCGCGAGCAACATGAACGAGAACGCAATCTGCGTCGTCGCGAACACCCGCAGGCGGCGGTTGGTGCCCGGCGTGATTCGGACGCCGCCTGTCGCCAGCCCGAGACCGGAAGGCGCGTTGGACGACGGCAGGCGTGGCACGTATGCGAGCAGGATCGCCGCGGCCATCGCCAGGCCGGCGCCCACCCAGAGCACGCTCGTATCGACGCTGACCTCGAGTGCGCGAACCGAGAAGCGCGCGGCATAGCCGGAGACCAGCGCGACGAATGGCCGCGCCAGCACCACGCCCAGTACCGCGCCGGCGCCGCAGAGCACCAGGCTCTCGGCCAGCAGCGTGCGCCGGAGCGCTCCGGAGCCGGCGCCGAGCGCAGCGCGCACGGCCAGCTCGCCTTCGCGGCGCACCGATCGCGCCAGGATCAGATTGGCGACATTCGAGCACGCGATGACGAACACGACGGCTGCTGCGGCGAGCAACACGAGCAGGATCGTTCGCGCGGGCGACGCGATTTGATCGCGGAGCCTGTTGACGCTCAGCTGGACATTCCCCTTAGCGGAGTACGCCTCGGGGTACTCGCGCATGATGGCGGCGTGCACCGCGGTCAGCTCGGCGCGCGCCGCTTCGAGAGACGCACCGCCCGTGAGTCGGCCGAAGAGCTCCGTCATCCGGTGGCTGCGGCTGGTGACCATCGTCGCCCCGAGGTGATGCGGGCTGGTCACGACGTTCGCGATGATCTCGGTGTCGGCCGGATAGGGGACGGATGGCTCGAGGATGCCGACCACGGTGGCGGCGCGCGGACCGAGGCGGATCATCTTGCCGATCACCGTCGGGTCGCTGTTGAGCGAGGTGGTCCAGAACCGGTACGTGAGGACTGCCGCGCCCGCCGCCTTGGGACCGTCGTCTTGCGCGTTCAGCAGACGGCCGAGCACGGGACGCAGGCCCATCACGTCGAAGAACGACCCGCTGACGACGCCAGCCTTCACCACACGGGGCTCGCTGCCGAGACCGATCATCGTGAAGTCGACGGTGGAGAAGTCGCCGAACGCGCTGATGGTCGTGACGCGCGATTTGATGTCGTCGATCTCGGGCACCGAGAACGTCATGTTCTCGGCGCCGATTCCTGGCGCGCTCTGACGGATGTAGATCAGGCGATCTTCGTCGCGATTGACGAGCGGGCGAAGCAGCACGCCGCGGACGACGCTGAAGATCGCCGCGTTGGCGCCAATGCCGAGCGCGAGCGTCACCACGACTGTGGCGGCGAGGCCCTTGACGCGCAGGAGCGCGCGCAGAGCGAACCGGATGTCCCGTCCAAGCGCCTCGGCCGCGTCGAACCAGCGAGGGAGCCAGACGCCCCGCATCGAATCGCGCGTGAGTGTGACGTTGCCGAATTCCTTCAGCGCGGCCAGGCGGGCGGAGGTGGGATTCTCGCCCCGCTCGATCCGTTCCTTGATGCTGAGCGCCAGATGGCCGCGAATTTCCTCGTCGAGGTCGTCCTGGTCGGGACACATCTCCGCTACTCCTTGCCCGCCGTCGCCGGGTTCATGACGCGTCCGATCGCGTCCACGAGCTGCGACCACCGATCCCGCTCACGCGACAGCTGGGCCTTCCCGGTCGCCGTCAGCTGGTAGTACCTCGCCCGCTGGTTGGCCTCGCTCACGCCCCATTCGGCCTTCAGCCACCCGCGCTTCACGAGACGATGCAGTGCGGGGTAGAGAGAACCGGTTTCGACCTTGAGCAGGTCGTCGGACTGCGCGCGGATGGCCTGGCCGATGCCGTGACCGTGCTGCGGCCCCCACTGCAGGGTCCGGAGGACCAGCATGTCGAGGGTTCCCTGGAGGAGCTCCAGGCGTTGTTCGTCTGGGTGTTTAGCCATAGTCGTAGACGCTCTACGGCCTTAGACGTAGAACGTCTACGGTTGTTCCGGGGGAGCCGTCGCGCCGCGAACCCGCAGCGGCTTGCGTCCGTCTTATTTAGTGCAATCGATTCCGTGGTGCTCGAGAAAGACGGCGAGCTGCCTGTGTAACGTGAGCAGGACAGTGTCGCCAGATTCGGTACGACCCTTGAACGACTGATTATCTATGCGCGGATTCATCGCCGCGGCAATTATGGTTCAGCTGTCCCTGGGCGCATCAGGCCAGGCGCCGCGGAAGGTTCGACCGCCGATCGCCTGTTGGACCGAAGTCGAGTACCTGGACCTCATCAGCGGTCGATACGGCGTCGACCGCGAGCCGGTATTCGCCGCTGCAGGCTGTGCCAGCGCCTCAACCCTCACGTCGAGGCGCCAGAACCGAGTCCGTTAGCTCACGAATTACCGAGCGACATCCAGCCGTGTCGCCAGCCGGGCGATATAGTCGAGCAACACGCCAATACTCCGGGTAGACCCACCGTCGCGGCCCTGGCCCTTTTTGTCTTGCAGATTGATATCTGGGGTTTCGCAAATAGGCGATGATCCCGATGCGGACGAGCAGCACGACCTCGAAAACCGCGGAAGGGTGGGGAAGATGAATCTACGTCACAGCGGTGTGGAGGCAGAGGCTTGGCCTGTGTTGCCGCTGGAGGCGTGGAAGGAAACGCGCGACACGCTCCACATGTGGACGCAGATCATCGGGAAGATCGGGATGAAACTTGCTCCGCACCTCAACCACTGGTGGCACGTGACCCTGTACCTGACGTCCCGCGGCCTGACCACGACGCCCATGCGATTCGGCGATCGCGAGTTCGACGTCACGTTCGACTTCATCGATCATGTGCTGATGGTCCAGACGTGCGATGGGCGCACCGAGCACATCCCGTTGCGACCACAGTCGGTCGCCGATTTCTATCGCGAGGTGATGGCGACGCTTCGCCGGCTCGAGATTGACGTCCACATCTGGACCGTGCCGTCAGAAGTGCCGGCCCCGATTCGCTTCGAAGAGGATTCGCAGCACACGTCGTACGATCCGGTGTACGCGCATCGAGCCTGGCGGGCGCTGCTCGCGGCGGACGAGATCTTGAAGGAGTTCCGGGCGCGCTTCATCGGCAAAGCGAGTCCGGTGCACTTCTTCTGGGGCGGCTTCGATCTCGCCGTTACCCGCTTTTCCGGCCGCCGGGCGCCCGAGCGCGTGGGCGCCGATGCGATTACTCGCGAGGGATACTCGCATGAAGTGAGCAGTTGCGGCTTCTGGTTCGGCGGCGGCAGCCTCACCGACCCGGCCTTCTACGCCTACGCCGCGCCCGAACCACCGGGCTTCAAGGAAGCTCGGATCCTCCCTGCGGCGGCCTTCTATAGCGCCGAGTTCTCCATCTTCACCCTGCGGTACGACGATGTGCGGGCGGCGCCTGATCCGCGCGCCATGGTGCTGGAGTTTCTCCAGAGCACGTACGAGGCCGCGGCGACGCTGGGACGATGGGATCGCGAGAACCTGGAACGCGGGTCGGCATGATGAGGACCGATGACCGGAATGGATTCCTTGGCCGCCTGCGCGCGGCGGCCCTTGTGGCGGTAGGGGCTGGGGCCGTGGGGTCGATCGGATTGATGCTCCGTGCAGGTCATCCGCCACTCTTCCTGCGGGTTCTCTTCGCCATCTGGGTGCTCTCCCCGTTCGTGGTCCTCATAGTGGCCGACATGGTCTCGACGCGTTGGTCGGTTCTCACCCGCGCGACGCTGTATGGCGTGATGCTGGTTCTCACGGTGGCCTCTTTGGCCATCTACGGCAATCGTGCCGTGAGGCCCCCCAGCTCGCAGCCCGCGTTCGTCTACGTGCTCGTTCCACCAGTGTCGTGGCTGCTTATCGCCGTCGTTGTCCCGATGGCCGCGCTGATAGCCGGCAGGCGGTCACGGCACGATGACGGTGCCTGACGCGCGCCCGGCCCTTGACACTCTGCACAGCGCCATAGCGAGAGCTTCCAGGTAACGACGCCGTCGGATCGCGAGATTCAGCCTCAACGCGCAGTAACAGGTGTCCTGACGGACGCTCCGTTCGCGCGGCGCTCGATGGGCTGCGCGAAGGGTATCAGCGTGCGCGCGTCAAGATAGGACGCGACGGCTGTTGCGCTACCCTCAGGATCCGCCAGGGCCACGTAGCCGTCAGGTCGCACGAGATAGAGCGCGTTGCGCCGAACGCCCGCTCGAGTCATCTGCGAGCGCCAGGGAAAGGTGCGGAGCGACAGTCTGCGGCCGTCGCACAGGGATCTGATCTCGGGCGTGGCGTCGCCGTATATGTGAACCTGCCAGTCCAGCGACGTCAGCGGCGCGAAGTTGTCCGTGTCGATGCCGTTCGCGTCCGTTTTCACCCATGGCAAGCGGTCACCACCGTGAACGCGTCCCGCCCGTCCCTCGCTCAAGCTGCTTCCACGGTAGTTGACCACCGTCTGCGAGACCGTGCGAAACATGTAGCGGCGCACCGCCTGCAATGCGAACAAGGACGGGAGCAGGAGCGGCACGATGCGCAGTCGCACGAGCCGCGCGGTTGCCCCGGAGCTCGTCACGCCCGTAAAGGCCTGATCGGTTGTCGCGACCAGACGCCGGGCGAAGGCGATTCGTTCCGGCTCGTAGCTGTCGAGGAGCGACGCGTGTGCGAGCCGCTGCAGGATAGCGGCGAGTTTCCAGGCGAGGTTCACCGCGTCGCCGATCCCGGTGTTCATGCCTTGTCCACCCACGGGACTGTGGATGTGGGCGGCGTCGCCGAGCAGGAACGCGCGACCCTTGCGAAAACGGTCGGCGACCCGATGGTGCACGCGGTAGGTCGAGAACCAGTTCACGCGCTCGACGTCGATGCGTATCCAGTCGATCACGCGCTTGCTCACGTCGTTCCACGACAGGTTCTCGCGCTTGTGCTCCGCTTCTTCGCGAACTGTGCCGATGAGCCGCGCACGCCCCTCGTCCTTCAACGGAAAGACCGCGAGAAAATCGGTCCGGTCCAGCGCGACGTGCAGCTCGCCGTTCATCGTCGCGCCGCCCGCCGCCACATCGGCGACGTAGAAGAGGTGCGCGTAAGTCCCGCCAGGAAACCCGATCTCCAGCGCCTCGCGCACCGTGGAATGTGCGCCGTCGCACCCGGCAATGTAGGCCGCGGCGCACGTCTCCGGGCTGCCATCCGGCCGTTTCAGATTCGCAAGTACACGACCCGCCGTCTCCTCGAAGCCCAGCAGTTCCGTCTGGCGCTCGATGCGCACGCCGGCCTCGGCCAGGCAGTCAATCAACAGACGCTCATGCTCGTCCTGAGGAAAAATCAGCGCGTACGGAAACGGGCTGAGCCCCGCGCCCATTTCGCCGAGAACGGCATGGGCCGCCTTCCTGCCCGCCACCCACAGATTTGCGGCGACGGCCTTCCGTCCGCGCTCGACGACCGCGTCGGCGAGGCCGATTTGGGCGTAGAACTCGAGCGTCCGGGCTTGTACGGCCAGTGCACGCGATGTCGTCCCCGGTTCCGCCGTTTTGTCGATGATCCTCACACGCACGCCAAGCCGCGTCAGCCAAACGGCCAGTACCAGGCCCGTCGGCCCTGCGCCGATGATGAGGACGTCTGTCTCGCGGTTCGGTGAGGTATTCACGACCAGTGTCCGCACATGATGCTTCGACGAGTGTATCTATTACCTGGGCCGAGCGATCGTGTGGCGTTCGGCGACAGCCGCGACACGCCGATCGAGGAACGATTCTCACAGCTAAATTGTTGAGTTCCGTATCTTTACCGAAATGCGAGCGGCGACATACTGCTGGGCATAAAGAATGCTAGCGCGTGAGCTGCCATGCTCCCAGAACACGGCCCCTCCACTCGTCACGTCTTTTTCCCGGACGAACCTGAAACCTGCACGTCCCGGGCTGCAGCATCTGCGACAGGCGAGCAGAGCGGCGACGCGCGACGCGCGCGGCCGGGCGAGATGGATCCGCTGTCGTTATTCCCCGAGGAGGAGGCGCTGTTGACGACGTTTCCCGAGGAGGAGGCGGCGTTGACGACCGGGCCGCACCGGCCGCTTGTGGTGAACGGCGCGATGGCCGTTCGGATCCAGGAGCGCGCCGCCGACACGTTGGCGCAGCTCGAAGGCGCCCGCACCGCCTTCGAAGTGGAGCGGAAGCGCTTCGAGTCCGGCATGGTCGAAGTTGGCCGTCTCGGTGAATTGGTTTCCGCATTGGAAGTGCGAATCGGGATGCTCACCGAGCCAGACCAGCCACTCGCGCGCACCGACGCGATCGCCGCGCGGCTGGAAGAACGGGCGGCGGACACGATGGCGCAGCTCGAACGCGCCGCCGCTGCGTTTGACGCGCAGAGACACCGTTTCGAATCGGGTATGGCGGAAGCCAGTCTGATCCATGAGCTGGCCTCCGACCTGGAAGCGCGAATCGGGACACTGACTGATCCACTCGCGAGCGGTGAGGCGGCTGCCAATCGGCTGCAAGAGCGGGCCGCGGACACGTCGGCGCAGCTCGAACGTATCATCGCCGCGTTCGAAGCGGAGAAGGGCCGCTTCGAATCCGGCGTAGTCGACGTCAGTCGGCTCGGTGAACTGGTTTCCGCATTGGAAGCGCGAATCGGAACCTTGACCGAGCCAGACCAGCCGCTCGCGCGCATCGAGGCGACGGCCGGTCGGCTGCAAGAACGCGCGGTGGACACGATGGCGCAGCTCGAACGGGCCGCCACCGCGTTTGAAGCGCAGAGAAGCCGCTTCGAATCCGGCCTGGGTGAAGCCAGCCGGATCGGTGATCTGGTTTCCGCACTGGAAGCGCGAATCGGGACACTGACTGAGCCAGGCCAGCCGCTCGCGCGCACCGAGGCGATCGCCGGTCGGCTGCAAGAGCGGGCGGTGGACACGATGGCGCAGCTCGAACGGATCGTCGCCGCATTCGACGCAGAGCAGAAACGCTACGAATCCGGCACAGTCGAAGTCGGCCGCATCGATGAACTGATGTCCGCATTGGAAACGCGAAGCCGGAAACTCACCGAGCCGGATCAACCACTCGCGCGTGGCGAGGCGATGCTCGGTCGACTCCAACAGCACGCCGTCGACACGAAGGTGCAGCTCGAAGCGATGACGGCTGCGTTCAAGGCCCAGAAGAACACGATCGCATCTGGCCTTGCGGAAGCGGCTCGCCTCGCAAAGATCGTGTCGGATCTCGAGGAGCGGATCGCGCAGCTGACGGAGAAAGGCCAATCTCTTGGACACGCCGGCGAGCTGGTCGGCCGGCTCGAGCAACGCGCCGTCAAAACGACCGCCAAACTCGAACAGGTGACAAAAGCGACGGGTAAGCTCGGAGACGATCTCGCGTGGTTGCAGAACGCGGTGCGGACGGCGGCCGAGTCGACTCGAACATGCGTCGAGGAGCTTGGCGGCCGCACCGAAGGCCGGCGATTCGTCCAGTGGCTGCGCAGTCTCAAACCGCGCGCCGTGGGCGGAGCCATTGTGGGAACGTTGACGCTGCTCGCAGTGTCTGGTGTCATGGTCGCGCGCGCGCAACGCGGGCCCATCCAGCGCTCTTTGGCGTCGCGGCCGGCGCAACGAGCGGTGTCACCCGGCTCGAGTCCGGTCCTGCCGAGTAGAGCCTTCGATTTCCCGGCAGATGCGACCCAGATGCCGACGGCCCGGTCGACGATCGCAACCAAAAACCGTCTTCTTGCTGCGCGATTCACGAAGACACCTCCCCGACGTTCCGAATCCCTCACGCCAGCCGCGATCGAATCGGCTCGCGGAACATCCGGGACCAACGTTCCGGCAGTTCAGCGCACTCGTATCGCCAAACCGGCGGCCGATCTCGTTCAGCCATCGGTCTTCACCGGCGATCTTCTTGTCGAGTCGAGCCCAGAAAGGGCTGCCGTCTTCATTGACCGGCAGTACGTCGGAGAGACTCCGCTTCAACTGACGAAGATGCGCGCGGGCTCTCACCTTGTTCGAATTGAGCGCAACGGGCATCAGCGGTGGACGGCCGCCGTGGTGGTGACGACGGACAAGAAGGTTCAAGTGAGCGCCACCCTCCAGCCGGAGCGTTAACCGCATTTCTTGATCCATATCCCTGGCAGAGCGGCACAGCAGAGCTGCTGCTCGCTCGCGGCGCTGAAATCAATCGTGCAACGATTGGGGCTGGACGCCGCTGCATTTCGCCCCCAGCCATCACCATGCGGAACGTGTCGACCTGCTGCTGAAGCACGGTGCCGACGCGGATGCCGGGAACGGCGCCGGACACACTCCACTCAATGAGGCGTTCCGCGACAAGCGGATCGAGGCGGCGCTGAGGGGCCACCGCGCTCAGGAGTAGAATCCGCTTCCTGAGACCACATACAACACCTGAATCATCGCGCCTTCTGCGAGGGCAGCGACCGCATGGAGGAGTCATGAGCTCGTTAACGCGAAGCGGAAGGAGTTGATCTCGTGGCCAAACACATGACCTTCGTCGCATCCGCAAAACACTCCCCCCAGGACCTCCGCCAGGCCAAACGCGAATGGTCGGATCGCCTGCTGATGGCCGGCGCGGAAACCAAAGCGGTCGCCACGGCATTTGCGCGGCGCGTCGGCGCGCACGCCGTCGCCGCCACCGCCGCCTCCGCCCGCAAGCGGCGCAACGTCGTCGGCGTCGGCATCGCCGAAAAGTTCGTCGACGGCAAGCCTACCGGCGTGATGGCGGTGAAGTTCTACGTGAAAACCAAGTTTCCCAAAGGCGCGATCGCGTCCGGGGCCACGCTGCCGAAGACCATCGACGGCCTGCCCACCGACGTCGAGGAAGCCGGCAGCTTTCGCGCGTTCGCCCGCCGCGCCAAACGCCGCGCTGCCGCGAGCGACGTCACGATGCCGAACCCACGCGCCCGGATGCGGCCGGCCCTCCCGGGATGCTCGATTGGCTTCCGCATTCCCGGCGATCAGTTCGTGATGGGCGGCACGTTCGGCGCGCTCGTCCGGACGAGCTCCAAGGTGTTCATCCTCAGCAACAATCACGTCCTCGCCGACGAGAACCGCCTGCCGATTCACTCGCCTATCTTCCAGCCCGGCCTCCTCGACGACGGCGTCATCGCGACGGATCAGATCGCCGAATTGACGCGCTTCAGGAAGCTGCGCGCGAACGGGTTCAATCAAATCGATGCGGCGCTGGCCTCACCGCTCAACAAGAACCTCGTCGGCCGCGATGTTCTCCACATCGGAGCGCCCGGCGGGGCGGTCGATGCGGCGATCGACATGATGGTCCACAAGTTCGGTCGCACGACCAGCTACACCGTGGGGCGCATCGTGAGCATCGACACCGACGTGACCGTTGAGTACGAAACGGCCGACTTCAATTTCGCGAATCAAGTCATCGTTGTCGGCGATCAGGGCGAGTTCAGCGACTCCGGCGATTCCGGATCGCTGATTCTGCAGCGCGGAACGAACGCGGCGGTTGCGCTGCTGTTCGGCGGCGGACCCAATCACACGATTGCGAACCATTTGTCGAAGGTTCTGCGGTCGCTACGCGTCAGGATGTGATGACGTGGCCACCAAAGAACAGGTCGAACAGTTGAAGCGGCGGCATAGCCGTGCGCTGCTGCGCCTGCCCGGCGTCAGCGGCGTCGGCATCGAGCGAGACGACGGCGAGGACGCCTACTCGCTCGTCGTCCACCTCGTCGACGGCGACGAGAAGACGCGGGCGGCTGTGGAGCAGAAGGTCGCGGGCGAGCCGGTGCGCATCGTGACGAGCGGGAAGTTCAAGAAGCTCTGAAAAGATAGGTCCATCAATGAGTACGACGGCGTCACCGCGTGGATTTGCACATCTGGGATTACGGCGAGAGCTCGCGGAGGCAGTGGCGGCGCTCGGGTACGAGGAGCCGACGCCGGTTCAGCGCGAGACGATTCCGCTGCTCCTCCAGGAACGCGATCTGCTCGGTCAGGCTGCGACCGGTACCGGGAAGACCGCGGCGTTTGCGCTGCCCATGCTCCAGCGAATCGCAGACGCGCAGCCGAAACCCCGCGAGACGTGCGGCCTCGTGCTCGTGCCGACGCGCGAGCTCGCCATGCAGGTCGCGGAGGCCATCCACAAGTACGCGAAGGGCATTGGCGTCAGCGTGTTGCCGCTGTATGGCGGCGCGCCAATGCATCAACAAATCCGCGCCCTGGATCGGGGCGCGCACATCGTGGTGGCGACGCCAGGCCGCGCGCTCGATCACATCCGGCGCGAATCGCTGCGCCTCGGATCGCTCCGCATTCTCGTCCTCGACGAGGCTGACGAAATGCTCGACATGGGGTTCGCCGACGATCTGGACGCCATTCTGGCGACCACGCCAACGTCCCGGCAAACCGCGTTGTTTGCGGCGACGATGCCCGCGCGAATTCTGTCGATTGCGGCGCGGCATCTGCGGAACCCGGCCCGCATCACGATTGCGCGCGAGAAAACGACGGCTGGAAAGGTCCCGCGCGTTCGCCAACTGGCATACATCGTCGCTCGGGCTCACAAGGCGGCGACGCTCGGGCGCGTCCTGGACATGGAGGATCCGGTAGCCGCCCTCGTCTTCTGCCGCACCAGGCTCGAAGTGGAAACGCTCGTCGAGACGTTGAACGCGCACGGTCATCGTGCCGACGCGCTCCACGGCGGCTTGGTGCAACGTCAGAGAGACGCCGTCATGGGCCGCTTTCGGGCGCAAAAAACCGACCTGCTCGTGGCGACCGACGTCGCCGCCCGCGGCCTCGACATCGAGCACCTCTCGCACGTCGTGAACTACGACGTCCCGGCGTCGGCCGAGGCGTACGTGCATCGCATCGGGCGCACGGGCCGTGCGGGCCGCGGCGGCACGGCCATCACGTTCGCCGAACCGCGGGAACATCGGCTGCTCCGTGCGATTGAGAGCTTCACCAAGACTCGAATTGAAGTTGCGACGGTACCCACGGTGGCCGACCTGCGCGCGCGGCAACTCGAGCTGACGCGCGCGTCGCTGCGCGAGGCGCTGCTCGCCGGCGATTCCGATCAGTTCCGTGTCGTCGTGGAGTCGCTGGCGCAGGAGTTCGACATCGTGGATGTCGCGGCGGCCGCGGTAAAAATGGCCCATGCTGCCGTGGCAGGCATTCGCCCCGGCGATCTCGTCGGTGCCATTACCGGTGAGGCCGGTGTCGATTCCGGAGTCCTCGGCGCGATTGAGATTGCTGATCGCTTCTCGCTGGTCGAAGTGCCTGAGGCGCTGGCCGACAAGATTATCGCGGCCTTGAAGGCCTCAATGATTCGAGGAAAAAGAGTTCTCGTCCGACGGGAGCGGCAGGAAGCACGCGTCTTGTGAATCGGCTACAATCGAAGAATCATAGAGGCGCCATGAAACTGATGCAGCAGCGCGCCTTCAATGCCCAGGCCTTTCTCGACTCGGCTGGGATCTCAAAAAAGGTCGTGGAATATCGGCGCGGCGACGCCATCTTCACGCAGGGCGATCCGTGTGACCACGTTCTGTACATCCGGCAAGGTGCCGTGAAGCTTTCGGTGCTCTCGAAGGCGGGCCGAGAGGCCGTCGTGGCGATGCTGGGGCCCGGCGAGTTTTTTGGCGAAGGATGCCTGGCGGGTCAATCGGTGCGCATGGGGAGTGCGACCGCGACGCTGGACAGCAGCGTGCTCCTCGTGGACAAGGATCAGATGGTCCGGCTGCTGCACAAGCAGCATGCGATGTCGGATCGGTTCATCGCGCACATGCTGGCGCGGAACATCCGCATCGAAGAGGACCTGATCGATCAGCTGTTCAACTCCAGTGAAAAACGGCTGGCCCGGACGCTCCTGCTCCTGGCGCGGTACGGCAAGCACGACAAACCGGTGAGGGCCGTGCCGCCGATCTCCCAGGAGACGCTCGCGGAGATGGTCGGCACGACACGCTCGAGCGTCAATTTCTTCATGAAGAAATTCCAGCGCCTCGGATTCATCGACTACTCGAAGGGGCTCAAGGTCAACAACTCGCTGCTCACCGTCGTCCTCCACGATTAGAGAAAACCGCGCCTGGAATTCCGGGTAGCGGGTCAAGGTGAAATCTCAACCCACTCGCCGGTGTATCAGGTCCTCACCCATCTCCGCCCGGACATCAGGTGAAGAAGCGCGACGAACAGCGCGGCGCCGATGATCGACCACACGATCGGAAACGACTGGCCGTCCATGTGGAGCACAAACGGCTCGGACAGGTGGAGCTGACCCGCAACCCATGGGCCGAGCAGGGCGCCGATGAAACCGAGCGCGATGGACACGATGAGCCCGCCTCGCGCTCCGCCTCCGAGCGCCTTGCCGACAGCGCCGCAGATGGCTGCGATGACGATTAGTACGATGAGCCCTGGCAGTGTGAGCGTCATGGTTGAACCTCCTCGTTGACTGTTATCGATTCGACGGTCTCGTCGATTCGTTGCGCGGCGCACCCTTTTCCAGCACGTCGACGAAATGACGGCCGGATTCCGGAACGGTGATGCGTGCTCCGGTGACGATGCTTCGTGCCGTCATCTTGCGCCCGTAGACCTGCTCACTCGCGTCATCGTCGGGACGCAGCGACGTCCCCTCGAGCGACACGCCCGCGAACAGGCCGCGCGAACGCGAGTAGCTGAGGATCTCGGCGCGGAATGACATGTCGGTCGATGCCTCGACGTTGCGGCCCTTGGGTCCGGCGGCTGCTGACGCGTTGCCTCCCACTTTGACTTTGCTCCCGAGCAACGCATCCACGCCGCGGGGGTTCATGATGAGGAAGACGAGGTCGGTGGATTCTCCACCCAACTGCAATCCAAAGCTGCCGCCCCCGAGCGAGTACATCGCGGGTGCGCCCCACGGTCCGTCGAAGGTCTTGCCGGACCGGCAGACCATCGCGCCGCGACCGTAGCTGCCGCCGATGCCGAGCGCGACCTTGGTCATCGACGGGATGACGACCACGCATTCGGCCTTTTCCAGCAGTTCCTGCGGGATGTTGTCGGGGACGTCGAGAATCTCCTGCATCACCACACCGCAGTTTTCCAGGCGATCTTGTTCCTTGTTCGCGGCACCGAGGGCCGCCGAACCGATCACGAAGCAGAGCGCGAGACTGAGAGAACGCAACATGGATGACCTCTGTGAGAACGGGTTGAAGATGCGACCGGCCCTTCGACAGGGCTCAGGGCCGTCCTGAGCATCGTCGAAGGACGGTCGCCGTGACGCGATCACCCACCGAGCAGATTGCGGCCCTGTATGACGCGGATCAGGACGACGACAATCGCCACCACCAGGAGCACGTGGATGAGGCCTCCCATCGTGTACGACGTGACGATGCCGAGCAGCCACAAGATGAGCAGGACGGCGATGAGTGTTGACAGCATGGTGAGTTTCTTTCCGATCGCCAGCCATGATAGAGGCGCGCGAGTGACGCCGCGTGTTCACTTGTGCACACGTCCATGAACCGGCCGCGTGGCATGCTCGGCACATGAAGCCTCGGAGACCCTCCCGACGGGGGTTGGGCGCCGTCACGGCGTTCAACGTGCAATCGGTTCTCGATTCCGCTGACATTGCGAAGCGTATCGTCGTGTTTAGCCGGGGAGAGACCATCTTCACGCAGGGCGACAGGTGTGCGGATGTCATGCACATCCAGGCAGGCGGCGTGAAGCTGTCCGTGCGGTCGACGACGGGACGAGAAGCCGTCGTGGCGATGCTCGGCCCCGGAGACTTCTTCGGCGAGGGATGTCTGGCCGGCCAGCCGCTCCGGATGGGCAGTGCTACGGCCATCACGCCTAGCACGATCGCGCTCGTCGGGAAGGGCAAAATGGTTCGGCTGCTGCACGAGCAGCATGCAATGTCCGACCGGTTCATCACACACATGCTGACGCGCAACATCCGGATCGAAGAGGACCTGATCGATCATCTGTTCAACTCGAGTGAGAAACGGCTGGCGCGCGCGCTGTTGCTGCTCGCGCGCTACGGGACGCAGACCAGGCCGGCCCGCGTGGTGCCGAAGATCTCGCAGGAGAGGCTTGCGGACATGGTCGGCACAACCCGCTCGCGGGTGAGTGTCCTGCTCAAGAAATTCACGAGGCTGGGCTTCATCGAATACAACCGCGAGATCCCGCTCAGGATCAATCGCTCGCTGCTCGGCGTCGTCCTGCACGATTGAGGAGTCGTATGAGAAACATGTCTGTCGTTGGCGTGCTGTTGATCGTGCTGGGTGTTGCGGCGCTCGCGTACCAAGGCATCAGCTACACGAGTCGCGAAACCGTCCTCGACATCGGTCCCTTGCACGCGACCGCGGATCGCGAGAAGACCGTGCCGCTTCCGCCCGTTCTGGGCATTGTGGCGGTGGCCGGCGGCGTGGCGCTGCTGATCGCCGGCGTGCGCAGGCCCGCGTAACAACATGTCGCGAGCGAAAGCCGGACCGTGCTTGATATTGATACTTGTCTTTTTGGCGTGTGTGGCCCCGTTGACCGCCCAAAAGGCGGCTAAAGACAAAGAGCCGAAACATGCCACCAGCGTGCGAGGGGTGATCTGGCGGGATCCGGGCCGCATGGCCTCCCTGAATCTGCTCTATGGCGCCGGCGGGAAGAAGCACGCACCGCGCTCGGCTTCAACTACACGCGGCTTGATATCACCAAGAGCCGCAGTTTCGGCATCGTGGCGAAGAATCGAAAGTGCGTGCAGGAAGCTGTCAAGCTGTTCGAGGCCGATTGCGCGAGGCAGCCGTACGTGGCCGCCGGATCGCTGGCCGTCAGCCCGGAAAACGCGCGCGCGCAACTCTCCGCCTTTCTCGGCCGGGCCAAAACACAGTTGCTCATCTACGATCCCAAGGTCAGCGACATTCGGATGATCAAGCTGCTGAAAGAGCGCGCCAAGGCAGGCGTCGACGTTCGGATCATCGGCAAAGTGAGCTCACGGGGAGACGATCTGGCCCATCAGAAGTATCCGGGAAATCGGCTCCACGTCCGCGTGATTGTCCGCGATGGCCGGCACGCCTTCGTCGGCAGTCAAAGGCTGCGCTAGCTCGAGTTGGACAAGCGCCGCGAGGTGGGTGTGTTCGTCCGCGCCGCGGCGATGGTCAAGGAACTGATGGCCACGTTCGAAGCCGACTGGGCGCAAACCGAGCTTGGGCGAGAGGCTGACGAGCAGCGCCACGAGGCCGTCGAAACGGTTGCAGTCGACGCCGCCGCGCCTTAGCGTCCCCGGTGGCGGTGTGCAATCGGGTACACACCGCGATCGCACAACGCTCCTACGATCGTACGCATCGGCTGTCCCCCGGCTACGGCCCTTCGAGTTGTCGATCCAAGGGGAAAGACGTGCGCGTGCCCGCGAAACACCGCTCACGTTCCGGCTCGATGAGGCCGCGAGTCTCCAGGCCGAGCGCTAACTGGACACGGAACAACGAATCACGAAGGAGAGCACATGGTCACGATTCTGATCGTTCTCGCGGTGCTGATGCTGCTCGGAGCCATTCCGGCGTGGCCGCATAGTCGCAATTGGGGATACGGCCCGAGCGGTGGGTTGGGTCTGATCCTGGTCATTGTGGTGATCTTGCTACTGACCGGCCGAATCTAGGAGTTGCCACACGTTTTAAACGAGCGCAGGAGTGAAAAAATGGTTCAAAAGTCGCGCGTCACGACAAAGCACAAACTGCTCACCGGCTCCTGGACGACAGAGGTCGAGGCGTTGGAAACGGCCATCGGCCGCTTCCATACCGGCCGTCCCCTGACGAACGACTGTGAGGTCGTGTTTTTCGAAGTCGTCCGTGATGGGCACCTTCACGTCAACGTGACGCACAAGCACGTGACGCGGGGGGTGAGCGGATGGGCCGGACCAGCAAGTCTGCCTCAGGGATTTGTCCACAATCGCACGTTCGGCGAGACGCCCCCGGGCCGGATGATGCGGGACATTCGCGACATGGTCTTTGCTGCTCGGATTTGAGGGCGCGGCTCGCAGCCCATGGGATCACGGTTTATCCCTGCGAGCCGTCTTCTCTCGATGCCTGCCGTGCAATCGAGTACAGGCCGGCGGTCCAGTTCGACGTACGCTGACCGAGTGACGCCAATGGATCGTACCGACACACAGGAACGGCGCGCGCGCATCGAACAGATGATCGAGGAACATCGCCGGGCGAAGAAACGGCAGTTCCTGCGGCGGGCGATCAAGTTGTACCGCCGGGCCGAGGCCGATCAACAGCTGGCGCGGCTCGAAGCACAGCCACAACGCGTCCACTGACCAGTGCGCGCGCCTACTTCGGGCCGTGCGCCGACATCAAGGCAATACCCGAAGGGCATCATGATGAAACTTCCACCGCTGACACTCGAGCAACTCGACGCGCGGCTTCGTGCACACGCGCTCGAGATGGCCAGCCTGCAGGCCGCATTCGACATTCAGACCACGCGAATCGCCCAGATGCAAGCAGAGCTCGATGTCCTGCCGCAGGCGCGGAAACGCCGCCTGCTGCAGAGCAAGCTCGTGATTCAACCCTCGCACACTGGCAATGGGCATCAAAACTGAATGTCGAAGTCCGAATCGTTGATCGGGGGACTCACATGACGGCTGATCCGAACACTCTTCGTCGGTCACAGCCCTGCGGTGAGTGTGGCGCGGAATTGGTGTGGACCCAGAACGAATGGGTGCACGGCGACAGCCGCGCCGCCGCCTACCGGTGCGTGAACGGTCATGTCCTCGATCCCGTCCTGACGCGCGAGTGCCCGGCGTGCGGCATCCACGACACGAGCGTCGTCGCGCGGCCTTCGGCCGACGAGACGACGCACCTGTGTCACCGGTGCGGCCACCGCTTCGTTCATCACACGGCGTGATGGCTGGTTGGAGCGCAGCCGACTTTCCCGGCGCGCGAAGCGGAGGCGAGGAAACCGATACCGCCCGCTGCTCATCACGATTACAACATCAAACTGAAATGCCGACGTCGAGTTACCTTGTCGCTTCCAACGACGCCGGCGGCTCGAGCGTCCCGAACATCAACATGGCAACGGCTTCGCGCAGTGCGTCGACGCCGCACGGTTTGTCGAGAAACGCTTCGTGCTCGGACAGCACGGCCGTTGTCCTGAACAGGTGATCGCTGAACCCCGTGAGATAGAGCACCTTCAGCCGCGGGTCGGCCTTACGCAGCCGGCGCGCCAGCTCGTCGCCTTTCATGTCCGGCATCATGAGATCGGTGACCAGAAGATCGAAACGGACGGTCGCCGATGCCTTCAGCAGGGCCGCGAAGCCGTCAGCGGCGGTCGTCGTCTCATAGCCGGAGCTGCCGAGCACCCTCTCCACGTGCTTCCGCACCGGCTCTTCATCGTCGACGATCAGCACGCGATTGGGCGCACGAGCGACAGCGGGATCGTTTGTGATCCCCGCTCGCGTGGTCACTTTCGTCAGCGCCCGCAGCGTCATGCCGAGCTCGGCGGCCGCGGCGGCACGGTTGCCGCCGGTCCCAATGAGCGCTTCGCGAACGTATCGCTCTTCAAACCTCAGTAGCGCTTCGGCCAACGGCACGACATCGGTCGACAGGTAACGGCTCGAACCTTTGACGAATTGTGGCTTGACCGTTTCGACGAAATCTTCCAGGGTCTCGATGACGGACGCCGTATTCATCCGCAGCACAGGCGCCTCCCAGTGACGGTTCTCTCAATCGCATAGGCCAGAACCGTGCCCAGCCGGCGCGCGCGGCAACCGGGCATTCTTGTTCGTGTTTTTGCGAAAAAGGGTGCGCGGTGGAGTGTGCCGCGGTGCGGATCGGGCGCAGCGCTGTGCGCTCACCCCGCCTCCGACGGGTGTTCAATTGTGCACAGTCAGGCCCGCATGCCGCGACGTATCATCGCGTGTAGAGTTTTCCCGAACCGAGCCAGCCGGCGCTCCAGTCGCGCTCCCTTCCTGAACGCTCTTCGCGTTTCCAGCATCAGAACGAAAGGACGCCCGACTGTGATCAACACGCGCGCGCTAGCCATCGGTGCCCTCGGTTTCGTCGTCTCAACGCACGCGCTGTACAGCCAGGGTCGGCCGCAGTATCGCGATTTTCAACTCGGGGGGAATCTGGCTTCGATCTCCGCGCTCACCGGCGTTGCGGCATCGGAAGCGAGGACAATCCACCTGCGCCCGTCAATGATGCAGGAGCTGCAGTGGCGCCGACCGTACTCCGCGAGCGGAACGCCGGCTGCAGAGCGAGATCCGGTCCAACAGATTGCGTTCAGCTTCTATAACGATCAGCTCTCGAAGATGGTGGTCGACTACGACCGCGATCGGACGGCCGGCATGACGGACGCAGACCTGATCGACGCGCTCTCGACCGAGTACGGGCCGCGGTTGAAACCCGGCGTGAGGATCAATCGAGGCGTCCCCTCACGGCTCGAGGAGGAATCAGGGCTGTCGGTTGCGCGATGGGGAGATGCGGACTACTCGGTCGTGCTGTATCGATCGTCATACGCATCGGGGTTTCGGATCATCGTGACCTCTCCGCGCCTCGAGGCCCTCGCGCGAACAGCAGACGCCGAGGCCATTCGGCTGGACGACCGTGATGCGCCCCGGCGCGAAATTGCGCGGCAGAAGAAAGAAACCGAAGATGCGCGCGCGACTCAGGAAAAAGCACGACTCGCGAACAAGGCGGCCTTTCGGCCATGAGAATACGTTCCCTCACCTTTACGGCAGTTTGGAGTTGACCTTCATGAATATTCGACCACTCCACGACCGGATCCTTGTCCACCGCCTCGAGGAAGGCGAACAGCAGATTGGGGGAATCATCATCCCCGACACCGCGAAAGAGAAGCCGCAGCAGGGCACGGTCATGGCGGCCGGCAAAGGTAAGGCTAAAGACGGCAGGCGGTTTCCGCTCGACGTCAAGGCCGGCGACCGCATCGTCTTCGGCAAGTATTCCGGCCAGGAGATCAGGCTCGACGGCACGGACTACTTCATCATGAAAGAGGATGACGTGCTGGCCGTCATCGATGGTCCATTTGGGAAAACGACGACTGCCACCCGCATGGCGGCCACAAATCCCTCAAAGTCAAAGAAGAAGAAGAAGTAAATGGCAAAACAAATCACATACGGCGAGGAGTCGCGGCAGGCGATTCTTCGAGGCGTCAATCACCTGGCGAATGCGGTCAAGGTCACCCTGGGCCCCAAAGGCCGCAACGTCATTCTCGACAGGAAGTTCGGATCGCCGACGATTACCAAGGACGGGGTGACCGTCGCCAAAGAGATCGATCTGCGCGATCCCCTCGAAAACATGGGCGCGCAGATGGTGCGCGAAGTGGCCAGCAAAACGTCCGACGTCGCGGGCGACGGCACCACCACGGCCACCGTGCTCGCGCAGGCCATCTATCGCGAAGGCGCGAAAAACGTCGTCGCCGGCGCGAATCCGATGGAGATTAAGCGCGGCATCGAGCGGGCGGTCGAGGTGATCACCGCCGAGCTCAAGAAGATGTCGAAGCCCGTGAGCGGCTCCATGGTCGCGCAGGTGGGCACCATCTCGGCCAATAGCGACGAGACCATCGGCACGATCATCGCCGAAGCGATGGACAAGGTCGGCAAGGACGGCGTGATCACCGTCGAAGAAGCGAAGACGATGGAGACGTCGCTGGATGTCGTCGAGGGAATGCAGTTCGATCGTGGGTATCTGTCACCGTATTTTGTGACCGATCCGGAGCGGATGGAAGTGATCCTCGAGGATGCACTCATTCTCATCCACGAGAAGAAGATCTCGAACCTCAAGGATCTGCTGCCCGTGCTCGAGCGCGTGGCGCAGGCCGGCCAGCCCCTGCTCGTCGTCTCCGAGGATCTGGAGGGCGAAGCGCTGGCGACGCTCGTCGTCAACAAACTGCGCGGGACGCTGAAAGTTGCGGCGGTCAAGGCGCCCGGCTACGGGGATCGGCGGAAGGCGATGCTCGAGGACATGGCGATCCTCACGGGTGGTCGGGCCATCACCGAGGATCTCGGCCTCAAGCTCGAGAACCTGACGATCGAGGACCTCGGCCGCGCCAAGAAGGTGACGATCGACAAGGACAACACGACGATCATCGAAGGCGCCGGCACCAAGCAGACGATCGAAGGACGCGTCAAGCAGATCCGGGCGCAGGTCGAGGACACGACGTCCGATTACGATCGCGAAAAGCTGCAGGAGCGTCTCGCGAAACTCGTCGGCGGCGTGGCCGTGATCAAGGTTGGCGCGGCCACCGAGACCGAGATGAAGGAGAAGAAGGCGCGCGTGGAAGACGCCATGCACGCGACGAAGGCGGCAGTCGAAGAAGGGATTGTCCCGGGCGGAGGCGTCGCCTTGCTCCGCGCGTCCAAGGCCCTCTCAGCGCTGAAGCTCGGCGGCGAGCAGCAGATCGGCGTCCAGATCGTCGCACGGGCGGTCGAGGAGCCGCTTCGCTGGATTGCCACCAACGCCGGCCAGGAAGGCGCGGTCGTGGTGGCAAAGGTGAAAGGCATGGGCCCCGAGGAAGGCTTCAACGCGCTGAACGACAAGTACGAAAACCTCGTGCGCGCCGGCGTCATCGACCCGACAAAAGTGGTGCGAACGGCGCTTCAGAACGCAGCGTCCATCGCCTCTCTCATGCTCACGACCGAGGCGATCGTGTCCGAGATAGCCGAGAAGACCAAGGGCGGTCCGGCCGCTGGTGCGGGCGGGATGGGCGGGATGTACTGAACGGATTGAGAGCCTCATGCTTGCCTGGATGAAGAGTCGCGTATCGACACCGCAGAATGAGCGTGAGGTGCGCGCGGAGCCCCCGAAACCGCGAGGGCGCGTCATGTCGGGCAAGTATCTGTCGCTCTACACCTACCTGGAGAACAGATACGCGAACACGGTCGTCCTGACGTTCGCGGAGATCGAGGATCTGCTCGGATTCACGCTGCCGGACCAGGCGCGCCACCAACGCGAGTGGTGGGTGGAGAACGCGACAAACGCCCCCAAACCGAACTACTCGGATTCCTGGATACTGGCCAGCAGGACGGCGATGCCGAATCTGCTGGCCCAGATCGTCGTGTTCGAACGCGCGTCCTGAGAGTCTCAAGACCCTCGGTGTCCTATTCGTCGCGAGCTACCGCTTGGCCCGGCGAAACGTCAGCGGCAGAGTGGTTGGCCCTTGGACGAACGTGCCGACCAACTCTGTACCATCCGCGCTCAACGTTCCTGAGTAGGAGCTCACAACCGCCTTCACTTCGAGAGTCACGCTCGTGGCTTTCTGAGTGATGCCCGCGATCGGGATTTCCAGTCCTTCATTGACGTTGAGAATGCTGCCGGTCGCTGTACCGTCCGGCTGGTTCGCCATCGTCAGGACGAGCTGTACTCCGCCGTCGACGTCGAGCGCACCGTTCCAGGTGCCTTCCAGCTCCTTGCCGATCGAGGCGCTCTTTGGTGCGGCTTCAATCCGGGCGTCATCCGTTCGGATCAGGCCGAACGAAACGGGGCCGAATTGGGACGCGAAACTACCGGACATCGACTTGCCGTCCGCGGTCAGCTCGCCGATGAAGACGCGCTGCCCGGGAGCGCCGCCTTTGATCTGGAAGCTCACTGACCGGCCCTCCACGGAAAAGCTCGTGAGAGGAAGGCCCTTCAGATGTTGCGCGGGTTGACCGAACGTGCCCGCGAGTTGTCCGTTGCCGTTCTTCACCAGGTCGATTTCGATGCTGACGGTCATGCCTGGCGCCTCGATCGAGCCTTCCCAATGGCCGGATGGATTGACGGCAGTCTGCGCGCGGAGGGAAGACGCGGGCACGAGAAGCAGCGCAGCGATTGCGAGCGTTCGAATGGTAGGACGCATGTCACGTTCTCCTCTGAAAGTGCGCCTCAGAAATCCTGATGCGCGATGTTTCTGGTGGTGGCGTACAGCATCGCCGCCGACAACGCCGTGCTTGCGAACAGTCCGAGCCACGGCAGCCCGTTCCCGCGGAAGTACGCCTCGCCGTTCATCACCCGGAAAATGCTGTACCGCGAAATGTCAGGAGAGAGCTGGCCGGCAATCGACAGTCCGAACGCCAACCCGCACGCGAGCAGCAACGGCCGCCACAAATCGCTGAAGACGCTCGAGAGCAGGAGCGCCAGGCTGAAGAACGCGGTACCAGCGACGAACAGGCACCCGCCGAACACCAGCACGCTGCCCACGCTGTAGCTCTGACCGACAGCCGGCGAGAAGAGCGGGATCAGGAGCGACGGGACGAGCGCGAGCACCAGCAATTCCCACAGCCCTGTCGCGACTCGAACCCCGACCAGGCGATTGCGCGAGGCCGGCAGCGACAGGGTGAACAGCGTCCCGCCTCCGGACGCCTGCGACAGCACCGACCCGCTTCCGAGCAGCACGGCAAACAGGGTCCACATCTGGATCAGGTTCTCGCGGAACCATTGCGACCAGACGTAGCCGCGGTAGTCGCGCGCCAACTCCACGCCTTCTCTGATCTGCCGTCCGATGGCGCCGCTCGCGTCAATCGTCGGCGCCGAGGACAGCAGCTCCATCACGCGCGGATATGCGAGCACGGTGCCGCACGCGGAGAACATGAGCACTACCAGGCCGATCACGAATCGCCACCGGGTTTCGAGCCACGCCTTGTACCAGAGCATCTCAAGCCTCCGCGTTAACGGTTTCCAGAAAGATTTCCTTCAGCGTGACGGGCACGACGTCCACGGACGAGGGGTTCAGCGCGCGCGCCTCGTCGAGAATCCGTTCGGCTCCTGCGCTCGACAGCACGGTGAGCACGCGGCCCTTGCGCCGCACGCGCTCCACGCCCGGCGCGCGGAACGCGGTTTCCGGGGCATCGCCGTCGAACACCAGCTGGATGCGGCAGAACTTCTCGCGCAGGTCGTCGAGCGCACCGGCCACCACCACGCGGCCGCGATCGACGATGGCAACCCGATCGGCGATCTGGTCCACCTCGACGATCTGGTGCGTGGAGAAGAACACGGTCATCTCCTCGCTGGCGACGTGGGAGACGAGCGCCTGCAGCACGTCCTCGGTCATGGCGGGGTCGAGTCCGGAGGTCGGTTCGTCGAGGATCAGGAGCTCCGCGCCGCGGCAGAGCGCCAGCAGCAATGCGAGCTTCGTGCGCATGCCGCGCGAGAGCGCCTTGACCTTCCGGTCCAGGGGCAGCTCGAACGTGCGGACGTAGCGCCCTTCGAGGTCGGTACGCCAGCGCGGGAAAAACGGGGCGGTGAAGCGGATCATCTCCTCCACCGTCATGAAGTCGTAGAGATCCTTCTCGTCGCTGACAAAGCCGGTACGGCGGCGGATGTCGACGCTCGCCTCCGGCGCATCGGCCGGCAACCCGAAGACGCGGGCCTGCCCGCTCGTGGGCCGCGCCATGCCCAGCAGCACCTTGATGGTGGTGGTCTTGCCGGCGCCGTTGCGTCCGAGGAATCCGCAGATGGAGCCAGCGGGCACCTGGAGGGTGAGTCCGCGCACCGCCTCCACCCCGTCATAGTTCTTCCGCAGGTCCACCGTTTCGATCACAAACGGGTCAGCCACGATGCCCTCCACTCCTTGTCAGCCCGGCCAGCTCCGCCTCGAACAGCCGCCGGATCTCTTCGTCTGTCACGCCGCGCGCGCGAAGCCGCTCGACAGCGGCTGCGACGACCACCTGGCCCGCGCGCAGCTTGTCGGTCAGCTTCTTCGCCCCCGCGGTTCCGGAGACGAAGGCGCCCGCACCATGGCGCAGCTCGATGACGCCTTCGTGCTCGAGCTCACGGTACGCCTTGGCCACCGTATTCGGGTTGATCACCAGTTCCTCCGCGAGCGGGCGGATGCCCGGCAGCTGCTCGCCCGGCCGCAACGCGCCCGTTTCGATGCCGTGCTTCACCTGCTCCATCAGCTGGAGGTAGATGGGAACACCCGACGAGGCATTGGGCCGGAACAGCATCTGTAAACTGTACTACTGAACTAACACAGTATTACTGTTGGACAAGAGGCCTGAGGTTGTCAAGAAAAAAATATGAGGGGGTGCGGCGGCCCCCCCGGCGCGCCTTACAATCGCGACGTGGGCGACACGTGGGATCAGCGAATCCGTCGCGCGAGCCATCTCGCAGCGCGAGCGGATGCGGCCTCCTCGTTGTTGACGTTCTATGGCGAGCTGCTCTCGCTCCAAAAGCAGCTGTACGACGCGCTGGCGGGCAGCGCCGCTGGCGCTCCCTCAGGTGACGTCGATTGCGACACGACCGTCCTCGCCGAGATGTTTCCCTCCTTTCTACACGCGATTGCGGCGACCGGGCCGGCGCTCCTCGCCGCCGAAGCGCGCGAGCGGCTCACCCGCGGCGTCGCGGCGCACCGCGACGTGCTGCGCGCCTACTGGCTCGAACCGTCGGACACGGAGTTCTTTGCGAAGGCCGTCGTGCAGCCCTACGCGCAGTGGTGCGCGGAAGCCTCCGTCCTCGCTGGGAGGGACGGAGGTCGCTGGGAGGGACGGAGGTCGCCGGGAGGGACGGAGGTCGCTGGGAGGGACGGAGGTGGCCGGCCGAGAATCGATGCCCGTTCTGCGGCGGCGCGCCGCAGGTTTCCATTCTCGACGAAGCCACCAGCGGCGATGGCGCCACTCGTTCGCTGCAGTGCGGGACCTGTCTCACTCTGTGGCCGTTCCGCCGCGTGGTCTGTGCATGGTGCGGCGAAGAGGACGAGCACAAACTCGCGTACCTTCAGTCGCCGACCTTCGAGCATCTGCGGCTCGATGCGTGCGAGACCTGTCGGCGGTATGTCAAGACGGTGGATCGTACGCGGCTCGGCATGGCCGTCCCGCTCGTTGACGAGGTGGCAGGCGCGGCGCTCGATCTGTGGGCACGCGACCACGGCTATCAGAAGATCGAGCTGAATCTCGTCGGACTGTAACATCTGCCTCAGCTTCGCGACGGTATGTGCGTTGCAGCGGGCTCGACCACGCTTACGGAGGTCGCGCATGGACGTATCGAGACGCGCCTTTCTTCAAACCGCCATTGCCGGCGGTGCTACTGTGTCGGCGTTCGGACTCGACGTCGCGCCTGCATACGCACAATCCAGAACGCTGAAGATCTCGCGAACGAACGAGACCCGTAGCACCTGCCCCTACTGTTCAGTCAGTTGTGGCGTGATCATCCACACGCTTGGCGACCGAGCCAAGAATGCCGTGCCGCAGGTCGTTCATGTCGAGGGGGATCCCGACCACCCGATTAATCGCGGAACGCTGTGCCCGAAAGGCGCATCGCTCGAGCAGGATATCGTCAACGAGCGCCGCCTGCTGAAACCCCAGGTCCGTCGTCCCGGATCCGATCGCTGGGAGGACATCGCATGGGACTCGGCCCTCGACGAGATCGCGCGCTGGGTGAAGACGACGCGCGACGCCAGCTTCACGACGAAAGACTCCGCGGGCCGTACGGTCAACCGCTGCGAAGGCATTGCGTGGACCGGCGGCTGCACCGACACGAACGAATTCAACTACCTCGTCGTCAAGACCATGCGCAGTCTGGGCGTTGTCTACCTGGAGAACCAGGCCCGGGTTTGACACGGGCCAACGGTCTCCAGTTTGGGGCCCACATTCGGACGCGGCGCGATGACGAACGGCTGGATCGACATCAAGAACACCGACGTGATGTTGATCATGGGAGGCAACCCCGCGGAGAACCATCCGTGCGGCTTCAAATGGCCCATTGAGGCCAAGCTGCAGCGCAACGCGAAGATGATCGTCGTCGATCCGCGCTTTACCCGGACGGCCGCAAGCGCCGACCTGTTCCTCCAGATCCGTGCAGGCGCCGACATCGCCTTCCTCGGCGGATTGATCAACTACGCGATCGAGAACGGGCGCATCGCGCGCGACTATCTGGTCAACTACACGAACGCTGCGTTCATCGTCAAAGAAGGGTTCAAGCTTCCCGAGGACGGGCTGTACTCCGGCTTCGACGCTTCGAAGCAGAGTTACGACAAAACCACGTGGAACTACGAAGGCGCCGGTGCGGCCGACGGCGCGACCGCGCCCGCGACGCTGCCGCCCGACGTCGCCTCCGACATCTCGCTGCAAAACCCGCGGTGTGTGTTCCAGTTGCTCAGGACGCAATACTCGCGGTACACGCCGGAGATGGTCGAGCGGATTACCGGCATCCCGAAGGATCAATTCCTGAAGGCCGCGGACCTCTTCACGTCGGTCCGGAAAGACGGCGACATGAAGAAAGCGTCCACGATCATCTATGCCGTGGGCTGGACGCAGCACACCTTCGGCACGCAGATCATCCGTACCGCGGCGATGCTTCAACTGTTGCTCGGCAACGTCGGCCGCTCGGGTGGCGGGGTGAACGCCTTGCGCGGCCACTCGAACATCCAGGGCGCCACCGACATGGCCGGCGTGTTCGACATTCTGCCCGGCTATCTCAAGGTGCCGGCTCCGGACGACGTGGACTTCGCCGCCTACCTGAAACGCACGACTCCCACCTCGTCGAAGCCGCGCGAATGGGGCTCGTACAACTACTGGTCGAACACATCCAAATTCGCCGTCTCGTTCCTGAAGGCGTTGTACGGTGACGCTGCGCGCCGGGACAACGACTGGGCGTATCACTACCTGCCGAAGATCGATCGCAAGTACTCGTGGGTCGAGATCTGGGACGACATGTACAACGGCCGCGTCAAGGGCCTCTTCGCGGTCGGGATGAACGGCGTGCAGATCGGGCCGAACTCACAGAAGAACATCGACGCGCTGAAGAAGGCGGATTGGCTCGTCGTTGGCGAGATCTACCCGGACGAGACGAGTGAGTTCTGGAGAGCGCCTGGAACGACTTCCGAGCAGATGAAGGCGATTCAGACGACGGTCTACCGACTGCCATGCGCGGGGTTTGCGGAGAAGGACGGCACGTTCGTGAACTCGGCGCGATGGCTCCAGTGGAAGAACATCGCGCTGCCTCCGCCCGGCGACGCTCGACTCGATCAGGACATCCTCGCGCAGATCTTTCTGAGGGTCCGCGAGTTGTACCGGAAGGAGGGGGGCATCTTCCCGGATCCGATTCTGAACGTGCGCTGGCCGTACACCCAGCCCGAGCACCCGTCATTGAGCGAGGTGGCGCGCGAGATCAACGGACAGGCGCTCGCGGACATCACCGATCCGGGCGGACCAACGATCAAAGCCGGACAGCAACTGCCCGGCTTTGCGGCGCTGAAAGACGATGGCACGACCTTGTGCGGCAATTGGTTGTATAGCGGGTCGTGGACCGAGGCCGGCAACCAGATGGCGCGCCGTGGCACCGACGATCCGTCCGGGCTTGGGATCTATCCAAACTGGGCGTGGTCGTGGCCGGCGAACCGGCGTGTGCTGTACAACCGCGCCTCGTGCGATCCGGCGGGGAAGCCGTGGGACGCCGCACGCGCTCAAGTGTGGTGGAACGAGTCGACGGGCAAATGGGTCGGCAACGACGTACCCGACTTCAAAGCCGATTCGAAGCCCGCGGAGCATATGGGCCCGTTCATCATGAATCCCGAGGGTGTCGGCCGCCTGTTCGGGCCGCTCAGCGCATTTCAGGACGGTCCGTTCCCCGAGTATTACGAACCGATCGAGAGCCCTGTCGCCAATCCGCTGCACCCTGGCCAATCGACCAATCCCGTCGTCCGGCGATTCGACACGCCGCTCGACAAATACGGATCGCCGGCCGACGGGTTCACGATCGTCTGCACGACGTACCGGCTCACCGAGCACTACCACTACTGGACGAAGAACAACCCGATGAACGTGGAGCTGGTGCCGGAACCGTTCGTCGAGATTCCGGTGGAATTGGCGAACGAGATGGGCATTGCAGGCGGCGAGGCGGTGAAGGTGACGAGCGCGCGCGGGGCATATGTCGCGAAGGCGATGGTCACGCGCCGGATCAAGCCGATGACGATCGACGGGAAAAAGACGTACCAGATCGGCATCCCGATTCACTGGGGCTATCGCGGCATCGCGGAGGACGCAGGACGGACCGCGCGAAACGGAGTGAATCTGCTGTCGCCGACGGTCATGGATCCCAACGCGTACACGCCGGAGTTCAAGGGATTTCTGGTCAAGCTCGAGAAGGTGTAGGTCGATCGAATGCCGACAGGCACGCTACAGATCAAGGCCATTTCCGGTCACTCCGGGAGCGTACCCGGCGCGGGCGTCCAGCGTGAGGACGAAGTCTGCAAGTACGTCGACGTGACGACCTGTATCGGCTGCAAGGCGTGCGAGGTGGCGTGCGTCGAGTGGAACGACATGCCATTCCAGCAGACGACATTCGACAACACCTATCAGACGATGCCCTCGACGTCGTGGAACTTCTGGAACCTGATCAAGTTCAACGAGCACCAGCGCGAAGACGGAACGCTGCAGTGGCTCATGCGCAAGGACCAGTGCATGCACTGCGAGGATCCCGGCTGCCTCCGCGCGTGTCCCGCCGACGGCGCCATCGTCCAGTACACGAACGGCATCGTCGATTTTCAGCAGGAGCACTGCATCGGGTGCCAGTACTGCGTGTCGGGCTGCCCGTTCGACATCCCCAAGTTCAACTCGCTGACGAAGAAAGTGTACAAATGCACGCTCTGTTCGGATCGCGTGGGGCAGGGGCTCGAGCCCGCGTGCATCAAAGCGTGCCCCACCGGATGTTTGAAGTTCGGGACGAAGGTCGACATGCTGGGTCTGGCGGAGTCGCGGGCGCGGCAGCTTCGCGACCAATCGGGGTTCGCGAACGCCGGCGTGTACAACCCCTCGTCGATCGGCGGCACGCACGTGATCTACGTCCTGCACGACGCCACGAAACCGGAGCTGTACGGCGGACTGCCGTCGAACCCGCAGATTCCTGCGAGCTTCACAATCTGGAAGCGCGTCGCGAAGCCCATCGCGCTGCTGCTCGGATTGTTCGCCGCGCCCGTGGCCTTCTTCCACTACGTCATGGAGGGACCCAAGGAACCGCAACCGCCGTTGCCGCGCTTCGGCGGGCCGGAGCCGCCGTCGCGTGGCTCCAGCGGGTCTGGGCCCGCGTCATCCGATCGCGAGGTGCCGCGATGAGCACGGCTGTCGAGCGCTTCGACGAGCGCGCTCGTCGCCGCGTCGGCGCGCTCGGGCGCACCGAGGTCCGCGACGACGAATTGCTGCGACACCCTGTCTACACGCGAGTCGTGCACTGGAGCGCCGCCGCCTGCTTCATCCTGGCGCTTCTCTCAGGGTTCGCGATTTATACGCCGTGGCTGTTCCGGTGGATCACGCCGCTGTTTGGCGGGGGGGCGATGACGCGCCTGCTGCATCCGTGGTTCAGCCTGGCGTTCGTCGCGATCTTCGCGCTGCAGTTCGTGAACTGGCTGCAGCCGATGTCCTGGACCGGCGACGACAGCCGCTGGTTGCGGCGCGTGCAGGAGTACGTGACCAACGCTGAAAAGCTCGAGCCGGAATACGTCGGATTCTTCAACGGCGGGCAGAAGATGTACTTCTGGGCCATCGTCGCCTGCGCGATAGTGTTTCTGATCTCCGGCGTGCCGATGTGGTTTCCGAAGACCTTCGGACGGACGGCAGCGGCGGTCGCCTACGTGCTGCACGACGTTGCCGCTCTGGTGATGCTCGTCGGTTTCATCATCCACATGTATGAAGGAACCGGCGCGCAGCCGGGCACGTTCCGCTCGATGACGCGAGGGGCCGTGGAAAAACGCTGGGCGTGGACGCATCATCCAGCCTGGTACCGGGCGGTCACCGGCCGCGATCCCCGCGCCGACTACGAGCAGGCACGCCAGCGTCAGATCGAGTGACCGCATGAATCTTCCCGACTTCGTGCGCGGCTGCACGTTCGACGACTTTCTGCTCATGCCCCAGCTCGGGGTGGTACCAAGCCGGGATCCGGCGGCCATCGACCTCTCCACGAACCTGTCGGAGCACGTGACGCTTCACCGGCCGATCGTGTCCGCGAACATGGACACGATCACACGCTCCGCGATGGCGATCGTGCTCGCCGAGGAAGGCGGGATCGGCATCATCGATCGCGGCTACCGCGCGGGCGACATCGCGCCGCAGGTGGCCGAGGTGACAGCCGTCAAGCGGACGCAGCACGGCATCATTTCCGACCCGCACACGATTGGCGAGGACGCGAGCATTGCCGAGGCCGAGCGCGTGATGGCACGGACGGGAGTCGGCACGCTGGTCGTCGTGGACGGGAACCGCCGGCTGCGGGGCCTGTTGACGCAGCGCGACGTTCGGTTCGTCCTTCCGGATGCCCGCGTGGCCGATCGGATGACGAGCGGCGAGAACCTCATCGTGCACACCGGCGAGATCTCGCTGACCGAGGCCGCGCGCATCATGGCCGCGCGCAAGATCAAGAAGCTTCCGCTCGTGAATCGCGACGGCACCGTGCTCGGCCTGATGACCGCCAAGGATTTGCTCAAACACCAGCAGCATCCATTTGCGACCAGAGACGAGCGCGGACGCCTACGCGTCGGCGCCGCCGTCGGCGCGACCGGCGACTATCTCGAGCGCGCGACCGACGTGCTGCGCGCTGGCGCAGACGTGCTCGTCATCGACATCGCGCACGGTCACTCGCAGGTGATGGAGAAGGCGATCGAGCGTCTGCGCGCGCGCCTGGGCGCGATCGAATTGATTGCCGGCAACGTGGCCACGGCCGATGGCGCGCGGTTCCTTGCGGAGCGCGGCGTCAACGGGATCAAGGTCGGCATCGGGCCCGGCGGCGGCTGCACGACCCGGCTGTCCACCAACTTCGGCGTGCCCCAGGTGGAAGCGCTCGTGCAGTGCCGCTTGGCCGTCGACCATCGCGTGCCGCTCATCGCCGACGGCGGCGTGAAGCGCGACGGCAGCATCGCGCAGGCGCTCCTGTTCGGCGGGCGCTCGGTGATGCTTGGGAGCGTCTTCGCGGGAACGGAAGAAACGCCCGGGGACGTGGTGCTCAAGTCGGTGCTGATGTCGGAGTCGCAGAAGGTCGTGCAGGTGCCGTTCAAGGTGTTTCGCGGCATGGCCTCGATTGGTGCCGTGCGCGATCGACTGGATCTCGAGGATGCCGACCCGGGCGAGGTCGAGGCGCTCGGAGCAGAAGGACTCGAGGTGAGCGTCCCGGCGCGTGGATCCGTCCGATCGGTGATTCACGACATGCTGAAGCACCTGTGTTCGGCGATCAGCTATGGCGGTGCGCAAACGCTGCGCGAATTCCAGGAGCGGTTCTGGTCGAATCCCGAGCGATATCTGGTGAAGCTGTCCGCTGCGGCGCAGCGTGAATCGTTCCAGCGGTGAGATGCGAATCGCTTGTTCTGATTCGGTGGAACTGGGAATCGCCGAAACGAGCTACCACGGTGGCGAGCTTGATAAGGACAGTATCCTAGAGCGCTTTTGAGATCCGTGTAGTACACGTCCTTAGTCCTTGGTACTTCGTTCTCGGTCCGTCCTGTGGTCCGCGGTCCCTGGTCCGCGAAGCGGCATCAGGACGACGGACCAAGGACGCAGGACGGACTAAAGGACGCAGGACGGACTAAAGACCAAGGCCCACGGACGTAGGACCGGCTGCTACACGGAAATGAAAACTGCTCTATTCGTTTCTGAGCGTCGACATCGGGTCCGCGCTCGCGGCGCGGCGCGCGGGGACGAGACACGCGATAATCGCGATCGCGCCGATGAGTGCCGCCACCAACGCGGCGGTGATCACGTCAGGCGGCCGGACGGTCACCGGCAGGTTCTGCAGCAACGGCGTGGCCGCGAGCGCTCCGAATAGCCCCACGCCGAGGCCGATCGCCGTGAGCCGCATGCCCTGGCCCAGGACGAGACGCGTCACTCGCGCGCTGTCTGCGCCCAACGCGAGGCGGATCGCGAACTCGCGCATCCGCGAGGTGGCGATGTAGGCGATCACTCCGTACGTGCCGGTCGAGGCGAGAACCAACCCCAGCGCGGCGAACGATCCCATCAGCCACAGAAACAGCGTGAAGTCCTTCAGCGAATCCTCCACCACACTGTCCATCGTCTTGACACTGAAGACCGCCTGATTCGGATTCACGTCGCGAATCGCCGATCGAACCGCATCGACGAGCGGTTCGGGACGATCCTGCGCGCGAACGACGAGCGACATACCCAGTTCCGAGAGCTGCGACCAGTTCTGTGCGATCGGGTAATAGATTTCCGGAGAAGCCGATCGGTCAACGTTAACCTGCCGCACGTCGGCGGCGACGCCGACGATGGTGCCGCGGATCACGGTGACGCCGATGGGGTCGTCGTTCCCGAAATACCTTCGCGCCAGCGTCTCGTTGATCACGATGACGGGAAGAGTCCCGCGAGTATCCTGCGTCGTGAACGCCCGGCCTCGTCGAATGGCGATGCCGAGCGCGTCGAAGTAGCCCGGTGTGATGTCGCGAAGCTCGATCGTGAAGATCGGCGACAGCGGTGGACGGCCCCGCACGGTGAAGTCGTTTGAATTGCTCGTCCAGCCCCAGTTTTGCAGCGGAAGCAGCTGGGTGAATCCGGCGGCGCGGACGCCGGGAAGCCGGCCCACGCGTTCGGCGATGTCGTAGAACTGCCGCACGTCGGTGCCGGGAGTCATTCGCTGACCCAGATGGAAGGTCAGCACGTTGCTCGTCGACATGCCGGTGTCCGTGCTGCGCAGACGAGCGAGATCGCGAACCAGCAGGGCGGCGCCGATCGCCAGGATGAACGCGAACGCGACTTCCGCGATCACCAGCGAGTCGCGCAGGCGCCGCTGACCGCCGGTCAACGTGCTGCGACTGCTCGAATCCTGCAGGACCGCCTGGGGGTCCGTGCGCCATGCGGCGATGGCGGGCGCGATGCCGAACGCCGCCGCGATCAGCGCGCAGGCAATGAGCAGGAACAGGAAGACCCGCCAGTCCAAGCCGACCTCGTGCGCGCGGGGGATCTGGGCGCGCACCAGCACCATCAGCCGGCTGGTGCCCCACCAGGCGATCGCAAAGCCCAACGCACCGCCGGTGAACGAGAGCAGCAGGCTTTCAGTCAGGAACTGACGCGCGAGACGAAGCGGGTCCGCGCCGATGGCCGCGCGCACCGCGACCTCGCGGCTGCGAAGCGTCATGCGCGCGAGCGACAGATTCGTCACGTTCGCGCAGGCGAGCGCGAGCACCAGAGCGACGGCCCCAAACAGGAAAAACAGCGGGCGACGAACTGTTGACGAGACGACGGCGTCGGACAATGCGACGATCCGCACGCCGCGGTTCTTGTTGGCGTCTGGAGATTCCCGTTCGAGCCGTTTGGCGATCAGGGCCAGCTCGACTTCGGCGGCCGTCAGCGACGCGTTCGGCTTCAGCCGTCCAGTGACGTAATTGATTCGAGTGCGGAGCTGTGCCGGAGGATCGAGCGGTGTCCACACATCGGTGCGCGCCTCGGACGCGACGCCAGGCAACGCCGAGGCCGCGCCGTAGGGGAACTGGAACGACTCAGGCATCACCCCGACGATGGTGCACGCCTCGCCGTCGAGGACGAGCGAGCGACCGATGACCGATGCATCGCCTCCCATGCGCTCCCACAGCGCTTCGCCGATCACCGCCACGCTCACCGGATCGTCGGCGTGAAACGTCCGGCCCGCGAGCGGCGGCACGCCGAGCATCGAGAAGAATTCCCGCTCGGCTCGAACGGTCATGACGCGTTCGAAACCGTCGCCGGCGCGCAAGTAACGCGCCGTCGCCGCATATCCCACGAGCGATTCGATCGCGGCGCTTTGCTGTCGAAAGGCGTCGAGATTCGCCCAGGTGACCGCTCCACCCTGCGGCGTAAGGGGAGTCGTTTCGTACAGCTGGATCAACCGATCGGGATGGGCAAACGGCAGCGGCCGCAGCACCACGCCGTTGACGACGCTGAAGATAGCAGTATTCGCGCCGATGCCGAGCGCGAGCGTCACGATGGCTGTGGCAGCGAACGCCTTCTGTTTGAGCAGACTGCGGACCGCGTACCGAAGATCGCGAGCCAGATCTTCCCACCATCGTGCCATCGGCGACCTCCGGTGAGGATAGACGGTTTCGGCCAGCCTCGTGTTAACGGCGACTTAACGCCGACTATCATTGAGAATGCTGGCGCCCGTCCTCACACCGCGCGGCCATCTCCTCCTGGCGAACGTAGAGGACGCGCCGACGTTGCCTGCCGATCTGTCGCGGAGGCTCGAAGAGTCTTTTGCACGCGGCTCCGGCCACGGACTTCTCCAGCTCGGTGCGGGCGAAGTGGGCACGGTGCTGCCGCCAGCATTCGGTTACTGGCGTGAATTCGCCGCGCGCTTCGTGACCGCGGTCCGCACCGTGCCAGAGGTTGGCGGACGCGGTACCCTGGCGCCAATTCCGCCGCTGGCGAACGAAGATCTCGAGTCGCTCGCCGCTGCGGCGCCATTGATGACCGGAGCGGAGTACGTGACCGCGTCCGTGCTTCAGGCGCTCTGGGATGCGCTCGATACCGCGTTTCGATCGGAGCTCTCCGAATCCAACGCCTCGGTTCAAGAGTTCCTCACGCGCAAGAGCCCGGCCTGGCATTTGGTCGGCCGCGTCCATTTCAACCTCGCCGAGAACAGGAAGGACGATGACGCGCCGTTCGCCTTCCTGGCGACCTACACCACGCGGCTGTCGGCGCACGCAAAGGCCCAGCACCTGCCGCTTGGACAGGCCTTGCGCGAGTACGCGGGCGCGGCGAACAAGGGGCGGCTTCTGTCGCTGCTCATGCCGGTGCAGCGCGCGGCGGAGCAGTGCGCCTGGCTCAAGGCGATGATCGATGCCGGCGAGATTTATCACCCGTTGCGCTGGTCGCCCGCGGAGGCCTTTCAGCTTCTGACCGATCTCCCGCTCCTCGAATCCGCCGGGATCGTCGTCCGTGTGCCCGGCGCGTGGCGGGCGAATCGTCCGCCGCGGCCGCAAGTGAGCGGGACGGTTGGTGGAAAGTCCCCATCCGGACTCGGGGCGGACGCGCTGCTCGACTTCCGGATGGAGGTGACGCTCGACGGCGAACGTCTCACCGCTGCCGAGATCAAGAAGCTGCTCGCCGCATCCGATGGCCTGCATCTCGTTCGCGGGCGCTGGGTCGAAGTGAACCGGGAGAAGCTCGCGCGCATGCTCGAGGGGTTTCGAGCGGTTGAGCAAGCCGCGGCGGATGGGGGCCTCAGCTTTGCCGAGGCGATGCGTCTGCTCTCAGGAGCGAACGTCACAGGCAACCGAGTCGTCGACGAGGCTCCCGACTGGTCGCGCATCGTCGCTGGTCCCTGGCTCGCGGCCACGCTCGACGGACTTCGTCGTCCCGACGCGCTCGCGCGGGTCGAGCCCGGCGATAATCTCAAGACGGCGCTTCGGCCCTACCAAGACGTGGGCGTGCGCTGGCTCCACCTCCTCTCCACGCTCGGCCTCGGCGCGTGCCTCGCCGACGATATGGGCCTGGGCAAGACGATGCAGGTGTTGGCTCTTCTGTTAGTGCGACGCAGGCAGCCTGATGGAGGGAGGCGGACGAATCTGCTCGTCGCGCCCGCGTCCCTCCTTGCAAACTGGGCGTCGGAGATCGCGCGCTTCGCGCCGAGCCTGAAGACGCTGGTCGCGCACCCGTCGGCGATGGCTGCTGCTGATTTGCAGACACTCGATCAAGAACGAGTCGCGGACGTGGATCTCGTCATCACGAGTTACGGATCGCTCCTGCGACTGTCGGGGTTGACTCAAATCGCGTGGCATCTCGTGGTGCTGGATGAAGCGCAGGCCATCAAGAATCCCGGAGCCAGGCAGACGCGCGCCGCCAAGCAGCTCAACGCGCACGCCCGAATTGCGCTCACCGGAACGCCCGTCGAGAATCGGCTGGGCGATCTCTGGTCGATCTTCGACTTCATCAACCCGGGTCTGCTCGGCTCCGGCAAGGAGTTTTCGAGCTTCGTGAAGCGGCTGGCGGAGCGCCCGCACAATCCGTACGGGCCGCTGCGCGAGCTGGTTCGCCCGTACATCCTCAGGCGGCTGAAGACGGACAAAGCCGTCATCGTTGATTTGCCGGACAAAACGGAGGTGAAGGCCTACTGCCATCTGACTCGCAGGCAGGCGGCCCTCTACCAACAGGCCGTGAAAGAGCTGGCGACCGAGCTGGCCACGAAACTGCGCGACGCTGATGACATCACGCGCCGCGGCGTCGTGCTCGCGTTTCTGATGCGCTTCAAGCAGATTTGCAATCACCCGTCGCAGTGGCTTGGAGACGAGGCGTGGGCCGAGGCGGACAGCGGAAAACTGGCGCGCCTGCGCGAAATCGCGGCAGTGATCGCCGCGAAGCAGGAGAAGGCGCTCGTCTTCACGCAGTTCCGCGAGGTGACCGCACCGCTGGCTGCGTTCCTCGGGTCGGTGTTCGGCCGGCCCGGGCTGGTCCTTCACGGCGGGACCGACGTCAAGAAGCGTCAGGCGCTGGTGCGGCAGTTTCAGGAAGACGAGGCCGTCCCGTTCTTCGTCCTGTCGCTCAAGGCCGGCGGCACCGGGCTCAACCTCACGGCCGCGTCGCATGTGATTCACTTCGACCGCTGGTGGAATCCGGCCGTGGAGAATCAGGCGACCGATCGCGCGTTCCGCATCGGTCAGACGAAGAACGTGCTCGTGCACAAGTTCTTGTGTCGCGGGACGGTCGAGGAGAAGATCGACCAGCTCATCGACTCGAAGCGACAACTGTCGGAGGACCTGCTGGGAGGCGGCGCCGAGCTGCTGCTGACCGAGATGAAGAACGACGAGCTGCTGAAGCTCGTGGCGCTCGACATCCACGCTTCCACGCAGGATTGACGCATGGACGAGTACGGTTGGAGAGACTATGTGCCGGTCGCTGCGCGTCGTCTTCAGGCGATGCGTGAGGTGGCGGCGCTCAAGAAGAAAGGGCATCAGACATTGCCCGTTCTGATCGATGGCCGCGCCATCGCGAAGACGTTCTGGGGCAAGGCGTGGTGCGACAACCTCGAGCGATACAGCGACTTCGCGAACCGCCTGCCACGCGGCCGGACGTACGTTCGCAATGGATCGGTTGTGGATTTGCAGATTGCGCCTGGCGCCGTGCGCGCGATGGTGAGCGGCTCAGACCTGTATCGAATCGACGTGAAGGTGGCGGCGGTCCCGAAGGCCCGCTGGCGCGCCGTCTGCCGGGACTGCGCGGGCGCGATCGACTCAGTCGTCGAGCTGTTGCAGGGTCGATTGTCCCAGGGTGTGATGACACGCATCTGTCAGGAAAAGACCGGGCTCTTCCCTTCGCCGGCGGAGATCGAGTTCTCGTGCAGCTGTCCCGACTGGGCGTGGATGTGCAAGCACGTGGCGGCGGTGCTCTACGGCATTGGCGCGCGGCTGGACGAGCAACCGGATCTGCTGTTCGCGCTGCGCAAGGTCGACACGCACGATCTGATTGCACGGGCCGGCAAGGGGCTGGCGCAGAACGGAAAGGCACCGAAAGCCGGCAAGGTTCTCGATGCCGGCGACCTGTCCGAGATGTTCGGGATCGAGATCGCTCAGGAGGCGAAGCCACGTGGCACGGCCGTTCGAAAGACGCCGGCGCCAGCCGCCAAACGCGTCGCGACACCGGAACGGTCAGTCCACACCGCCGCGAAGTCAGCGGCGAAGTCCGCTGCGAGGCTTGCGGTCTCTACGCGGATGAAAGAGTACTGGCAGGCCAGGCGACTGAAGAAGCGATGACGCGATAATGCTGCTGTGAAATCCGAGCTTCCGTCTCAGGATCGGCTCCTCGACGAGCTCGATTCCGGCGTCGACCCGCCCAACATGACGATCCTGTCGGTGACGCCGCTCCTCGCCGAAGCCATCCGCGCATTCACATCGCCAAGTCCGTCAGCGAGCTCTTTGACGTAACGGAGTAGCCCCTACGCGACTTCCTCGGAAGCAGAGCCGGTGCGTCCTGGCTTCCAGCGCAATAGACGCCGCTCCAGCCGATCGACGAGCGCGCCGACCATGAGTACGCCGGCGGACAGGACCGTCATGCCCGCGAAGACGCCGGTCGTGTCGAACGTGCCTTCTGCCTGGGCGATCATGTAGCCGATCCCACGCGTGGCGCCCAGGTATTCGCCGACCACCACGGCGACGATCGCCAGCCCGATGCTCACGTGCAGGCTCGAGAAGATCCACGTGAGCGCGCTCGGCACCAGCACGTGGCGGATCAGCTGCCGCTCCGATGCGCCCAGCATCCGCGCGTTGTCGACGAGCACACGATCCACCTCGCGTACGCCACGGAACGTGTTGAAGAACACGACGAAGAACACCACCGTCACGCCGAGCGCCACCTTGGACCAGATGCCGAGGCCGAACCACAGGAGGAACATCGGCGCGAGCACCACGCGCGGCAGCGCGTTCGCCATTCTGATGAACGGATCGAAGAGCGCGGCCAGCAGCGGCAGACGGGCGAGCACGAAGCCGCAGACGACGCCGAGGCACACTCCGATCGCGAACGACAACGCCGCCTCGGTGAACGTGGTGAGCAAATGCGCCCAGATGGATCCGGTGGCGACCCAGGTCCAGACGCGGGCGGCCACGTCGCTCGGCCGGCTGAAGAAGAACCGGTCGAGCGCTCCCGATGCCGCCCCGTATTCCCACGCCAGCAGCAGCGCGATCGCCAGGGCGATCTGCCCTGCGAGGATGCGGCCGCGCGCGCTACGTGCGGCGTTCATAGCTGCGCAGCACTTCCTGCCGGAGATCGCTCCAGATGTGGCGGAACAGGTCGTGGAAGAGCGGATCGGTCTTCGTGTCCATCAGCTGTCGCGGCCGCGCGAGATCGACGGGGTAGCGGCCGAGCAGCCGGCTGCCCGGTCCCGCCGACAGCAGGAAGACTTCGTCGGAGAGGGCGATTGCTTCCTCGAGATCGTGCGTGACGAAGATGACCGTGTTCGTCGATGCCGACCAGAGGTCGAGGATCTCCGATTCCATTCGAAGGCGCGTGTGGACGTCGAGCGCGCCGAACGGTTCGTCCATCAGCACGAGATCCGGCTTCACGATCCAGCACTGCGCCATCGCCGCCCGCTTGCGCATGCCGCCGCTCAACTGGTACGGGTACCGATTGCCGAATCCCGTCAACCCGACGCGTTCGATCCACGCGTTCGCCTCGTCCAGTGCCTCGCCGCCGTGGCGGCCGCGAAGCGTCAGCCCGAACTGAATGTTGTCGAGCACGGTCTTCCAGGGAAGCAGCGCGTCCTGCTGAAACAGGTACGTCGCGCGGCGGTTGATGCCGGTGAGCGGCTCGCCGAACACTTCCACGACGCCGGCGCTCGGCGCGAGCAGACCCGCCAGCATGTTGAGCACGGTCGATTTCCCGCAGCCGCTTGGACCGACGATCGAGACGAAGCGTCCGGCCGCGACCTCGAAGCTGATGTCCTGCACGGCGGTGTACTCGGAGAATCGCCTGGCGACTCCCTTCATCGCGACTGCGGACGTATTCGGCATGATGGACGGAAGATCAGCCGCTACGGCGCGCCGCGCGAGGGACGCGGCTCGAGCAGCAGCGTGTTAATGCATGCGCGCATCTTACAGGGTTCGGGGTTCCGGGTTCGGGGTTCGGGGTTCTGGTTCTGGGTTCATTCGCACCGCAAGGCGATGACCGGATCCACGCGCATCGCGCGCCAGGCGGGAATGACGCTTGCCAGGAACGCCACCACGAGGAGCAAGCCCGTGACGCTTGCGAATACCCATGGCGACGTCGCCGCGACGCCGAACAGCAGCGTTTTCAGGAAGCGCGCGAGACTCAGCGATCCGGCCATGCCGACGGCCATGCCGACGGCTGTCAGGATCAATCCGCGGATGACGATTGTGCACAGCACGTCGGCGCCGCGCGCTCCAAGGGCCATGCGCACGCCGATCTCGCGGGTCCTCTGCGCGACCTGGTAGCTCAACAGGCCGTACAGGCCCACCATCGTCAGCGTCAACGCGACTGCGGCGAAGATCCCGATCAGCATCATGTTGAAGCGCTGCTGCGCGATTGCCGTCGATGCCACTTCACTCATCGACCGGATGTTGGCGATCGGCAATTGCGGATCAATGGCTTGAATGATACGGCGCAATTCCGGTGCGATGGCCCCTGTTCCGTTCGTGCGGATCAGAACGGCCGCCATACCAGCGAAGCTGCCGATTTGACCGCGCGGGATGTACAGCGTTGGAAACAGTCGGGTGCCGGGCCGGCCATCGGCGACATTCGAGACGACGCCGACAATCTCGCGCGGCACATCTTCGCCCGGGGTGGTTCTCCCGATGATGATGGCCAATCGCGTCGGCGGGACCGCCGACGAGGGCGGCCAGCGCTTCGTTGACCACAACCGCCGGACGCGCGTCCTCCGCGCCCGACGCGGTTGAGAGGTCGCGACCCGCCCGCAATGGAATGCCCAGGGTTCGAAAGTAATCCGGACCGATGGGCCGCAGCTCGACGTAATTGATTTTGTCCGGCGGTTCACCTTCGATCCCGAAGATGAAGTTGGGCCCTCGTTCCAACGGGATGCTCGACGCCGTCGTTACCGAGGCGACACCGGGAATCGCACTGATTCGCTCGATCAGCTCGCGATCGAGCCGTGCGACGGCTGCCGACGACCCGAACTTCGCCGAGCTCAACGGAAGTTGAAGCGTCACGAGGTTGCTGGTATCGAAGCCGACCCGAATGCTGCGGAGGTTCATGAAGGTGGCGGTCAACAGTCCCGCGCCGGCAAGGAGGATGACCGAAAGGGCGACCTGACCGACGACGAGTGCATTCGCAAGACGATGACGCACGTGATCGACGCCCGTGCCTGCCGCTGCTTTCAACGCGCCACTCGGTGCCGATTTCAACTGCCGAAGCGTCCCGAGGATGCCGAAAGCGAAGCCGGCGGCCGTCGACAGCAACAACGCGAAACCGAGAACTCGACCGTCGATCGCGATCGAGCTCAGTCGTGGCAATTCGCCGGGAATCAACACAATCAGCGTCCGCACGCCGGCGAGCGCGAACGCGACGCCGGCGATGGCTCCGGCCAACGAAAGGAGAAGGCTCTCAGCGAGTACCTGGCCGGCGACATGCGTCGCGGTGGCGCCCAGCGCGATGCGGATGGCGATGTCGCGCTGACGGGCGGCTGAGCGCGACAGCAGGAGATTCGCGACGTTCCCGCACGCGATCAGCAGGACCAGACCGACGGCGCCCAACAGGACCAGGAGCAACATCCGCATATCGGCGACCAGAAAGTCCTGGAAACGAATCAGGCGGATGGTTCGGGCCGTTCGCGGAACGTGCAGTGGATTGTCGGTCTGGAATTGTTGAAACAGTCGATCCGTTTCCGACTGGGCTTGCTCGAGCGTCACCCCCGGGCGAAGCCTGCCCATCACGGTGTAGTTCGAGCCGCGGTCTCGCGGATCGATGCGCAGTTGAAGCGGATACCAGAGATCCACGGCCGGCTCGTACGTGAAGGCCGCCGGCATGACGCCAATCACGGTGTACGGCCGGTCATTCAACGTGATCGACTTGCCGACCGCATCGGGCGCTGCACCGAACACGCGTCGCCACATTCCGTGGCTGATCACGGCAACGTGTGGTGCGCCAGGTTCGCATTCTTCCGGAAGAAACCCGCGGCCGACCGCCGGAGCGACGCCGAGCACTTTGAAGAGTTCAGCGGTCCCTGAGACGCCCTTCACGCGTTCAGCAGCGTTGCCGCTGACCATGGTGAACCGGCCATCCGAGGTGACGGCGAACCCGTCGAATGCCCGCGCATGCTCACGCCAATACTGAAACGTGAGCGGGGAGACGTTGGCCGGATCCACGCCGCTCGGACGGAGCCACGCGAAGCTGACGATGCGATCGGATTCGGGATAGGGTAGCGGCCGCAGCAACACGGCGTCGACCACGCTGAAGATTGCCGTGTTCGCGCCGATGCCGAGTGCCAGCGTCAGCACCACGACGGCCGTGAATGCAGGAGTCTTGACGAGCGCTCGAATCGCGTAGCGAAGCTCGTGCACAGAGAGACCCTTGCGGCGTTTAGACGAGTATCGGGCGTCCCGCGTTGACGCAGATCACCACGGCATCGTGCGTTTCGTGTACGCCCGGCCGATCTCCGCCGCCTGCTGACTGGCCGGTCCGATCATCACGCCTTCCTTGATCATGTCGACGACGTTGTTGGCGTTCATGGAGTTGAGGAAAAAAATCTTGCTGGCCTTGGTGGCCGCAAACACTCTCGCGCGCGCCGCCTGCATCAGCGGCGGCATCGGGCCAGGCCCGCTCTTCACACCCAGCGAGAACGCCATGTCGCCCGGTCCCCATTCCGCGAAGGCGACGCCTGGGACCTTCGAATTGGCCTCGGCGTTCTCGAGAGCATATTTGTCTTCGAGCTTCAATCCGAGGAGCAGCTCGCCGTTCGGATTGAGCGGCCACGCGTCGGCCTTCTCGCCATATTCGTCGGCCGTGATGCCCCAGATGCGCGCCGCTGTTGCATTGCCGTGCACCCCGCGCCGCCCGCCGTTGGCCGGGAAGCGCACCGCTTCCACGAACGCGCGTACGGCACCGGGCGTATCCGCGTGGCACAACAGGATTCCGTGAACACCCGTCGCCAGCACCTGCTGGAACATCCAGGCGTTGGCTCGGACGGTCGCTTCATCGGTGCCGTTGACCGGGACGTTCACGATCACCGCGGGCGTGCGATGGCCGCTCTTGGTCGGCCCACCCTTGAGCAGCCCCTTCATGTACTCGGCGAGCCCTTTGACGTCGAACGGCGCGTGCTCCATGTCGTAGCTGATGTAATCGGCGTACGTCTGCGCGTCCTTGACGCCCTGCTCGAAGCTCCCATCGGTGCCTTCGTGTGAGCCGGTGTAATAGATCGGCTGGCCCTGCGCCAGCAGCTCGACCGCGCGATTGATGCGTGTGGATTTCTGGGCATCGGCGCGGGTGCCGGCCATTGACAGCGCAAGCGCGAGGCACACCGCGACGAACCGGAGGGTTTTGGCTGCAGGCGTCATAGGGGCAACTCCTTTGGCCGGAAGGATACATGGGTTCGGGGTTCGGCGTTCGGGGTTCGGGGTTCGGGTTCGGGGTTCGGAATCTCGAACCCGAGCCCAGACTTGTTAGTTTTATAGCATGTGTGTTATACAAATAGCACCAATGGCCAAGCCTCCCCATTCCATCCTGACCCGCCGCGAGCGGCAGATCATGGACATCGTGTATCGCCGCGGGCGCGCGACCGCCGGCGAGGTGATGGAAGAGCTCCCGGGCGACCCGAGCTATTCGACCGTGCGCACGCAGCTGCGCGTCCTCGAAGACAAGGGGCACGTGCGTCACGAGGAAGAAGGGCTTCGCTACGTGTACATGCCCGCGGTGGCGCGCCGGGCTGCGGGGAAGTCCGCCCTGAAACACCTGGTCGAGACGTTTTTCGACGGTTCCACCGAGAAGACGGTTGCGGCGCTGCTCGGCGGCGAGGGCGCGCGGTTCTCCGACGAGGAACTGGATCGGATCAGCGGGTTGATCGAGAAAGCACGGAAGGAAGGATCGCGATGAGCCTCGTGGGCCTGCTTGTCGAAAGCACCGTCAAGGTGTCGCTCGTTGTCCTGGCGGCCCTGGCTGCTACAGCCTGTCTGCGCCGGAGGTCCGCCGCGCTTCGGCACTGGGTGCTCTCGGCCGCGATCGTCGCGGCCACGGTGGGGCCCGTGCTGGGAATCGTGATGCCGTCGTGGCACGTCCCGCTGGACGCGGTGTCGCTGCCACGCCTGATCGCGCCCGCGGCGTCGTCCGCCGTTGCCCGCACGCCGCCGCGATCATCAGCAGCAGCTCAATCAGTATCTCCCGCGGACGCTCCCGGAACGGGAGTCGGCGCCGTGCTCGCGACGGCGTGGATCGTCGGTGCGGGCATCAGCGTCCTGATCCTGTTCATTGGACTCGGCAGGCTCGGCTGGATTGCATCCTCGGCCCGCCGCGTCGCGCGCGGACGCTGGACGGCAGCGGCGGCGGAGCTGTCGCGCGAGTACGGGCTGCGCCGGCCGGTGGTGATTCTGCAGAGCGATCATCCCGCGCTGCTCGTCACCTGGGGCTTCGTCCAGCCGAAAGTGATTCTGCCGCTGACCGCCGAGGATTGGACCGAGGCGCGTATTCGCGTCGTGCTGTCGCACGAGCTCGCCCACGTCAAGCGCGGCGACTGGCTGATCCAGATGGCCGCGGAGCTCGCGCGCTCGGTCTATTGGTTCAATCCGCTCATGTGGATCGTCTGCCGCCGGTTGCGGCAGGAAAGCGAGCAGGCGACCGACGACGTCGTGATGGGCGGTGGGATGGACGGATCCGACTACGCCGCGCATCTCGTGGATCTGGCGCGCGCCTTCGCGCGCCAGCGGCCGTGGCTGCCCGCGCCCGCAATTGCCCGGCCCTCGAGTCTCGAACGGAGAATTACCGCCATGTTGAATGCCCATGTGAACCGCGCGCCCCTCACCAGCTCCGCCCGCCTCGGCGTCGTCGCCGCGTTGTCGGCGCTCGCGATCGCCGTGGCGTCTGCGCAAGGCGCTTTTTCCACGTTCTCCGGAACGGTGTTCGATCCGCAGAACGGCTACCTGCCAGGCGTCACGATGACGTTGACGAATACCCAGAGCAGCGCGAAATACGAGATTCGCAGCGATCGGACCGGGCATTTCGAGTTCGTCGGCCTGCCGCCGGGCCAGTACTCGTTGGTCACCACGCTGCCCGGGTTCGTGCCGCTGAGCGGGACCCTCGAAGTGAGCGGCGGCCAGAATCTGCAGCGTGATGTGACGCTGAAGGTCGGAGAGCTGCACGAGACGATCACAGTCAGGGGCGGCGGCACGACGAGTGCCGCGCCCACGCCCACGCGCCGCGCGGCGCCCGCCACGTTTGCGGCGATGAAGGTCTGCTCGGACGTCCCGCCCGCCGGCGGTATGGGCGGGAATCTCCGGCAGCCGATGAAGCTCGTCGATGTGAAACCCCGGTATCCCTCGAGTCTCGCAGGCATGGGCGGCTTCGTCGAGCTCGACGCGCGCATCGACACCGACGGCATGGTCCGCGAGATCCAGACCGCGTCGGCAACCCATCCCGACTTCGAT
>WNFV01000189.1_pt1 | contig 75298 bp, 87 predicted proteins | sample 5400101 | NCBI WGS metagenome assembly WNFV01 (sample SAMN13153361, study PRJNA577476) | soil metagenome | isolation source: 115 cm soil or saprolite under grassland replicate 1 | place: USA:California | collected 2016-06-15
GCCTCCCGCCAAGGCCGCTTCGCGTGCCTTGGCGTCCGGCCTTGGTGGTGGCTCAAGGCCTCTGTTTTTAAGAGCCGATGGCTGGTTCTGGGGCGCCTTGGCGTTCTTCCGCGTGGTGCACTTTTCGGATCGTCACGACGGCGATCGCTGCGCCGGCGAGAAGGATCGCGGCGCCGACGTGGAGGGCGCGGTGATAGCCGGGAACGAACTCGCCCGCGTAGCGCGGATCGAACGGCTGGACGCTGACCGTGGTCGCGACCAGCGCGCCCATGATGGCGATCCCCAGCGATCCGCCCACCTGGCGCATGCTGTTGATCACCGCCGAGCCGACGCCGGCCTTGTCGACCGGGACCGAGGCCATCGCCGCGGCGGTCGTCGGCGCCATCGTGACCGCCATCCCGACGCCGCCGACGAGTAGGCCCGGAAGGATGGCCCACCACGACGATTGAGCGTCGAGTGTCCCGAAGAGCAGCAGCGAGCCGGTGAGAAACGTCATGCCCGCCCCCATCAGCCAGCGCGGCCCGATGCGGTCGGAGAGCTTCCCGGCGACGGGTGCGACGAGCATGATTAGCACCGTCATCGGCAGGAACGTCGCTCCGGTCTTGATCGCGCCGTAGCCAAGCACCCGCTGGAGGAAGAGCGAGTTGTAGAAGAAGATCCCGAACATCGCGAGCCCGATGAGGAACATCACTGTGTTCGCGCCGGAGAACCCCGGATCGCGGAACAGCGAGAGATCGAGCATCGGAAGGCGCTGGTGCAGCTCGAGGAGCACGAACGTCGTGAGCGCCACCACTGCGATTGCGAACAGCGTCAGCACCCGTGCCGATCCCCAGGCATGGTCGTTCGTCTCGATCAGCCCATAGGTCAGGGCGAACAGCCCGACGGCAGAGGTCACGAGACCGGGCAGGTCGAGTCGCTGCTCGCGCGAGGTGTCCTTCGTCTCGTCGATGAAGATCCGTGCTGCGAGCACGCCGGCAACTCCGACCGGGATGTTGATGAAGAAGATCCAGCTCCAGCTGATGTCCTGCGTCAGCAGGCCCCCGACGAGGGGACCGATCGCTAGGGCGAGCGCCGACACTCCGGCCCAGATCCCGATCGCCATCCCGCGCTGTCGCGGGGGGAACGTCGCGGTGATGATCGACAGCGTCGCCGGATTCATCAGCGCGGCGCCGACGCCCTGCACCGTGCGCGCCGCGATCAGGGACGCAGAGCCGCCGGCGAGCCCGCACCACAGCGAGGCGCCGGTGAAGATGACGAGGCCGGTGATGAAGATCGCGCGGCGCCCGAACAGATCGGCGAGCTTGCCGCCGCTCAGGAGGAGCACGCCGAACGTCAGCGCATACGCGTTGAACACCCACTCCAGCTCCGAAGGACCCATGTGGAGGTCCTTCTGGATCGACGGCAGCGCGACGTTCACAACCGTGTTGTCGAGCATGATCATGAAGAGGCCGACAGCAACTGCTGCGAGCGTCCACCACTTACGGTTCTCGGGCGCGAACAGACGTGCCTTCACGATCGCCAGGTTAGTGATCCCTCTCGGGGCAAGGTGGTACGGCTGACCGTACTCTTCGCGCGGTGAGCGAATTCGTGTGGACGCCGAGCGCCGACGAGGTGGAAAGTGCGAACTTGACGAGGCTCGCGCGCCGCCTCGGAGTCGAGCGATACGGGGAGCTCCATCGCCTCTCCGTCGAAGAGCCGGAGCGGTTCTGGCCGGCGGTGATCGAGGATCTCGGGCTCGAGTTCTCCGAGCCCTGGGAGCGCGTGGTCGACACGTCTCGCGGAAACGAGTGGGCGACGTGGTTCGTCGGCGGGAAGCTCAACCTCGCCTGGAACTGCGTGCACAAGTGGGCCGCGGGCGAGCTCGCCGAGCAGGAGGCGGCGATCTGGCAGGGCGAGGACGGGACCCGCCTCTCGCTGTCCTGGCGGGAGCTCTCGGAGGAGGTCTTCCGGCTTGCCGAGGGACTGGCCTCGATCGGAGTCGGCGCGGGCGATGCGGTGGGGATCTTCCTCCCGATGTCGCCCCAGGCGGCGATCGCATCGCATGCCTGCGCGCACATCGGCGCCGTGCAGGTACCGATTTTCTCCGGCTTCGCGCCACCCGCGATCTCCGCGCGGCTCGCCGACGCGAGGGCGAAGGTGCTCATCACCGCCGACGGCTCGCTGCGCCGCGGCCAGCTCGTCCCGATGAAGGAGATCGCGGACGAGGCGCTGGCGGGTGCGGCGACCGTGACCCACACCGTCGTCTGGCGCAGGCTTGGCCTCGACGACGTCCCGATGACGATCGGGCGCGACCGCTTCTGGGAAGAGCTCGTTGCAGGCACGTCCGGGGGTCTGTCGCCGACACAGGTCGATTCGGAACACCCGTACCTGCTCGCCTACACCTCCGGCACGACCGGCAAGCCGAAAGGAGCGCTGCATGTGCAGGGCGGCTTCCTCGTGTCGATCGCGCGGGAGGTCGCGTACCAGACGAACGTCAAGCCGGGTGACCGGATCCACTTCGCCACCGACATGGGCTGGATCATGGGCCCCTGGACGGTCGTGGGCGGCGGCGCGTCTGGCGGCACAGTGGTCTACACGGAGGGCGCTCCCGACTTTCCGCCGGACCGCCTCTGGAAGCTGGTCGAGTCTGAGCGCGTAACGATGCTCGGCGTCTCGCCGACGTTGATTCGTGCACTGATCCCGAAAGGCGATCCCGACACCGACATGTCGTCCCTGAAGGCGATCTGCACGACAGGCGAGCCGTGGAATCGAGACCCGTATCTCTGGCTGTTCGAGAGGGTCGGCGGCGGTCGCGTTCCGATCGTCAACGAGTCGGGCGGGACCGAGGTCGGCGCGTGCTTCCTCGCCACCTGTGTCACGGAGCCGGTGAAGCCGGTTGCGCTCGGCTTCCCTGCACTGGGGCAGGATCTGGACGTCTTCGGGCCCGAGGGGAAACCCGTCCGCGGCGAGGTCGGTGAGCTCGTGTGCAAACGCCCGTGGCCCGGGATGACCCGCGGCATCTGGCGCGACGACGAGCGTTTCCTGGATGCGTACTGGAAGCGCTTCCCGGGCGTGTGGACACACGGAGACTGGGCCTCGGTCGACGAGGACGGCTACTGGTTCCTCCACGGGCGTTCCGACGACACGCTCAACATCGCGGGCAAGCGCATCGGCCCCGCCGAGCTCGAGTCCGCGGCGGTCTCCCACCCGGCCGTCGCCGAGGCGGCGGCGATCGGCGTTCCTCACGACGTGAAGGGCGAGGTCGCCTGGATCTTCTGCGTTCTGAAGCCCGGCGACGATGCAACGCCGGCGCGGGCGCAAGAGATCTCCACCGCGGTAACGGACGAGCTGGGGAAGGCCTTCAAGCCGGAGCGGATCGTGTTCGTCTCGGCGCTCCCCAAGACGCGCAGCGCCAAGATCGTGCGCCGAGCCGTCCGCGCGCGTGTGCTCGGCGAGGATCCCGGCGACCTGTCCGCGCTCGAGAACCCGGATGCCCTCGACGAGATCGCGCGCACGGTTGCCTGAGCTCGACGGACAGATCGCACTCGTCACCGGCGGCGGACGCGGCATCGGCGCGAACATTGCGCGCGAGCTCGCCTCCGCCGGCATGCGAGTTGCGGTCTCGGCCCGGACGCGCGAGCAGGTCGAGCGCGTCGCCGACGAGATCGGCGGACTTGCCGTCGTCGGGGATGTTTCGAAGCGCGACGACGTCGCACGGATGGTCGCAAGGGTCGAGTTGGAGATTGGAGGCGGGGAGCCGATCGATCTCTTGGTCGCGAACGCAGGCGTGGGCGGGCCGGGGGGAGCGACATGGAACGTGGATCCCGACGACTGGTGGCACGTGCAGGAGGTCAACCTGCTCGGCGTCTTTCTGTGCTGCCGCGAAGTGATTCCGGGGATGCTCGCGCGCGGCACGGGACGCATCGTGATCACGGGAAGCGGCGCTGCCTACCTGCCGGGATCGACGAACAGCGCCTACGCGTCGAGCAAGGCAGCCGCCGTCCGCTTCGGCGAGGCGCTCTCGAACGAGCTCGAAGGGCGCATACCCGTCTTCCCGATTAGTCCCGGTCTCGTCCGAACGGAGATGACCGGTCGCGTCCCGGACGACGCGCCCTGGACGCCGCCCGAGTGCGCGGCGCGGCTCGTGCGGGCGCTCGCCGGTGGGCGATTCGACCGCCTCAGCGGGCGCTACCTCCACGCGGAGCACGATCCGCCGGAGGAGCTCGAACGACGGATCGACGAGATCCTCGAGCGAGATCTCAACGCGATCAGGCTGCGCCGAGAAGCCTGACCACACTCTCAAACCCTACGAATACGAGAAACAAACCCGAATGTAAGAATTTCTAGGGCGAAGCACAGGATTCGGCCCGGACGGGGAACTCCTAGTCGACCGCGTTGGGAGTTATCGCCCCCCTCACCGCGCTCGTTGTCGGTCTCACAGCCCACGCCGGAGCCCTCCAGGAAAGCTCCGATCCCGCGGCGCTGGCGACCGTTGCGTCGTCGTGCGCCGGCGCGACCACCGCCGCCGGGGACACGCACTCCAGGCTCGAGGCGATGTACTGCGGGATCAACGTCGTGCGGCGAAGCTACGGGCTTGCACCCGTCCGCGGCAGCGGTCCGCTGAACCGCTCCTCGGTCTGGAAGGCCGATGCGGTTCGCCGCTGCGGCTTCTCGCACACGCCGTGCGGAATGTCGTTCTCGCTGACCTTCCGGCGCGCCGGCTATCTCCCCGCACGCGCCTTCGGCGAGAACCTCGCCTGGGGGCAGGCCGAGCTCGGGTCGCCGCTGCACACGCTCAGCATGTGGCTCAAATCCCGGCCTCATCGCGCGAACCTGCTCGCCCGGCAGTGGCGCGACCTGGGCATCGCCGTCGAGCGCGGGCACATGTTCGGCCGCGACGGCGTCTCCCTCTGGGTCATGCAGTTCGGCCGTCGGCGTTAGTTTTCGCCTCAGAGTCGCAAACAGCTAGACTGAGGCCGTGCGCATCGCTCTGGCCCAGATCAACCCGGTCGTCGGCGACCTCGACGGGAACCGCGAGCTGATCCTCGGCCGGCTCACGGAGGCAAAGGCCAACTCGGCCGACCTCGTCGTCTTCCCCGAGCTCGCGGTGACCGGCTATCCGCCCGAGGACCTCCTGCTCCGGCCGGGTTTCGTCCGAGCGGCGCAGGAGTCGGTGGAGCGGATCGCCCAGGAGGCGCGCGGCACGACGGTCCTGGTCGGCGCGCCCCACTTCGATCGCGATCTCTACAACGCCTGCTACGTCTGCTCGGGCGGCGAGGTCAAGGCCGTCTACCGAAAGCGCTTCCTGCCCAACTACGGCGTCTTCGACGAGGACCGCTACTTCGCACCCGGACGCGACCTGATCCTCCTCGAGCACGGCACGACGCTCGTGGGCGTGACGGTGTGCGAAGACATGTGGCAGCCGGGCCCACCCGCCACCGATCTCGCGCTCGCAGGCGCTGAGCTGCTCGTGAACATCTCCGCGTCTCCGTTCTACGTCGGCCGCGATCGTGAGCGCGAGGAGATGTTCATCACCCGCGCACGCGACAACTCGTGCTTCGTCGCGTTCTGCAACACCGTCGGGGGACAGGACGAGCTGATCTTCGACGGGCACTCCGTCGTCCTCGACGACGAGGGAACGGTGATCGCACGGGCGCCGGGGTTCGAGGAGGCGCTGCTCCTCGCCGACATCGAGCCGAAGGAAGTGATCGGACGGCGCTTGCGCGACGTTCGCCGCCGCGCGCTCGCGCGAGAGCGCGACCAGATCCCGCCCGTGGACATCATCCACGTCGGAACACGCGGTCCTTCGCAGAACGGGAGCAAGGTGACCGTGGAGGTCGTCCCCTTCGTGGACGAGCTCGAGCAGATGCGTCTCGCCCTCGAGCTCGGCCTGCACGATTACGTGGACAAGAACGGATTCCGCGACGTGGTGGTCGGCGTCTCCGGCGGCATCGACTCGGCGCTCACGGCCGTGCTTGCCGCCGAGGCGCTCGGAGCCGATCGAGTCCATTGCGTCTCGATGCCGTCGCGTTACTCGTCGGACGCAACGCGCACCGACGCTCGCGGGCTTGCCGAGAGCCTCGGCTGCTCGTTCACGGAGATCCCGATCGCTTCGATCGTCGACGGCTTCGATGCGGCACTCGCTGAGCCCTTCGCCGGGAAAGAGCCCGATCTCACGGAGGAGAACATCCAGGCGCGCGCCCGCGGCGTTCTGCTCATGGCCCTGTCGAACAAGTTCGGCTGGATGCTCGTCGCCACCGGGAACAAGTCCGAGCTCTCGGTCGGGTACGCGACGCTCTACGGCGACATGGCCGGAGGCTTCGCGTTGCTGAAGGACGTCTACAAGACGGACGTCTTCCGGCTCGCGCGCTACCTCAACGAGCGAGCAGACAGGGAGCTGATCCCGCAGTCCATCATCGACCGCGCGCCGAGCGCGGAGCTGCGGGACAACCAGCTCGACGAGGATTCCCTTCCGCCCTACCCGGCGCTCGACGAGGTGCTCGAGCAGTACGTCGAGCACGACCGGACGCTGGAAGAGCTGTCGGCGGACGGCTTCGACAGAGAGATCGTCGAGCGTGCCGTGTCGATGATCGACCGGGCGGAGTACAAGCGGCGCCAGGCCCCCCCGGGCGTGAAGCTGCGCCCGAAGGCGTTCGGCCGGGACCGGAGAACGCCGATCACCAACCACTGGCGCGGCTGAGCCGGGCGAGCTCGCGGAACCACCGCAGCCGCTCGGCCCACGGAACTGCGGCATTGGCCGGCGACGTCGACGGGAGGACGAAGAGCCCTGTCTCGGCCAGCCGTCGCGATTGGCGGCCGAGCTCCGCGCGTTCGCCGAACGCACCGCGGTACGCCTCTTTCCCGACGAAGGCGAGCCAGCGCGGACGGAGCTCGCGCGCAAGTCGCTCGAGCCGCTCGGCCGAGCCAGCGAAATCGCCACGGCGGAGGTCGCCCGAGCCGGGGGTGGTTCGGTAGGCGGCGTTCGTCAGCCCGATTCCCTCGGCGAGGATCTCGTGCTGCTCGTGGGGTTCGTACAGCCGCGACGTGAAGCCGGCCGCATGCAGCAAGCGCCAGAAGTCGTTGCGCGGGTTGGCGAAGTGCGCGCCCGCGGCCGCGGACACCCGTCCCGGATTGATGCCGCAGAAGACGACCCGGAGACCGGCGTCCAAGATGTCGGGGACCGAGCTAGGCGGCTTCGGGCTCGGCGAGCTCCCCGGGGTCACGGGCGTCGAGGAACTCCTCGAAGCGGCGCCTGAGGGCCTCGCCCTCGAGAATCGCCGCGTGCCGGGGACGCCGCGGCTCGAGTCTGATCACCTGGACGGCCGCGTCCCAGCCGCCGTAGCACCTGGCGTAGCACTCAGCCTCGCTGAGCGACCGCAATCGTCGCATGGGCCAACACTACGCCGTTCGCCGGACAGCTCCTTCCATGCATCGGCAAGATCTCAGGCGAGGTCCCGCCGATGGGCGGGACCTCGCGACGAGCACGAACCTCCGTCAGCCGAGGTCGCGGTACCCGCGGCCACCTGGGCCGTAGTAACCGGCGAGCTCGTCTCGGTAGCCCGGATCCCTAGAACGCTTCTCGTCGAATTCCGGTGCGTCCTTGATCTGATCCTTGGTGCGATTGACGAACACGGTCTCGGTGTCGAGATCGAGGTCGCGGATCACACCCGCCGGCAGCATCACCTTCTTGCCGAAGATCCACGGGCCTGTGTCGACGACGATGAAGCTTTCGCCCACGTCGTACGTGGCGTCATCGACCTTCCCGATGCCTCCGTCGAGAGCCTCGACTGAAAAGCCGCTCAGGTCGCGCTGCGACAGGGCGGTGCTGCTGTACGTCCACAGGTCAGTCGTTGACATCTCAAACCCCCCTTTCGAGGCCGGCAAGGGCCTCGTTGACCTGCTAGATACCGATGTACCCGGGCTTCGGCTGCCAGTAACCCCTGCAAATCACGAGCTTTTCCCTCCTGCTCAGACGCGCTCGAGCGGAGCCATGGTGAGCCCGTGGCCGCGGAGCTGCTCCCAGTAGAGCTCCGCGGGCTCGCGATGGCCGGACCACACGATCGCGCGGCCGGCGTTGTGGATGCGGTCGGCGATCTGCAGGCCCCGCTCGTACGAGACGTCCGGGATCGTGGAGGCGAGCGCGGCCGCGACGCCCTGGAACGTGTTGTGGTTGTCGTTCAGGACGACGACGTTCCAGGGCGCGCCCAGGCCTGTCCCGGTCCCGCGGTCGACCCGCTCTTTCGTCGCAGGCGCCATGGATCAATCGTAGTAACGTCTCCGAGGATGTCGACCGTCACATTCGACGTCGAATCCGTGCGTGCGCGTTTCTCCGCGCTGCGCCAGCCACTCGCCTTCTTCGACGGCCCGGGCGGCACGCAGGTTCCCGACGAGGTCATCGAGGCGGTCTCGCGCTACTACCGGGAATCGAACGCGAACGTCAGCGGGCCCTACGAGACGAGCCGGAGGACGGAGGCGCTCGTCGCACAGGCGCGCCTGACGGCGGCCGACTTCCTCCGCTGTAGTCCCGAGGAGACGATCTTCGGCGCGAACATGACAACGCTCGCGTTCGCGCTCTCGCGCACCGCCGGACGCGACTGGAACGAGGGCGACCAGATCCTCGTGACGAAGCTCGACCACGACGCGAACGTCTCTCCCTGGCTCGAGCTCGCCCACGACAAGCGTCTCGAGGTTCGCTTCGTGGACATCAACGACGACACGACTCTCGATCTCGACGACCTCGCACGGCTCCTCATGGACCGCACTCGCGTCGTTGCGTTTCCCGTCGCATCCAACGCCGTTGGAACGCTCACCGACGTACGACGAGTCACAGAGCTCGCGCACGATGCCGGCGCGCTCGCCTGGGCCGACTCCGTCCACTACGGCCCACACGGTCCGATCGAGGCTGCGGGCTGGGGCGTGGACGTGCTCATCTGCTCTCCGTACAAGTTCTTCGGTCCGCATCTCGGCGTCGCCTTCGGCCGCGCGGAGCTGCTCGAGAGCTGGCGTCCGTACAAGGTCCGCCCCGCTGCGAACGAGCCGCTCGGCCACCGCTTCGAGACCGGGACGCTTCCGCACGAGCTGCTGGCCGGCTTCGTCGCCGCGGTCGAGTACGTCGAGTCGATCGGCTGGGGGGCGATCCGGGCCCACGAACGTGCGCTGGGAGAGCGGTTCCTCGCCGGACTTCCCGACGGCGTCGACCTCTACGGCCTGCCGACGATGGACGGCCGCGTCGCCACCTTCGCCTTCAACGTCGACGGGGTACCGACGCGCGACGCGGCGGCGCGGCTCGGCGACGCGGGCTACGCGGTCTGGCAGGGCAACTACTACGCCGTCGAGGTGATGAAGCGACTCGGCCTCGAGGACGCAGGCGCCGTGCGCGCCGGCATCGTCCATTACAACACCGGCGAGGAGGTCGACGGCCTGCTCGCTGCGATCGCCGCGCTGTGACACCGGTTGGCTGAGAAGACCTACTCGACGCCGCTCGCCAAGAAACTCGGTGCGAAGCCCGGCTCGGAGGTCGTCGTTCTCTTCACCACGAGTCAGACCGAGCTGAGACGGCGCTTCGGCGCCCTCAAGAAGACGCTGGCTCCCTCAGACGGCCTCTGGATCGCCTGGCCGAAGAAGGCGTCGACGATCGAGACCGACCTGGACTTCGAGGCAGTGCAGAAGATCGGCATCGACGCCGGCCTCGTCGACAACAAGAGCGCGGCGATCGACGAGGACTGGCAGGCCGTCCGCTTCGTCTACCGCAGAGCCGACCGGCCTAGCTAGCATCGCCGCAGTGAGCACCTACCGCCTCGACACGCTGCCGAACGGTCTCCGCATCCTGACCGCGCCGATGGAATCGGCTCAGTCGGTGACGTGCGCGATCATGCTCGCCGCCGGTTCGCGCTACGAGACGTTCGACACCAACGGCATCGCGCACTTCGCCGAGCACATGTTCTTCAAGGGAACGGAGCGGCGACCGACCGCGCGAGACATCTCCAAGGAGATCGATGCCATCGGCGGCGAATTCAACGCCTTCACCGGCAAGGAGTACACCGGCTACTACGTCAAGTGCGCCGCCGAGTCGCGCGATGTCGCGCTGGACGTCCTCGTCGACATGCTGCGCCACTCGAAGTTCGCTCCCGAGGAGATCGAGCGCGAGAAGGGCGTGATCATCGAAGAGATGAACATGTACTACGACACGCCGCGGGACTTCATCAGCGGCGTCTACGAGGAGCTCCTCTACGGCGACCAGCCGCTCGGCTGGGACATCATCGGCCGCAAGGAAACCATCCGCGGCGCGACGCACGACTCCTTCACGTCGTACGTCGACCGCTGGTACAGGCCTTCACGGATGGTCGTCGGCGTGGGCGGAAAGATCGGCGACGCCCTTCACGAGCGGATCGAAGAGCTCCTCGGCGACCTGCCGGAGGCCGAGACGGGCGAGCCGGAGCCCGCCCGCCTGGGCCTCGACGGCGACTCCCGGGTCAAGGTGCATACGAAGGCGTCCGACCAGGCGCACGTGGTCCTCGGCGTGCACAGCTATCCGCTCGAGCATCCGGACCGGTACATCCTGCAGGTCCTCTCGACGATCCTCGGCGGCGGAATGTCCTCACGCCTCTTCACGGAGGTCCGCGAGCGCCGAGGCCTCGCCTACTACGTGTACGGGCTCAACCACAGCTACACGGACGCGGGCTCGCTCTATGCGCAGGCCGGCGTGGACATCAACCGGATCGACGACGCGGTCTCGACGATCGCCGCGGAGCTCCGCACCATCGCGAAGGAGGCGGTGCCGGAGGACGAGCTGGAGAAGGGGAAGAGCTTTGCGAAAGGCCGCTTCGTCCTGCAGCTCGAGACCTCCCAGGGGCTGATTATGTTCGGGCTGCGCCGTGAGGTGCTCGAGAGCCGGACGCCCGATCCGCAGGAGGTGCTCGACGAGCTGGACAAGGTCACGGTCGACGACGTCCAGCGGGTCGCACGCGAACTGATCGAGCGCCGAGGGCTGAACCTGGCCGTGATCGGACCCTTCGACGACGCCGAGAGATTTGAGAGACTGCTGGCCTCTTGAGGCTGGCCTTCCCGGTACTCCTCCTCCTTTTGGTGCTCGCAGCCGCCGGCTGCGGCGGCGGCGGCAAGAAGTCCGCCGTGACGACGACGGTTGCGAAAACCGTCACGACCACCAATCCGACGGGAACCGCATCCGTCACGACGCATGGACGCTTCCACTACCCGGAGGCGCTCGTCACGAACTACATGCAGAGCTGCACGAAGGGCGACACGAAGAAGAGGGCGTACTGCGGCTGCACGCTCGACAAGCTGTCGAACGACGTCTCGACCGCGGACTTCGCCCGGATCGGGCTCGCGGGCGGCAAGATCCCGCCGCGGATCAAGAGGCTGATCACGAAGGCGGCCGTCGCCTGCGCCGACAAGTTGTGAGCATCCGGCTCAACGGACCGCTAGCAGCACCCGCCTGCCAAGGTCGCGCGCGGTCGTGAGCCGAAGATTCGGGGCGTACGTCAGGACGACGACGATCTTCGGCCCGCCGCGAAAGTAGACGATCGCCGCGGTGTGGCGCGCGTCGTGGAGCCAGCCGTTCTTCTGCGCGATGAGCGTGCCCGGCAGCCACGGGCGCAGGAGCCCGATGTTGTTGCCGCGCTGCTCTGAATCGAGGAGAAGCCCGAGCGCATAGCGCGAGCGCGCTCGGTCGAGCTTGCCGGTGCGAAGCGCGCGCTTGTTCCCGAGTGCTCCAGCGTGAAGGAGGTAGAGGATGCGACCGAGGTCGTGCGCTGTCGTGACTCGGCCGGAGACGTACGGAGGCTGCTTCTTCACGTCGAGCGACAGCGCCGTCCCGACCCGGTAGCCCTGCGGATATGTGCTCCGGTGCGCGCCTGCGCGACGAAGCGCCCGCTCGACCGCGGCGGGCCCGCCGACGCGTCTGAGCAGGCGGTTGGCCGCGAGGTTCGACGACCAGCGGGTCATTGCCCGCAGGTCGTAGTCGAGCTGCGATCGCTCGGGATGGCGAAGCCGCGCAAGCGCCGTAAGGAGAACGCCGAGCTTCACCGTCGACGCGGCAGGGAACTGTGCGTCCGAGTTCCAGCCTGCCGCGCGTCCGGTTTTGAGGTCGTGCACCCAGATGGCGGCCCATCCGGGAAAGGTTTGTCCGAGGTCACGGAGCCGCTTGGCAAGCACGGCGTCGACGTCTCGCTCGGGGGCAGCGCGCACGAGCGCGGGCAGGCGCGCCGGTGCGAAGGGGAAGCGGGCAACCGACACGAGGTCGTCGCTTGCAGGGCAGTGTCGGAGTCGTTCCGCAGCCGCAGTCGCCTGGCGCCGTCCAATGTCCTCCATGGCACGGCGCGGGTGATCGTAGCCTTCCGCCTGACGAACGAGCCCACGGCCGAGCGAGAGGGCGGTCTGCGCGACGCAGCGACGAAGGCGTGTGCGCGACCAGTCCACGGCCTCCTCGAGGTCGCGACCCGCGTCGTAGCGCCGCTGCATCGCGTCAGGCGTACGCGGTAAGGAAAGAGTCGCTCGCGCACGCGCGAGAGGCTGATCGATTGCCGAGGACGCGGGCGCCGCCGCAACGAGCGCGGCGACGACGAGCGGGCTAGTCCTCGCGAGTGTCGGTAACCGCACGCTCCTTGATCTCCTCGACGACCGCCGGGTCGGCGAGCGTCGTGGTATCGCCGAGCGTGCGGTTCTCGGCGACGTCGCGAAGCAGGCGCCGCATGATCTTGCCGCTGCGCGTCTTCGGCAGCTCGGGCGTGAAGACGATGTTGGCCGGCTTGGCGATCGGACCGATCTTCTTGCCGACGTGATTCCGCAGCTCCTCGAGCATCTCGATCGACCCCTCCTCGCCGCCCTTGAGCGTCACGTACGCGACGATCGCCTGCCCGGTGCGTTCGTCCTTGCGGCCGCAGACAGCGGCTTCGGCCACACCCTTGTGGTCCACGAGCGCGCTCTCGACCTCGATCGTCGAGATCCGGTGCCCTGAGACGTTCATGACGTCGTCGACGCGGCCGAGCAGCCAGAAGTCGCCGTCCTCGTCGATCCGTGCGCCGTCGCCGGCGAAGTACACGTTCTCGTACTTCGACCAGTACGTCTCGCGGTAGCGCGCGTCGTCCTTGTGGATCCCGCGCAGCATCGCCGGCCACGGCCGCTTGAGCACGAGGTAGCCGCCTCCGCCCGGCCCGACCTCCTTTCCGCTTTCGCTGTAGACCGCGGCGTCGACGCCCGGAAACGGTTTCGTCGCCGAGCCGGGCTTGAGCGTCGTCACGCCCGGCAGCGGCGTGATCAGGATCATTCCCGTCTCCGTCTGCCACCAGGTGTCGACCACGGGCGTGCGGTCGCCGCCGATGTGCTCGCGGTACCAGACCCACGCTTCCGGATTGATCGGCTCGCCGACCGTGCCGAGCAGCCTCAAGGAGGACAGGTCATGGCGCGCAGCGTGCTCCGGCCCCCACTTCATGTGCGACCTGATCGCGGTCGGCGCCGTATAGAGGATGTCGACCTTGTAGCGCTCGACGATCTCCCACCAGCGCTCGGGATCGGGATAGTTCGGAACGCCCTCGTAGATGATCCCCGTCGTTCCGTTGCAAAGGGGCCCGTACACGATGTAGCTGTGGCCGGTGACCCAGCCGACGTCGGCCGCACACCAGTAGGTCGAATCGGGCTTGACGTCGAAGATGTAGTGGTGCGTCGCCGCAACGCCGATGAGGTAGCCCGCCGTCGTGTGGATGATTCCCTTCGGCTTCGCGGTCGTGCCCGACGTGTACAGCAGGTAGAGCAGATCCTCGGAGTCCATCGGCTCGCACGGGCACGACTTCGGGTCGTCGTTCTTGTCCTCCACGAGCTCGTGCCACCAGAGGTCGCGTGACTCGTCGAACTGGACGGCGTCGCCCGTCCGGCGCAGCACGACGACCTTCTTGACCGACGGCGAGTCGGCCACCGCTTCGTCCGCGTTCTGCTTCAGCGGCACCTTCTTCCCTGCGCGCCAGCCCTCGTCTTGCGTGATCAGCAACTCGCACTCCATGTCGTTCAGGCGGCCGGAGAGCGAGTCGGCGGAGAAGCCTCCGAAGACGACGGTGTGCGGGGCCCCGAGCCGCGTGCAGGCGAGCATCGCGATCGGCAGCTCCGGCACCATCCCCATGTAGATCCCGACGGGCGTCCCCTTCTTCACGCCGAGGTCCTTCAGCGCATTCGCGAAGCGGACGACGTCGCGCTGGAGGTCGGCGAAGGTGACGGTGCGCCGCTCGTCTTCGGGCTCGCCTTCCCAGTGGTAGGCGACTCTGCCGCCCTTGCCGGCCTCGACGTGCCGGTCGACGCAGTTGAAGCAGACGTTGAGCTTGCCGCCGAGATACCACTTTGCGTACGGCGGCTCCCATTCGTAGAGCTGCGTGAACGGCTCGAACCAGGTGATCCGGTTGCGGCCTTCCGTCTCCCAGAACTCCTCCCAGTCCCGCTCGTAGATCTCGGGCTGCGCGTTCGCCTGGCGCGCGAACTCCGGGTCCGGCGCGTAGCGCCGCTCCTCGAGCAGCATCGTGTCGATGGTGTTGGAGTGAGTTTGGGTTTCGTCGTTCATGAGGTTTCCGTTTCCTCTGGGGGAACCTCCCGGTTCCCCCAGACCCCCTGCACTGGTCCGCTGCGCGGACAGTAGTTCCGGTCGCTCACGCTCCCTCCGCTACGGCGTCAGGTCGTACGGGTAGTCGGTGATGACCTCGTGGCCGTCCTTCGTGACGAGCACGATGTCCTCGAGCCTGAGGCCGCCGTAGCCGGAGCGGTAGAGGCCCGGCTCGATCGTGATCACGTCCCCGGGGACGAGATCATGGCCCGTGCGGCCCATCGAGGGCAGCTCGTGCACCTCCAGCCCGACGCCGTGCCCGAGGCTGTGGAAGAACCCGTCCTCCAGCACCTCGCCCGGCTCCTTGTTCAGCTGCGTCTTGTAGCCCGCGCCCTGGAACAGCTCGCAAACCTGCTCGAACAGCTTGCGGCCGTTCACGCCCGGCTTCACGCCCGCGGTCGAGCTGTCCAGCGCCTGCTTCACGAGCCCGTACCACTGCTTGACCTCCTCGGACGGCTCGCCCACGACATACGTCCGGGTCATGTCCGCATAGCAACCCGTCGCCTTGTCTCTCGGGAAGAGGTCGAACACGATCGGCTCGTTGGCTGCGATCTGGCCGGAGCCCGCGTTGTGCCCGACCGCGGTCTGCACGCCGTGGGAGACGATCATGTCGCTGCCTTCGACCTCGTGGTCGGCGAAGACATCCTCGATCCGTCGTTTGATCCGCTCGCAGGTCAGCGGCTGACCGTCCACCTCGAGGCGGGCGCCGTTCGCCTCGGCACGCCGCAGCAGGTCCCGCGCAGAGTCGAGCGCCGCCTCGCAGGCGCGCTGGGCCCTCCGGATGCCCTGGAGCTCGGTCTCGTTCTTCGACCGCCGGCGGTTGTCGAACAGGTCGCGGTCGACGACGACCTCAATCCCGTTCGCCCGGAGGTAGTCGGCATGCCCCACAGGGAACGTGGCCGGAACGGTCACGCGTTCGAACTCGAGCTCACGGCAGCCTCGCAGCGCGATCTCCAGGTCGATCTCCCAGCCCTGCTTGCCCTGGCCGAAGAGCTCGTCGGCACCGAGGCTCTCGAGCGAGATGATCTCGAGCTCCGGGGCGTCCTCCCGGACGCGCGGGATCTCCAGTGCGTGGAGCATCACCGCGCGGCGATCTCCCTTCTCCGCGTAGAGGAACGCGTCCGGTATGGCGACCGGCACCTCGTGTCGAAGCTCGGGCGAGCGGAGCGTGTCGCCATAGATGAGAACGTCCGGCACGGCGCGGATCCTAACGAGCTTCGGCGCGTAGGCCGCTGGTCGAGACATAGACTCCAAAGCGTGGACGACGCGCTGCAGCGTGCCCAGCGACTGATGGCGCAGTGGGACGACGAGCTTCGCCGCGAGTTGCCCGAAGGGGCCGAGATCTTCGATGCCCACACGCATCTCGGGACCGACATCGACGGGATGGTCGGGAACTACGAGGAGCTCGAACGCGGCCTGGACAAGTACGGGATCTCGGGCTGCTTCATGTTCTGCCTGGACGAGCCCGACCGCCATCCGGGGTTCCGCGCCGGCAACGACCGGACGCTCGAGTACGCCGAGCGCTCGGGTGGACGGATGATCCCGTTCGTCCGGCTCGACCTCACCGAGGATCCGATCGGCGAGGCGAAGCGTTGCCTCGACCGCGGCGCGCGCGGGATCAAGCTGCACCCCCGCGCCCAGAAGTTCCTGCTCAACGACGAGCGGCTGTCGCCGATCTTCGAGCTCGCGGCGGAGCGGATGGTGCCGGTGCTGATCCACGGCGGCCGGGGGCTGCCCCCGATCGCGGACGACCTCGCGCGCGTCGTCGACCGCTATCCGAAAGCTCAGCTGATCGTGGCGCACGCGGGCATCGCCGACCTCGCGGCTCTTGCACACAGCCTCGGCGGCAAGGCGGGAGTCTTCTTCGACACCTCGGTCTGGAGCCCCCTCGACCTCCTCGGGCTCTACCGGCTGGTCGGGCCGGAGCAGGTCGTCTACGCCTCCGACTATCCCTACGGGCAGCAGCCGGCCTCGCTGCTGATCGCGCTCCGCACCGCCCGGCTTGCGCAGTTCGACGACGGTCAGGTGCGGGGAGTGCTGGCGCGAAACGCGAACCGGATCCGAGCAGGCGAGCCTCCGCTCGAGCCCTCGGCGCCGAAGGGGATCGACACGTTCCAGCAGCCGATGACGTTCGCGCGCATCCACCAGTACCTCTCGATGGCGACGCCGCTGCTCTGGACGCGGCAGCAGGACCGCATCGGGGTCCTCGGGCTGGCCCTCAACGCCTGCGACGACCGCTCGAACGGGCACCGCGAGGAGCTGGAGCAGATCCGAGAGCTGCTGACGACGGCGCAAGATATGTGGCGTTCTCTGCCCGAAGAAGGGGATGAGACGGACCGGATGGCTCACACACGGGCGACGTTCCGGCTCATCCATCTCGCCGACATCGTGGCGGTGACGACGCCTGCTTGAGCTCCGGATCAACGGCCACGGCTACACCGTCGCAGCGCCCGTCGGGCGTTCCCTGGCGCAGGTCTTGCGGGACGACCTCGGCCTCACCGGGACGAAGGTCGCCTGCGGCGAGGGACACTGCGGAGCCTGCACCGTGCTCCTCGACGGCGTGCCGACGCTGTCGTGCATCACGCTCGTCCACACGGTCGAAGGGCGCGAGGTGACGACGATCGAAGGGCTGCGCGAGCATCGGCTCGTCGATGCGTTCGTGCGCACCGACGCGGTCCAGTGCGGCTTCTGCACGCCCGGACAGATCGTCTCCGCCGCCGCGCTCGTCGAAGCGAATCCAAGCCCGTCGAAGGACGAGATCCGGCACGCGATGTCCGGGAACCTCTGCCGCTGCGGCACCTACCCCAAGATCGAGGAGGCGATAACCACGTGGCGCAGCTGATTCGCACGGAGAAGGAGGTCGAGGGGCAGTACACCGAGCAGTGGATCGTGGTCGACGAGGATGCGCTCGACCAGTGGCCCGAGGGCCCGCTCGAGGTGGTGGGCCGATCGGTTCCGCGTGTCGACGGCGCGCAGCGGGCCCGCGGCCAGGCGCCCTACACGGCCGACGTGCGGCTGCCGGGGATGTTGCACACCGCGGTTCTTCGCTCTCCTCACGCGCGCGCGCGCGTCAACAACTTGGACCTCGCGCCCGCGCGCTCCGCGGCCGGTGTCCGTGCCGTGATCGGGCCGGACGACCTCGAGCAGCTCACGGACGAGCCCGGTTACGTCGGTCATGCCGTCGCGGCCGTCGCGGCCGAGACGCTGGAGCAGGCGCAGGACGCCCTCGCGTCGATCGCGGTCGACTGGGAGGTGCTCGAGCCGCTGCTCGATCCGGACGAGGCGGTTCGCCGGGAGTCCTTCACCAACGACGGGCCGGACCACTACGAGCGCGGCGAGCTCGACCGCGGGCTTGCGGAAGCGGACGTCGTCGTCGAGGCCGAGTACCGAACGCAGGTCGTTCTCCACAACGCCCTCGAGACGCACCAGGCCGTCTGCCACTGGGAGGACGGCGGCATCACCGTCTACATCTCGACGCAGTACATCTGGGGTGTCCGCAAGGCGATGGCGGAGCGCCTCGGCCTTCCTCCGGACAAGGTGCGGGTCGTCTGCCTGGCGATGGGCGGCGGCTTCGGCGCGAAGAACGGTCCCGGCGACTACACCTCCATTGCGGCCGAGCTGGCGAAGCGCACCGGGCGTCCAGTGAAGTGCGCGCTCACGCGCCGCGAGGAGAACATCGCCACGGGGAACCGCAACGCCACGATTCAGCGGCTCACGGTCGGCGCAAAGTCCGACGGCACGCTGACTGCGCTCGGCGGCGAGTTCGTCAACGCAATCGGCTTCTCCGGCTGGTCGATGACGACCGAAGGCCCGATGCAGATGCTGTACGCGTGCGAGAACGTTCGCACGGTCAACTACGGCGCGAAGCTGAACATGCCGCCGAATGCGGCCTTTCGCGCGCCCGGCTTCGTCGAGGGAACATTCGGGCTCGAGTGCCTCCTCGACGAGCTCGCCGCGAGGCTCGACATCGAGCCACTCGAGCTCCGCCGTCTGAACTACGCCGACTCCGATCGGCTCGACGATCGGCCGTTCTCCTCCAAGAACCTCGCCGAGTGCTACCGCCGAGCCGAGCCGCACTGGGCGAAGCGCGACGAGGTGCGCGCACGCAGCCATGGCCCGTGGAAGCACGGCATCGGACTCGCGTCACAGATCTGGTTCGGCGGCGGCGGGCCGCCGTCGTACGCGTGGGTGCGTGTCGGGGCCGATGGTCATGCGCAGGTCGTGACCGCCATGCAGGACATCGGGACCGGCTCACGGACGGCGATGGCGCAGATCGCCGCCGAGGAGCTCGGCATCTCGCTCGAGCACGTCCAGGTGTCGCTCGGAGACTCGGCGCGCGGGCCGTTCGCCTCGATCTCGGCCGGGTCCTCGACGATCCCTTCGATGGGTCCTGCCGTGCGTTCCGCCGCGGCAGACGCGAAGCGCCAGCTGATCGAGATCGCTGCGCAGCGCTACCACCTCGAAGCGCACGTTCTCGACATCAAGGATGGGCAGATCGTCTCGACCGACGGCGGCTCGTGGCCGCTGGAAGAGATCACCGGGCTGCTCGAGGACGGCCAGATCCTCGGCAAGGGTGCGCGCGGCCCGAATCCGGCCGGCATGCGGGTGTTGACGTTCGGCGTCCAGGTGGCGGAGGTCGCGGTCGACGTCGAGACCGGCGAGGTCCGGGTCGACAAGATCGTCGCGATCCACGACGTCGGCCGCGTCATCAACCGGCTCGGCGCCGAGAGCCAGGTCGAAGGCGGGATCATCCAGGGCGTCGGACACACGCTCTCCGAGGAACGAATCGTCGACCCGTCGACGGGCTCGGTCCTCACCCGGACGCTCGACGCCTACAAGATGCCGACGATCGCCGACGTCCCCGAGATCGTCACCGACCTGGTCGACGTCCCCGACCCGCACCTGACGAACCTCGGCTCGAAGGGACTCGGGGAGCCGCCGATCATTCCCGTTGCGGCCGCGATCGCCAACGCGATTCGCGACGCGACCGGCGCCGACGTGCGGTCGCTGCCGATCACTCGCGAAGAAATGCTGCGCGCGCTGCGTGAGGCCGAGGCGCGCGAGAAGGAGCGGCGTGGAGCTCCTGCGGCCGTCTAGCGCCAAGGAGGCCGCCGCGGCGCTCGGCAACGGGTCGGTCGCGCTCGCCGGCGGAACCGAGCTCGTCCCGCTCCTGCGAGACAAGCTCGTGCAAGCCGACACCCTCGTCCACGTCGCCGATGCGGTGCCGCGCGGGATCGATGGGACGAAGATCGGCGCTGGGACGACGCTCGCGGAGCTCGAGGTCGATCCGGAGATCCCGCAGGCGTTGCGCGAGGCCTGCTCGCTGGCCGCGTCGCCTCAATTGCGCTCGATGGGAACGATCGGCGGGAACCTCCTCCAGGCGACGCGCTGCTGGTACTGGCGGCTCGGCTTCGACTGCTGGCTGCACGGCGGCGAGCGGTGTTTCGCCAGGGAAGGCGCTCACCGCGAGCACGCCGTCTTCGGCAACGAGCTCTGCGCGTCAGCCCACCCCTCGGACATCGCCGCTGCGCTGCTGGCACTCGGCGCGACGCTCCGGACGACGGCGCGGGAGGTTCCGATCGCCGAGCTCTACCGCTTACCGACTGCGGACGACCGCAACGTCACGACCCTCGCACCCGACGAGCTGATCCTCGAGCTCGACGTGCCGGCGCCGAAAGCCTCCACGTACCTCAAGGCGATGGACCGACGGAAGTGGGCGTTCCCGCTGGTCGGCGTGGCGGCCGTGCAGTCCTCCGACGGGATTCGAATCGCGCTCGCCGGGGTAGCTCCGATCCCCTGGACGCTCGACGCACCTGCGGCACTGGACGACGCAACGCCTCTTCCCGGCACGGCCTACAAGGTCGAGATCGCGCGGGCCCTCGTCCGCAGGGCGCTCGAAGAGATAGCCGCTCCCGCGCGATAGGATCCCGCCCTCGAATGCGGCGCCGTCTCCTTGCCCTGCTCATAGTGGCTCTCATCTCCGGCATCGTCGCGGGCACGGTTGCGAGCGCAAAGGGCAGGCTGGAAACGGCCCCGGCGCGAATTCCACCACTGCCTGCACTGCGCGAGGTTGCGAACACGTGCCCCGTTCCTGCGGCGTACCGGCCGGTCTTTGCCCGTGCGGCGCACGACACCGGCCCGCCGCTCGCCATGCTGGTTGCAGTCGGGCAGGTCGAATCGAACCTACGAGCGGACGCCCGCTCGAGCGCCGACGCGCGCGGCCTGCTCCAGGTCCTGCCCTCGACGGCCGCGGCGCTGCGCCTCGACGCCGACCGTCCCGACTCGAACGTCCTCGCGGGGGCGCGCTACCTTGACCAGCTCTTGCAGCGCTTCCACTCGACCGACCTGGCGCTCGCCGCCTACAACGCGGGCCCGACTGCAGTCGCCGAGGCCGACGGCGCAGCGACGCAGGAAACGCTCGATTACGTCGCAAACGTCACGGCGCTGTGGCGCGAGCTGCGCGGCTGCCGCTAGCACTCGCGGTCCTGACGCTCGTCGCGTGTGGAGGCGGGACGAAGCCGAAGGCGGAGACCCCGTGCCCGACCCGCGGCGCGGACGTGCGCTTCCCGCTACTCGACCGCTCGAAGCCGCACACCGTGAACGTGCTCACCAACCTCGGCTCCTTCGCCTTCCGCCTCGACGTCCAGGACTCGCCCTGCACGACGTCGTCGTTCGCCGCGCTGGTGCGAAAGAGGTTCTTCGACGGAACGCGCTTCCACCGAATCGTCCCGGGCTTCGTGATCCAGGGCGGGGATCCGACCGGGACCGGCAGAGGCGGCCCGGGCTATAGCGTGGTGGACGTCCCGCCGGCGAACGCGCTCTACACGGAGGGCGTGGTCGCGATGGCGAAGTCGGCGGCGGAGCCGCCCGGGACCGCAGGTAGTCAGTTCTTCATCGTCACGGGCGCGAACGCAGGGCTTCCGCCGGAGTATGCGATTCTCGGCGTGGTCACGAAGGGCCTCCGAGTCCTCGAGAAGATCGGCCGGCTCGGCAATCCGGCGACCGAGCAGCCGACCCGCAGGGTCGTCGTGCTCCGCATGGTCGTGACTCCCTAGTGCCATGATCGCTGCGGTCGTCCTCGCGGGGGGAGCATCGACTCGATTCGGCTCCCCCAAGCAGGAAGTCCTGCTGGAGCCCGTCCTGGAACGCGTCCGGGCGAGCCGCACGGTCGACGAGATCGTCGTCGTCCTGGGAGCGCACGAGCTTCCGACCAGCGCGCGCGCCGTTCATTGCGCTGACTGGGAGCGGGGCCCCGGCGCGTCGTTGCGCTGTGGCCTGGCCGCGTTGGGGGAGGAGGTCGAGGCAGCGGTCGTCGTCCTCGGCGACGGCCCCGAGCTCGCGTCCGAGGCGATCGACCGCGTCGTCGCCGCCTGGCGCCGGGGCGGGGCGGAGCGGGTCGCCGCCACGTACGGAGGGGTGCGACTCCACCCCCTGCTGCTCGCCCGCGGCGCCTGGGAAGCCGTTCCGGACGCGGGATTACGGGCACTTCCGGCCGAGCTCGTCCCCTGCGACGACCTCAACCCTCCAGGGGACGTGGATTTTGCCGATGACCTGCCGTAGAGGTGGCCGCCACAAGGAGCAGAATGACTACGGGCATGGAGCTCGTCGAACCGCTCGAACCCACGGGCGAGGAGTCGCCGCTTGCGCGTGCGCGCCTGCACCGGCAGCTGACCGTCGAGGAGACGGCACGGCGCGCGGGGATCTCTGCGGAAGAGGTGCGCTGGCTCGAGGAGGGTCGCGTCTACCGCTTCCCGCGGCCGGACGACGCGCTCATCGCGACCGTCCTCTACGCGAGCGCGCTCGGGATGGACAACCGCGAGGCGCGCGAGCTCGCCGGTCTTCCCGTCCCGGCGTTGCCCGTGGAACGCAATCCGCTGCCTCGGCTCGTGGTCGTCGGCGCCGTCGCGATCGCGTTGGCGGTGTTCTGCACGCTGCTGCTCGTCTCCCGCTCTGGCGGAACTGAGAGCAAGAACCAAGCGGTGGCGATTCTGCCGCCGCCCTGGCGCATCGACGTGACGGTGCTGAACGGCAGCGGTGACATCAATTACACGCGGCAGGTAGCCAGCCGGATCGGCGCACTCGGCTACGGGATCCAGAAGGTCGGCCGCGCGAGCAATTTCTCGTACCCGCAGACGGCGGTGTACTTCCCCCCAAAGTGCGAAGGGATAGCGGTGCGCCTCGCGAAGCAACTGGGCGTAACGACGAAACCTCTTCCCGGCGGCACCGGGACCTGTCGGCTCTACGTGATCGTAGGCCCCGCGCGCGGCCCCGGCGAATAGCTCGGACCAGCACATACATCAAGGCCGGAGCGTAAGGCGAGCGCAGCGGCCTTACGCGCAGGCGAACTGACACGGGCGGGGACGCGGAAGCGCCACCGCCCGCGCGACGGAAACCGTCGCCAGCCGACGCCTTCGTAGAAGTGCGCAGGCTGCGCCCGCGCACATTCCCCCGCGAAGCGGCGTACCTAGATCCTCGCGAAAGCGAAGCTTTCGCGAGGACTAGAGGGGAGTGCGGAGATCGGCGAGCTTGCGTTTCAGCTCGACCGGCATTGGTTCCAGGTCCACCGCCTGGCGGACGAACTGCCTTAGGTTCTCCTCGAAGCGATAGCGCTTCCGGCAGTAGGTGCACTCATCCAGATGCGCTTCCGCTTCGGCGCGCTCCGCGTCCGTGAGGACACGGTCCATGTACTGCTGCATCACCTCTTCGCAGTGCGCACATGGGTCATACGCGGTCACGACACCTCGCCTCCAACCGCCGATTCGGCCATGGCCTGCTTCAGGATACGCCGACCTCGATGCAGACGCGACATGACGGTGCCGATCGGGATGTCCAGGATCTGAGCCGCGTCCGCATACGTGAAATCACCGATGTCCACCAGGACGACCACGTCGCGGAAGTCGTGCGGCACCTCGGAGAGGGCGGCGACGACGTCGTTTTGCGACAGCCGCTCGACCACGTCCTCCTCGTCGGTCGGACCGTCGCTCGACGCCTCGAGCTTGTTGTAGAGGAAGTAGTCGCCTTCCTCGAGCGGTTGCATGTCCGGGGTGCGCTGCTGCCGGCGGCCGCGGTCGATATTGAGGTTCGTGAGGATGCGCAACAGCCAGGCGCGCAGGTTCGTCCCGGGCTGGAACGAGCGCCAGCTACGAAATGCGCGCGCGTACGTCTCCTGCATCAGATCCTCGGCCTCTTCGCGCGAGCCGACGAGATGGCGGGCCACCCGGTAGACCTGATCCGATAGTGCAAGAGCGTCCTCCTCGAAGCGCACGCGGTCGCGCGCATCCGTTGCCAGTCGCCGAGCGTCGGGTTCCCGAGTCGTCTCGCTCATTCGGGCCACCCTAGCAAGGCGTTCTTCGCATAAACGTCCGGTTATCCACACTCATTCCGGGTATTGGAATCGGCATGGAGAAAGACACCGAGCAGGAGCGCGCCGAGGTTCGGAAGCAGATCTCCGAGGAGACCGGCGTGGACGAGGAAACGAACGATCCGGAGGGGCACGAGCCTCTGCCCGGCCTCGTCGGGAACCGGATCAAGGAAGCCAGCGAGCCGGACAAACGAAGAGCTGGCTGATGTCCAGAAGCTCCGCCGCGCGCCCTCGTGATGCGCGACGCTGACGAGCAGCAGCTAGATCGTGTCCTGACCCTCGTGGGCGACGTTTTGGGGACGGACGCCGTCGGTGCGTACCTGTTCGGCTCAGCCGTCCTGGGCGGCCTGCAACCACGAAGCGATCTCGACCTGTTCGTCGTCTCGAAACGGGAGACCACGCGCGAGGAGAAGCAGCGTCTCGTCGATCGCCTGCTCGCCATCTCTGGGCGGAGCACTCCGCACGGAATGTGGCGCCGCGTCGAGCTGACGATCGTCGTCGAATCCGAGATCAGGCCCTGGCGCTACCCGCCAAGGTTCGACTTCCAGTACGGGCAGCGGTGGCGCGGCGCGTTCGAGAGCGGCAGCCTCGCGCCGTGGCCGACCAGGACGGACCCCGATCTCGCCTCGCTGATCACGATGGTGCTGCTCGCGAACAAACCCGTGCTCGGCCCGCCGCCCGCCGAGGTTCTCGACCCTATCCCCCGCGATGACTTCCTTCACGCGATCGTCAGCGAGACCGACGCCTGGCCTACCTCGTCGCCGAGATCAACCGGCTCAACACCGCCACCTCCGGACGCTCCAGCCGAGAGGACTAGGCGAGTTCGAGCTCGCGGAAGCCGCCACGCGCCATCGCCGCGAGCAACGCCTCGCGGCTCGTCCGCTCGTCGTCCCAGGCCAGTGACACCTGCCCCATCAGGTTCGCGTTCGCCGCTTCGAGACCGTCGTGTCCCTCGAGCACCTTCGCAAGCCGCAGCACACAGCGTTCGCAGCGGATCCCGCTCACCTGGATGGTGTCTTCCTGCAACACGACTAGGAGGCTATCGAGCGCTCGACGAGGTCGGCGCAGACCGCGCGCAGCCCCTCGGCTCGGCCGACCTCGAGCTGCCGGTCCGCCTCGCAGGATCCGCCGTCGAACCCGGCCGCGTCGACGGGCAGCTCCGCCAGCAGTTCGGGAACCGCCAGCGCCTGCGCGCGGTCCGGGTGGATCAGCTTGCCGTGGGGCCCAAAGCGGGACGCCGCCCAGCGGTTCTGCTCGTAGACGCCGCGCTCCGACGGATCGTGAGCACGCGGCGGCGCCTCCAGCGCCCACGCACACAGGTCCCGCAGCAGCCGGACGAAGGCGCGCGTCCGCTCGAGCGACGTCGGCTGGTCGGGCGCGCGAATCTCGAGCGTCCCGAACCGCGGGTGCGGACGAACGTCCCACCAGAAGCTCGTGTACGTGCGCGCCAGCCCGGTCGCGACCATGCGCTCGATGAAGGCTTCCCACTCCGCGTAGGAGCGGACCGGCGGCGGGGCGCCGGCGCGCGGCAAGAAGCGGAGCACCTCTGCGCGGATGGAGAGCATCCCCGTTTCCTCACCCGCGAGGTACGGCGAGTTCGCGGAGAGCCCGAGCACGAGCGGCAACCAGGGCAGGATCGTCTCCAGCACGCGAAAGCAGTCGTCCGCGCTCGGCATCCCGATGTGGACGTGCAAACCGCTCACGCCCTGGCGCCTAGCGCTCGGACCCGCATACTCGACGAACTCGCGGTAGCGCTCGTCGGGCGCGATCTCCTGCCGGTCCGGACGGCTTGTCGGATGCGACCCCGCAGCAGCAACGACCAACCCGTTCTCGCGCGCGATCTCGGCCGCAGCACGCCGCAACTCGGCGATCCGGTCGACCGCCTCGTCGGCAGAGGAGGCGATCTCGTTCGTGGCCTCGACCACCGACGCGTGCAGCTCCGTCTTGAGAATGCCGGGCAAGCTGCGGCCCTCGGCCCCTGCGACGATCTTCTCGACCGCCGGTACGAGCTCCAGCGTCTGGGAGTCCAGGATCCAAAGCTCCTCCTCGACGCCGACGGTGAGGGAGCGACCGAAGTGCTCCTCTATCACTGAGCGCGAACGCCGTGAACGGGGCCGCCCGCCGCCTCCCAGGCGTAGTACGACGCGCTGGGCCCGTACTCCGGCGCGTACTCCTCGATGCGCGGGTTACGCCCGACCTCCTTCGCCCGCTGCGCGTGATGGAGCAGGTTCGGATCGTCGCGCTGCTCCCAGACGAGGATGAGATGTGCGGCCGTCATGAACCCGGCGACGAACCTGCAGCCGACGGCGGGACACGGAAACGGATCGGTGCGGACGCAGAACCAGCCGCTGTGGTCGGCCGAGTCCTCGTCTCTCCAGAGGCTCTCGTCCTCGAGAACGTGCTCGTCCCAGAGGACCATGCGGCCCGGCTCGATCCGCCCCTGCTCCACGGGGCCAGGCTACCTGTCAGAAAGTCGGCTGATCGGGCACTCTAGGACCGGGGTCCGGGTAGTCCGGTCCGCAGCCGCAGTCGGACCGGACGCGGCGCGCGTGATCCGCGCGCCGCCCGGGCCCCTGGTCGGCGTCGCAAGCGAGCGCCTTGTAACGCCATCGAGCTCGCGGCAGACCATCTGCGGTGCACGTCTCCTTCACGAGTCTCGCTGTCGTCGCCGCCGTCGCGTTCGCGGCGCCGCTCGCGCTCGGTGTGCTGCCACGCGTCCGTCTGCCGGCGGTGGTGCTCGAGATCGTGCTCGGGATCGTCGTCGGCCCGGCGGTGCTGGGGTGGGTGCAGGTCGACGAACCGGTCGAGGTGATGTCGCTCCTCGGTCTCGCCTTCCTGCTCCTGCTGGCCGGGCTCGAGGTCGAATTCGACATGCTGCGCGGCCGGCTACTCCGGATCACGTCGCTCGGCTTCGTGCTCTCGTTCGCCGTCGCGCTCGCGGCAGGTGTCCTTCTCGACGCCGCCAATGTCACCGGGGCGCCGCTGCTGATCGCGATCATGCTCTCGGCAACCTCACTCGGCGTCGTCATCCCGGTCCTCAAGGACAGCGGCGAGGCGTCGACGCAATTCGGGCAGATCGTGATCGCGGCCGCTTCGATCGCGGACATCGCGACGGTTGTCCTGTTGTCCCTCTTCTTCTCCGGCGAGTCGAGCAGCATCGGTTCGAAGCTCGTCCTCCTCGGTGGCTTCGCTCTGCTCGTCGCGGCAATCGCACTGGCGGTCGCGCGGGTGGAGCATTCGATGCGGATCTCCGCAGCTCTGGTTCGACTACAGGACACGACCGCGCAGATCCGGGTTCGCGGCGCCTTCGTCCTCCTTGCCGGATTCGTCGTCCTCGCCGAGCAGTTCGGGCTCGAGGCGATCCTCGGAGCCTTCATCGCCGGCGCCGTGCTGAAGCTCGTCGACACCGACGGGGCGATGACGCACCCACGGTTTCACGCCAAGCTCGCAGCGGCGGGCTTCGGTGTCTTCGTCCCGTTCTTCTTCGTGACGAGCGGCGTCCGCTTCAATCTCGACGCACTCTTCGCGAGCGGCTCGACGCTCGCGCGCGTGCCGATCTTTCTCCTCGCCCTCCTCGCGGCCCGCGGGCTGCCGGCCTTCCTCTACCGCCGCGCGATCGGCGCCAGACGAAGCGTCGCAGCCGCACTCCTCCAGGCGACGTCGCTCGGCTTCTTCGTCGTCGCCGGCCAGATCGGAATGGATCTGGAGCTGATCAGCGAAGCGACAGGCGCGGCGCTGGTCGCCGCCGGACTGCTCTCGGTGCTGCTCTTCCCGCTCGGGGCGCTCACGCTGCTTCGCTACGCGACGAGCCCGAGCCGCTCGGCGAGCCAGCCGGCCTGAAGCTGCCGCTCACGCTCGTAGGCGGCGGGGCCGTCGCGCAACTCGGCGGCGCGAGCGGCGGCGAAGGCGGCGATCGGGAAGCGTCTCTGCGCGACGAAGCGATCGACGTCGGCGACGAACCCGGAAAGGATCGGCAGGAAACCGACCCGTTCACGAGTGCGTCTCGAGCAAAAACGCCCGAACTCCTCGAGCAGGTCCGCGTTCCACTCGGGAACGCGCCGCAGCAACCGGCCCCGGGCCGCCACGAGCTTACGCTCCAGGTCGATCACCTCTCCGTCGAGCTCGATCTCCCACAGCTCCTCGCCCATCCAGATCGGCAGATCGGAAGGACCGCAGGCGTGGATGCCGCCGCGGCAGGCCTCGACGCCGTCCGCCTCGACCCATTCGTCGACCGGCCACGCGAAACCGGTGAACGGCGCCACGCGTCCGCCGTCCAGGAACTTGTACGCGATCACTGGGCCCGCCAGGCCCGGAAAGCCTCGAGCAACCGCTCCTCGAGCTCGGCCGGCAGAGCGCCCGCGTCGACGCGGCCGGTCGCCTCGACCGTCACGCGCATCTGCTCGAGGTAGTGGTCGCAGCCGTCGCAGAAGACGAGGTGCTCCTCGAAGCGCTCGCGATCGGCGGAATCGAGGCCGTCCTCGAGATACGCCGTCACGAGCTCGACGATGTCTTTGCACGCAAGTTCTCGGTCCAGCCTCATCGCATGTACTCCTCGAGTGCGCTTCGCACCTTCGACCTCGCGCGGTGCAGAAGCACCCGTTGATTGGTCTCCGTGATGTCCAACGCGTTACAAACCTCCTCGGAGGTGAAGCCCTGAACGTCACGCATGGTGATCACCGCCCGCTGGGCGGGCGGAAGCTGCTCGATCTCCCGGTCGATCACCTCCATCGTCTCCCGGCCGAGGAGCCTCCCTTCGGGCGCGCCCGCCCAGCTTTCAGGGGGCGCAGACCAATGCCCCGGGAAGCGCTCCGCGGGACCCAGGAACCGGTCGGGGTCGACCGAGGCCTCGTCTCCTTCCTCGCCCAGCGCCGAGAAGGGAATGCTCCGGGCTTCGCGGACCCCGCGCGTCTTGGCCGTGTTCGCGACGATTCGGAAGAGCCACGTCTTCAGGGACGACCGCCCCTCGAACCTGCCGATGCCCTTCAGGACGCCGAGCCAGGCTTCCTGGACGACCTCCTCGGCGACTGCGCGGCTCGAGACGTACATCTGCGCCACGCGCAGCATCGAGGCGCCGTACTCGCGCATGAGCTCTGCAAAGGCCGCCTCGTCGCCCGCCCGCAGTCCCTCGACGAGCCGGGCGTCCTGCGGCGAGAGGACCTGCTCCATCGAGCGACTGTAACGCCGCCGCTCCGGGACGAGACAGACGAGGCATGAAGGCGATCGCCGTCCATCCGGGCAAGCCCGGCTCGATCCACCTCGAGGACGTCCCCAAGCCTTCGGTCGAAGAGATCGCCGGCGGCCGCGGTGTCCTCGTGAGAGTGCTGCGCGTCGGTGTCGACGGAACGGATAAGGAGATCAACGCGGCCGAGTACGGCGCGGCTCCACCCGGCGACGACTTTCTCATCATCGGCCACGAAAACTTCGGGATCGTCGAGAAGGTTGGGCCGAACGCCCCCGACACCATCCGGCCGGGCACCTACGTGGTCGCGAGCGTCCGCCGGCCGGGGACCAGCATCTACGGGACGATCGGCCTGCAGGACTTCACGACGGACGACGTCTACTACGAGCGCGGGATCAACCTGCTGCACGGCTACCTGACGGAGTACTACGTTGAAGATTCCGACTTCGTCTTCCCGTTACCGGTGTCGCTGCAGGAGGTCGGAGTGCTGCTCGAGCCGACCACGGTCGCCGAGAAGGGGATCAACCATGCCTACGAGATCCAGCGCCGGCTGAAGATCTGGCAGCCACGACGCGCAGCGATTCTCGGCTCCGGGACGATCGGGCTCTTGATGGCGCTCGCCGCCCGACTGCGCGGGCTCGAGCTGACCGTGTTCTCGCTCCCGCAGAAGCCGTACCTCAACGCGGATCTGGTCGAGGAGCTGGGCGGCGTCTATCTCTCGTCCACGGATCTCTCGCTCGCGGAAGCGAGCGAGCAGCGCGGCCCGTTCGACCTGATCATGGATGCGACCGGCTTCAGCCCGATCGTCTGGGAGGCGGCGGAGGTGCTCGGCAAGAACGGCGTGCTCGTCCTCTCGTCGATCACCGGCGGCGACCGCAAAGCCGAGATCAGCTCGGACCGGATCAACCAGAGCTTCGTGCTCGGCAACAAGGTGATGGTCGGCACCGTCAACGCCTCGCCGGCGGACTTTCGCAGCGGCGTCGACGATCTCATCAAGGCCGAGGCGCTCTATCCCGGTTGGCTGAAGAAGCTGCTGACGACCCCGATCCAGGGCCTCGAGAACTACGAGCAGATGATTCATGCGCTCACGGAAGACCGCGATGCGATCAAGGTCTACGTCGAGGTCGCAGGGAACGGACGGCGCTGATGGAGATCTTCGACGTCAGCGTGCCGGTTCGCCCGGGAATGGTCACGTATCCCGGCGATCCGACCGTGACACTCGAGCGGATGAGCGCGATCGCGGACGGTGCCGTCGCGAACATCAGCCGGCTGGACTTCGGCGTCCACACGGGCACCCATGTCGACGCGCCGTTGCACTTCATCGACGGCGCACCCGGCACGGAGCAGCTTCCGCTCGATGCGCTGGTCGGCACGGCACGCGTCGTCGAGGCGACGCGGCTGGATGCGGAAGGCATCTCCGGCCTCGAGCTCGCCGAGCGGACGGTCTTCAAGACCTCCAACTCGGACCTGTGGGCGCGCGAAGAGTTCGCGCAGGACTTCCTCTCGCTCACCGAGGACGCCGCTCGGCTCCTCGTCGAGCGCGGTGTCCGCCTCGTCGGCATCGACTACCTCTCGATCGGCGACGAGGGCGCGCACCACGTCCTCCTCGAGGCGGGCATCGTCGCGGTCGAGGGACTGGATCTCCGCGGCGTCGAAGCGGGCGAGTACCTGCTCGTCTGCGCACCGCTCAAGCTCGTCGGCTCGGACGGCGCGCCGGCACGCGTCTACCTCCTCAGACAGTAAGGAGCACAACGGTGGCCAGGGACACGATCAGCATCCTCGACGGCTCTACCTTCCTCGTCAGCGACCTGCGCGGCGACATCGACGCCTCGCCGGACCAGCCGCACGGATTCTTCTTCCGCGATACGCGTTTCCTGTCGCGCTGGAAGTTGACCGCGAACGGTTCCCCGCTCAACGTCCTCTCGACCGATGAGAACCAGTACTTCACGGCGCAGTTCTTCCTCGTCCCGCCGACGGGAACGGTGAACGACAACCCGACGGTGTCGATCATCCGCAAGCGCTCGATCGGGGACGGCTTTCACGAGGACGTCACGGTGATCAACCACGGGAGCGAGCCGGTCGAGGTCGAGCTCCGCCTCGAGGCCGGCGCGGACTTCGCCGACCTGTTCGAGGTCAAGGACGCGCTCGCGAAGAAGGGCGAGGCGCACCGGCGCGTCGAGGAGGGCGTGCTCGTGCTCGCCTACCGCCGCGACGACTTCGTCCGCGAGACGCGGATCCGGACGAGCCGGGAGGCGGAGGTGGACGAGCAGGGCTTTACGTTCACGCTGCGGATCGAGGGTCACGACGAGTGGAACACATGCGTGTTCGTGCAGCCGGTGACCGAGAGCGCGAAGGAGATCAAGTATCGCCACGACGACGAAGAGGCGAAGCCGAACATCGGCATGAGCCTCGACGACTTCCTCGCGGCGGCGCCGCAGCTCGAGACCGACTGGGATCCGCTCGAGCACATCTACGAGCGCAGCCTCATCGACCTCGCTGCCCTGCGCTTCGAGACGACGCTCTTCCCCGGGCAGCCGATGCCTGCGGCCGGACTTCCCTGGTTCATGACCGTCTTCGGTCGCGACAGCCTGCTGACGAGCTTCCAGGCGCTGCCGTTCACCTCGGAGCTCGCGGGGACCACGCTACGCGTGCTCGCGCGCTACCAGGCCAAGGAGCTCGACGACTTCCGCGACGCGGAGCCCGGCAAGATCCTGCACGAGATCCGCTTCGGCGAGCTGACGCACTTCGACGAGCGTCCGCATTCGCCGTACTACGGCACCGCGGACGCGACGCCGCTCTTCCTGGTTCTGCTCGACGAGTACGAACGCTGGACGGGCGATGCCGAGCTCGTGCGCGAGCTCGAGCCGCACGCGCGCGCCGCGCTGCGGTGGATCGACGAGCACGGCGACCGCGACGGCGACGGCTACGTCGAGTACGAGCGGCGCAATACGGAGACGGGACTCGAGAACCAATGCTGGAAGGACTCCTGGGACTCGATTCGCTTCGCGGACGGCACGATCGCCAAGGGCCCGATCGCCACCTGCGAGATCCAGGGGTACGTCTACGACGCGAAGGTGCGCACGGCGCGACTCGCACGCGAGCTCTGGGACGACGACGAGCTGGCCACCCGGCTCGAGCTCGAGGCCGAGGAGCTGAAGCGACGCTTCAACGACGACTTCTGGCTCGAGCAGCGCGGTTTCTACGCGCTCGCGCTCGACGGCGAGAAGCGGCCGGTCGACAGCATCACCTCGAACGCCGGCCATCTCCTCTGGAGCGGAATCGTTCCCGAGGAGCGCGCGGAGCAGCTCGCGGAGCACCTCGTCGGCCCCGCGCTGTTCTCCGGCTGGGGCGTGCGCACGATGGCCGAAGGCGAAGCCGGCTACAACCCGATCCGGTACCACAACGGCACCGTCTGGCCGCATGACAACTCGCTGATCGCCCACGGGCTTGCGCGCTACGGCTTCCGTGAGGAGGCGGCGAAGATCGCGCTCGCGACCCTCGAGGCGGCGACGTTCTTCCGCTACCGCCTCCCGGAGGTATTCGCCGGCTACCGCCGCGGGCGCACGAGCTTTCCGGTCGAGTACCCGACGGCGTCGAGTCCCCAGGCCTGGGCGACAGGGACGCCCCTGCTCCTGCTCCGCGTGTTGCTCGGCATCGAGCCGGACGGCGAGCGGCTTCGCTCGGATCCCCATCTGCCCGAGCCGATCCGTCGCATCGAGCTGAATGCGATTCCGGGACGATGGGGCCACACCGACGTCACAACGCATGCATTGGAGGAGGTCCGATGAAGTCCGAGAGCTACGACCTGATCGTCCTCGGCGCCGGCTCTGCCGCGCGCGACGGGGCGGGGAAAGCCTCCCGCGAGTACGGCGCGAGCGTCGCGCTGGTCGAGCGGACGCGCTGGGGCGGGTCGTGCCCGAACGTGGCCTGCCGGCCGACGAAGGCATACCTCGTCGCCGCCGAGCTGATGCACGACGTCCGTCACCATGCGGCCGAGCGCGGGATCGACCTGCCGGCGCCGACCATCGATCTCGGTCGCACCGTCGCCTGGAAGAACTCGCTGCGCCGGGATCAGGACAGCTGGGTCGAGGTCCTGACCGAAGCCGGCTACGGGGTCCATCCGGGCGAGGCGACGTTCGTCGACCGGAACACGGTCGAGGTCGGCGACAAGCAGCTCACGGCGGAGAAGATCCTGATCGCCACCGGCGGGCGGACCGCCGTCCCGCCGATTCCCGGGATCGAGAACGTCGACTGGATCGATCACGTCAGCGCGCTCGAGCTCCAAGAGGTTCCCGAGTCGCTGCTCATCGTCGGCGCCGGCCCGGTCGGGCTCGAGTTCGCCCAGATCTTCGCGCGCTTCGGCTCGCGCGTGACGATCGTGAACCGTGACTCGCAGATCGCGGCCCGTGCCGACACCGAGGCGGCGAACGAGCTCCAGGCGGCGCTCGAGGACGAAGGGATCGAGGTCGTCCTGAACGGCGGCGTCGACTCCTTCTCTCGCAACGGCAAAGGCGTCGACGCGCTGCTCGGCGGCCGCCGGATCACGGTGTCGCACGTCCTCCTCGCCTCCGGCCGCACGGCGAACGTCGAAGAGCTCGCCCTCGACCGGATCGGAGTCGAGGTCACGCGCGGCGGCATCGCCGTCGACGACCGCCAGCGGACGAATGTCGAGGGCATCTGGGCCGCAGGCGATGTCGCGGCAGGCCCGATGTTCACCCCGACCGCGCAGTACCAGGCGCGCGTCGCGGTGGAGGACATGTTCGGCGACGGTTCGCGGCGCGCGGACTACTCGGTGCTCCCGACGGCGATCTTCACCGATCCCGAGCTCGCCGGCGTCGGCCTGACCGAGTCGGAAGCCTCGGAACGAGGTCTCGAGGTCGACATCGTGAAGCATCCCCTACCGGCGGTCACGCGCGCGCAGTACACGGGTACGAAGCGCGGCCTCTACAAGATCGTGTTCGACCCGACGAGCCGGCGCGTGCTCGGCATCCACGTGGTCTCGCGCGGGGCGAGCGACATCGTCGGCGGACTGGCGGTGGCGCTGAAGCTGGGCGTGACCGTGGACGATCTCGCCGGCATCCACCACGTCTATCCGAGCTATTCGGAAGGCATCAAGGCGGCAGCCGAGAAGGCGAACGTGAAGGTCGCGACAGCGCGCTAGTGCGAGACCTGCAGGGTGGCAAGGCCCCGCAGGTCGATCCACGTTCGGTCGTCGGCTTCGACCACTCGAAGGACCACCGCCTCGCAATCAGGACAGCGCACGACGATGCCGGCGCCGCGGTACACGTGCAGCGCTCCGACGTAGCGCTCGGCACCGCAGTTTCCACAGATGCCCAGCGCCTCCGTCAGATCGTGCCCGAAGACGCTTTCCAGAACGCCGCCGATCGAATTCCCGTCGAGCCGGGTCACGTCATCCTCCTCCGAATCGCTCCGTCCGGATCCTTCCGGGCCGATGCCCCAAGCCGACGAGACCGTCTGCGACCGCCTCGACGAAGCTCGTCGGCCCGCACACGAACACGCGCGGACTCTCCGCAGGAGCGAACGCGACCTCGCGCAGCAGGTCGAGGTCGACCCGGTGCGAGTGCCCCGTCCAGCCGGGCGGCTGGGCACGGGTCAGCGTGTGCACGACCTCGAGGCCGTTCCCGCGCGAGCTCAGCTCGTCGAGCTCCTCGCGGTAGACGATCTCCTCGAACGTACGCGACGAGTAAAGGAGCCTCGTCGGCACGCTCGAGCCGGCCGCGTCCCGGTGGCGGATCATCGACATCAAGGGGACGACGCCCGACCCGCCCGCAACGAGCAGGAGCGGCTCGTCCTCTCCCTCGGCCTCCCAGACGAAGTAGCCGCCGATCGGGCCGCGCAGCTCGAAGCGATCGCCGGGAACGACCTCGTCGACCAGGTACGGCGAGACCTCGCCGTCGTCCAAACGCTCGACCGCGAGCGCGGGCGGCTCTCCCGGCCCAGAGGCGAGCGAATAGCTGCGCTCCGCCTGGTACCCGTCCTCGGCCGTCAACCGCACATCGACGTGCTGGCCGGCGCGGTGACCGGGCCAGTCCGGTACGTCGAGGACGAGTGTCCGGACCCGCGGCGTCTCGGTCACGGTCTCGACGACCTCGGCGACGAGCCAGGTCAGTCGCCCCAGTACCGCTGTTCCCGCCAAGGATCGCCGTAGAGGTGGTAGCCGTTCGACTCCCAGAAGCCGGGCTCGTCCTCGTCCTGGAGCGTGAGCCCGCGGACCCACTTCGCGCTCTTCCAGAAGTAGAGATGGGGAACGAGCAGCCGCGCGGGACCGCCGTGCTCGGGCTCGAGCGGCTCGCCGTCGTGCGCGAACGCGATCCATGCCTTTCCGCCGGTCAGGTCCTCGAGCGGAAGATTCGTCGTGTAGCCGCCGTCGCAGAAGGCGACGCCGTACGCCGCATCGTGGTCCACCGACTCGAGCAGCGTGTCGACGGAGACCCCCTCCCACTGCGTGTCGAGCTTCGACCACTTCGTGACGCAATGGATGTCGACCGTGGGCGTCTCGGTAGGGAGCGCCCGGAACGCTTCCCAGCTCCAGCGCACCGGCTCCGCCCCGCCGAGGATTGAGAACGACCATTCGTCGAGCGACGTGTGCGGCGTCGGCCCGGCGGAGAGGACTGGAAAGTCCTCGGTGACGTACTGGCCGGGCGGAACGCGGCCGCTGTCGTCCCGCCGCCCGCGGCCGTGGAACCCACGCGAGACGATCCCCATCGAGGCGCAGTCTCTCAGCGCACGCCGGGCGTTACAAAGGCAGAAGACTGTGAGCTGAGGGCCCGGGCAGGCGGGCGGGCCTGTCTTCTACGGCCGAGCCAGACTGAAGTCCGGCACGGCACCAAATCTCGACTCGGAGGCCTAGCGAGATTTGAGTCGGAGGCCCGGGCAGGCGAGCGGGCCTCCGACTCGGCGCTTCCGAGCGTCGTGCTGGCCTACGACTTCTTCGGAAGCAGGCCCCCAGGGGTTCGGGGCCAGTCTGGACGGCCACACTGCCTCGGGAGGGAGAGATCAAGGCCGCCGTCCAAGCTTTACCGTCAACGTCATCCGTTTCGTTCCGCGGTAGATCTCGAGGTCGATCTTGTCGCCGGGCTTCTTCGACCCGATCACGTCGATCAGGCGCTCGGCGGTCGGCACCGGCGCGCCGTCCGCCTTGACGATCAAGTCGCCGCCGGCCGGCCAGCTTTCCCCTTCGACCGTGACCTCGCTGGTCGCAGGCTTCACGCCGGCCTTCGCAGCGCCCGTGTTCGGCCTCACCGTCGCGACGAGCACGCCGCTCGACACGGGCAGGTGGAAGAGCCGCGCGATGTTCGGCTCCAGCGTCTTGCCTTCGATGCCGAGGAGCGCATGCTCCGCCTTGCCGTGCTTGATCAGCTCCGCGACCACGTCCTTGACGGTGTTGATCGGGATGGCGAATCCGATGCCGACATTTCCCTGGCTCACACCGCCGGTCTCGATCTGCGCGTTGACGCCGATCACCTGACCCTGCGCGTTCAGGAGCGGCCCGCCCGAGTTGCCGTGATTCAGTGCCGCGTCGGTTTGGATCACGTGGGAAATCGAGAACTGGTTCGGCGCCTCGATCCGGCGCTGGACGGCGCTCACGATCCCCGCAGTGACCGAGCGGTCGAGACCGAACGGGTTCCCGATCGCGATCACCTGGTCTCCGACGTGCGCGCTGTCCGAGTTACCGAGCGGGAGTGCCCGCAATGCACGCGGCTTGACATTCACCTTCAGCACCGCGATGTCCGTGGACGGATCGGACCCCACGAGCTTCGCCTTGATCCGCTCGTTGTTCGAGAAGCTGACCTGGATCGCGTTCGCGCCGCGGACGACGTGGTAGTTCGTGACGACGTGGCCGGCCTTGTCGATGACGAAGCCCGACCCGAGCGCGCGTTGCGTCTGCGTTCCTTCGAAGGGATTGCCGAAGAAGGGAACCTGCGACGGCTGTACCTTGGACGTCGTCTCGATGTGCACCACGCCGGGCGCCGACGCGCGGTAAATAGCGTTGATCGACCTGCGCTGACCGGACTGGAAGGCCGCCGGGGCAGACGAGTTCGGAGCAGCCTCCTCACGGATGATCGTCGTCTTCTCCCCGAGCTTTCCCAACACCGCCGCGCCGCCGAGCGCGACGCCGCCGCCCAGAAGCGCGGCGACGAGGAGCACGGCAGCGCGGCGCGGAAGGAGGGGTAGTCGCACCGTTCGGTTGTACACACGGTGGTCTTAACGGCGGGTTGCGCTCCGTTAACCCTCGGTTAAGTTCTCTAATGGAGAAGTACGGCGAACAGAGCGCCCAGGGCTGCGGCGCCCACGGTGAGCCAGGTGACGTACTCGCCGACGACGCCGTCGTGAAGGAGCTTCAGCCGGTCCAGCGCGATCCCCGCGGTGCGGCCGGCGGCGCGGCGCGCCGCAGTCGGTATGCGACGCCGGTACAGGCCGAGCCAGGCAAGTCCGAGCGCCGCAAGCGCGGACGCGCCGCCGTAGGCGTAGTTGTCCGCGTCCGCGGCGAAGCTTCGTGACGGCACCGGCGACGGCCTGGCTCCGTGCAGCGTCTCGCGCGCCGCCGCCGGCCGGTCGACAAAGCGCTCCGCCTGGGCGACGGCGCGGCCGGCCAGGCCCGGCGTGAATGCGAGGCCGAGCCCGGCAACGAGCAGCGCCAACGCGGGCCCCCAGAGAAGTGCGCCGGCGCGCGGGGCCGGCCGCACCTCTGCCTCTTCACCGGGAGGTGCCGCGACGAGGAGCTCGTCACGTGCGGGGCCCAGGCCGAGGAAGATCCGCCCCGCCGCCCGGAGCACGGCGCCGCCGGTCAGCGCCGTTGCCACGACCAGCAGGAACGGCAGCCAGCCGTAACCGATCCTGCCCGCCGAGTCCGTCACCAGCGCCTGCGAGAGAAACGTCCCGAGCGGAGGCAACGCCGCCAGACCGAGGCCTCCGAGCACGACGACGGTCCCGGTGATGGGAATGGCGCGACCACGGGCGTGGCAGGCGAGCTCGTCCGTGTGTCCGATCCGCCGGGCCACCGACGCGACGGCGCAGAAGAGTGCGCCCTTGACGAGGCCGTCCGCGACGACGTAGACGGTGGCCCCGGCAAGTCCGCGCGCTGTCAGCAACCCGATCGCGGCGAGGAAGACGCCGACGTGGCTGATGACGACGAAGGCGAGCATCCGCTTCAGGCTCGACTGCACGAATGCCATCGCGCCGCCGAGGAGCGCCGTCACGACGCCGAGGCCCACGAGCACGGCGCGGAGCGCCTCCGCATCGCCTCCGAAGACGCCGGAGAACCCGTCCCAGTACGTGCGGGCGACGGCGTGAAGGCTCAGGTCGCTCATCACGCCCGCGAAGAGGACGCAGACGGGCGCAGGCGCCACCGCGTAGGCGTCCGAGAGCCAGAAGTGGAACGGCACCGCCCCGGCTTTGGTCAGGAAGCCGACGACGAGCAGCGTGAAGGCGACGATCACGAGCCCGTCGGGCTTCTCCCGCGTCAGGACCTGTCCGACCTGGGCGAGGTTGAGCGCACCGGTCCGGCCGTAGATCAGCGCGATCCCCGTCAGGAGCAGGAAGGCGCCGATCGAGTTCACGACCGCGAAGTTGATCGCCCCCTGGAGCGCCGACGGCTGCTCGATCCTGTAGCCGGTGAGTGCGAACGCCGCCACGCTCATGAGCTCGAAGAAGACGAACATGTTGAAGAGATCGCTCGAGAGCGCGAAGCCCACCATCGAGCCCAGGAAGACCAGCATCAGCACGTGGAAGTGCTGCGGAACGCGTTCGTCGAAGTAGTCCCAGCAAACGATCAGCGCAGCCGTGCCGAGCGCTCCCGCGAGAGCGGCGATTCCCGCTCCGAGCGGATCGACGCTGAACGAGATCCCGATCGCGATCCCGTTGCGAGGCCTCCAACCGCCGAACCAGTAGGTGATCGTCTCGTCCGCCGAGCGGAAGATCAGCAGGACGCAGAGCACCGTCACCGCCGCCGCGGTCGCGATCGCGACCAGGTTGTCGAAACGCGGCGTCGCGAAATGGCCGAGCGCCGCGAGCGCCGCCGCTGCGAGCAGCGGCACGGCGACGGCGAGTGGGACGAGCGTCATGTGTCCTTCCTGCGCAGCTCATCCGGATCCACGGTTCCCGAGCGCTTCCAGATCTCGATCACGAGCGCGAGCAGGAGAGCGGCGACCGTGACGCCGACGACGATGTCCGTCAGGGTGAGTGCCTGCACGACGGGATCGACGGCGCCGACCTTCACGGGGACGCCGCTGGTGAAGATCGGCGCCTTCTTGCCGGTGCGGTAGCCGATCGCGAGCAGCAGCACATAGGTCGAGGACTGCACGACGCCGAGGCAGATGACGAGGTGAACGAGATTGCGGCTCGTCACGACGCCGTAGAGGCCGACGAAGAAGAGCCAGGCGGCGAGCGCGTAGGGCAGAAAGCTCATTCCGGGCTCATTCCGGGTAGATGACCTCCTCGAGGAACTCGTGGAAGAGCAGGACCATCGCGGCGGCGACCTCCAGCCCCGCGGTTGCGTTGAGGATCGGGATTGTTCCCGCGGCGGCGAGCGTGCCCTTCGTGCCGAGGTCGACGACGTTCTCGAGATACGCGCTTCCTGCGATCAGCGCGGCGATGCCGACTGCGACGTAGCCGCCGGCGCTGACGCCCTCCGCGAAGTCGACCATCCCCTGCGGGCTCGCGGCGCGGTAGGAGCGATAGCGCCCGGCCGCGTACAGCAACACGAGCCCGGCCGCGAGAGCCACGCCGCCCTGGAAGCCGCCACCCGGCGTCAGGTATCCGTGGGCGACGATGTAGAGGCCGAGCACGACCGTCGGGCCCACGAGCGCGAGCCCGACGGCTCGGACCGCGTCGCTCCGGACCTCGTCGCGGGGGCGCTCGCGATCGTCCCGGGCCTCACGCAGAAGGAGGGCGACGCCCATGACCGCGGTGAAGAGGATGAATTCCTCGCCGAGCGTGTCGAAGCCGCGGTAGTCGAAGACGACGGATGACGCGACGTTGGTGACGTGGCGCTCGGTGCCGGCGACGCTGTTGAGAATTCGGCCGTACTCCCCGTGAAAGTCGCCGAAGGCCGGAAGGCCCGTCAGCGCCCAGACGAACAGACCGGCGAGCGCCGCGCCCGACACGGCGAAGAGTCCGAGACGCGCGCGGCGTGTCACTTGGGTCGCCGGCCGCGCATCTTCGCAAGCGCGGTGAGCAGGATGAACGGGATGGCGACGCTCGAGACGACGAGCTCGGACAGCGCAACGTCCGGTGCCTGGAAGACGACGAACAGCACGACGAGGGTCAAGCCGTACAGTCCGAGCAGCAGCGTCTGCCGCAGCGGATCGCGGGCCGAGACGACCGCGAGTCCCCCGACGCCCACGAGCAGGATTGCGACGACCTGGAGCGGGATCATCCGCGCCGGCTCTGCGCAACACGCGCCACGGCGTGGGCGAGAACGGGGTTGATCAGGAAGAGGGCGACGGCGATGACGAGCGCGTTGATCCCGGGCTGCGTCCAGTCCTCCTCCACGATCACGGCCGCGGCGAGCAGGAACGGCGGGACAGTCGTCGCCGCCATCGCATAGTGCAGCCGGTCGTAGACGTCGCGCATGACGACGAGGCCGAGACAACAGAGCAGCTCGGTGCCGACGCCGAGCGCGACGAGCACGTCGATGACCAGATCGTGTGCGGTCACAAATGGCGACCAAGGAACCGAGCGATGAGCAGGACTCCGGCGAACGAGAGAAACGCCAGCGCCAGGGCGAGTCCCATGTACGAGGCGCGGTGAAAGCCCTCCGCGAGCAGGACCAGCACGAGCGTCGTCACCGTTCCTCCCGTCTGAAGCGCGACGAGCGCGTCGACGCGGCTCGCGCGCACTGCGAGCCAGCCACACGGCGTCAGCCCGAGGAGAAGAGCCGTTGCGCCCCAGAGCCAGGCGTTCACGGCAGCTCCGGTGACGCGGACCCCGGAAAGAGGTCGTGCACGAGCGCCTCGCCCGACCGCGGGTCGACATCGATCACGAGACGGTTCGGGGCGAGGGACGGAGCGACGACGATGAATGCCCGGCGCCCCGCGTCGACCGCGCGCTCGCCGCCCGCCGGAAACTCGATCGTCCGGAACCTCCCTCGCGGTCTTCGCACGAGGGCCGAGAGGACCAGGCAGAAGTCCGGGACCACGCGCGCGAGCGGCTTCCAGCCGAGCCGGAGCCAGCGCCACTCGACGCGAAACCGCATCAGGTCCTGAGAGCGCACGACCTCGGCGCCGGTCGCGCCCAGCGCAGCGGCACAGAGGCCCGCGATGCGCTCGACGTCCTGCACCGTCCCCACGAGGAGCAGCCACAGGAGCAGCAGACCGGCGAACCACGAGAGCCACGCCGCCACGCGTCTCATCCCACGCCCGGTACCCGGGCTGGTTTCGTCGAACACCTCGGCCGGAACACACGACTGCGATGAAGGTCGCCGAGCTGATCGCACGCTGGCCCCTCGTTCGACAGGTGCGGGAAGGCGACCCGCTCGGCCTCGGAAAGGCGGTCCGGTCCGAGCGCTCCCGGACCCTGGCGCCGCGGATCGACGAAGCCGACCTCGTCGCGCGCTCCATCTGTCCCTACTGCGCCGTCGGCTGCGGCCAGCTCGTCTACGTCAAGGACGGCGAGGTGACGCAGATCGAAGGCGACCCTGCGAGCCCGGTCTCACGCGGCCGGCTGTGCCCGAAGGGCGCCGCCTCCCAGAACTACGTCCAGAGCCCGTTACGCGAATACAAGGTCAAGTACCGGCGCCCGTACGGCAACGCCTGGGAAGACCTTTCGCTCGACGACGCCATGGAGATGATCGCCGACCGCATCGTCCGCACGCGCGAGGAGCACTGGCAGGAGACGAACGAAAAGGGCGACCCCGCCAACCGCACGCTGGCGATCGGCAACCTCGGCGGCGCGACGCTGGACAACGAGGAGAACTACCTGATCAAGAAGCTGATGACGGCCCTCGGGATCGTCCAGGTCGAGAACCAGGCGCGCATATGACACAGCTCCACGGTCCCCGGTCTGGGGACCTCGTTCGGCCGAGGCGGAGCGACGACCTTCCAGCAGGACCTCCAGCACTCGGACTGCATCCTGATCATGGGCTCGAACATGGCGGAGAACCACCCCGTCGGGTTCCAGTGGGTGATGGAGGCGAGAGAGCGCGGCGCGAAGGTGATCCACGTCGACCCGCGCTTCACGCGAACGAGCGCGATGACGTCGAAGTGGGTCGGCATCCGCGCCGGCTCCGACATCGCCTTTCTCGGCGGAATCATCAACTACATCCTCGAGAACGAGCGCTGGTTCGACGAGTACGTCAAGACCTACACGAACGCGCCCGTGATCGTCGACGAGAAGTACGAGGACACTGAGGACCTCGACGGCTTCTTCTCGGGCTGGGATCCCGACGAAGGCGAGTACGACATCACGACCTGGGCCTACAAGGGCACGACGCCGCAAACGGCCCCCGGGAAGAAGTCGAGTCACACGCGCGGCGAGCAGTCGGGGCACGGCGGCCACGGCGGCGGCCTCTCGCACGGGGAGCCTCCCGAGGAAGACGAGACGCTCCGGCACCCGCGCTGCATTTTCCAGATCCTGAAGCGCCATTACGCACGCTACACGCCTGAGTTCGTGGCGAAGACGTGCGGCTGCTCGATCGACGATTTCCTCGAGGTCGCCGAGGCGATGTGTGCGAACTCGGGCCGCGAGCGCACCGGCTCGATCGTCTACGCCGTCGGCTGGACACAGCACACCGTCGGCGTCCAGATCATCCGCGCCGCCGCGATCATCCAGCTCCTCCTCGGAAACGTAGGTCGTCCAGGCGGCGGCGTCATGGCGCTCCGCGGCCACGCGTCGATCCAGGGCTCGACCGACATCGCGACGCTCTTCAACATCTTGCCCGGCTACCTGTCGATGCCGCAGTCCGCGCAGAAGGGCGGGCTGAAGAAGTACATCGAGAGTGCGACCTCGCCGGCCGGATGGTGGGGAAGGACGGACACCTTCATCGTGAGCATGCTCAAGGCGTGGTGGGGCGCGGCCGCGACGAAGGAGAACGACTTCTGCTTCGAGTACCTGCCGAAGATCGACGACGACCACTCGGAGTACTGGACGTTCGTCCAGATGCTCGAGGGAAACGTCAAGGGCTACGTCGTCGCCGGCGAGAACCCGGCGGTCGGTTCCGCGAACTCGAAGCTGCACCGGCGCGGGCTCGCGAAGCTCGACTGGCTCGTCGTCCGGGATCTCGTCGAGATCGAGACGGCGGCGTTCTGGTACGACTCGCCGGAGATCGAGAGCGGCGAGCTCCGGCCGGAGGAGATCCCGACCGAGGTCTTCTTCCTGCCGGCCTCCTCGCACGTCGAGAAGGACGGCTCGTTCACGAACACGCAGCGGCTCGTCCAGTGGCACTACAAGGCCGTCGATCCCAGGGGCGACTGCCGATCGGAGCTCTGGTTCTACTACCACCTCGGCCTGAAGATCCGCGAACGGCTGAAGCACTCACAGGATCCGAAGAACCGGCCGATCCTGGATCTCACTTGGCACCGTCCGACCCACGGCGAGCACGAGGAGCCGAGCGCCGAAGCCGTCCTCGCCGAGATGAACGGCTGGGACGACAAGGGGAAGGCGCTCCCCGACTACAAGCAGCTGAAGGCGGACGGGTCGACCTCGTCGGGCTGCTGGCTCTACTGCGGCATCTATGCGGACGACGTCAACCAGGCGACGCGGAAGAAGCCGCGCTGGGAACAGGATTACGTCGCGGCCGAGTGGGCGTGGTCCTGGCCGATGAACCGGCGGCTGATGTACAACCGCGCGTCGGCCGATCCGGCCGGCGAGCCGTGGTCCGTGCGCAAGCAGTACGTCTGGTGGGACGCGAAGCAGAAGAAGTGGACCGGCAAGGACGTCCCGGATTTCGACGAGCAGAAGCCGCCCGACTACGAGCCGCCCGAGGGCGCGCAGGGACCGGACGCCATCCGCGGCGACCACCCGTTCATCATGCAGTCGGACGGCCAGGGATGGATCTACGTGCCCCAGGGTCTCCTCGACGGTCCGCTGCCGACCCACTACGAGCCGCATGAGTCGCCGTTCCAGAACCGTCTCTACTCACAGAGCGCGAATCCGCGCCGCCAGCGATTCGACCGTCCCGAGGATCCGGTCAACGAGCCGGATGCGTATCCGTATGTCGTCACGACGTACCGGCTGACGGAGCACCACACGGCCGGCGGCATGACGCGCTTCGTCCCGTATCTCTCGGAGCTGCAACCGGCGATGTTCTGCGAGGTCCATCCCGACCTTGCCCGCGAGTGCGGCCTGGCACACGGAGGCTGGGCGACGATCGTCACGTCGCGCTCCTCGATCGAGGCCCGCGTGCTCGTGACGGACCGGATCAAGCCCATCCGTTCGAACGGACGGGTCGTCCACCAGGTGGGGCTGCCGTACCACTGGGGAAGCCGGGGGCTCACAACGGGCGGGTCGGCCAACGACCTCACGCACATGACGCTCGATCCGAACGTGCACATCCAGGAGGTCAAGGCGCTGACCTGCGACATCCGCCCGGGAAGACGATCGAGATGAGCGATTTCGCCACGCTGGCAGACATCACCGGCGAGCCCGACGGCTGGGCCGAAACGTATGGAGACGAGACGAAGCCGCGCATGGGGTTCTTCACGGACACGTCGATCTGCATCGGCTGCAAGGCCTGCGAGGTCGCCTGTAAGGAATGGAACGTCATTCCCGACGACGGCCTCGTGTGGACGGGCGAGTCGTACGACCACACGTCGACGCTCGGAGCGAACTCGTGGCGGCACGTTGCCTTCATCGAGCAACGCAAGCCGTTACGCGGCGAGGACGAGGACGGCGACGCGCTGCGGTGGCTGATGTCCTCCGACGTCTGCAAGCACTGCACGCATGCAGCGTGCCTGGACGTCTGCCCGACCGGCTCGCTCTTCCGGACGGAGTTCGGCACCGTGGTCGTCCAGGAGGACATCTGCAACGGGTGTGGCTACTGCGTCCCCGCGTGTCCGTTCGGCGTGCTCGACAAGCGCCACCTCCCGCGGTTCGAACCCTCACCGGACCTCCTGCCCGTCTTCGAGAAGAAGGAAGACGGCCGGGTCTGGAAGTGCACGCTCTGCTACGACCGCATGCACGGCGGGCACGAGCCCGCCTGCGCCAAGGCATGCCCGACCGACTCGATCCAGTTCGGTGAGCTCGACGAGCTCCGCGAGCGCGCCGACCAGCGGCTGGAGAAGCTACAGGCGGAGGGCTGGAACGGAGCGCAGCTGTACGGGCGCGATCCCGAGGACGGTGTCGGTGGCTTCGGCGCCTTCTTCCTCCTGCTCGACGAGCCCGAGGTGTACGGCCTGCCACCGGATCCGGTCGTGACGACGACGAACCTGCCCGAGATGTGGACGGCGGCTGCGGTTGCAGCCGGGGCGCTGATCCTCGGTGTGCTCGGCGCGTTCGCCGGCGGGTCGAGATGACCGACGGATCGATCACCGCCGTCGGCAGCGAGATGCGGTCGTACTACGGCCGCCCGATTCTGAAGGAGCCCGTGTGGCAACCGGAGATCCCGTGGTACTTCTTCGCCGGCGGCCTCGCGGGCGCTTCGTCGCTCCTCGGCCTCGCGGCGCGCGCCGCGGGAAACGAGCCGCTCGCGAAGGCGGGTCTCTACCTGAGTGCGGCCGGCGACGCCGTGAGCCCCGCGCTTCTGATCTCCGACCTCGGTCGTCCCGAGCGCTTCCTGAACATGCTGCGCGTCTTCAAGGTCACGTCGCCGATGAGCGTGGGCACGTGGATCCTGACCGCGAGCGGCGCGACGACGACCCTGGCGGCCGGGCTCGAGCTGCTCGACCGCGCGCCACGGCTGAAGGTGCTCTCGGAAACGATGTCCGCCGTCCTCGGCGCCCCGCTTTCCGTCTACACGGCGACGCTGGTCTCGGATACCGCCATCCCGGTCTGGCACGAGGCGCGCCGCGAGCTGCCTTTCGTCTTCGGCGCGAGCTCGGCGGCGAGCGCAGGTGCGGCGGCCGCGGTGGTGCTCGCCCCCGAGCACGCGGGGCCGGCGCGGCGGCTCGCCGTCGGCGGGGTGGCGGTTGGCAACGCGGCCATGGTCGCGATGCAAGCTCGACTCGGGATGGTTGGTGAGCCTTACCGCAGAGGCGAGGCGGGGAAGTACAACGCGCTCGCCAAGGTCTGCACCCTTGCCGGAGCGGCCGTCCTGAGGACGGCGGGGAAGCGCAGCCGAGTCGCGGCTGTCGTCGGCGGCGGGCTCGTCCTCGCCGGCGAGGCCGCACTGCGCTGGTCCGTGTTCACGGCCGGCTTCCAGTCCGCGCGGGATCCCAAGTACGTCGTCGTCCCCCAGCGCGAGCGCGTTTCGAGAGGTTGAAGCGCCGTGGAGCTCGGCTACGCGCTGTCGTCCGAGGAGCACTCCCCCGCCGATCTCGTCCGCCACGCCCGTGCGGCGGAGGAGGCGGGCTTCGACTTCGGGCTGATCTCGGATCACATCCATCCGTGGGTGGACGAGCAAGGCCACAGCGCGGTCGTCTGGTCCGTGATCGGCGCGATCGCACAGGCGACGGACACCTTCCGGATCGGCACCGGCGTGACTTGCCCGCTGATCCGGATCCACCCCGCGATCATCGCCCACGCTGCCGCCACCTCCGCCTGCCTGATGCCCGGACGTTTCTTCCTCGGCGTCGGTACCGGCGAGAACCTCAACGAGCACGTCCTCGGAGCGAAGTGGCCGTCGCCCGACGAGCGGCTCGAGCTGCTCGAGGAGGCGGTCGAACTGATGCGCCTGCTTTGGCAGGGTGATTACCAGACGCACCGCGGCAAGCACTACACGGTCGAGAACCTGCGCATCTTCGATCTTCCCGACGACCCGATCGAGGTCGCGATCGCGGCGATGCAGCCGCAGGCGGCGGAGCTCGCCGGACGCATCGGCGACGCACTCGTCAACGTGGCGCCGAAGAAGGAGATCGTCCAGCAGTTCGAGGACGGCGGCGGGAAGGGCAAGCCGCGGTACGGCCAGATCACTGTCTGCTACGCCGACTCGAAGGACAAGGCCAAGAAGACGGCGTTCGAGGTCTGGCCGAACATCCTCGTCGAGGGCTCCGCGTCGCAGGAGCTGCCGCTGCCGAAGGACTTCGAGCAGTTGGTCGAGGGACGGGACGCTGACGAGGTCGAAGAAGCGATGACGCTCGGGCCCGACCCGGACGAGTATCTGAAGCAGATCGACGAGTACGACAAGGCTGGGTACACGCACGTGTACTTCCATCAGGTCGGCCCCGAACAGGATGCGTTCCTGACGTTTGCGCGGAACGAGTTGCTGCCGAAGGTCTGATGGGGTCCGCGCGCCGGCGGCCGAAGGTGGGCGCGAATCGCGCACGAACTCCCTGCACGTTGCGCGGTTTGAGCGGGCTTTACACGTCTTTAAAGGTGTACAGCCTAGGGTTTCCGGCGATATCGCCCAGACCACGACCTGGAGAGGTGATCGAATGAGTTGGCTTCGACGTTTCCGGCCTTCCCCCGCGATGGTCGTCGCGTGCCTGGCGCTGCTGGTCGCGCTCGGCGGCACGAGCTACGCGGCAGTTCAGGCGCTGCCGCGGAACAGCGTCACGACCGTGCAGGTGAAGGACCGCAGCCTGCTTGCCCGCGACTTCAGGGCAGGTCAGATTCCGCGCGGTCCCGCGGGGCCCGCAGGACCGGCGGGACCCGCCGGACCGACAGGGCCGGCCGGCAGCGGCGCCGCCGTGAAATGGGCGCTGGTCCGGGGCGACGGCGGCATCGCCGCACAGTCCGGTGGCATCGCCCTGGCGGCGAAGCCCAGCGCCGGAACGTACATCCTCAGCTGGGGCAGCCCCGTGACCGGACACCCGATCCTCTCCTCCGGCGCGTACGCAGGTGACGCCGGTGATCAGCGAGGCGAGACGACCGCGGGACCATGCGGCGGCGGCACCGAGGGCAGGACGTGTCCGAGCTCGGACAACACCAGCACCGTCTATGTCCAGACGCGAAACGACGACGGCCTACCGAGCGACCACGCCTTCTACGTGGCGGTCATCGGCTAAGAGACGTCGATCTGGCGCGGCTGCGGGCGGGGTCCTCGCAGCCGCGCGAGAATAGAGGCGGTGCGAGTCTCGGCGAAAGCGGACTACGCGTTACGTGCTGTGATCGAGCTCGCGGCAAGCGGCGACGGTCCGGTCAAGGGAGAACGCATTGCGCAGGCGCAGGAGATTCCGCTCAAGTTCCTCGAGAACATCCTCGGCGACCTGCGTCATGCGGGACTCGTCCGGAGCCAGCGCGGCGTGGAAGGCGGCTACTGGCTCGCGCGGCCCGCGGAGGAGATCGCGGTCGCAGAGGTGATCCGCGCGGTCGAGGGTCCGATCGCCAACGTCCGCGGGGTCGGTCCGGAGCAGGTGGAGTACGCCGGATCTGCTGCACGGCTGCGGGAGGTGTGGATCGCGGTGCGCGCGAACCTGCGCGCCGTGCTGGAGAACGTGACGATCGCGGAGCTCGCGCGCGGCGAGCTCCCCGGACCGGTCGAGGAGCTGGCAGCGGATCCGGACGCCTGGCAGCCGCACTAATCGGCGAAGACCGTCTGCCGCGTCGGGCGGACGTAGACGATCTGACCACGCTCGAGCTCGAGCGCTTCCACCTGCTCACGTGTGAGCTGCGCCCACATGACCTCCCCGTCGTCACGGACGAGCTCGACGCGCACCTCGAACCCGAGATGGACGAGCCGCTGCACCATCGCCTCCTGCGTGACGCCGTTGGGCTCGAGCAGGAGCTCGACGTCGTGCGGACGGATGAAGGCGTCGCCCAAACGGTTGACCGGGCCCACGAAGGACATCACGAACTCGTTCGCCGGGTGGTCGTAGAGGTCTCGCGGCGGCGCCGTCTGCTCGATGCGCCCGCGGTTCATGACGACCACGCGATCGGCCACGTCCATCGCCTCTTCCTGATCGTGCGTGACGATCACCGTCGTCGTGTGCGTTTCGTCGTGGAGCCGCCGTAGCCAGCCGCGGAGCTCCTTGCGCACGCGCGCGTCGAGCGCGCCGAACGGCTCGTCGAGGAGCAACACCTTCGGGTCGACGGCGAGTGCGCGCGCAAGTCCCATCCGCTGTCGCTGGCCGCCGGAGAGCTGGGCCGGGTACCGCTTCGCCAGACCCGTGAGCTGGACGAGGTCGAGGAGCTCCGCCACGCGCGCGCGAATCTCCGCGCGCGGACGGTGCCGGATCTTCAACCCGAAGGCAATGTTGTCCCAAACGGTCATGTGCTTGAACGCCGCGTAGTGCTGGAACACGAAGCCGACCCCCCGGGCCTGCGGCGGCCTGGCGGTGACGTCCTCGCCCTCGAGGCAGACCGCGCCTTCATCCGGCCGCTCGAGCCCGGCGATCACACGCAGCAGTGTCGACTTGCCGCTGCCGCTGGGACCGAGGAGCGCCGTGAGAGAGCCGGTCGGAACCTCGACCGAGACGTCGTCGAGCGCCGTGAACGTCCCGAAGCGCTTCACGATCCTGCGCGCCTCGATCATCTCGTCTCCTCCTTCGGCCTCAGCTGGGTCAGCAGGATGAGCGTCGCGACCGCGATCAGCGCGAGAACCACTGCCGCTGCGTACGCACCGACGTCGTCGAAAGCGCGGTACCGATCCTGCACGTACAGCGTCATCGATTCGGTCTCGCCCGTGAGCCGGCCGGAAACGACGCTGACCGCGCCGAACTCGCCGAGCGCCCGGGCCGTCGTCAGGACGACGCCGTACGCGGTCGCCCAGCGAATCGCAGGCCAGGTCACTCGGCGAAACGTCTGGAGCCAGGACGCTCCAAGCGTCGCCGCGGCCTGCTCCTGCTCCGTCCCGATCTCGCGCAGCACCGGCACGACCTCGCGGACGACGAAGGGAAGCGAGACGAAGATCGTCGCGAGCGCCATCCCCGGAAGCGCGAAGACGATGTGGTGGCCGCCGAGCCAGCCGCCCCGGCCGTAGAGAAGCAGGAGCGCCAGACCGACGACGACGGGAGAGAGCGCGAGCGGTAGGTCGACGACGGCGTTGAAGATGCCTGCTCCCGGAAAGCGATGGCGGACGATCGCGAGCGCCGCGAGGACGCCGAAGACCGTATTCGCCGGGACCGCGATCGCAGTCAGGATCAGCGTCACCTTCAGCGCGTGCACGGCGTCGGGTGTCGTGACGGCGTCCCACGCGGGGCCGACGCCGTGCTCGAACGTGCGCCAGAACACGAACCCGACGGGCGCGACCAGGAGCACGGCGAGGTAGCCGAGCGCCGCGACGCGGACTGCGTGCCTACCGATCATGTCTCGTCACCGAGCGGCGCAGCGCGCCGATCGCGACCAAGACGCCGAAGGAGATGCCGAGGATCACGACCGACACCGCCGCCGCGCCGCCCGGATCGCCGCTCTCGATGCGACCGAAGACGTACAGGGAGGCGACCTCGGTCTTGAACGGGATGTTGCCGGAGATGAGCACGACCGCACCGAACTCGCCGACCGCGCGAGCGAAGGCGAGCGCAACGCCGGAGAGGACGGCCGGCAGGATACTCGGCAGGATGATCCGGGCAAAGATCGCGATGCGGCCGGCACCGAGCGAGGCGGCTGCGTCCTCCATCTCGCGGTCGAGCTCGAAGAGCACCGGCTGCACGGTTCGCACGACGAACGGCAGCGTCACGAAGAGCAAGGCGACGAGGATTCCCGAGCGCCTGAGGCTGACATCGACGCCGACGGGCGACCTGGGCCCGTAGAGCGCCAGCAGGGTCAGCCCGGCCACGATCGTGGGGAGCGCAAACGGCAGGTCGACGAGCGCGTTCACGACGCCCTGGCCCGAAAACCGGTCGCGAACGAGCGTCCACGCGATCGCGGTTCCGGCAACCGCGTTCGCAAGCGCGACGACGAGCGAGACGCCGAGCGTGAGCCGCAGGGCCGAAACGGCCTCCGAGCTCGTCACCGCGTCCCAGCCGTGCGCCCGCCAGCTCAGCGCCGCGAGCGGGAGCAACACGATCACGCTCAAATAGAGCGTGCTGACACCAACGGCGAGACCCGGCGCAGCCGAGCGGCGGGCCGCAGGAGGCGAAAGCGCGGCGGCTCTAGCCGCCATTCGAGCCCTGGAGCTTCGCCATGACCCCCGTGCGCGGGTCGAAGAATCTCTTCTCGACCTGCGGCCAGCCGCCCACGTACTTGATCGTGAAGAGCTGCGGTCGCACGGGGAAGTCGGGGCCGCCTGTCACACCCTTCACGACGGGGCGATAGCCGTTCTCGGCAAAGATCCGCTGCGCCGGCTTCGTGCGCAGGAACTTCAGGAACGCGCGCGCCTCAGCCTTGTGCTTCGACGTCGTCGTGACGGCGATCGGGTTCTCGATCAGGATCGTCGCCTTCGGGATCACGAACTGCACCGGCTGCCCCTTCTTTTGCGCGAAGAGCGCCTCGTTCTCGTACGCGAGGAAGACGTCGCCGCGGCCGCTCAGGAACGTCTGCAAGCCCTCGCGCGCGCTCGTCGGCTGCGCGACAACGTGCTTCCAGAGCTTCCCGAGGAAGTCGACGGCCTGCTTCGGAGACTTTCCTGCGCGCAGGGCCCCGCCGTAGGCGGCCATCACGTTCCAGCGCGCGCCGCCCGAGGTGAACGGGTTGGGCGTGATGACCTGCACACCCGGCTTGAGCAGGTCGTTCCACGTCTTCAGCTTCTTCGGATTGCCGTCGCGCACGACGAACACAACCACCGAGCGCGTCACCATCCCCTTCCACCGGTCCTTGCTCCAGGACGGGGCGACGAGCTTCTTCTGGACGAGCGACGTGATGTCGGGGGCGAGGGAGAACGCGACCACGTCGGCGTCGAGGCCGGCTGCGACGGCCCGGCTTTGCTCGCCCGACGCGCCGTACGACTGCGAGAACGACAGCCCGTTGCCGGACGGTGTCTTCTGGAAGGCCGGGATCAGCTGCGCGTACGCCTCCTTGGGCGTCGAGTAGGCGACGAGCGTGAGCTTGGCGTCGCGCGAGGCTCCGGCGGCCAGAGCCGGGCAGACAAGGGCTAGGAGCAAAGCTAGGCTAATTCGTCTCATCGGCTCTCCTTATTAATCCACTGAATCGGTGGACTTTAGGGAGAAGCCCTGCGCTCGTCAAATCGGAACCGGGCGGGGGTTCCATACAATCGCTGGCATGGCCGCCTCAACGCTGACGATCGGCGACCGGAGCTACGAGATCTTCCGGCTCGAGGACGTCGAACGCCTCCCCTACACGCTCCGCATCCTGCTCGAGAACGTCACTCGTCACGGCGAGGAGCAGGACGCCCAGGCGATCGCCGGCTGGGAGCCGAAGGCGGAACCCTCGCAGGCGATCTCGTTCCGGCCGGCGCGCGTCCTGCACCAGGACTTCACAGGCGTCCCCGCGGTCGTCGATCTCGCCGCGATGCGCAACGCGATGGCGGACCTGAGCGGAGACGCGTCGCAGATCAACCCGCTGCTGCCGTCAGAGCTCGTGATCGACCACTCGGTCCAGGTGGACGAGTATGCGAACGCGCGGGCGCGCTTCCGCAATGCCGAGCTCGAGTTCGAGCGTAATCGCGAGCGCTACGCGTTCCTGCGCTGGGGACAGGGAGCGTTCGACAACTTCCAGGTCGTCCCGCCGAACACCGGCATCGTCCATCAGGTCAACCTCGAGTTCCTTGCCCGTGTGGTCGAGTCACGCGACGGACAGGCGTTCCCGGACACGCTCGTGGGGACGGATTCGCACACGACGATGATCAACGGCCTCGGCGTGCTCGGCTGGGGCGTCGGCGGGATCGAGGCCGAGGCGGCCATGCTCGGGGAGGCAGTGTCGATGCTCGTCCCGCAGGTCGTCGGCTTCAGGCTGAAGGGCGAGCTTCCCGAAGGCGCGACGGCGACCGATCTCGTGCTGACCGTGACGCAGATCCTGCGGCAAACCGGGGTCGTCGGCAAGTTCGTGGAGTACTTCGGCCGGGGCCTGGCCGGGCTGGCGCTTGCGGACCGGGCGACGATCGGGAACATGTCGCCGGAGTACGGCGCGACCTGCGGATTCTTCCCCGTCGACGACGAGACGATCAAGTACCTGCACCTGACGGGGCGCAGCGGGGAGCGACTGGCGCTCGTGGAGACGTATTGCAAGGAGAACATGCTCTGGCACGAGCCCGAGCAGGAGCCCGAGTACTCCCAGGTCGTCGACCTCGACCTCGCCGACGTCGAGCCCTCGCTGGCCGGACCGCGGCGACCTCAGGATCGCGTGCCCCTGCGAGAGGCGAAGCAGTCGTTCCTCGAAGCCCTGGAGACCTTCGGCGTCGACTACGGCAACGCGCGCGACGAGGCCGTCGCGGAGTCGTTCCCAGCGAGCGATCCGCCCTCGAGCATCGAGCTCGGGAACGGCGGGGCGAGGGTCGAGACCGACGGCGGCGTCGCGGTTGCCTTGCGGCTTGCGTCGGTTGCCGTAGAGCTCGAGGAGGAGGAGTTCGAGCTCGAGCACGGCTCGGTCGTGATCGCCGCGATCACGTCCTGCACGAACACTTCCAACCCCCAGGTGATGCTCGGAGCGGGGCTGCTCGCGAAGAAGGCGGTCGAGCGCGGCCTGAAGCGCAAGCCGTGGGTGAAATCATCGCTCGCGCCGGGCTCGAAGGTCGTGACCGAGTACTACGAGCGGGCGGGGCTGACGAAGTACCTCGACGAGCTCGGATTCCAGACGGTCGGCTACGGGTGCACGACGTGCATCGGAAACTCGGGCCCGCTCGCGGAACCGATCTCGGAGGCGATCGACCAGGGCGATCTCGTCGTGTGCTCGGTGCTGTCGGGCAACCGGAACTTCGAGGCCCGCATCCATCCGGAGGTGAAGGCGAACTACCTCGCCTCGCCGCCGCTCGTGGTGGCGTACGCCCTTGCGGGCCGAATGGATCTCGACCTCGTCGAGGAGCCGCTCGGCCAGGACGACGAGGGCAACGACGTCTACCTCCACGACATCTGGCCGAGCGCGGACGAAATCCAGGAGACGATCTCGCGCGCCGTCCAGGGGGAGATGTTCTCGCGCACGTATGGGGACGTCTTCACGGGCGATCCGGCGTGGCGCGAGCTACCCGAGCCCGAGGGTGACCTCTTCGCGTGGGCTCCCGAGTCGACCTACGTGCGGCGCCCGCCGTATTTCGACGGCATGCCGCGCGAGCCCGGGCAGGTCGAGGACATCGCGGGGGCGCGCTGCCTGGTGATGGTGGGGGACTCGGTTACGACCGATCACATCTCCCCCGCGGGCGCGATCAAGCCCGACTCGCCGGCCGGGAAATACCTCGTCGAGCACGGGGTCGAGCGCAAGGACTTCAACTCCTACGGCTCGAGGCGCGGCAACCACGAGGTGATGATGCGCGGGACGTTCGCGAACGTGCGGCTGAAGAACCTCCTCGTCCCCGGGTCGGAGGGGACGTGGACCGTGCACCTCCCGAGCGGCGAGGAGATGACGATCTACGAGGCGTCGCAGCGCTATCTCGACGAGGGCACGCCCTTGCTCGTGATCGCCGGCAAGGAGTACGGATCGGGCTCGTCGCGTGACTGGGCGGCGAAGGGACCGAACTTGCTCGGCGTCCGCGCGGTGATCGCGGAGTCGTACGAGCGGATCCATCGCTCGAACCTGCTGATGATGGGAATCCTGCCGCTTCAGTTCATGGACGGCGAGAATCCAACGTCGCTCGGCCTGACGGGCCGTGAGGAGTTCTCCGTCGAGGGCGTCGAGAACGGCGAGGCGAGCGATGTCACCGTGCGCGCGGACGACAAGGAGTTCCGGGCCCGCGTCCGCCTCGACACGGCGCGCGAGCGCGAGTACCTCCAGCACGGCGGGATCTTGCGGTACGTGCTCAGGAGACTGCTGCGCGAAGGCGCATAGCTCCTCGGAGCTACGCGGCTCGGCCTTTCGAGGCGTCGATGAGGCCTCGGAAGCTCGCGGCTACCTGGCTGACCGCTTCCTCGTAACGCTTTTTCGAGAGACGCAGCCCATAGCCGTTTTGGCGGTGGGACTCGACCACCCGGTCGATGAACTCACGCGCCTGCCGGTCCGCATCCGGCGTCTTCGCCATAGCGCTCAGTGTAAGTCACTCCACAGGCGGTCGACAATCAGCTCCGCGAACCACGTGTACCAGTAGTTCTGTCCGAGCTTCCTCTGGGCGAGATACGTCCGCAGGCGATCGGAGACCTCGAGCGCAGGGACGAGCGTCGGGACGAGATCGTCCGGGCGAACCTCGGCGCCGACGAACTTCCGCGTGTATGCATACGCGTCCTTGGCCATCGCCGACCAGAGCTTCTGGTCCTCCTCGAAGAGCTCCGTCAGCCCCGCGTCGCCGAGACGCTTCAGCTTGTTGAGGCTCAGCGCCACAGCACGGCGCGCGCAGTCGTGACGGCGGCGGAGGCCGTCGCGGCCAACTCGATCCCGAACAGGACCACCGCGAGATCCCGGAGGCCGCGGTGCGGCGAGAGCAGCCACGCAAACGAGGCCGCCACCTCCAGCAGGCCCAGGAGGAAAGCGCCCAGGATCCAACCTCCGGCCCGGCGAAAGCGAAGCGTTGCCGCGGCGGGCACGTCGCCGGAGTAGGACTGAAAGGCCCCGATCGAGGTCCCGAGAAAGACCAGCAGCAGCCCGGCGAGCCCCGCCCCCGCGCCAAAGACGCCCGTAATCACATCCAGGTCCGACGGCACCCGTTCACCGTAGCCAAGGCGTCGGCGAACCCTGATCCAAAGCTCGGTTTGCCACCAAGGTGGGTTTAGACGGAGGCGCGGGCAGAGCCCGCGCCTTCTCTAAGCGGCAGCGCAAGCGCCGCCGCGGCAACCGGAAGGCAGTTACAGTCGCCACATGCGTCTGGGCAAGGGCGGCAAGGTCGAGCTGATTCGCAAGGTTCCGCTCTTCTCGAAGCTCTCGAAGAAGGGCCTCGAGGACGTCGCCCACATCGCGGACGAGCTCGATCTCCCCAAGGGCAAGGTGATGGCCACCGAGGGCGATCGGGGGCGCGAGTTCTTCGTCCTCCTCGAAGGCGAGGCCGACGTCACCAAGGGCGACCGCAGCATCAACACGATGAAGGAGGGCGACTTCTTCGGGGAGATCGCGCTCGTGACGAAGATGCCTCGCACGGCGAGCGTGACGGCGACGACCGACGTGCGCGTCCTCGTCATCAACGAACGCGACTTCGCGGCGCTGCTGAAGAAGTCACCCGAGGTCGGCCGCGGCGTCGCGGAGGCTCTCGCCGAGCGGGTCGCGCCCGAGCTACCGGTCTAAACCGGCCGGAACCGCGGGCGCGCCTTCCTCCAACGCCTTCCGCCGCAGCTCGTAGGTCTCGCTGACCTGAAGCTCGACGCACAGCCGCTTGACGAGGAAGAACACGATCACCGGCAGCAGGAGCACGAGCACGCGAAAGATCCAGATCAGCGTCTCGTACGGAATCGAGAACAGCACGTAGATCCGATCGGCCGAGCCGGCGAGGAAGACGACCGCGACCCAGCTGATGAACGCGCTCACAGTCGCCGTTCGCCACGGGCGGTCGCGCGGGCGGTCGAGAAGGTGGTGGAAGCCGCGATCGCCGGTCACGCGCCGTTCGATCGTCGGCCACAGAAAGAGGATCAGGAAGACGACCAGCGGGAACGCGGCGCCGCCCCAGAATGCGTTCGGGACGAGCGTGTAGTCGCCGACCGTGATATCGAAGCCGGGCATCAACCGCAGCCCGCCGATCAGCCACCCGAGGTACCAGTCCGGCTGCGCACCGTTCGTTCCCTGGGCGAGCTCGTACGGCCCCCACTGCCAGATCGGATTGATCTGCACCAATCCTCCGAGCAGGAACAGCACCGCCGCGACGGCGAAGGCCAGGCCGATCGAACGGGGCGCGTAGCTCGGCACCGCGGGAAGTCCCACCGCGGCTCGCTCGCTGCGGCCGGGCCCCGGGAACTGCGTGTGATGCCGCGTTGCGAGCAACAACAGATGCAGGCCGATCAAGAGGGCAAGCGCGAGCGGGAAGATCAGCACGTGGAAGATGTACATCCGCGACTCGAAGGCCGGCTCGCCCGGGAACGGCGCGCCCCAGACGAGCAGCGCGAGGTTGGCCCCGAAGAACGGAATCGACATCGCGACCGAGTACGCGATCGCGAGCCCCATCCCGGACAGGAGGTCGTCCACGAGCGAATACCCGAGGAAGCCCTCGAGGAGCGCGATCATCACCATGACGACGCCGACGTAGAAGACGAGATCGCGGGGCTTGCGGAACGCGCCCGTGAAGAGCACGCGCGAGACGTGCAGCACAATCGCGACGACGAACACGTCTGCCGCCCAGTGATGGGTCTGGCGCATCAGCAGACCAGCCTTGACCGTGAAGGACATCTCCACCACGGATCTGTAGGCCTCGGACATCTTCAGCCCGCGCAGCGGCTCGTAGTCGCCGCGGTAGACGGTGTCTTTCAGCGACGGCTCGAAGAAGAGCGTCACGAAGATTCCCGTGCCGACGAGGACGACGAACGAGTAGAGCGCGATCTCGCCGAGCAGGAAGGACCAGTGATCGGGGAAGACGTAGCGCAGCGCGCGCCGCACCAACGGCGCCGAGCCGCTGCGCTCGTCGAGAAAGCGGACGAGCCGCCGCGTCACGTGCGTCGCACCCCCCACCACGAAGGCCCGATCGCGTCGGAGAAGCCGCCGGCGGCGGCGAGCGTGCCGCCGCCGCCGATCTCGAGCGGGAGCTGGGGCAGCGGCCGGCCGGCGGGGCCGAACAGCACGCGTCCTCCGGCCGCCGGATCGAAGGTCGAGTAGTGACAAGGGCACACCAGCGCGGGCTTGTCCGACGTCGGCTCGAACAGCGGTGTCCGGTAGAGAGCCACCGCGCAGCCGGCATGTGTGCAGATCTTCGAGTAGGCGAGAATCCCCTCGGGCGCCCAGCCCTTGCGCCCGTCGGGCAGCTTCAGCTCGGAGGGATCGAGCCGGACGAGGACGAGCGGCGCGCCGATCTGCTCGTGGGGCGCGCCGTGCGGAAACGCTGTGTAGAACGTGTCTTCCTCGATGTCGTCGGCTCGTAGCACCCGCCCGAGGCTGTCGACGAGACGCACGCCGCGCCGCCAGGGCGTTCGCCGCAGCGGGTCGACGTCGAGGAAGGGACCGCAGGAGAGCGTAGGCACGACGAGCGCGGCGCCGAGCGCGGTTCCGGCTCCGGCGACGCCGAGCTTGAGCAGCCGGCTGCGCGTGATGCGATCGCCGCTCTCCTCCGCGATCTGCACGACCTCCCGCTCGTCGTCGGGGTGCTCGTCCGGCTCGGGGTAGGGCTCCTGCTCCTCGGCAGTCGGCACGAGGCGATAGGCGAAGACGGTCGCGGCGGCCGCAAAGAACGCGAACGAGAGACCGAGCGCGAGGCCGAGCAGCTGCGTCTGCGAGCCGAGCCGGTCGAGCCCGTAGACGACGATGAACCCGACGGCGCACGCCGTCCCGCACAGAAGGAGCAGCAAGACGACGAGCTCGCCGACGGGACTCGGCGGAGCCTCCGCGAAGATGCGCTCCCGCTTCCGGTCGGGCCGTCGCCGCATCCGCTTCAGCAGCAGGACGATCCCCGCGATCAGCCAGCGCCGCAAGTTACTGCTCCTTCCGTGCGCGACCGCCGATGACGACCGCGACGAGGACGAGGACGCTTCCGGCAACCAGCCACGCGACGATCCCCTCGGAAATCGGCCCAAGGTGGCCCAGTCCCCACCCCCCGCGGTCGTCGGGATCCTTCGTCAACAGGACGTAGCGGATGATCGAATCGAGCTGCCGGTTGCTGATCTGCTGCTCCGAGAAGCGCGGCATCAGGTACGGGCCGATCCGGACCGCCTCGGCGATGTCGAGCGCGGACGAGCTCTGGAGCGGCGGCGCGATCGCGCCCGTGACGATCCCGCCCTCGGCGGCGACCTGATGACAGCCCGCGCAGTTCTCGGTGAAGAGCGTCAGCCCTTCGCTCGACGTCCCACGCCGCGGGTTGGGCCTGGGCACGCCGGGGCCGCCGAACGAGGCGATGTACGCGACGAGGGCGCGAATCCCGTCGTCGCCGAACGCCGGAGTCTTCCGCCGCGGCTGGTCGTACGGGTCCCGAAGCGGCATGTAGCCGGTGCGGAGGTAGAAGTCGGCGGCGAGCGCGCCGACGCCGCGGAGCGGCGGCCCGATGCCCGTCTGGCCGAGCTGGCCCTCGCCGCGGCGCGGCTCGGGTACGCCGATCGCGCCCGAGCCGTGGCAGGACGCGCACTTTTGGGCGTACAGGTCCGCGCCGCGCGGGGCGGCCGCGGCGGAGCCCACCACACCCAGCGATAGGACGAGAGCAAGCGCGACCTTCATCCGGCCCTGCACGCCTCGAAGGACAGGACGCCGATCCCGGTCATCACGACGAGCGCGCCGAACAGCGTGCTCACGAGCACGGCGCCGAGGGCCATGAACGGAATGCGGCCGCGCGTGTCCTCCGGACGCTCGGCCGCGCGCTGCAGCACCCAGACGGAGCCCAAGATCCCTGCGACCGCGATCCCCGCGGCCGCGGCGAACAGGATCGCGTTGATCGTGTGGCTGGAAAAGCCCCATCCGCCCGATCCACGCGCGCAGTCGGCGTCCTCCGCGAAGTAGCCGAGCACGAGTTGCGCCGTCCACGCCAGCGGCGGGCCGAGCAGCCCCAGCCAGACCAGGGCGCCGACCAAGGGATTGGCGCGCTCGACTCTCACAACGACGGGGAGAGGATCGTGAGGACGACGACGACGGCGAGCGCGTTCACGAAGTGCCAGTACAAGGCGACCGCCTGCACGCCGAAGAGGCGGTAGACGGTGACGCGGCGCCAGATCTTCGACAGGAGCCACGCGTTCAGAAGCAAGCCGGCGAAGACGTGCGCTGCGTGCGCCACCTGGAGCGTGTAGTAGATCGACCCGTACGCGTCGGTTCGCGGTGTGAACAGCAAGGCGTTCTTGCGAAGCAAGTCCGCCTGGAACCAGAGATACAGAGCGCCGATCGCAAGCGCCGCGAGGAGGTTCGCCCACAACAATCCGCGCCGCCCCAGTCTCGCCGCCTGCACCGCAACCCACATGGGCACGCTCGTGAAGACGAGGATCGCCGTGAACACGAGCGGCCGCAGGAGCTTCGGTTCCGCGATGCCGTCGGGCGGCCAGGCGACGGTCTCGAAGCGCAGGTAGAAGTACGTCGCGATCAGCGTCCCGAAGAGGCTCGCCTCGGTCGCGATCAACAGCAGCATCCCCCACCAGCCGTTCGGCCGCGGCTCTTCCCGGACGACGACGATTGCCTGCTCGGTCATGACTGTTGCGGCTCCGTGGCATGCCAGCCGAGGAGCGCAGCGAAGATCAGGACGCTCGAGATCGCCGCAAAGACGAAATGGGCGACGAGGAAGAGCGTAAAGAAGATGGTCAGCGCAAGCGCGAGCGCGAAAGGCCACGGCGACTCGGACGGCATCGCCAGCACCCGGTCGACATCGGCGTCGAGCACAGTGGTCGCGGGGGTCTCGTGGCCGTCGTCGAGGACGTACGACCCTTCTCTGAGCCGCCGCTCGTCCTCCAAGCGGTCAGCCGGATCCCAGTTCGGATTGGCGCTCCGAACCGTCGGGACGACCGGGAAGTTGTAGTCCGGCGGCGGCGAGGTCGTCGCCCACTCGAGCGTGTTCGCGCCCCAGGGGTCCGGTCCGGCGAGAGGTCCGCCCGAGAGGCTCAGCAGCACGTTCACGACCACGAGCAAGATCCCGAGCGCCAGCGTGAAGGCACCGATCGTCGAGAGCAGGTTGTAGACGTCCCAGCCCAGCCCGTGCTCGTAGGTCCAGACACGACGCGGCATCCCGAGCAGGCCGGAGATGTGCATCGGGAAGAACGTCAGGTTGAAGCCGACGAAGAAGATCCAGAAGCCGACGACGCCGAGCCGCTCGCTCATCATCCGGCCGGTGATCTTCGGGAACCAGTAGTGGATCGCGGCAAAAATCGGGAACACAGCGCCGCCGAACAGCACGTAGTGGAAGTGGGCGACGACGAAGTAGGAGTCGGTCACCTGCTGGTCGAAGGGGATTGCGGCGAACATCACCCCCGTCACGCCGCCCACGACGAAGACGACGATGAAGCCGAGGACGTAGAGCATCGGCGTCCGCAGCACCGGCCTCCCCGTGAGCACCGTCGCGGTCCAGGCGAAGACCTGTACTCCGCTCGGGATCGTGATCAGCATGCTCGCCGCCGAGTAGAAGATCATCGTCACCAGCGGTAGTCCCGTGGCGAACATGTGGTGCACCCAGACGCCGAAGCCGATGAAGCCGGTCGACATCGTCGCCAGCGCGACCCACGTATAGGCGACCACGGGCCGCCGCGAGAACGTCGGGATGATCGTCGACACGATCCCGATCGCCGGCAGGAAGATGATGTAGACGTCCGGATGGCCGAAGATCCAGAACAGGTGCTGCCACAGCAGCGGATCGCCGCCCTTCTTCACGTCGAAGAAGTGGAACCCGAACTTGCGCTGGAGCTCGAGCATGATGTTGGCGGCCGAGAGCGCAGGGAGCGCGAAGATCACCGAGAGCGACGTCGCCAGCAGCGCCCAGCAGAACAGCGGCATCCGGTTGATCGACATCCCCGGCGCGCGCATGCGCAGGATCGTGACGATGAAGTTGACCGCGCCGGCCGTCGTCGAGATCGTCAGGAAGAGGAGCCCGAGGTTGTAGAAGTCGATGTTTCGCTCCGGCGTGAACACCGAATCCGAGAGCGGCACGTAGTTGAACCAGCCGTCGTTCGGCGCGAGCTGGAAGAGGAAGCTCGAATACATGAAGAAGCCGGCGCCGAGGAAGATCCAGTAGCTGAGCGCGTTCATGCGCGGGAACGCCATGTCGCGCGCGCCGATCATCAGCGGCACGAAGTAGTTGCCGAAGCCGGACAGCATCGGCGTCACGAACAGGAAGATCATCGTGATCCCGTGCATCGAGAAGAGCTGGTTGAACTCCTTGGGCCCGACCAGGCGCTCGCCGGGTTGCGCGAGCTGCGTCCGCATCGTCAGCGCCTCGGCGCCGGCGAGGACGAAGAAGGCGAACGCGGTCACCAGATAGCGCTTGCCGATCTTCTTGTGGTCGACGGTGGTCAGGAACGTCCAGAGCCCGTGTGGCTCGGCCCAGAGCCGCTCCAGCCGCTCGACTCGTTCGGCGGCGGCGATGTCCGTGGCGGCCATTACTTCAGGCTCTCCAGGTAGTCGATGAGCGCGTCGATCTGCTCGTCCGTGAGGCCCAGCGCCGGCATCTTGTTGCCGGGCTTGACGTGCTGGGGATCGCGGATCCAGCGGCGCAGCTCGGCGCGCGTGTTCGGGATCGTTCCCGCGGCCAGCGTCGAGCGGCTGCCGACGTGCGTCAGGTCCGGAGCGTAACGCCCGATCGCGCCCGTGCCGCGAATGGTGTGGCAGCCGCCGCAACCCGAGGACATGAACACCTCGCGTCCTTGCTTCGGCCCGCCCGACGCTGCCAGCTGCTCGTGCGTGAGCCAGGCCCGGAACCGGTCAGGTGGCTGGGCGACGACGAAGAACGCCATCAGCGCGTGCTCGAGCCCGCAGAACTCGGCGCACTGGCCGCGGTAGGTGCCGGCGCGATCCGTCTCCAGCAGGATCTCGTTGTCCTTCCCGGGGATCATGTCGATCTTCCGGTTCAGCGCGGGCACCCAGAAGCTGTGGATGACGTCCGCGGTACGCGCCTCGATGCGGACCGGAACGCCGATCGGAATGTGCAACTCGTTCGCCGTCACGACGCCTGCGCCCGGATAGCGGATCTCCCAGAACCACTGGTGGCCGATGACTCGGATCGTGAGTCGGCCCTTGCTCGCCTGGGCCGACGACGTCGACGGCAGCGTGCGCAGGACGAACGCGAACAGCGCGACGAGCACGACGAGCGGGACGAGCGCCCCGCCCCAGAGGACGAGCCTGCGCGCGAGGGGGGTATCGGTCTGCACCGGCGGGCGTTCGCCTCGGCGCCGCAGCGCGCCGACGAGGACGAGCGTCGTGACGACGCCGAAGACGATCGTCGAGCCGACGAGCATCACCCACCAGAGCGTGTCGATGTCGTGGGCCGGCCCGGAGTGCGGAGCCAGCGTCGACTGGCTCGAGCCGCAACCTGCGAGGACCACGGCCGGTCCTGCGAGAAAGACCCCTCGCACCACCCCGGAACGCCCGGTCACGGCTCGGCTCTACCCGATCGTTCTTCGCCTAACCCGGTAGGTTCCGGGACATGAGCTTCGGCCGGCGTGAGCTCTCCGGCGCGGTCGCCGACCTCGGTGTCCTCGTTCCGATCGCGGTCGCGCTGATCGTCAAGAACGGCCTCTCGCCGACCGCCGTGCTCCTACCGGCGGGGCTGCTGTACATCACCGTCTCGTTCGTCTACCGCCTGCCCGTGCCCGTGCAGCCGCTCAAGGCGCTCGGCGCGATCGCGATTGCGAAGGGCCTGGGCTCGGACGAGATCGCGGCCGCGGCCCTCGTCTTGGGTTCGATCTTCCTCGTGCTCGGTCGCATCGGCGCGCTCGATCTGGCGGCGCGCGCCTTTCCACGCGCGTTGATCCGCGGCGTCCAGCTCACCGTCGGCCTGCTCTTCCTCAAGATCGCCTGGGGCCTCGTGTCCGATCCGCCGAAGAGCTTCGGGCACTTCGCAGCGCCGCCGGCGTGGGCGATACCTCTCGCCGCCGGAGGAGTGATCGTCGCGCTTGCGCTGCGCAGACACCCCGTGTCGCTCGTGCTCGTGGGAGCCGGCGCGGTCGTGATGCTCTTGCGAGCCGGCCACGACGGGGCACTCGGACCCTCGTCCCTCTCGTTTCCGTCCCTCGACGGCGGCACGTTCTGGACCGCGTTCACCGTCCTCGTCCTGCCGCAGCTGCCGCTTAGCTTCGCGAACTCGTGCCTCGCAACGGCCGACGCCGCGCGTGTCTACTTCCCGGAGGCGGAGGCCGAGCGCGTACGACCGGGACGGCTGGCATCGACTCTCGGCCTTGCGAATCTCTTCTCAGGCGCGATCAGCGGGATGCCGGTGTGTCACGGCGCGGGCGGGATGACGGCGCACGTCGCATTCGGCGCCCGCACCGGCGGCGCGCCGCTCGCAATCGGGACAGCGCTGACCGCAATCGCCATTGCCGCGGGTTCAGGGCTCGCCGCTCTGCTTCCGGCGTACCCGCTGCCGATCCTCGCCGCCCTGCTGGCCACGGCCGGGCTGCTCCATATCGCCCTCCTGCGCGACCTGCGCGGAGCGCCCGCCTGGGCGCTTGCCGCCGGCGTCGGCGTCATCGGCTTCGAGGTCAACCTCGCGATCGCTGTCGGCCTCGGCCTCGCCGTCTGGTGGCTCGCCCGCGGAGCAACGGTCCTGCGCGGCGCGCTCAGTCCGGCTGGGTAACCTTCCGACGCCGGGGTGCGCCGCCGCGCGGCGCTGAGATCACACCCGTCGAACCTGATCTGGTTAGCACCAGCGAAGGGAGCGAATCTTGAAGGAAGCGCCGCAGTGGGGAATCGAGCCGGTGCCGGAGCGTCTGCGTTTGCTCGGCACCTTCGACACGACGTTGCTGTGGACGAACCTCGGCATCTCGCTGCTGGTCCTCGTCCTGCCCGCCTACTTCGACCTCTCGTTGCGCAACGCGCTCGCCGCAACGCTCGTCGGCGGCCTGATCGGGAACGGGATGCTGGCGATCGCCGCACTCATCGGCGCGGACGGACGCGTGCCGACGATGGTCCTGCAACGCGCACCGCTCGGGCGGCGTGGCTCGTACCTCGCGACGGCGCTCAACATCCTCCAATGTCTCGGCTGGGCGATCTTCGAGCTGATCGTGATCGCGACGGCGGCCGGGTTGCTGTGCGACAAGCTGTTCGGCTTCAAGGCGATCTGGGTCTGGAAGCTCGTCTTCGGCGGCGTCGCAACGGTGCTCGCCCTGCTCGGGCCGATCGGCTTCGTGCGCCGCTTCGTGCGCAAGTTCGCGATCTGGGCCGTGGTCGCGTCCGTGATCTACCTCGCCTGGTGGATCGTCGACGGCGCTCACTTCGGCCGCCTCTGGTCGGAGGGCGGCCACAAGGGTTCGTTCTGGCTGGCGGTCGACACCGTGGTCGCGGTCACGGTCTCGTGGGCGCCGCTCGTCGCCGATTACACGCGTTTCTCGCGCAATCGCCGCAGCGCGTTCTTCGGCGTCGGGATCGGCTATCTCCTGCCGACCTTCTTCCAGTTCGGCTTCGGCTCGATCCTCGTCCTCTCACGCGGCGTCGACCCCAATCATCCGGAGCTGATCCTGACCGCGATCGCGGGCGGCGGGATCGCGGCTGCCCTTGCTCTCTTCGCCCTGACCGTGGACGAGACGGACGAGGCGTTCGCCAATGTGTACTCGACCGCGGTATCGACGCAGAATCTGGCGCCGCGCGTCTCCCAGCGCGCGCTGATCGTCGGTGCTTCCGTGCTCGCCACGGCCGGCGCGCTCGCCATCGACATGCGCAGCTACCAGCGCTTCCTGCTCTTGCTCGGAGCGGTCTTCGTGCCGCTGCTGGGAGTGCTCGTGGCGGACTGGCTGTTGAAGGGTGCGCACTACGACGCGGCGGACGTCTTCGAGGCGCCTCTCCTGCGCCCCGGTTCGATCCTCGCGTGGATCTCCGGCTTCCTCGTCTACGAGTGGCTCTATCAGCCGACCGACCTCGGTTTCTGGACGCGCTGGCTCGGCCACCTGTGGACGCCGAAGTACCAGATCGGCGCTTCGCTCCCCGCCTTCGTCGTCGCGTTCCTGCTGACCGCCGTCGCGGTGTGGTTAGGCTCGGCGCGTGCCGCCGCTCGCGCTCGTCGGGAACCTCTCCCGGGACGTCGTTGACGGCGGCCCGCCGCGAATCGGCGGCGCGCCGTATTACGCAGCGCGTGCGTGGCGCGCGCTCGGCTCGCGCGCGACGATCGTCACCCGCTGCGGGCCTGACGAGCGTCTCGCCTACGCGCGGCAGCTGAGCGCGCTCGGGTTACCGGTCGTCATGCTCCCGGGGACGACGACGACGTCGTTCTCCTTCTACTACGACGGCGACGTGCGCGTGATGACTGTCGAGCAGCCCGGGGATGCCTGGACGCCGGGCGACGCCGACGCGGTGGCCCACGGCGCCTGGGTGCACGTCGCGCCGCTCCTGCGTTCCGACTTTCCTGCCGAGACGCTCGCCGCGCTCGCACGGGGTCGCCGCCTCTCGCTCGACGGCCAGGGCCTCGTCCGCGTCGCCGAAGCCGGACCGCTGCGGCTGGACGCGAACTTCGACCCGGCGCTGCTCGAGCACCTCCAGATCCTGAAGCTCGCCGAGGAGGAGGCAGAGGTGGTCGGCGCGGTGGACAAGCTCGGCGTCCCGGAGGTTCTGGTCACGTACGGGCCGCGCGGATCGTGCGTGTACGTGGGCGGACGCGCCGAAGAGGTGGGCGCCTGGCCGGTCGCAGCGGACCCGACCGGTTCGGGCGACGCCTTTTCGGCCGCGTATCTCGCCGGCAGGTCCCAGGGTCTGACCCCGGCTTCCGCGGCACGCCGCGCCACGGCGCTCGTCGGCGCACTCTTGACGCAGAGAGTGTCGTGAGAGCAGCCGTTCGTACCGTCTCTGGAACGTATCTCGTCGACCTCGAGACCGAGGAGATCCTGGGCGAGGGCGAGGACTTCGAGCCCACAAGGGTCAGCGTGGAGCTCCCGCGCGTCGTCGCCTCCGCGGCGGCGGGCTCCACGGTCGTCGCCGTCGTCGACCGTCGCCCGCCGCTTGCGATCTCACACGACGCCGGCAGCACGTGGCGCGAAGCCGGCGGCGGCCTACCGCCGGGCTTCGCGATCGCGATCGACGAGGACAATCCGGACGTGATGCTCTTCGCCGCGCGGAATCGCCTGTACCTGTCGGAGAACGGCGGAATCTTCTGGCGCGCGCTCGTCCCGGAGCTGCCGGAGATCGAAGCGGTCGCGTTGCTCGTTTGACGTCCCTCTGAGGCACGTCCGCCTCAGGCGCTGTGGACGAAAAGTCACACTCTCGGCGCGAACTCCATGTCCGTTCGTGACATTTCGGCCGACGCTGCTCTGTGAGAGAACGTTCTCTCCTAGAGCCGGAACTCGCCGCGCGCGACGACGACCGCTGAGCCGCCCACCTCGACACGTTCGATTCGGTCCGTCCCGCCCTCCACTCGGGCGTAGAGCTTCGAGGGACGTTCGACCTCGACCCCTTGCGAGATCTCGATCTCGTCGCCGAACTGGATGCGGCCGTGACGCCCGAGGTGGATTGCCAGCGGTCCCGCGGCCGAGCCGGTTGCGGGATCTTCGGGGACGCCGTCCGCCGGCGCGAACATTCGCGTCTTCCAGCGCTTCCCCGAGCCTGCGAAGCAATTGACGCCCGCGTGCGTCAGGCGAGCGAGCGCAGCGAAGTCCGGTGCGAGCGCGGCGACCTCGTCCTCGCCGCAGAGCTCGAGGAACACATGCTTCGGGCCGAGGTGGTAGAGCTCCACCGGAAGCTGCGAGCGCACGCCGAGCAGATCCTGCAGCGCTTCCGCGTCGCCGAACGGCTCGAACTCCGGAATCGGCTGCTGCATCCAACCAAAGACGATGCGCGCGCCTTCCCTTTCCAGCCTCACCGGCACGATTCCGGACCCGGTCTCGAGCCGGATCTCGCCGAGCTGCAGCGGCGCGCCGAGGACGAACGCAGAGCCGAGCACCGGATGCCCGGCGAACGGCAGCTCCATCACCGGCGTGAAGATCCGGATCCGCGCGTGCCCGCCGGACTCGGGCGGAAGGACGAAGACGGTCTCCGAGAAGGCCATCTCGCGAGCGAGCTTCTGCATCGCGTCGTCGTCGACCTCGCGCCCGTCCGTGAAGACGGCGAGCTGGTTCCCGGTCAGCGGCGTGTCGGTGAAGACGTCGGCGACGACGTAGCGGAGGGACGCCACGCAGGTAGCCTACGGCGCCGATTCGATGAGGCTCGTGCTCGTTCGCCACGCGGAAGCCGCTCCGGGGAGCCCGGACGAGCTGCGCGCGCTCACACCCGAAGGACACGAGCAGGCGCGGCAGCTCGGCGAGCGGCTGCGGGCCGCCGGGATCGAGCCGGACGCGGTGCTCTCGAGTCCTCTCCTGCGTGCGCGTGAAACGGCCGCCGGCCTGGGCTTCGGGGCCCCGGAGGCCGTCGAAGAGCTCGGGCCGGGCGCGACGGACGAGGACGTCCGCGCGACCGTCGTGGGGCGCGAAGGTACGGTCGTCGTCGTCGGCCACCAGCCCGACTGCGGCCGGATCGCTGCCGCTCTGAGCGGCGGCGAGGAGCCGGCCTTCCCGCCGGCGGGCGCTCAGATCATCGAGCTGTGACCGCCATCCTGGTCAGCGAGCTCCGCAAGTCCTACGGCGAGCACGAGGCGCTCCGCGGGATCAGCTTCGCGATCAACGAGGGCGAGGTCTTCAGCCTCCTCGGCCCGAACGGCGCCGGCAAGACCACGACCGTCGAGATCCTCGAGGGATATCGCGCCCGCGACGGCGGGGACATCGAGGTGCTCGGCTTCGACCCGGCGCGCGCGGAAACTGCGTTCCGCGAGCGCATCGGCGTCGTCCTCCAGCACTCCCAGCTCTGGCCCAATCTGACCGTCGCCGAGACGCACAGGATGTTCGCCGGCTACTACGCGGAGCCGCGGGACATCGACGAGGTGATCCAACTCGTCGGGCTCCAGGCGAAACGCGACGACCGCGTGAAGACCCTGTCGGGCGGGCAGAAGCGCCGGCTGGACCTCGGCGTCGCGCTCGTCGGCGACCCGGACCTCGTCTTCCTCGACGAGCCGACGACGGGCTTCGATCCCAGGGCGCGGCGCGCAGCGTGGGACATGATCCGCTCGCTGCGGTCGCTGGGCAAGACGATCCTGCTGACCACGCATTACCTCGACGAAGCCGAGCAGCTCGCCGACCGCGTCGCCGTCTTGCGCGAGGGGCGCATCATCGGCCAGGGCACTCCCGCTGAGCTCACGGGAGGTACCCAGGAGACGGAGGTGCGTTACCGGCGTGACGGCAACGAGGTCGTAATCCGCACCAAGGAGCCGACGCAGCTGTTGCACGAGCTGACGGAGCAGGCGATCGCCGAAGGCCGGGAGCTCGAAGGGCTGACCGTGCGGCGGCCGACACTCGAGGACGTCTACCTCCTCTTGACGGAGGACGCCCAGGCATGAGGCTCTTCTGGCACCAGCTGCGCAGCGAGCAGCTCGTCTTCTGGCGCAGCCGCGAGGCGGCGGTGTTCGTCTTCCTGTTCCCGCTGTTGCTGTTCGCGCTGCTGACCGCCGTCTACAACGGACGCATCTACGACCGACCGGCGTCGTGGGCGCTGCTCGCCGGCATGCTCGGATACGGCGCAGCGAACACGGCGTTCGCTGGGTTGGCGCTGCTGCTGATCTCGCGGCGAGAGCTCGGCATCCTCAAACGCATCCGCGCTACGCCGCTGCCGACAAGCACCTACATCGCGGCCGTGCTCGTCTCGATCATGATCGTGTTCGCGCTTCAGGCGACCTCGCTCTTCGTGCTCGGACGGCTGCTCAAGTCCACTCCGTGGCCGTCGCACTTGTTGTCGCTCGTGCTCGCGCTCGCCCTCGGCGCGGCTGCGTTCGCTGGGCTCGGGATCGCGATCACCAGCTTCATCCGCTCACTCGAAGGCTCCTCCGCGGCGCTGAATCTCGTCGTGCTGCCGATGGCGTTCCTGTCCGGATCGTTCGGCGAGCGTCAGCGCTATCCCGCCGCCCTGCGCGCGATCGGCGACGTGCTGCCCCTGAAGTACCTGCTGGATGCCGTCAACGCGATCTATCTCCACGGCCGCGAGCTCTGGGACAAGCCGACGGCGGTGGCCGTGCTCGCCGGCTGGGGAGCCTTCGGAATCCTCGTTGCGGCGCGGAAATTCCGCTGGGAGCCGCGGGAAGGTTAGCCTCGGCGCAGGCCGGTAATACGACCTTCGATGCACGTCGAAAACGCCATCGCCTTCGTCGTGGAGCAGGAGCCCGCGGGACTCGAGATCCGTGTCAACTTCGGTGTCTTCGCCGGCCGGGACGCCACCACCGCCGAGCTCGAGGAGCTCGGCAAGCTGCTCGTCCCCGAGGCCGGCGAGATTTCCATCGTCGGCGAGGAACGGCACGACCTGGCGGACGACGTGGAGGTGGTCCTCCACCAGGTGCGGGTCGCGATCCCGCCGGACGCAGTGCCGGACGATCCGGTAGAGCGGAAGGCGCTCTGCGAGCGGCTCGTCGGCCTCGCGGAGATCTGGGCGCGCCAGTGCATCCACGACAGGCACGCCGAAATCACGGAGCTCTAGAAGTCTCGCCAGCGCTGTCGCGACAGGAAGAAGCCGTGGGCAGCACGGCCGGTTCCACGCCCTCGCGTAACAGCGGACGTGTCTGCACGAGCCGCTTGCCGTTCCACCCGAAGCGCACCGCGATCGTCCGGCCTTGCGGACAGCAGCGCGAATCGCTCGCGCGGTAGAGCGTCAACGCGAACCTCGCCTCTGCAGACCTGCGCTGGAGATGCGAAAGCACGTAACGCCTGGCCGCGGCAACACCACGTTCGACGGCGATAGGCGCCGGCCCCTCCTGCACGCGCACGAGCGCGGGGATGTCCGCGCCGATCATCGAGCTCGGGCGGCCCGCAGCGCCAAGCCCGCGACGCGCGTCGGGCGGGCGGCCTTCGCGATCACCTCGTCGAGCGCCGAGACGAAGTCCTCGACATCTTCCTCTGAGAGGACGAGCGGCGGCAGTCCCTTGAGCACGGCCAGGTCGTGGCCCGCGACCTGCGAGAGGATGCGGTGCTTCGTGAAGAGCGGGACGACGACGAGCTGGGCGAACAAGCCCGTCTGCATCCGCTCCATCACGCGCCAGGCAAGGCTGCCCGATTCCGGCTCGGCGAACTCCATCCCCCACATCAGGCCGAGGCCGCGGACTTCGCGGACGGCGTCCCGCGTCTCGACGAGTGGACGCGTGCGCTCGAGCAGGAGCTCACCGAGACGGGCCGAGCGGTCGACGAGCAGTCCCTCGTCGAGCTCACGCAAGGTCGCGAGCCCAGCGGCCATCGCAAGATCGTTCGGCGCAAACGTGGAGCCGTGGCTGACCGAGTGCTCGAGCGAGTCGAAGACCTCGTCGTAGACGCGCTCCGCCATCAGCAGCGCGCCGACCGGCAAGTATCCGCCCGACAACGACTTGGCGACGGTGACGAGGTCGGGCTCGAGGCCCCAGTGCTCGAATGCGAACAGCTTTCCGGTGCGGCCGAATCCGGTCTGGACCTCGTCGACCGCAAAGAGCGTCCCGTAACGGCGGCACAGCTCCTGCGCGCCCTCCAGGTAGCCCGCCGGCGGAAGGTAGACGCCGTGACCCTGGATCGGCTCGACGAGGAAGAGAGCGACGTCCTCGCTGCGCAGCTCGCGCTCGAGCGAATCGAGATTCCCGAATGGAATCTGAGAGAAACCGGGAAGCAGCGGTCCGAACCGTTCGACGAAGTGAGGATCGCCGTTGGCGGAGAGCGACCCGAGCGTGAGTCCGTGGAAACCGTGCTCCGTCGAGACGACGCGCGAGCGCCCGGTCGCCGCACGCCCGAGCTTGAGCGCCGCCTCCACCGCTTCGGTGCCGGAGCTCGTGAAGAGGACCCGGGCGAGCCGATCCGGGGTTCGCTGCAGCAACTCCTCGGCGAGCAATCCTGGGAGCAGCGAGACCCCGAGCTGCACCGAGCCGGGTGTCGCGAGCTCCAAGGTCTCGACGAGCGCCGCGCGGACCCGCGGGTTGTTCCGGCCAACGTTGAACATGCCGAAGCCGCCGAGCAGGTCGAGGAAGCGGTTGCCGTCGGTGTCGTACAGATACTGCCCCTCCGCCCGCGACCAGACGCGATCGAACCCGATCGTCTTCAGCACGCGCATGAACCGAGGGTTGATCGTGCGGGCGTAGAGCTCGTAGTCCTCACCCGCGCGCGTCTCGAGGAGCTCCCGAATCACGGGCGGAGCGTACCGCTCCCGAAACGACGAGAGCCCCGCGCTGCGGGGCTCTCGGTCCGGGATGAATACTGAGAGGTCGCTACTTGCCGTGCCCGTGTCCGTGGCTTCCTCCGCCGCCATGGCCATGACCAGCGTTGCCATGGCTGCTGTGGCCGGCGTGGCTGCTGTGGCGGGCGTGGCTGCTATGTCCGGAGTTGCCGTGTCCGGACGAGCTGCTGCTGCCGTTGGAGTGACTCGAGACGTGCTGCTTCTTCGGCTTCTTCGCCGGACGCGACGCTGACGTGGTCGTCGTCGGGGTGGTCGTGGTCGCGGCGGCCGAGGTGGACGTGGTCGTCGTCGTGATGCATGCGCTCAGAGTGTCCCCGTGATCGAGATGAGCGGGAACTGCAGGAGCGGCGATGTTGATGGTGTGCGACGGGTGCTTCGTCGACCCCGTTATGTGACAGACGTCCATCTTCTCCTGACCGGCACCTGTCCCGGTGACCGTCTCGACGCCGGCCGCCGTCGTTCCTAGGCTGATCGTCGGAGTGGTGCTCAGGCTGGTCGTGGACCCGGCCGCCTCGGACTCCTGATCGTTGGCGGACTCGGCTTCGCGACCGGTCGTGGTCTGTGTCGCCGTCGACTGGGTCGTGCTCGCTGCGGCCAGGGTCGGCGGGGAGCCGGCCGTGATCTGTGCCAGCCCGACGCCCGCCGCGGCAGCGAAGGCGAGACCCACGAGGGCACCGATGACCGAGCGGCGGGTGAATCGGCTGAATCGTCTACGCACTTGGAAACCCTTTCGCTGGGGGGAGGGGCTCGCGGCCTACCCTCCTGAGTCGCCGCCACGCGCCGAAACTTGCGCCCCGCCCCCTACTTCGGGAAGGTGAAACGCGCGCGGTGGACGGTGCTGTCCCGGAGCGTCACGATCAAATCGCGGCAGGTGCCGCTCCAGGCCTTCGAGGTCGTGGCCAGGTACGTGTAGCGATCGTTCGAGCCGTTGTATGTCAGCGTTCCGTCCGCCGGCGAGGGTCCGTCGAGGGCGCCGCACGGCGCCCAGCCGGGCGAATTGGCGGCGAAGATCTCCGACCCCTGGTCGCCGTGGAGCGAGAACTTGAGCGGGATGCTCTCACCGGCCTTCATCGGAGTCGCGGTCGGATAGTCCGAGGCCGGCGCCCCAAAGCCCGAAAAGTCGTAGATCACCGAATAGGTATGCGTTTCCTTCGCGCTGTTGCCGGCTCGGTCGTAAGCGGTCACCGTGAACGTCCTCGAGCCCAGTGACGAGGTGTCGATTTGCGAGCCGCTCGGCTGGTCGCCCTTGCAGCCGTTCGGCCCGGAGCCGTACTGCCCGTCGTCACACGAGAAGGACACCCAGACCTGCTGCCCGAGCGTATACGTGGCGCCGTCGGCCGGCGAGGACAGATCGATCGTGGGCGGCGTCCGGTCGGCGATCGTGTACGTCGCCGTCTGATGCGTGATGTTGAACTGGCGATCGACGGCATAGACGTCGAATGTGAACGTGCCCAGGTGGTGCGTGTCGAGCGGCATGCCGACAAGCGTAGGCGGCCATCCCGTCACGCATTCGAGGATGCCAAGCCCGCCGGCATCGTCTTCGCACGAATAGTCGTAGGTGAGGTCCGCTCCTTGATCGTAGGTCGCGCCGTCCGCCGGCGTGCGGAACAGGACGTGCGGGGGCGTGATGTCCCAGACCGTGTACGTGGCCGTCGCCGTCGTCTTTCGCCCCTCGTAGTCGGTCGCAGTGACCCACACCGTGTGCGGGCCCGCCTGCGCCGTGTCGAGACGCGACCCTAAAGCTTGGCTGCCTTCGCACGAGACGATCGCCGAGGTTTCCGACGAGCAATAGAACCCGAAGTACAGGTTCCATCCTTGTGGATACTCCCAGCCGTCCAGGTGATCGTCGATGTACGCGACCGGATCGCCTGAGTCAGCGGACGCAGCAGCCGGGAAGCCGGCCAGCGCGGCGACCACGAGGACTGTGACAAGAAGACCCCTGCGCATGGAACGGACGCATCTTGGCGGGGCGGCCAAGACCGGGAATCCCCCGGTCGAGTCATTTCACGTTTGAAAAGAGTGGTGCCTGGGTCAGCGATCGCGATACACGATGCGACCGCGCTCGAGATCGTAAGGCGAGAGCTCGATGGTGATGCGGTCGCCGGGATTGATCCTGATCCGGTACCGACGCATCTTTCCGGCCGTGTAGCCGAGGGTGGTGTGCCCGTTGTCGAGCATCACCTTGAAGAGACCGTTGCGAAAGGCCTCGACGACCTCGCCCTGAAGCTCGATCTTGTCTTCCTTCTGTGGAATGAGCCAGTCCTCTCTTGCAGTTGTCGCCGGGCGCGTCCGGGGATCGCTCCCCGGACGCACGCGGCTGGAAATCGACTACGAGCCGACTTGGACGACGTTCCGCGCCTCGGGACCCTTCTGGCCCTCGGCTGCCTCGAACTCGACCGATGCGCCCTCAGCGAGAGACTTGAAGCCCTCACCGACGACGTTCGAATGGTGCACGAACAAATCCTTCCCACCCTCAGCAGGGGTGATGAAGCCGTAACCCTTCGAATCGTTGAACCACTTGACGGTTCCAGTTGCCATAGAAAAAACACCTCCTCTTACCAGGTCGTGAACGGTAAGGAAGGCGTTAGGGCCGCCCGAACTCGCTCTTGTGTTACGGACAAAGTAGCAGTCGGAGAGCGTTTCCGCGTGTTTCAGCGCCAGCGGCGGGGCGCCGAAAACGGCTTGAGCTGGGCGCTCAGCGGCTGAAACGCCTTGATCACGGTCGTCGGGGCCGTCCGCCAGTAGACGCTCAGCCCACCTGAGCTCGTCACGCGGATCATCCGGCGCGACGGGACGTAGAGGAACGACCAGTTCCAGCGCTCGCCACCCGGGAAGCGAAACGCAACCGTGTAGAACGGGGCAGGTCGGGGGCGAGCCCGCAACGAGAAGGGCTCGCTCTGGTCGAGGAGCTGATACGTCAGCTCGTCGCGGTCGTTGAGCGTCAGGCACGCGGATTTGCCGCAGACGACCGTCCGAGACGGCCCCTTCGCGCTCGCGGCTGTGGCGACCAGCAGCGCGGCCGCCGCAAGAAGGACCGTGATGGCAATTCGATGCACGAGCGTTCCTCGATCCTACGCGCGAGGACGCAAAAAGGTTCCGGCTTGCGCCAGCCGGTGTCCAGGCGCCGGAAGCCCCATTTCTGACGGGCTAAAGTGGCGTTCACGCGCCCCCGTAGCTCAGTGGATAGAGCAGCGGTTTCCTAAACCGCGTGCGCTGGTTC
>WNFV01000192.1_pt1 | contig 74974 bp, 71 predicted proteins | sample 5400101 | NCBI WGS metagenome assembly WNFV01 (sample SAMN13153361, study PRJNA577476) | soil metagenome | isolation source: 115 cm soil or saprolite under grassland replicate 1 | place: USA:California | collected 2016-06-15
TCTTCGTCGACCTTGAAGCTAGGGGTCCTCGACCGTGCGCATCTGACATCCCGGCCGGCATGTCGCCGATCCGCCTACCCCTAACGGCTCCGACCGTCGTCATCTCCTCAACCCACCCACACTCATGCCGGGAGAGCCAAATTTTGCACCCAGTCGCGGTCTCCAACGAGACCGCCCTTCATCGAGGCCGCCGGGAGACCAAGGCGATGCGCAACCTCAACGAGTCGCGGTCTCCAACGAGACCGCCCTTCATCGAGGCTTGGGGCAGGCGACGCGGTGGGCGCCGTGGCCTCGGGTCGCGGTCTCCAACGAGACCGCCCTTCATCGAGGCGGCACTGCGCGTTGAAGCCCACAGAGACCGGGCCGTCGCGGTCTCCAACGAGACCGCCCTTCATCGAGGCCGGTCCGCCCCGAACGCGGGCGGGTTTCAGCTCTCGTCGCGGTCTCCAACGAGACCGCCCTTCATCGAGGCGCGAAGGTAAAGTGCGCCGGGAGGTATGCGCACAGGGTCGCGGTCTCCAACGAGACCGCCCTTCATCGAGGCACCGTTACCGCGCAGTGGCGCCACGGCGGCACCGGTCGCGGTCTCCAACGAGACCGTCCTTCATCGAGGCGTGGAGCCGTACTGCAACGACTTCACACACAAGCGTCGCGGTCTCCAACGAGACCGCCCTTCATCGAGGCCGGGCCAGGGCCCGCTCCAGGTAGTGCTGGGCCGCGTCGCGGTCTCCAACGAGACCGCCCTTCATCGAGGCACGACGTCACGATGGGACGTAGCGAAATGGGACACGGGTCGCGGTCTCCAACGAGACCGCCCTTCATCGAGGCCTGCACACGGTCGACCACGCGGGCAGGTTGGACGGTCGCGGTCTCCAACGAGACCGCCCTTCATCGAGGCACGTCGAAGTCGGAGGCGTCCGGGTACCAGTGGAAGTCGCGGTCTCCAACGAGACCGCCCTTCATCGAGGCCGAGGCCCATCCGCGATACCGGCCCAGCTCGTACCGGTCGCGGTCTCCAACGAGACCGCCCTTCATCGAGGCCTGTTCGTGCCGGGCACCGAGCCGGTGCCGGGCTACAAGTCGCGGTCTCCAACGAGACCGCCCTTCATCGAGGCAACATCGCCCGCGACGTGCGCGACCTGGAGACCGGTCGCGGTCTCCAACGAGACCGCCCTTCATCGAGGCCCCATGATCGTGGCGGGGGTGACGGTCAGGATGCTGGTCGCGGTCTCCAACGAGACCGCCCTTCATCGAGGCTTGGTCAAGCGCGGCAAGCGGGCGAAGAGCCGTGGTCGCGGTCTCCAACGAGACCGCCCTTCATCGAGGCCTGGCCGAGGTCATCGACACCCGCGGCGCCGACGCGTCGCGGTCTCCAACGAGACCGCCCTTCATCGAGGCATGCCAGTACCTGCTACCGGCCTGCCAGGCGGACAGGTCGCGGTCTCCAACGAGACCGCCCTTCATCGAGGCGTGTCCAGTGGGTAGCGCTTTTTCTTGTCCGCCTGGTCGCGGTCTCCAACGAGACCGCCCTTCATCGAGGCCGTCGAGTGGTACCTGGGCGACAACATACTGGGGAAGTCGCGGTCTCCAACGAGACCGCCCTTCATCGAGGCTCGGCCGACACGTGGCTGTCGGAGTACCTGGTCCCGGTCGCGGTCTCCAACGAGACCGCCCTTCATCGAGGCCCAGTCGAAACGTTGCTGCCCGATGAGGTGGCGCAGTCGCGGTCTCCAACGAGACCGCCCTTCATCGAGGCAGACCAACGACTTCTATACCCTGGCCAACCTGCAAGTCGCGGTCTCCAACGAGACCGCCCTTCATCGAGGCTTGCCGCCCGGCCCGGTCCACCCGCCCTCGGCGAAGTCGCGGTCTCCGACGAGACCGCCCTTCATCGAGGCCTCTACCGACCGGGCCGGCGGCACCGGGGGCGCCTGGTCGCGGTCTCCGACGAGACCGCCCTTCATCGAGGCTCGCTGTACGGGTACTGCGGGCCGGGGGCGCGATCCGTCGCGGTCTCCGACGAGACCGCCCTTCATCGAGGCTCCGGCGACGGCAGCAACGTGACCATCCGGCACAACGTCGCGGTCTCCGACGAGACCGCCCTTCATCGAGGCCCGCCGGTGGGCGGAGGCTGGTTCCGCTGGGCCCGGGTCGCGGTCTCCGACGAGACCGCCCTTCATCGAGGCCGCTTCTTGCCGTCAGGCTGGTAGCCCGGATCGGCGTCGCGGTCTCCGACGAGACCGCCCTTCATCGAGGCCGCTTCTTGCCGTCAGGCTGGTAGCCCGGATCGGCGTCGCGGTCTCCGACGAGACCGCCCTTCATCGAGGCGAGATCCGCACCCCGGAGTCTTCGATCAGGCCGCGGGCGTCGCGGTCTCCGACGAGACCGCCCTTCATCGAGGCAACTGCCCAGCTGCGGCGCCGTAGGGCACCCCCAGTCGCGGTCTCCAACGAGACCGCCCTTCATCGAGGCCGCGTCTCGGTGGCCTACGGCTCCAACGGCCGGGAGGTCGCGGTCTCCAACGAGACCGCCCTTCATCGAGGCTGGCAGGCGCACAGCTCGACCATGACCCGGTAGTACCGGTCGCGGTCTCCAACGAGACCGCCCTTCATCGAGGCACCTACAGCGGCGAGCTGCGCATCGACGACCCGTCAGGTTGCGGTCTCCAACGAGACCGCCCTTCATCGAGGCGCCGACCCCGACGGCTCGCGCGTGTTTTCCGGTCTGTCGCGGTCTCCAACGAGACCGCCCTTCATCGAGGCCCGCAAGGTCATCACGGACGCGGCGTGTAGGTCGCCGGTCAGCAGCGTTTACGCGCGCAGGCGAGCAGGACGTCCAGGTCGACGTCGCCCTCGGCAGCCCCGGCGGCTGCGCGGACCCGTTGGGCCAGGGCGGCGCCGCCCCAGCCGCGGGCGAGTTCGGCGGCGGTCTTGACGGTGACCGGGTCGGTGAAGCGTTCGGTGAGGATGCCGGTCGCGGCGTGGAGGAACTCGGCGACGTGCTGCGCGTCGCTGTCGGGGATGAGCGTGTCGGGCCGGCGCAGTTGCGCGGCGAGGGAAAGCCCCGAGTTCGGTGTCGCCGGCGGCCGTGTCCACGCTGACCATGCCGAGCATGGCGGCCAGTTTCCCGAACTCGGCTGCCTCGTCGACGTGCTGCCCCGGGTGGGTGCGTAGGTACCGGTCCACGGCCTGACGCCACTCGGTCGCGTCGGCGTCGCTGTTGAAGCTGCCGTCCGGGCGGGGCAACAGCCCGTCGGTGTGCTGGTTGGCGTAGATCCACGCCGGGCAGATACCGGCGGCCTGCAACATGCGGGTGGTGGTCTGTTCCAGCCGGGCCGTCGGCACCGGCCGGGGCTCGTCGGCGTCGGGGTCGAAGAACACCGGGTCGTCGGGGCCGGGTGGGCGGCCGAACTTGTCCTCAAACGCGCGGACCTGGGCCTGGAGCATGGCCTGGGCGTCGGCGTCCGTCCGGATCACCTTGGCGTCGCGGGTGATCAGCTGCCGGTGACCCAACTCGAACGCCACCTCGGTCAAGGCGCCGCCGGCGGCGGCGGTGAACCGCCGGTCCGCTGCGGGGGCGGGTTCGGTGAAGGCGGGCACGACGTACAGGTGGCCCAGGGTGGTGTCGGCGTCCAGGCCCCGGTGGGCGGCGAGCAGGAGGATGTCGAGGACCGGCACCAGCGGGGAGTCCTCGGCCACGCCGAGGGCCCACGCCTCGGCGCGGTGCGGGGCATCCTCCAGTGTCTCGGACTGCGCGCCGACCAGTGCCAGGTACAGGGCGACCAGCAGGATCGCCGGGTCGGCGCGGACATCCATGCCGGTCGAGGCGAGCAGGTGCAGCCCCTCGCGCAACGCGTCGGCGGGGGTGCCGTCGTGGGGCAGGTCGACCTCGGTAACGGCGCCCACAGCCGGGACACCTGCGCGGCGGCGTCGGCCGGCGGGGGCGGCAGGACCGCCGCCGGGTCCGGGCCGGACAGGCACCGAGCCTCGCGCAGCGCGGTGCGGGGCAGCAGCGCGGCAAGCAGCTTGCGCTGGTCCAACCCGGCGGCCTCGATGCGCCCGGCGACCAGCAGCATCAACTCGCCGTCGGTGACGGGTAGCTGGTGTTCCTCGCTGGCGGCGACGACCTCGCCTACGAACCGTTGGATGCCGCGCCAGTGGCCGGTGGGGCGGATCAGCCGCAGCCAGGCGGTGCGGGCGTTGCCGAACTCGTACTCGTCGTCGAACTCGTCGGGGAACACGGTGCCCAGGAACAGGGTGTCCAGCGGGTCGAGGGCGTGAAACCAGTCCGGAGCCCGCCCGTCGTGCTGGGCCATGCCCAGCGCGCCGTAGCCGAGCGCGTAGGCGCCGGCCAGGCTGACCCGACCGGGTGGGTTGAGGCGTACCAGGCGGGTCAGCGCCGCCGACGCGTCAGCGCGTGGATCGGTGCCGGGCGCCGTGGGCCGGGCCGCCGGTGCTCCCGGCGCCTGGGCGGCGCGGCGGCGCCGGGCGGCCTCGCCCATGATCGTGGCTCCTCAGCGTACGGGTGGCGTGACCGCTTGATGGTAGGCCGTTCGTTCCGGGTGGGCACCATCGCAACACCGCCCTCGCGTTGCGCGCCGATGGCCTCCCGACCGGGCACCGGCCGGGAGGTGTGGCGGGTTGCCGTCGGCGGTGCGCCGGCCGGCACACTCCCCGCAGCGGGCTTCGCGGGCCGGGTGTCGACCTGGCTGCCGCTCGTCATGACAGCGGCGTCCCCAGCCCACACCGCGGACAACGCGAGTGCGGACACCGGGGCGCCGGCCCGGCCGCGTGGGCCGCGCCCCAGCGGTTCGTGCCGACCGAGAACCTCACGTGCCCAGGCGCCGGGGGCGGGCCGATGAACAGGCCCCGGGCGGGCCAGGCGCAAAATGCACCCACTGACGCGGCGAGAGGCGACGGCCCCTCACGGTCCACTCCGTCCAGAGCTCTGGCAGAAGTCCTCCGAACTTGTGACGAACTAGAAGATGCGGACCGCAAGTGGCGATCACGTCAGGTCCACGGACTCTTCGACTATCAGGACAGCGCGTTTTACCTGCTCAATCTGCCTTTCCCTTGTAGTGACTCCCCCGCCGGGGAGTCGAACCCACACCACGGGAACGGGCTCGTCGAGTACGCGATGAAGGGTCGCAGCCTGCTCACCGCGCGACTCACCCACCTGTTCGCCTACGGGATCGTTTGTGTTCTTCACCGACCGCGACAGCGGGCGCGGGAACCTGCTTACCGCCGCTACAACTGCGACCTGGGCTTGATCAGCCGCACCCTGCCCGGCAGACAGACGACCGCCGGTGAGTCGTGCGCCGGACGCCCGCCCAGGTGCCGCGGCGGACGGGCTGGCTGGCTCCGCACACGCGGTGAGCAACCTGTGCGCGTCGACCTGGCACGATCGCGTGGATGGCGTAGATGCGTGGAGTCTGAGGACGAGACGTGGCGAGCCGGAGCGAGCAGGACGGATGGCGGTTCCACGCCGGGGTGCGCTGCCACGCCGATCAGTGGCGGTTGGCCCGGTACATGATCCGCCGATCGTGGTGGGCGACCTGGCGGCACGGCTGGCACGGCACCCCCGGCCGCGCGTGCCTGGCCGCGGCAAGCATCGGAGTCCTGGCGATGCCCGTGCTGTGGTCAACCGATGGACCGACTCTGCTCACGCTGAGCTTTCCGCTGTTGCTGGTCGCGGCCTACGTGGTGGTCGGCCTGCCGCTGGTTGCCGTGGTGAGCGCGCTGATCCGACTGTGGATGCTGCGCCCGCGCTCCCGGTCGTGGATCGCGCATTGGTGTGAAGGGCCCAGCGGGCAGTTCGCCGTTCGCATGACCCGGCCGGCAAGCGGCGAGTCAGGTGCACGGACCCGGTGGCCGGGTCGGGACCTATTCGGCCATGCAGGCGCCGGGGTACGGCTGCTGTGCTGGCTGCAGCAGCTGGCCGATGACCAGCACGCCACTATCGTCATTGCCACGACCGTGCCGACGCTGGTCGGCTACTACCAGCGCGCGGGGTTCACCGTCGAATCTGAACGCTGGCTGCGGCTGGGCGAGATAGTGCTCGCCGGCAAGGCGGTACTGTCCTACCCGGCCTCGAACCTGCCATAGTCGTCGACCACGGCAATGTCGCAGGTCCGGCGTTGAAGACGCCGACGATCATGCGACAGTGACCTCAGCTCGGCCGGTGTCTGCTGCTGGTGCCCTCCGCCGCGGCCCACGGCGGCCGATGACGGCCGGCGAGGACATCGTCGACGAGCAGCGCGACGATGCCCGACACCGCCAGGTCGGGGCGTAGCTGGGCGAGCTGGTGGACCTCGCTCGCGGTCAGCCTGATCTTGACCTGTTGGTCGCGCTTCTCCCGCTCGGGTAGCGGTGGCAGGTCCGGATCCGCCCGGCGGCGCCGCGGCATCTGCACTCCTCACGCCAGCTGTTCCTGCCGCAGCCTACCTATCTCCCCCGCGGGCGCCTCGAAACCAAGGCCATCCACCGCCGGAACTGCCCCATTTGACACCAGGCTTGGTACCTAAGATAGGTACCACGGCTCACCTCGATCACGATTGGAGGCTCGGTGAACGGATCAACGTACAAACGCTGCCGCTGCCGCGAGGCAACCGGCCGGGAATTCGGCGCCAAGTGCCCGTCGCTGCACCGCAAGGATGGCGCCTGGAATCCGCGGCACGGCCAGTGGTACTTCCGGCTGGAGGTGCCCTTCGTGCACGGCGGGCCGCGCAAGGTCATGAAGCGCGGCGGCTACGCCACCCAGACGGAAGCCGAGCGGCTCTGCCAACGAATCGACCAACTGATGGCCATCCCCGAGGCGGGCCCGACCGGCGACCAAGCCCGCCGCGACCTGCTGGCCGCGATCGAGAAGGCCCTCAAGGGCCGGACCGCGCTGCCCGACTACGACCAGATGCGCCGCCGCTACGCCAGCGGGCAGGCGATCAACGCGACCATGACGGTCGGGCAGTGGCTCGACGAGTGGCTGGCCGGCCGCCGCAAGATCCGCAAGAGCACCCGCCGCTCCTACGAGGCGCACGTGCGCCTGTACCTCAAGCCGCACCTCGGGCACCTGCCCATCGACCGGCTGCGGGTGGTGCACATCGCGGCGATGTTCGACGCGATCGACGCCGACAACGAGTACATCCGCGCCGCCCGCGCCTCCGGCGACCCGAAGCAGCGGGCCGCGGTCAAGGGCCGGCGCATCGTCAGCCCGGCGACCAAGCAGCGCATCCGGGCCACGCTGCGCGCCGCGCTCAACCGCGCGATCAAGCAGGAGCAGCTGATCACCGTCAACCACGCGGCGTTCGTCGAGCTGGAATCCGGCAAGCGTCCGAAGGCGAAGATGTGGACCGACGAGCACGTCGCCGCCTGGCGGGACAACCGGGTCCGCCGCGCCGCCGCCGAAGGCGAACTCGCCGCCGCCCGTCAGCGGAGCGACGCGTCGGCCATCGCCCGGCTCGTCGCCGAGATCGACGACCTCGACGACACCGAACGCCCGTCGCCGGTCATGGTCTGGACACCCGAACAGACCGGGCAGTTCCTCGACTTCATCAGCGACGACCGGCTCTACCCGCTGTACCACCTCATCGCCTACCGCGGCCCACGCCGGGGCGAAGCCTGCGGCGTGCGGTGGACCGACCTCAACCGGGCCGCCGGTCACCTCACCATCGCCGAGCAGCTCGTCCAACTCGGCTGGGCGGTCGAGGCCGGCGAGCCCAAGAGCGACGCCGGCGGGCGGGTCATCGCGTTGGACAAGCTCACCCTCGCCGTGCTCGACGCCTGGCGCAAACGCCAGATCGCCGAGCGCCTGGCCTGGGGCAGCGCCTGGATCAACTCCGGCCGCATCTTCACCCACGAGGACGGCAGCGAGTGGCACCCGGCCGAGGTCACCAAGCACTTCAACGACCTGGTAGCCGCGGCCGGGCTGCCGCCGATCCGGCTGCACGACCTGCGCCACGGCGCCGCCACCATGGCCCTGGAGGCCGAGGTCGACATCAAGGTGGTGCAGGAACTGCTCGGCCACTCCACCAGCGTGCTGACCCGCGACACCTACACAAGCGTGTCCCCACGCCTGGCCAAAGAGGCGGCCGAACGCACCGCAGCCATGGTTCCCCGCGCGGCGGGTCGCCGGGACTCTACCGGGACTGATGGTCTCCCTTTGGTCTCCCAAGCCCCTGAAAAGCCGAAGAGCGTCCCTCCGAAACGGAAGAACGCCCAGGTCAACACGGGTGCGCCGCCAGGGACTCGAACCCCGAACCCGCGGATTAAGAGTCCGCTGCTCTGCCAGTTGAGCTAGCGGCGCGTCTCGCAACGGGGGAAACCATAGCATGCCGCCCCCGGCGGCCCCCAATCGGATTCGGTAGGGGACTCGGCCACCGTCAAGAACACCGGCAGCCCGCTGAAGTGGGGCCGACGGTTCGACCGACTGGAACGTGAGCTGGGAGGAGTGCGTGAAGGGCAGCGCGATCCCGTACACTCCGCCCACGTCCGACCCGGCGCCGTCGGCGAGCTGAGCCGGCCGGCGCCGCGGCAGGACCACCCACCCGCCCCGCAGAACGCACGCCGGGCGGGTACCGTCACGGATCGATACGCCGATGCCCGGCACCGGCGCGTCGTTCCACAGGGGATGCAGGGGAACCGGAGAGAGCCCAGATGAGCTACGACCCGACGGGTCCGTACCGACCCGAACCGAGTTACGAGTGGCAGCAGCCGGCGGAGCCGGCGTACGGGGTACCGAGCCCGGGACCCAGCTACCCACCTCCCCAACCGGCGCAGCCGGGCTACCCCACGTCCGGCGGCGGCTACCCGCCGCCCGCCTACCCGCAGCCGGGCGGCTATCCGCCGGCGCCGCCGCAGCCGCCCAAGCGCAACATGGCGCTCATCATCAGCTTGATCGTCGTCATCGTCCTGGTCGTCTGCGTCGGCGGGACCACCGCCACCGTGATCGCGATCAGCCGCAGCAAGCCGTCGGCCGACCGCACGCACGCGCCCACGCCGACCACGCACACGACCACCACCGGCACCGGACCGACCGGCGGCGGCGGTGGCGGCCAGGACACCGACCTGAAGACCAACGGGACGATCCCCTTCGGCGCCGACCACAGCGCCGAGTGGAACGACAAGGTCAAGGCCACCGTCCTGAGCGTGGCGCGGTTCACACCGTCGAAGACCGCCGCCGGTACCCATCCCGGTCAGGTGGGCATCAAGGTCACCGTGAAGATCACCAACAACTCAGCCAAGCGGCTCGACCTCACCTTGGCTCGCGTGAAGGTCAAGTCGGGCGCCAACGGTACCCAGGCGGACACCATCATCGACCTGGAGAACAACCTCGGCCTGGGCTTCGAGGGGGCGGTACCGGCGGGCAACTCGGCGACCGCCGACTACGGCTTCTCGGTACCCTCCGGTGACCTGAGCAAGATCGACGTCGAGGTGTCCCCGGACTTCGATTACGACTCGGCCATCTTCGAGGGCGCGGCGAGCTGACGGTCAGCGAGCCGCACCGGCCAAGACGAAGCCCGGCTCCCGAAAGGAGCCGGGCTTTCGTGCCGTTGGGGTGACTGAGGGGACTTGAACCCCCGACACCCGGGACCACAACCCGGTGCTCTACCAGCTGAGCTACAGCCACCATGGACGCGCGACCCATGATAGCCACACCGGTCCAGGTCCCGTCGAGAGGGATACGGCAGCGGCGCGTCCCGGCTGGTCAGTAGATGGGTCGTTCCTCCGCGATCGCCGCCGCCACCGCCTTGGCCGCGTCGACGTCGAGCCCCGGCGGGGACACGAAGATGGTGCGCCGGTAGAACTCCAGCTCCCGGATGCTCTCCTTGATGTCGGCCAGCGCCCGATGGGCCAGCCCTTTGAGTGGCTGGCCGTAGTAGGTGCGGGGGTACCAGCGCCGGCACAGCTCCTTGATCGAGGAGACGTCGATCATCCGGTAGTGCAGGTGGGCGTCGAGGCGGGGCATGTCCCGGGCCAGGAACGCCCGGTCGGTGGCGATCGAGTTGCCGCACAGCGGGGCCGAGCGCGGCTCGGGGACGTGCTCGGTCAGGTACGACATGATCCGGTCCTCGGCCTCCTCGACCCCGATCGTCGAGAGGCGTACCTGCTCGGTCAGGCCGGACTTGTCGTGCATCTCGCGGACCACGTCGAACATGCCGTCGAGCAACGCGTCCTCGGCGTGGATGACCAGGTCGACCCCGTCGCCGAGAATGTTCAGGTCGGGGTCGGTGACCAGCGCGGCCACCTCGATGAGCGCGTCGCGCCCGAGGTCCAGGCCGGTCATCTCACAGTCGATCCACACCAGAAGATCACCCACGGGTACAGCCTAGCGGTACCGGGTGCGCTGATCGCCTCACTACGGGTCTCGATAAGGTGGCCGGATGACCAGCGTGGCGGGCACGACGCAGGCGGGGGCCGCGCGCACGGTGCGGATCGCGGTGGTGGTCGCCGTGGCGCTCGCGGTCGGCGGGGCGCACTTCTGGTACGGCAACCGGCACAACTACTACGACCTGCGCATCTACTACGACGCGATCACCTGGTGGGCGGACGGGCACCCGCTCTACAGCTTCAGCCACCTCGACCGCATCCAGGGTCCGCTCGGCTTCACCTATCCGCCGTTCGCCGCGGTGTTGATGTACCCGATGGCGTGGGCGCCGCTCGGCGTCGTGATCGCGGTGCTGTTGCTGGCCAACCTGGCGGCGCTCGCGGTCACGACGGCCTGGCTGGTCATACCGCTCGCCGACCGGCACGGCTGGCCGCGCTGGTTCGCGCTCGGGCTGGCGCTGCCGCTCGTCACCACGCTGGAGCCGATCCGCGAGACCATCACCTTCGGCCAGATCAACCTCCTGCTCGTCCTGCTCGTGGTGGCCGACCTGCTGCTGCTGGTACCCCGCGGGTCGCGGTGGGCCGGCATCGGCGTGGGCCTCGCGACGGCCATCAAGCTGACCCCGGCGATCTTCATCGTGTACCTGCTCGCGACCCGCCGCTGGCGCGCGGCGATCGTGGCCACGAGCACCGCCGTCGCGGCGACCCTGCTCGCGGCCGCCCTGGCCCCGCACGACTCGTGGCGGTACTGGACGTTCACGGTGTGGCAGGCCAACCAGGTCGGGCACCTGGACCGGATCCCCAACCAGGCGTTGTGGGGAACGATGCTGCGGCTGGCCGCCCCGCACCAGCCCAGCCGCCTGCTCTGGCTGGCGCTCGTCGCGGTCGTCGCGGGATACGGGCTCTGGCGCGCCGCCCGCGCCGGCCGGGGCGGCGACGACCTGGCCGGGATGACCCTGGCCAGCCTGGTCGGCCTGCTGGTCAGCCCGGTCTCCTGGCAGCACCACCTGTACTGGTTCGTCCCGGCGCTCGTTGTGCTCGTCGACGCGGCGGCCGCCCCGGGGCGGTTCCGCACCTGGTACGGCGCGTTCGCCGCGGTCATCTGGGTCACCGTGACCGTGGGCGTGATCGCGTTCTTCGACTACGGCCTGAGCTCCGACCTGCTCGACACCGTGCCGGGATTCCTGATCAGCAACTGGTACCTGCTGCTGATGCTGCTGCTCGTGGCGGTCCTGCCGTACCGTGCGGCGGTGGCCGTCCGCCGGCCGGCGGAGCCGGTACCGGCGGCCAGCGAGCGGTAGGTCTTAAGCCGGGCCGGCGCCACTCGGCCGGACCAGCGGAAACGGCAGCGTCTCCCGGATCGACCGGCCGGTCAGCAGCATCACCAGCCGGTCCACGCCGAGCCCGAGGCCGCCGGTAGGCGGCATGGCGTACTCCAGCGCGTGCAGGAAGTCCTCGTCCAGCTCCATCGCCTCGGGGTCGCCCCCGGCCGCGCGCAGCGACTGCGCGGTCAGCCGCCGCCGCTGCTCCACCGGGTCGATCAGCTCGGTGTAGGCGGTGCCCAGCTCGGTGGCGAAGGCGACCAGGTCCCAGCGTTCGGCCAGGCGTGGGTCCTTGCGGTGTTCCCGGGTCAGCGGGGAGACCTCGGTCGGGAAGTCGGTGTAGAACGCCGGTTCCTGGGTGTGCGCCTCGACCAGCCGCTCGTAGAGCTCCAGCAGCACGTGCCCCCGGTCCCAGGACGGATCCAGCGGGACCCGCACCCGCCTGGCCAGCGCCCGCAGCTCCCCCACCGAGGTGTCCGGCGAGACCGGCTCGCCCAGGGCCCGCGACACCGCGTCGTGCACGGTCACCACCGGCCACTCGCCGGACAGGTCGACCTCGGTGCCGTCGGGCCGGCGCAGCACCGGGACGCCGTACGCCGCCTCGGCGGCCGCCCGGATCAGGTCGCGGGTCAGCTCGCGCATGGTCGTGTAGTCGCCGTAGGCCTGGTAGGCCTCCAGCATCGTGAACTCGGGGTTGTGCGTCGCGTCGGCGCCCTCGTTGCGGAAGGTCCGGCCGAGCTCGAAGACCTTCGCCACCCCGCCGACGGCCAGCCGCTTGAGGTAGAGCTCGGGCGCGATGCGCAGGTACAGGCGCATGTCGTAGGCGTTGCTGTGGGTGGTGAACGGCCGGGCGTTCGCGCCGCCGTGCACCGCCTGCAGGATGGGGGTCTCCACTTCGAGGTACCCCCGGTCGACGAGCGTGGTGCGCAGCGCGTGCAGCACCGCACCGCGCAGCCGCAGCGTCTGCCGGGCCTCGGCGTCGACGATCAGGTCGAGGTAGCGCTGGCGTACCCGCGCCTCCGGGGCGGCGAGGCCCCGGTGCTTGTCCGGCAACGGATGCAGGCACTTGGCGGCCAGCTCCCACGAGCAGGCGGACACGGACAGCTCACCGCGCTTGGAGGTGACCACCTCGCCGGTGACGCTCACGTGGTCGCCGAGGTCCACGATGGACTTCCAGGCCGTGAGGGCGGCCGCCCCGACGCCGTCGCCGCTGACCATCACCTGCAGGTCGCCGGACCAGTCCCGCACGGTGGCGAAGCACAGCCGGCCGTGGTTGCGCAGCAGCACCACGCGGCCGGCGATGCCGACGTGGTCGCCGGTGCGCGTGTCCGGGGCCAGGTCCGGGTGGGCCGCCCGGACCTCGGCGATCTCGTGGGTGCGCCGGACGCCGGGCGGGTACGGGTCGACGCCCTCGCCACGCAGCCGGTTCACCTTGGACAGCCGGACCCGGACCTGCTCCGGCCGGCCGTCCGCGACCTCGGCGCTGGCCTCCTCCCGGGTGGCCGGCAGCATCGGCGGCGGGACAACGGCCGGTACGTGCACCGGCGGCGCGGTCAGGCCCCGGCGCAGCAGCGTCGGCAGGCTGGGCACGACGACGAACCCCTCGGCGATGCCCGAGGCGAGCGCCACCTTGGCCAGGTCGCGCACGTCGTCGTAGCACAGGAACCGGGGTACCCACTCGGGCCGGTACTTGACGTTGGACCGGTACAGCGACTCGAGCTGGAACCAGCGGGAGAAGAACAGCAGCAGCCAGCGCCACAGCCGCAGCACCGGACCGGCCCCGATCCGGGCGCCCTCCTCGAACACCGACCGGAACACCGCGAAGTTGAGCGAGATCCGTTCCACGCCGAGCTTGGGCGCCGCCTCGACGAGCCCGGCGACCATGAACTCCATCAGCCCGTTGTCGGACTCCCGGTCGCGGCGCATCAGGTCCAGCGACAGGCCGCTGCTCCCCCACGGGGTGAACGACAGGATCGCCGCCTCCCGCCCGACGTGGTCCAGCGCCTCGACCAGCACGCACCGCCCGTCGGCCGGGTCGCCGAGCCGGCCCAGCGCCATCGAGAAGCCGCGCTCGGTCTCGGTGTCGCGCCACCGCGCGGCCAGCTCGATGATGTGCTGCATCTCGACCGGCGAGATCTCCTCGTGGCGGCGGATCCGCACGGTGTAGCCGGCCCGCGCGACCCGGTTGACCGCCTGCCGGACCGGCCGCATGTCCCGGCCGTCGAGGCTGAAGTCGCGCACGTGCAGGATCGCCTCGTCGCCGAGCTCGATCGCCCGCAGGCCGGCCCGGGCGTACGCCGTGGCGCCCTCCTCGCTCGCCCCCATGACCGCCGGTGTCCAGGCGTAGGCGAGCGCCATGTCCAGCCAGGCGCCGATCGCCGGGCCCCACGCCTCCGGGTCGCCGATCGGGTCACCGCTGGCGAGGCTGACCCCGTTGACGACCCGGTAGGTGATCGCGGCCTTGCCGGTGGGCGAGAAGATCACCGCCTTGTCCCGCCGGGTGGCGAAGTAGCCGAGCGAGTCCCGGTCGCCGCAGACGGCGAGCAGGGTGCGGATCCGCTCCTCCGCTTCGGGGCTGTGCGCGGCGATCTGCCGTTGCGAGCGCAGCAGGACCCCGAGCGCGGCGAACAGCGCGATGCCGCCGAACAGCCCGAGCAGCAGGTTGACCCAGCCGGGCGCGAACCCGGTGCGGTTGAAGTGGAACGCGAACGCGCCACCGAGTACGCGTTCCAGCGCGTACGGCAGCCGCCCGCCCCGGTCGACCGTGCCCGGGAACGCCATGACCAGGGCCCAGCCGACCAGCGTGAACAGCGCCAGCAGCACGGCGAGGGTGGCGAGGGCCATGCGCAGGCTGCTCCGCTGGACGCGGGCGTAGAACTCGCGCCGGGCCAGGTACAGCACGGTGAGCACGCCGACCGTGAACAGCAGGTTGGCCGAGACCACCCAGGCCGCCCACCAGGGCGGTTCCCGGCCGTCCCAGTCGGCCGGGGTGCTGAGCAGGAGCAGGAACGACAGCAGGATGGCGTCGTAGGCGAACTGCAGGGCGAAGTAGATGAGCAGGAAGAAGTACGCCACCCGCTTGCGCCGGGCCACCCCGGCGGCCAGCACGGCCACCAGCGTCGCGTAGCCGAGGTTGGCCGGGGCGGGCAGCAGCAGCCCGTTGACGATCATGCGGACCGGATGGATGCGCTGGCCGGCCGCCTCGCTGACCGCGGCGATCGCGCAGACCGTCGCGAGGATCGTCAGGGTGGTGGCGAAGAACGTGGGCACCCGGCTGCGCCAACCCGGGTCGCGGGGCGGCCGTGCCGATCCCCTCTCGACGTCCGTGGCCGCGGCCCGGGTACCACTCACCACACCCTCCCCTCAGTGCTCTGCGCCCAACATAAGGCCACCGCGCGAGCGCGCGCAGACCGACCGGTACCGGTCGATGCGGGGAGGCGGCTGCCACCGCACCGGCCCAGGCGGCCTGACCGGCCGGTCAGGGTAGATCTTTCTACCTGACGTCGACGACCGTGGTGACCGTGGCCTCGTCGAAGTCGCCGACCCGCAGCGTGAAGCTGAACCGCCAGGCCCCGGGGCTGGGCAGCGTGACCGAACCGGAGGCGTGGGACTCGGTCAGTCGCAGGACCGGCACCTCGACCCCCTCGATGCCCTGGGCCGGCAGCGCCGCGGTCACCTTCCACTCCTGCACGGTCAACGGGGCGCCCTGCCGGTTGTAGGCGAACAGGTGGACCTCGTTGTTGCCGACCTTGGTCGGCTCGATGTCGAGCTGGAGCTGGTAGAGCGGGGAGTCCAGCGTGGTGGAGAAGATGTCCCGGCCGGGTGCGGCCGCCGGCGTCGCGGCAGCGGTCCGGGCCGGAGTGGTCTGCACCAGAGCCGAGGTCAGTCCGAGAATGAGCACGGCACCGGCGATCTCGGCGAGCACCGCGCGCCGCAGCCGCGGTATCCCCGGGGTGGACGGCCCCGCGGCGGCCCGGCGCCGGATCACCTGCCGGGACACGGCGGCGGCCGCGAGGACCAGGGCCAGCAGGCCGATCTTCAGCAGCAGCACCTTGCCGTACGTGGTGTGCAGCAGCGCGCTGAGCGTGACGACCTCGATGAGGGCCTGCGCGGTACCGGCGAGGACCAGCACCGTCACCGCGAGCGCGGCCCAGTTGGACCAGACCGGCAGGATCGCGTCGAGCTCCCGCTCGTCGGCCTGGCGCAGCAGGAACGCCACGAGCATCACCAGGCCACCGAGCCAGACCGCCATGCTGGTCAGGTGGGCGGCGTCGGACACGACCGTGAGCAGGGGCGCGGTGGAGTCCGACGGATGGCCGCTCAGCGGCCAGGTGGCCACCCCGACCACCCCGGCCAGCGCGAGCAGCACCCGCAGCGGCTTGCCGCCCTTGCCGGCGAGGAACGTCGGGAGCAGCAGGGCGGCCGCCGCCACGGCGGCCAGGCGGGCCAGTTGCGCCCGGCCGTGGGCGCCGCCCAGGACCGCGCCGAGGTCACCCGCCGAGAAGGACAAGAGGATGCCGCCGTTCTGGTACGGCCCCTGCAGGTACAGGTCGAGGAGGGTGGCGAGGCCGACCAGGCCGAGGCCGAGGTACGCCAGGCGGGCGGGCGCGCGGCGGGGCAGCCGCCGCGGCCACAGCGCGGTCAGCACCAGCACCGGGCCGGCCACCAGGATCAGTCCGGCGAAGCTGAGGTACCGGGAGACCGAGACGGCGATGGCCACGGCGCGGTCGGTCCTGTCCGAGGCGCCCGGGTTCGACGCCGGCGCGGTGGCCGACGGGGCGCCGACCGAGTAGGTGTAGCCCGCGGCGACCGGATGGCTGTCGGCGGAGATGACCCGGTAGCTGACCAGGAAGGTGCCCCTCGGCACGTCGACCCGCACCGGGATGTGCAGGTCGTTGCCGCTGACCACGGGGTCGTTCTTGTCGATGCGCTTGCCGTCGGGGCCGACCACCCGGATCTTGTCCTTGACCGCCGTGACGTGCTCGGTGAACGTGAGCACGATCTCGTACGGCGGCTGCTGGGTGACCGTGCCCTGCACCGGCGCGGTGCGGGCCAGCGCGGCGTGCGCGCTGGCCGGGCTCGCCGGCAGCACGAGCACGCCGAACAGCCCGAGCGCCACCGCCGCGAGCGCCCGGCGGATCATCGGGGGGTACCGGCGACCCGCGGCCGGGGCACCCGGTCCGCCGCCCCGGCGTCGATGCGGCTCAGCGCCCACAGCAGCCCTGCCTGGATCACCGCCACCAGGTGCCCCGCCTCGTGCCCGAACCCGGCCGCGCCCCGGACCATGTCCACGGCGGAGGTCGCGCCGAGCAGCACGGCGAGTACCAGCGCCACCGGGACGAACGCGCGGGCCCGCGCGGGCCGGTACGCGGCGGCGAGGAAGCCGACCGCGACCGCGACGTCGAAGGAGGCCGTCTCCCGGCCGGTGTGCGCACTGACGACCAACGCCGCGCCGGCCAGGGCCGGTACCGCGAGGGCGAGCTGGACGAGCGCGGCCAGCGCCACCGACACGCGCAGCACCTGCCACCGCCCGTGGACCTCCTCGGCGGCCCGGCGCCGGGCGTCCCCGGCCGCGCGGACCGGATCGGCGGCGACCGCCGCCATGATCGGCTCGGTGCGGTCGGGCGGCTCCGGCGCCGCCAGGCGCACCGCCTCGGTCAGCCGCTCCGCCTCCCGCACCCAGGCCGCGCAGCCGGCACAGCCGGCCAGGTGCGCGGCCACCTCACCCACCCCGGCGCCGGGGCCCTCGCCGTCGAGCCGCGCCGACAGCGCCATCCGTACGTCCTCGCAGATCACGCCGGGGTAGTCGGCCTCGTCGCCGGGAAAGTTCCCGGTAGCCTGGGCCATTGTGGAACCCGTGCCGGACCCGGTCGCCGACCCCACCGGCTTCGTCCGCGCGACCCAGGGCGAGGTGTGGCGGTTCGCGGCGGCGCTGGTCGACCCGGGGAGCGCCGACGACCTGACCCAGGAGACGTTCCTGCGGGCCTTCCGCGGGCTGGCCGACTTCGCCGGGCGCTCCGCGCCGCGCACCTGGCTGCTCGCCATCGCCCGGCACGTGTGCGCCGACCACATCCGCACCGTGCAGCGCCGCCGCCGGCTGGCGGCGCGGCTGCCGCAGCCTGAGCCGGTACCCGACCCGGCCGGCTTCTCCGGCGTCGTCGCACTGGTGCGCGCGCTGCCCGACGAGCGGCGCGAGGCCTTCGTGCTGACCCAGGTCGTCGGCCTGTCCTACGAGGAGGCGGCGCGGGCCTGCGGGGTGGCGCTGGGCACCATCCGCTCCCGGGTGGCCCGGGCCCGCATGCAGCTGATCGCGGCCGCCACCGGCGACCGGGCGGGAACTTCTCCATGACGGGCGGCGACCAATAAGCGTGATACCCCGATGAGCGCGGCACTACGCTGGGGCGGCACCGCCGCCCGGCTGGTGCTGGCCGGCGTCTTCGCGCTGGCCGGCTGGTCCAAGGTGTTCGACCTGGCCGCGTCCGGGCGGGCGGTCAACGCGTACCGGCTCATGGCCCTACGACCTCGCCAAGATCATCGGCGCCGCGCTGCCGTTCATTGAGCTGGCCCTGGCGCTGTTCCTGCTGCTCGGGCTCGCCACCCGGTTCGCCGCCGCCGTCACCGCGGGACTGCTGGTGGTCTACACCGTGGGCATCTCGTCGGCGTGGGCCCGCGGACTGCGCATCGACTGTGGCTGCTTCAGCGCCGGTGGCGACCTCGCCGCCGGGGTGCGGCCCACGTACCTCTGGGACATCGTGCGCGACCTGGCCCTGCTGGCCGTCGCGGTGTTCCTGTTCCTGCTCCCCCGGACCGCGGTCAGCGTCGACGACTACGTCCTGGGTCCCCCGGCGGACCGGGGACGGGAGGAGGAAGCCCATGAGTTCCAGGGTCAAGGCTAAGCAGGCCAACCGGATGGTGCGCGAGCAGCTCGCGCGCGAACAACGCCGGCGCCGCACGATCATCGTTTCGATCGTCGCCGCGGCCGTGCTGGTGGTCGCCGGCCTCATCGGCTGGGGCATCTACGCCAACCAGGCGCCCCCGTCGACCTTCGCGGTGCCCACACACGTGGGAAAGGACAACACCACCGTCCCGGTCTCGTCCGGCTCGGCGACCGTCGACATCTACCTGGACTTCCTCTGCCCGGCGTGCCAGCAGTTCGAGACGAACGTGTCGGCCACGTTGGACGACACGGCGGCGAAGAAGAAGATCACGCTGGTGTACCACCCGATCGCGATCCTCGACGACAAGACCAACCCGCCCGGATACTCCACCCGGTCGGGCAGCGCCGCCCTCTGCGCGGCGGACGCCAACAAGTTCGGCGAGTACCTGAAAGCCTTGTACGCCAAGCAACCGAAGGAGGGTAGCGCCGGGCTCACCAACGACCAGCTCGTCGAGATCGGGGCGGGCGTGGGGCTGACCGACGACACGTTCGCCACGTGCGTGCGCGACGAGAAGTACGCGTCCTGGATGGCGCACAACACCGAGGTCGCGGCGGGCAGGAACATCAACGGCACGCCGACGGTACTGGTCAACGGCAAGCAGATCCAGCCGACGCTGAACGACCTGACCCGGGCGGTCGGCTGACCGTGCGCTGGCGCGCAGCGGCGGCCAACGCCGCGGCACCGCCGGGATGGCCGCGCTGCGGCTGCGCCGGCCGGGCACGGGCGCCCCGACGCCGACGCGGGAGGCACCGCCGCGCCTTCGCGTAGATCTTGGACGCTGACGCCCCCTGGAGGGGCCTCGCACCGGCGCGAGGCGCCGGCGCGGGCGCGCTATCCGCTGCCGGCCGGCGCCAGTTGGCAGGCGCCGTGGGTGTCCGGGTCGAGGCACTCCCACTGGCCCAGCTCGGCGAACGTCTCGGGCAGGCCGTCGCGGGTGACGAGCACGCCGCCGACGAGGAGCCGGTACGAGTCACCGCTGTCCAATGTGGACACCGGTTGGTCGGCCTCGCCGGGAACCCGGATCACCTGCTGCTCCGGCCCGGCCGCCTCGACGACGACCGCGTCCGGCATGGGCAGCGGGGACGCGTCGAGGCTCTCGCGCAGCCCGGCGGGCAGCGGTACCACCGTGACGCTCTTCAGCGTGGCGCGGGAGACCAGGACCAGCGCGCCGTGCCGGGTGCGGGCGTCACGGATGTGGCTCACCTCGGCGTCGAACATCAGCGGGGTCGCCTCGGGCACGTCGATGACGCCGGCCGTGAAGAACCGGTCGCTGTTGGCCTGGACGGCGAGGTAGTACAGGGCGCGCGAGCGCAGGTACGCCTCGGCGATCTGCCGGGCCCGCGCCTCCGGCAGCGCCGGGTCGAGGTTGCGCACCGGTACCGCCTCGACGGGCAGCGGGTCGGCGGGGCACGGGGTCAGCCCGTACCGCTGTTCGAGGGTGCGGCAGCGCGGCGACTGCGCCGTGCTGGCCGGCTTGCTGTCGCAGCCGGCCAGCACGAGCACGACGGCGGCCAGGCCCGCCAGGTTTTTCAGCCCAGGGACCATGCGATCAGGTTGCCGGTGGTACCCGAGCCGAACCCGCCGGAGTTTCCGTCGACCATGTACAGCACCCCGTTGGACATGATGGGGCTGGACCAGTGGTGCAGCCCGATCCCGCCGGTCCACACCACCTTCCCGGTCGTCGGGTTGATGGCCTGCACCTGGTGCAGCTTCTGGGTGGTGGTGTGCTCGCCGGCGCCGTTGGCCGCGTACAACACCCCGTTCGCCACGAACGCCGACGAGGTCCAGCCGGTGAGCAGCGTCCACTTGAGACTCAGCGACGGGGTGCCGGCGGCGTTGACGGTGATCTGGAAGCCGGCCACGCCACCGTGTCCGGTGACGAACGCCCACACCGCGCCGGTCGCCGGGTCGGTCCACACCGCCCCCTGCGAGCGCATGTTGCCCATCGCCGGGAAGGAGAAGAGCTGCAGCTCGCCGCCGGTGTTGCCGGCCGCGCCCTTGCCGGAGAGGTTGGCCAGGTTGAGCAGCCGGATCTTGCTGTCCTTGCCCGGCTGCACGCCCAGGTGCGGGAACTTCTTCGACAGCGTGGTCGGCAGGATGAGCAGTCCGCCGCTGCCGATGTCCTGGTCGGAGTTGACCGAGGCGGACCAGTTGCTCGGGGTGTAGCTGTCGACGGGGTACCCGCCCCCGTTGCGCATGATGGTGTGCCCGTCGGCCGGCAGCGCCACCCAGCTCTGCCGCCAGACCTTGCCGGGCACGAAGGTCTTGCCGTTGTTGGTACCGCCCATCTGGAAGAACAGGTCCAGCGACGCGTCGTACGCGGGTCCGCGCGCCCACGGGTTCGCGCCGTTCGCCGCGCACGGCGAGAGTACGTCCGGGTGGTCCGAGCAGGCGAGGTTGAAGATGTGCTTCGAGGCGTTGGCGAGGTCGATGGTGGTGACCCGGCCGTGGCCCTGGTTCGAGGCGTACAGGTAGGTGTGGCCGTTCTTCGCGGTGGCGATGGTCAGCGCGGAGCTGCTCTTACCGGGCCCGGTCGACACCGGCCAGCCGCCGGTCGTCACCTCGGTCCCATCGCCGACGTTCACCTTGTGCACCTTGCCGTCGTTGGCGTTGAGGTAGATGAACTTGCGGCCGGGCTCGACCGCCGGGGTGGAGTTGGAGATGCCGCCCGGCCCGAAGTTGTGCGACCAGATGGTCGCACCGGTCCGGGCGTCACTGGCGATCAGCCGCCCGTGCTCGCCTTGGACGTAGACGACGTCCTTGACGCCCTTCGGGGTGCTGACGTTGCTGAGGAACACCGGCGAGCCGTCCGGCGCGTCCGGCAGCGGTACCTTGAACAGCGGCTTGAGGCCGCTCACGTTGCCGAGGTCGACGGTGGTCTCGGCGGTGTCGTTGGCGGACTTGCCGGCGTCGTAGGCGAACTGTGGCCAGTCATACTTCGCGGCGGGCTTCGGTGCCGCGTGCGCGCTCGGCGGGGACAGCGCGGCGGCGAGAATGCCCGCGGCGGCGACGGCCAACGGGTAGCGCGTGGCTCGGAACACCGGACACCTCCGATCGGTGGCTCGCCCACGATTGCAAATGTATGCACATGCGTCAATGCAGTGCTTCCAGGGTGCGGAACTGGTACCACGTGCACTCCGCGGGAGCGCCGGGCAGTTTGGCCGAGACGAACCGACCGCCCGGCCGGGGCCACCGGCGCCGGGCGGCGGTCGCCCCCGGGCGGGCGCCGGTTAGGGTGGCGGAATGACCGAACAGGTACGTCTGCGACCCGGCGACGAGGCACCCGACTTCACGCTGCCGACCGACACCGGAGAACCGCTGTCCCTCAAGGACCTGCGCGGGCGCAAGGTCGTCCTCTACGCCTACCCGGCCGCGATGACGCCCGGCTGTACCACCCAGGCGTGCGACTTCCGGGACAACATCGCCTCCCTGCGCGGCGCCGGGTACGAGGTGATCGGCATCTCCCCGGACTCCCGGGCGCAGCTTGCCAAGTTCCGCGCTCGGGACCGGCTGACCTTCCCGCTCGTGGGCGACGAGGACAAGGCGGTCCTGCGCGCCTACGGGGCGTACGGTGACAAGCAGCTCTACGGCAAGACGGTCACCGGGGTGATCCGGTCCACGTTCGTCATCGACGAGCAGGGCCGCGTCGAGAAGGCCATGTACAACGTCAAGGCCACCGGTCACGTCGCCAAGCTGCGCCGCGAGCTGGGCCTGGACTGACCGCCCGGCATACCTGTCCCTGTTCGCCACGCCGCAGCCACTGTCCGGAGCCGACCCGCGCTACCGGGCCGCCCTGCTGGCCCGGGTCTACAAGGGGTCTACCACGGCCCCACCCAGCTCCACCCTGGGGGTCACCGTCGAGGTGACCCGGCTCGGCTAGACTTCGTCCACGACCGGCGGGAGTGGCGTAACTGGCAGCCGCGCCAGGTTTAGGTCCTGGTGTCCGAGAGGACGTAGGGGTTCGAGTCCCCTCTCCCGCACAAGACCCCGACTCACCGCTCCGGCTTCCGGGCAACCTTTGCCACCCCCCGCTTCGTACGTGGGGAGACAAGCCAGGCGCAAGGAAGGAGTCGGATGGCGGCGCCCGAGAGCTTCGAGGATTTCGTCCACAGCTGCTCGTACCGGCTGTTCCGGGGTCGGGTGCCTGCTGACCGGCGGGGACACGCACCGGGCCGAGGATCTGGTCGCGGATGCGCTGGCTCGGACCTACCTGGCCTGGGCCCGGGTCCGGTCCGGGGACGCGTTCGGCTACGCCCGCGCACGCTGGTGAACCTGCACACCGACTGGTGGCGCCGGCCGCGCCGGCGTGAGCTGCTCACCAGCCGTGCCCAGCGTGGCCAACGAGCGCGACGCCGCGTGGGTCTACAACGTCGAGGTGGACGCGACCGAACGCGGCAAGGGGTACGGCCGGGCGATCCTGCTGGCGGCCGAGGAGGAGCTGGTCCGGCGCGGTGTCACCCGCCTGGCGCTGAACGTCTTCGCGGACAACACGGTCGCGCTCCGGCTCTACGAGGACCTCGGGTTCCGGACCACGGCCCAGCAGATGATCAAGCAGCTTACCGGTTAGGGCACGGAGATCTCGTCGCCGACCCGGATCTCCCCGGTCCTGTCCGGGATCAGGTTCATCGCGAACAACAGGGCCTGGCCGACCTTGCGGTACCGGCCGAGGGTGCGCAGCGGTTCCCGGCCCCGCTCGCCGGTTTCCTGGTCGGTCGTGGTCACGACGCACCGGTCGCACGGTTTGGGTACCCGGAAGGTCACCGCCCCGATCCGCAGCCGGCGCCCGACCCAGCCGTCCTCGGCCCACGCGGGTACGCCGTCGACCACGACGTTGGGCCGGAACCGGGTCATCGGCAGCGGCCCCTCGTCGCTGCCGCCCTCGGCGATCCAGTCGTTGAGCACGACCAGCGAGGCCGGGTTGGCCAGCAGCACGGGGTAGCCGTCGGCCAGGCTGACCCGGTCGTCCGGCCGGCCGTAGCGCGGGTCGACCGGGCGCCGCGTCGGGTCGTCCAGATACATCAGATGGACCTCCCGGCCCAGCGTCTCGGACAGCCACGCGTCGGCCGCCGCGCCGGCGCGGCTGAGCCGCACCGGCGTCCCGAACACGGACACCTCGACCAGCTCGCCGGCCTTCGCCGGCACGTGCAGGTCGGGACGGCCCCGCGCACTCACCACCAAGTCACCATCCACATAGGACGGTTGGCACCGGGTCAGCCGCGGCTCCTCCCGCTGGGTCAGCATCCGGCCCGCGTCGTCGGTCACCAGCCAGCGGCGGTCACCGGCGAGCCCCCAGGGCTCGACCTGCGCGCCGTCGTGGTCGACGCGGTGGAAACCTTTCACCGGGTACGTGTGGACCGAGGCGAGCCGCATAGGGGCACGGTACCGGTTGCGTTCTGTATTGAAATTTACATAGAGTCGCGGTGTGCATGAACGCATGCTGGCGCTGTTCGACGGGGTGCGGCTGACCCCGGCGCATCGCCGGATCGCGCAGTGCCTGCTGGAGCGCGGCCCGGGCGCCGCGTACCTGTCCAGCGGCGAGGTCGCCGAGCTGGCCCGGGTGAGCCAACCCTCGGTGACCCGGTTCGCCATGGCGCTGGGCTACGACGGCTACCCGGCGCTGCGCCGCGCCCTGCGTACCCTCGACGGGACCTGGTCCGACGGGGACCCCGGCGCCGACAACGAGCTGCAGCACGCCGTGCGGGGCGAGCGCGACGGCCTGGCCCGGCTCGCCGACCGGCTGGCCGACGGGAGCACCGACCGGGCGGCGGTCGCCGCGGCCGGCAAGCTGCTCGCCGCCACCCGCCCGCTGCCCGTGCTCGGGCTGCGCTCGGCGGCGCCCCTCGCCGGGTACTTCGGCTACTTCGCCGCGAAGGTGCACCCCGACGTCCGGGTGTTCGACCACGGCGGCAGCGTGCTGGCCGATCGGCTGGATCAGGCCCGCGCAGCCGGCGCAACGGCGCTGCTGGGCGTCGTGCTCCCCCGGTACCCCCGCGAGGTGCTGTACGCCCTGCGCGAGGCGCGCGCCGCCGGGCTCTCCGTGGTCGTGCTGACCGACTCGCCGGTCGGCCCCGCGGCGGAGGCGGCCGACGTGGCGCTGACCGCGCCGGTCGGTTCGCGGCTGGTCTTCGACCTGCACACCGGCCCGATGGCGCTGGCGATGGTGGTACTGCAGGCGATCTGTGACGCCGCGCCGGCACAGACGTTGACCCGGTTGGAAGAGTTCGAGGTGTCGGCCGCGCGGCGCGGCGTCTTCGTGGCCTGAGGAGGATCCATATGCAACCGATCCGCGCACCCAGAGGCAGCGCGCTGACCGCCCGGGGCTGGCCGCAGGAGGCGGCGCTGCGGATGCTGTGCAACAACCTCGACCCCGCCGTCGCCGAACGCCCCGCGGACCTTGTGGTCTACGGCGGCACCGGCAAGGCCGCGCGGGACTGGCCGTCGTTCCACGCCCTCGTCCGCACGCTGTCCACATTGGACGGTGATGAGACGATGCTGGTGCAGTCCGGGCGCCCGGTCGGCGTGTTCCGCACCCACGAATGGGCGCCGCGGGTGCTCATCGCCAACGCCAACCTCGTCCCCGACTGGGCCACCTGGCCGGAGTTCCGGCGGCTGGAGAGCCTCGGCCTGACCATGTACGGGCAGATGACCGCCGGCTCCTGGATCTACATCGGCACGCAGGGCATCCTGCAGGGCACCTACGAGACGTTCGCGGCCGTCGCGGCGAAGCTCGCCGCCGCCCGTGGCGGCGGGCATGAGCACAGCGGCGGTTCGCTCGCGGGCACGCTGACGCTCACCGCCGGCTGCGGCGGGATGGGCGGCGCGCAGCCGCTCGCGGTCACCATGAACGGCGGCGCCTGCCTCATCGTCGACGTGGACGCCGCGCGGCTGCACCGCCGGGTGGAGACCCGCTACCTCGGCACCGTCGCCGGCTCGCTCGACGAGGGCCTCGCCCTCGCCAGCCAGGCGAAGCGGGACCGCGCGGCCCTGTCGGTGGGCGTGGTCGGCAATGCCGCGGCGGTGGTACCGGAACTGCTGCGCCGGGGCGCGCCCGTCGACATCGTCACCGACCAGACCTCGGCCCACGACCCGCTCTCCTACGTCCCCGAGGGGGTCAGCGTCGACGACGCGCCCGGGCTGGCCGCCGCGAAACCGGAGGAGTACACCGAACGGGCCCGCGCCTCGATGGCCCGCCACGTCGAGGCGATGGTCGGCTTCCTGGACGCGGGCGCCGAGGTCTTCGACTACGGCAACTCGATCCGGGACGAGGCCCGGCAGGGCGGGTTCGCCCGAGCGTTCGCCTTCCCCGGCTTCGTCCCCGCCTATATCCGACCGCTGTTCTGCGAGGGCAAGGGCCCGTTCCGGTGGGCCGCACTGTCCGGTGAGCCGGCCGACATCGCGGCCACCGACCGGGCGATCCTGGAGCTGTTCCCGGACAACGAACCGCTGGCCCGGTGGATCCGGCTGGCCGGCGAACGCGTCGCGTTCCAAGGGCTTCCGGCCCGGATCTGCTGGCTCGGCTACGGCGAACGCGACCGGGCCGGCCTGCGCTTCAACGAGCTGGTCGCCTCGGGTGAGGTGAGCGCTCCCCTGGTCATCGGGCGTGACCACCTCGACTGCGGCTCGGTCGCCTCGCCCTACCGGGAAACCGAGGGCATGGCCGACGGCTCCGACGCGATCGCCGACTGGCCGTTGCTCAACGCGCTGGTCAACACTGCGTCCGGTGCCTCATGGGTGTCCATCCACCACGGCGGCGGGGTGGGCATCGGCCGGTCTATCCACGCCGGGCAGGTGACCGTCGCGGACGGCACGGCACTCGCGGCGCAGAAGATCGAACGGGTGCTCACCAACGATCCGGGTACGGGCGTGATCCGCCACGTCGACGCCGGGTACCCGCGCGCCGACCAGGTCGCCGCCGCGCACGGCATGCGCATCCCGATGCGGGAGGGCACATGACCAGGCTGACTGGCGCTCGCTGCGCTCGCGCGGGTCATGCGCCCGGACAGCCGCCCTGTGCCCGGCCGTCCGACTCGGTCGCTGCGCTCCCTCGCTCCCGGCCGGCCGCGGGCGGCGGCACATGACCAGGCTGACTGGCGCTCGCTGCGCTCGCGCGGGTCATGCGCCCGGACAGCCGCCCTGTGCCCGGCCGTCCGACTCGGTCGCTGCGCTCCCTCGCTCCCGGCCGGCCGCGGGCGGCGGCACATGACCAGTCCCGAGCGGTTCGCCGCGCTGTGGCGCTCGCTCGCCCCGATCGGCAACTCCCCGCACGGGTACCACCGGCTGTCGTGGTCCTATCCGGACCTCGCGTGCCGGGAGTGGTTCGCCGAGGAGGCGGCCGACCGCGGGCTGACCGTGGAGACCGACGGCAACGGCAACCTGTGGGGCTGGCTCGGCGACCCGGCCGCCGGCGACGCCGTGGTGACCGGGTCGCACTTCGACTCGGTACCCGGGGGCGGCGGCTACGACGGCCCCCTGGGCATCGTCTCGGCGTTCCTGGCGCTGGACGTCCTCGCCGAGCGCGGTGTGCGCCTCCGCCGGCCGATCGGCGTCGTGGCGTTCACCGAGGAGGAGGGCTCCCGGTTCGGCGTAGCCTGCCTCGGCTCGCGGCTGCTGACCGGCGCGCTGGACCCGGAGCGGGCCGCCGCGCTGCGCGACCGCGACGGCGTGACGCCGGTCGAGGCGATGAAGTCCGGCGGGGTCGAGCCGTCCCTGCTGGGGCCGGATCCGCTGCGGTTGGGCCGGATCGGCGCGTTCGTCGAGCTGCACATCGAGCAGGGCCGGGCGCTGACCGCACCGGTCGGCGTGGCCAGCGCGATCTGGCCGCACGGCCGGTGGCGGCTGGACTTCACCGGTACCGGCAACCATGCCGGCACCACCGCCATGCACCAGCGCCACGATCCGATGCTCACGTTCGCCCACGCCGTACTCGTGGCGAACAAGGAGGCCCGGCTGCGGGGCGGGCACGCCACCGTCGGCCGGGTCGGCGTGGAACCCAACGCCACCAACGCGATCCCGTCCCGCGTCACCGCCTGGCTCGACGCGCGCGCACCAGGCCAGTCCACATTGGACGGCCTGGTGTCCGCGATCGGCACGCGGATCACCGACCGGGCGGGGCGCGACGGCACGGCGGCCACCATCGAGGCCGAGTCCGTGTCGCCGCTCACCGAGTTCCACACCGGGTTGCGCGACCGGATCGTCGCGCTGCTGGGTGGCGCGCCGGTCCTGCCCACCGGGGCGGGGCACGACGCCGGCGTGCTGGCCGGCCACGTCCCGACCGCGATGCTGTTCGTGCGCAACCCGACCGGGGTGTCCCACGCGCCGGAGGAGTACGCCACCGACGTCGACTGCGCGGCCGGCGTGGAGGCGCTCGCCACCGTCCTGGAGGAGCTGGCGTGCCGGTGACGGGCTACCACGCGGAGTACGCCTGGCTCGGCGGCGAGGCGCCGGCGCGGGACGTGTTCATCGAGATCACGGACGGGGTCTTCACCGCCGTGACGCCGGGCGCGCCGCCCACCGGCATCCGGCTGCCCGGGCTCAGCCTGCCCGGCCTGGCCAACGCCCACTCGCACGCGTTCCACCGCGCCCTGCGCGGCCGCACCCACACCGGTGCCTGCACGTTCTGGACCTGGCGGGACCGGATGTACGAGGTCGCCGACCGGCTCGACCCCGACTCGTACCACCGCCTCGCCCGCGCGGTCTACGGCGAGATGGCGCTGGCCGGGGTCACCTGCATCGGCGAGTTCCACTACCTGCACCACGCGCCGGGCGGGGTCCGGTACGCCGACCCGAACGCGATGGGCCACGCGCTCATCGCGGCGGCCCGGGACGCGGGCGTCCGGATCACCCTGCTCGACGCCCTTTACCTGACGTCCACAGTGGACGGCCAGCCGCTCGCCGGCACCCAGCGGCGCTTCGGGGACGGGTCGGTCGGCGAGTGGGCCCGCCGGGTCGGCGAGCTGCGACCCGAGGCGCACGCTCGGCTGGGGTACGCGGCGCACTCGGTGCGAGCGGTCCCGGCACCCGCGCTGGCCGTGCTGGAGCCGGGCGAGCACCCGTTCCACGTGCACCTGTCCGAACAGCGCGCGGAGAACGAGGCGTGCCAGAAGGCGTACGGCTGCTCGCCGGCCGAGTTCCTCGACCGCAGCGGGCTGCTCGGGCCGCGCACCACGGTCGTGCACGCCACGCACCTGTCGGACGCCGACGTCGCGCGGCTCGGCGGTACGGGTACCGGCGTGTGTCTCTGTCCCACGACGGAGCGGGACCTGGCCGACGGCATCGGCCCGGCGCGGGCGCTGGCCGGCGCCGGGGCGCCGCTGTGCCTGGGCAGCGACTCGCACGCGGTCGTCGACCTCTTCGAGGAGGCCCGGGCCGTGGAGCTGGACGAGCGGCTGCGCACCGAGCGGCGCGGGCACTTCTCCGCGGCCGCCCTGCTGGACGCGGCCACGGCGGCCGGCCACACCGCGCTCGGCTGGCGCGACGCCGGCCGGATCGCCCCCGGGTGCCGCGCCGACCTGGTGACCGTCGACCTCGACAGCGTACGGACGGCCGGCACCGAACCGTTGGCCGGTGCGGTCTTCGCGGCGACCGCCGCCGACGTGACCCACGTGGTCGTCGACGGGCGCCCGGTCGTCGTCGAGGGCCGGCACCGCGACCTCGACGTGGCCAAGGAACTGCGGGAGGCGATCGCGTGACCAGCCTTCTGGTGACCAACATCGGCGAGCTGACCACGCACGGTCCACAAGGGACGGTGCAGCACGCCTCGCTCGTCATCGACGAGGGGCGGGTCGCGTGGGTCGGGGGGGCCAGCCACCAGCCGCCCACGGATGCGCGGCTCGACGTCGACGGGCGGGCGGTCATCCCCGGCTTCGTGGACAGCCACGCGCACCTGGTCTTCGCCGGCTCGCGCGCGGTCGAGTTCGCCGCGCGGATGGCCGGCGAACCCTACACCGGCGGCGGGATCCGCACCACGGTCGCCGCGACCCGGGCCGCGTCCGACGAGACGCTGCGGGCCAACGTGGACCGGCTGGTGGCCGAGGCCGGGCGGCAGGGCACGACCACCATCGAAATCAAGAGCGGGTACGGCCTGACCGTCGAGGACGAGGCCCGGTCACTGCGCATCGCCGTGGAGTTCTCGCCGGAGACCACGTTCCTCGGCGCGCACGTCGTACCGGCCGGCACCGACCCCGACGACTACGTCCGCCTGGTGTGCGGCGACATGCTCACCGCCGCCCGCCCGTACGCCCGCTGGGCCGACGTGTTCTGTGAGCGCGGCGCCTTCGACCTCGACCAGTCCCGGGAGATCCTGCGCGCCGGCAAGGCCGCGGGGCTGGGCGCGCGCGTCCACGCCAACCAGCTCACCGCCGGTGGCGGCGTCCAGCTCGCCGTGGAGCTCGACGCGGCCAGCGCCGACCACTGCACCCACCTGTCCGGCGCGGACATCAAGGCGCTGGCCGGTTCCCCGACGGTCGCGACGCTGCTGCCCGGCGCCGAGTTCTCCACCCGGTCGCCGTACCCCGACGCCCGCGCGCTGCTCGATGCCGGGGTTACCGTCGCGCTGGCCACCGACTGCAACCCCGGCTCGTCGTACACCACCTCGATGCCGTTCTGCATCGCCCTCGCGGTGCGGGAGATGCGGATGACCCCGGCCGAGGCGCTGTGGTCCGCCACGCTCGGCGGCGCCCGCGCGCTGCGCCGCGACGACATCGGGCACCTGTCGGTCGGCGCCCGCGCCGACCTGACCGTCCTCGACGCGCCGAGCTTCCTGCACCTCGCCTACCGGCCGGGGGTACCCCTGGTCCACACCGTCCTGCGCAACGGAGAACCGCTATGCACACCGTGACCATCCAGCCGACGGGCGTTGACGCCACCGACGTGGCGGCGGTCGCCCGGTCCGACGCCCGGGTGGTGCTGGCACCGTCCACTGTGGACGCGCTGGCCCGGAGCCGGGCGATCGTCGACCGCATCGAGCACGAGGGCCGGCCGGTCTACGGGGTGTCGACCGGGTTCGGCGCGCTCGCCGGCACGTTCATCGCGCCCGAGCGACGCGCCGAGCTGCAGCACGCGCTGATCCGCTCGCACGCGGCCGGCATCGGCCCGCCGATGCCCCGCGAGGTCGTGCGGGCCATGATGCTGCTGCGGGTCCGGTCGCTCGCGCTGGGCCACTCGGGGGTCCGGCCGCTGGTCGCCCAGGCCCTGGTCGACCTGCTCAACCACGACATCACGCCATGGGTACCCGAGCACGGCTCGCTCGGCGCCTCCGGTGACCTGGCTCCGCTGGCGCACTGCGCACTGGTCCTGATGGGCGAGGGCTGGGTGCTGGCCAAGGACGGCGCGCGGATCCCCGGCGCCGAAGCGCTCCACTCGGCCGGCCTGCACCCGATCACGCTCGCGAGCAAGGAAGGGCTCGCGCTCATCAACGGTACCGACGGGATGCTCGGCATGCTCCTGCTCGCCATCGCCGACGCCGCTCACCTGTTCACCGTGGCCGACGTGACCGCCGCGCTGGCCATCGAAGCTATGTTGGGGTCATCCCGGCCATTCATGGCCGACGTGCACGCGATCCGCCCGCACCCCGGGCAGGCGGTGTCCGCCGCGAACATCCACCGGCTGCTGCAGGGCTCGGCCATCATGGACAGCCACCGCGACGACATGACGCACGCGGTGCAGGACGCGTACTCGATGCGGTGCGCACCGCAGGTCGCCGGCGCGGCCCGGGACACGCTGGACTTCGCCGCCACCGTCGCCCGCCGCGAGCTGCTGTCCATTGTGGACAACCCGGTGGTACTGCCGGACGGTCGCGTGGAGTCGACCGGTAACTTCCACGGGGCGCCGCTCGGCTTCGCCGCCGACTTCCTGGCCATCGCGGCTGCCGAGGTGGGCGCGATCGCGGAGCGCCGGGTGGACCGGCTGCTCGACGTGTGCCGCTCGCGCGGGCTGCCCCCGTTCCTCACGCCCGACCCGGGGGTCAACTCCGGCCTGATGATCGCGCAGTACACGGCCGCCGGGATCGTCGCGGAGAACCGGCGGCTGGCCGGGCCGGCGAGCGTGGACTCGGTACCGACCAGCGGCATGCAGGAGGACCACGTGTCGATGGGCTGGGCGGCGGCGCAGAAGCTGCGCCGGGTCCTGGACAACCTCACCAGCCTGCTGGCGGTGGAGCTGCTCGCCGCGGTGCGCGGGCTGCAGCTACGCGCCCCGCTCACCCCGTCCCCGGCCGGCACGGCGGCGATGGCCGCCGTGGGCGCGTTCGCCGGCCCACCCGGGCCGGACAGCTACCTCGCCCCGGTCCTGGAAGCGGCCCGGGACCTGGTCGCCAGCCCCACCCTGCGCACCGAGATCGAGGCGCGGATCGGCCCGCTCGCGTAAGCGCGCCGTCGCCCCGCGGCGCCACGAGATCCTGGACGCTCGGACCCCCTCCAGGGGGCGTCAGCGTCCAAGATCTACGTTGGTGAGGCCCGCGATGAGCTCGGCCAGGGCGCGGAAGGCCTTGCCGCGGTGGCTGATCGCGTCCTTCTCGGCCGGGGACAGCTCCGCGTTCGTCCGGGTCTCCCCGTCCGCCACAAATATCGGGTCGTACCCGAACCCGCCCGTGCCCCGCGGCACCCGCACCAGCCGCCCGCGCATCTCCCCATCGACCGTCCACTCGCGACCGTCGGGCAGCGCCAGCGCGGCGGAGCACACGAAAGCCGCCCCGCGCCACGAGTCCGCCACGTCCGCGAGCTGCGCCAGGACCAGCTCCAGGTTGGCCTGGTCGTCGCCGTGCCGGCCGGACCAGCGCGCCGAGAACACCCCGGGCATGCCGTTCAGCGCGTCGACCGCGAGGCCGGAGTCGTCGGCCACGGTCGGTAACCCGGTGGCCGCCGCCCCGGCCCGCGCCTTGATCAACGCGTTCTCGGCGAAGGTGAGCCCGGTCTCCGGTACCTCCGGATAGGGCGGCACGTCGTCCAGCCCGACCAGGGTGACCGAGGTCAGGATCCGCTGTAGCTCGGCCAGCTTCTTGACGTTACGGGTGGCGAGCAGGAAGGTCATCGACCCAGCGCCGAGGCCTGCGCGGCGGCCAGCGTGGCGCACCCCGCCGCGCCGAGGTCGACCAGGGCGTCCAGCTCGCGACGGTGGAACACGGCCTGCTCGCCGGTGCCCTGGACCTCCACGAACTCCCCGGTCTCCGTGCAGACGACGTTCATGTCGACGTCGGCGACCACGTCCTCCTCGTAGCACAGGTCCAGGCGCGGCTGGCCGCCGATGATGCCCACGCTCACCGCCGAGACGGATCGGTGCAGCGCGTCGGTCGGCCTGCCCCGCAACGCGTGCTGGGACGCCAGCCACGCCACCGCGTCGGCCAGTGCCACGTAGGCGCCGGTGATGGCGGCGGTGCGGGTGCCCCCGTCCGCCTGCAGCACGTCGCAGTCCAGCACAACGGAGTTTTCGCCGAGCGCGGCGAGGTCGACGCAGGCGCGCAGGCTCCGGCCGATCAGGCGGGAGATCTCATGGGTGCGTCCACCGATCTTCCCCTTCACGCTCTCCCGGTCGGAACGGGTCGTGGTGGCCCGGGGCAGCATCGCGTACTCCGCGGTCACCCAGCCCAGCCCGGAACCCTTACGCCAGCGGGGTACCCCCTCGGTGACGCTCGCCGTGCACAGCACCCGGGTCTGCCCGAACTCGACGAGCACCGACCCTTCGGGGTGCATGCTCCAGTTGCGGGTCAACGTGACGGGTCGAAGCTCGTCGCATGCGCGTCCATCGGGTCGGGCCATGGCGTCAGCCTATCCGGACCGGCGACGGCAGCGACCGCGGCCGCCGTCTCCCGCGCCACCGCAGCGTCCAGCCGGTGCCCGGCACCGCCCAGCCCGTACCACCACTCGGCCGCCGCCATACCCACCAGGTACGGCACCAGGTCGGTGGAGCGGCGCACCACCCACCGGGTACCCTTCGTCGCCAGCCAGCCCAGCTGCGCCCGGCGGGTCGGGGCCGGGGTGGACGGTTCCCGGGCCGGCCGCAGGTGCGGCGGCACGCCGAGCAGGCCCGCGTAGGCGTGCGCCACGAGCCGGTGCCCGCGCTCGCTCGGGTGCAGCCGGTCCACGCTCCACATGCGACGGTCGTACGTCTGCCGGTGCCCGGCCGCGTCGAAGTGCACCGTGCCGAACCGGACCGCTACCGCGTCGGCCACCGCGTTCACCGCCCGGATCCGGCGGGCCAGGGGCCGGGCCAGCGCTCCCGGCAGGCCGAACATCCGCCCCGGATCGGGCAGTCGCATCGTCAGCACGGTCGCGCCGGCCGCCGACAGCGCGCCCACCGTGTGCGCCAGCGCCGCCCCGACCCGCCCGGCGTCGAAGCTGCCCCGCAGCGTGTCGTTGACGCCCACCACCACGGCGGCCAACGCCGGCCGTAGCTCCAGCGCCCGGGGTAGCTGCTCGCGCTCCACATCGGCGGCGAGCGCCCCGCAGGCGGCCAGGTTGTGCAGCCGCATGCCCAGCGCGGGCGCGAGCAGCGCGGCCCAGCCCCGCCACGTGCCGTCGGGCAGAGGATCCCCCATCCCGACCGTGATGGAGTCGCCGAGCGCGACGAACGTGCTCATCGGGGCACCGGCACCGGCAACTCGTGCGCGGCAAGGAATCCCCGCACGGCCGCGGGCCACCCGAACTCCTCGGCCCGCCGCCGCGCCGCCGCCCGCCGGGCGTTGACCGGCCGCTCCAGCACCCGCGCCACCCCGGCCGCGAAGTCCTCCCCGGGCACCGCGACCCCGGCCGCGCCGACGACCTCGGGCAGCGCGCTGCCCGCGCTCACTACCACGGGGGTACCGCAGGCCAAGGCTTCCAACGCGGCCAGCCCGAAGGTCTCCACCGGCCCCGGCGCGAGCACCACGTCGGCGGTGGCGAGCAGCCCGGCCACCGCCACCCGGTCCGGCACGAACCCGGTGAACGCGACCGGCAACCCGGCGGCCCGCCGGACCAGCCGGGCCCGCAGCGGCCCGTCCCCCACCACCACGAGTACCGCCGGTACGCCCCGGGCGCGCGCGGCGGCCCACGCGGTCGTGCACACCACCCGGGTGTAGTGCCGCGCGGTGCGGGAGTTGAGCGTGTCGGCCAGCGCGGCGGGCGGCCCGGACAGGACCCGTCCGGCCAGCCCGAGCAGCCCGGCCACGCTCTCGTGGGACACCATCACCGCCGGCACCCCGTGCCGGCGCGCCCAGGCCCCGGTCCAGCGCAGCGTGGTGCGGTCGGACACCTCCAGCCGGTCTGGCGCCAGCTCGGTCAGCAGCGCGGTCAACCGGCGCCGGTCGACCAGGACGCGGTACCCGCCGGAGAGCGGCACCACCGGCCCGGGCAGGGCGATCACCCGGCCCTGCCGGGTCTGTTCGTCCAGATAGGACGGTCCGGGGACGACGAGCACCGGCTCGTACCCGGCCGCGAGGTACCCCTCGCCGAGCGCCCGCATGGCGGTGCGCAGCCCGCCCGAGCGGGGTGCCACGAAGTTGGCCAGCCGCACGATCCTCACGCGGCGGCCACCGCGGGCGCGCGGACCCCGCCCAGCACGGCGGAGTAGTGGTCGACGAGCTGGTCCCCGACCGCGGCCCAGCTCCGGCCCAGGACCATTGACCGGCCCGCCGCCCCGAACGCGCGGCGAAGATCGGCGCGGCCGGCCAGGGTGGCCACGGCATCGGCGAGCGCCGGCGCCGACAGCGGCGGCACGAGGTACCCGCTGATCCCGTCGAGTACCAGGTCGAGCGGGCCGCCGGCGGCCGGCGCGACGACCGGCAGCCCGCTCGCCGCCGCCTCCTGGACGGTCTGCCCGAAGGTCTCATATGGTCCACTGTGGACGAACACGTCCAGGCTCGCGTAGAGCCGGGCGAGCTGGTTGCCCTGCCGGGGACCGAGGAACACCGCTCCGGGCAGCTCCCGGCGCAGCGCCGCCTCGGCCGGCCCGCCACCGATGATGACCAGCCGGACGCCGGGCAGGGTACCGATCGGGGCCAGCAGGTCCACCCGCTTCTCCGTGGCGAGCCGCCCCACATACCCCACCAGTACCTCGCCGTGGGGTGCCAGCGCGCGGCGGACCGCGGCGCTGCGGTGCCGGGGGTGGAACCGCACCGTGTCGACGCCCCGCCGCCACAGCCACACCCGCTCGACGCCGTGCTCGTGCAGGGCGGTGGCGGAGGCGGTCGACGGCGCGAGGGTACGGTCGGCGCCGTTGTGGATGGCGCGCAGCCACCGCCAGGCCGCCGCCCCGCCGATCCCCCGCATCCGGTAGGCCGCCGCGTAGGCGGGGATGTCGGTCTGGTACACCGCGACGTGCGGCAGGCGCAGCCGCTGCGCCACGGCACTGCCCCGGGCGCCGAGGAAGAACGGGCTCGCCAGGTGCACCACGTCGGTACCGTGCCCGACGAGCGCCTCGGCGATGCGCCGGCTCGGCAGCCCCAGCCGGAAGCTCGGGTACCCCGGCATGGGCACCGACGGCACCCGTACCACCGGATAGGGCAGGCGGCCGGCCACCCGCGCGGTTCCGGAGGCCGGCTCGGGCGCGACGACCAGCGGCTGGTGCCCCCGGGTGAGGAGGTGCTCGGCGACCCGGACCACCGAGTGCGCGACGCCGTTGATGTCCGGGGGGAACGACTCGGAGATGATCGCGACCCGCATGCCCTCAAGGTGCGGCGCGCGGCGGTGCGGCAGGCCACATCGACCTGACACGCCGGCGAAGAGTGCGTTATATCTCGTACGTGTCGCCCGGCCGGACCAGCCGCACCGGCCCGGGGAAGCTCGCGGTGGCCGCGTCGAGCGTGGCGGTCGGGTTGCCCCACGCGCCGACCAGGTGGGTCAGCAGCAGCCGGCCCACGTCGGCCTTGGCCGCCGCCTCGCCCGCCTCCCGGCCGGTCAGGTGCAGATCCGGCGGGTTCTCCTCGCCATCGAGGTAGCTCGCTTCGCACAGGAACACGTCGGCGCGCTGGGCCAGCCGGATCAGCGCGTCGCACGGGGCGGTGTCGGCGGAGTAGGCGAGCACCCGGCCGCCGTGCTCGATCCGGACCCCGTACGTCTCGACCGGGTGGTTGACCCGCTCCACGGTCAGCGTGAACGGGCCGACCGGGAAGGTGCCCGCGGTGAGCGTGTGGAACGCGTACACGTCGTCCAGCGGGCCCTCGTCGGGGCTGCCGTACGCGGCGGCCAGCCGCTGCGCCACCCGCGCCGGCCCGTACACCGGCAGCCGCGGGTACGGCCCGTCCGGCGCGTACCGGCGCACCACGACATAGGAACACGCGTCCAGGATGTGGTCACAGTGCAGATGCGACAGGAGGATCGCGTCCACCCGCCGCAGGTCCGCATAGCACTGCAGGGCCGACAGCGCGCCGGTGCCGAAGTCCACCAGCAGCCCGAAGCCCTCGGCCTCGACGAGGTAGGACGAGCACGCGGAATCCGCCGATGGAAAGCTGCCGGCGCAGCCGAGGACCGTCATTCTCATGTCGCCGCCTGCGTCAGGACTCCCGCCGAGGCGGCCGCCTCGGGGCCGAGGAACCGGTGGGCCAGCCGGGCGAATACCGCGGGGTCGCCTGTGGCCAGGAACCGGTGTTCCGGCGTCGGTGCGTCGTCCGGCCGGAAGAGGTCTCGCTCGTTCAGTACGCGGTACACGTCCTTGGCGGTCTCGTCGGCGCTGGACACTAGTGTGACCCCGTCCCCCATCACCAGGCCAATCACGCCGGCGAGCAGCGGGTAGTGGGTGCAGCCGAGCACCAGTGTGTCGACCGACGCCCGTTGCAATGGTTCTAGATACCCGCTGGCGAGGCCGAGTAACGCCCGCCCGGAGGTGATCCCCCGTTCGACGAAGTCGACGAACTGCGGGCAGGCCACCGGATGCACGGTGACCTGTGGAGCGGCGGCGAACGCGTCGGTGTAGGCCCCGCTGGTGACGGTCGCGGCGGTGCCGATGACGCCGACGTGTCCGTTGTGGGTGGCGGCGACGGCCCGCCGCACCGCCGGGCGGATCACCTCGACGACCGGCACGCGATAACGTTCCCGGGCGTCGGACAGGCACGCGGCGGACGCGCTGTTGCACGCGATGACCAGCAGCTTGACCCCCGACTCGACGAGCTGGTCCATACATCGCAAGGCATAGCGGCGCACGTCGGCGATCGGCTTGGGCCCGTACGGCAGGTGCGCGGTGTCTCCGAGGTAGGTGACCTGCTCATGCGGGAGCTGGTCGAGGATGGCGCGGGCTACCGTCAGGCCGCCGACTCCGGAGTCGAAGATGCCGATCGGCGCGTCCGTCACGGTGCGCAGCCTACGCCGAGACGCGCCCCCCGCCGGAGGCGTTCGCCGGTAGATGTCGCTAACGTGACAGGTGCGCGTTCGTCACCGCGCCGCGTGGCGTTACCGGTCACGTAGACGACCGTCGCATACCGTGTCAGCGAGTGCGTCAGAACGGGTAGAAACGTGTCTATGCAGGAAGCTCACAAATCGGCGGTCGACACGCCCATACAGCCGAGCGTGACGAACCCCACACCCGACCCGGCCGGGTTGTCGTCGGTCACCGGCGCGTTCCGCCGGCCGGCAGCTCCGCGGGGTGGGCCCAAGCTGCGCACGCTGGCGGGCCTGGCCGGGTGGGCGGCGGCGCTCGGCGTCGTCGGTCTGGTGGTGGGGATACGCGGCCTGGTCGCGATCCTCGTCGGCAAAGTCCCGCACTGGTACGAGCCGACGTTGATCACTATGGGCCTCGTCGGGATCGCGTTGGCCGCGGCGGCCTTTCTCACCGTCCAGTACCGCTACGTGCCATGGGCCATGCTCGGCGCCAGCTCAGCGGTACTCCTGACGTCGATCATCATCACCGCGCAGCTCTAGCGGTCGAACTCGCCATCCTTCGCGGCCGCGATAAACGCCGCCCACACGGCCGGCTCGAACACGAGCACCGGCCCGGACCGGTCCTTGCTGTCCCGCACCGCGACCGCGTCGTCGAACTCGGCGACCTCGACGCACTCTCCGTTGCCGCCGGATCGGCGGCTCGTGCGCCACACCGCCCGATCGAGATCTGGCTTCTGCACCCTTGCACCTCCTCCCGGGCTAGATGGTCTCGGCTAGGACTAGGCCCAGAGCTGGCCTTCGAGCTGTTCCTCGGCCTCGGCGAGGGTGCCGCCGTAGGCGCCGGTGGACAGGTACTTCCAGCCCGCGTCGGCCACCATGAACGCCACGTCGGCGCGCTCACCGGCGCGCAGCGCCTCGTGCGCCACGTTGAGCGCGGCGTGCGCGACGGCGCCGGTGGAGAAGCCGACGAACAGCCCCTCCACCTCGACGAGCTGCCGGGTGCGCAGCACCGCGTCGCGGGTGCCCACCGAGAACCGGCGGGTGAGCACCGACGCGTCGTACAGCTCCGGGACGTACCCTTCGTCGATGTTGCGCAAGCCGTAGACCAGCTCGCCGTAACGCGGCTCGGCCGCCACGATCTGGATCTCCGGGTTCTTCTCGCGGAGGTACCGCCCGGTGCCCATGAGGGTGCCGGTGGTCCCGAGCCCGGCCACGAAGTGGGTCAGCGTGGGCAGGTCGCGCAGCAGCTCCGGCCCGGTGGTCTCGTAGTGCGCGCGGGCGTTGGCCTCGTTGCCGTACTGGTAGAGCATCACCCAGTCGGGGTGCTCGACGGCGATCTGCTTGGCCTGCGCGACGGCCTGGTTCGAGCCGCCCGCGGCCGGCGAGAAGATGATCTCCGCACCGTACATCCGGAGGAGCTGGACCCGTTCGGTCGAGACGTTCTCCGGCATCACGCAGACCAGCCGGTACCCCCGGAGTTTGGCCACCATGGCCAGCGAGATGCCGGTGTTGCCGCTGGTCGGCTCCAGGATGGTGTCCCCGGGCCGCAGCCGGCCGGCGGCCTCCGCGCCGCGCACCATGTAGAGCGCGGCCCGGTCCTTGACCGACCCGGTCGGGTTGCGGTCCTCCAGCTTGGCCCAGAGCCGCACCTCGGGCGACGGGGAGAGCCGGGGCAGGCCGACCAGTGGCGTGTTGCCGCAGGCGTCCAGCAGGCTCTCGTACCGGGCCATCTCAGCGGGTGCCGGCGAGCGCGGCGGCCGCCGCGAACGCGAACGCGCCTCCCGCGACGGCCGGCAGGATGGTCACCGTGTCGCCGTCGTTGAGCTTGGCGTCGAGCGCGCCGACGAAGCGGACGTCCTCGTCGTTGACGTAGACGTTGACGAACCGGTGCAGCGCGCCCTCGTCGGTGACCAGCCGGCCGCGCAGGCCGGCGTACCGGCTGTCCAGGTCGGTGAGCAGGTCGGCCAGGGTCTCCCCGGCTCCAGTGACGGACTTCGCGCCCCCGGTGTACGAGCGCAGGATGGTCGGAATGCGAACCTCGATGGCCATGGCGGGACAACTCCTAGAGATAGACGACGGTCGGCTTGACGGACGGGTGGCGGCGGGTCAGGCCGAACACTCGTAGTCGACGGTCGTCGGGCTCTGCCCGAACATGTACGTGGTCACGGCGACCGGGTCGACGCTCGCGTCCAGGATCCGGACCGGCTCCTCGGTCACCGTCTTGTCCACGATGCGGAACGAGCGGATCTCGGTGGTCGCCGGATCCCGCGTGGAGACCAGGAGGTAGTGCGCGTCGGGGTAGCCGGCGATCTCGATGTCGGTGCGCGAGGGGTAGGCCTCGGTCGCGGTGTGCGAGTGGTAGATGACGACCGGCTCCTCGTCCCGCTCGTCCATCCGCGCCCACACCCGGAACTGCTCGGCCGGGTCGAAGCTGAAGAACGTCATCGACCGCTCGGCGTTGTCCATCGGGATGTGCCGCGTGGGCGTGTCCGAGCCCGCGGGGCCGGCCACGATCCCGCACGCCTCGTCGGGGTGGTCCCGGCGGGCGTGCGCCACGATCGCGTCGACGATCTCGCGCCCGATGCTCAGCACGGCTCCATAGCCTACCCGCCCGGGCCGGGCCGGCGCTCGTGGCGGGTGTCACGACCTGCCGGCGGCGCTGCCCCGGCTCAGCCGATGATCGCGTCGAGCAGGGACTCCTGCAGCACGCCGAGGTACTGGTACATGGTGAGCTGGCGGACCCGGGACGAGGTGGGGTCGCGCATGACCGCCTCGTCGAGCTCCTCCAGCAGGTCGGTGTCGTCGCGCACGTCGAGCCGGATGCCCAGCGCGAGCCGCACGTCGTTGAGCGCCCGCAGCCACGCCTCGGCCGCCTCGGCGTCGAGCCGCACGACCGCGCCGCCGTTGGCCGGCAGCGTCGCCAGGATCGCCCCGGCCTGGTCGATCTTGGCGGTCTTCAGGTCCCCCTCGGTGTACCGCCGGAACTCCGCCGCCTCGGCCGGATCACCGTCGTAGGCGTCCGGGAAGAGCCGCTCGACCACCGGGTCGTCGCGGTCGAAGCTGTCCGTCAGCAGCCCGATGACCTCCGAGGCCACCTGCCGGAGCACGGCCACCTCGTCCGCCGCGAAGCGTGCCACGCACTGATCGGCGTGGCGCCGGAACATGCTCAATCGTGGCTCACCGTGGCCCACAGGCCGTACGCGTGCAACCGCGACGCGTCGTGCTCCATCTTCTCGCGAGTGCCGGCGGAGACCACCGCCCGGCCCTTGTGATGCACGTCGAGCATCAGCTTGTGGGCCTTGTCCTCGGTATAGCCGAAGAGGCGCTGGAAGACCCAGGTGACGTAGCTCATCAGGTTGACGGGGTCGTTGTGCACCACCGTGACCCAGGGTCGGTCGCCGGCCGGGACCTCCTCGATGTCCGGCGTCTCGGTGGGCACGACCTGCGGAGCGGTCATACCCTCCATCGTGCCATGACCTCGACCCGCGCGACCCGGTGGCAGGCTCGTAGGCTGAGTGGGTGACCTCCGCCCTGCTGACCGACCACTACGAGTTGACCATGCTGAGCGCGGCGCTCAAGGACGGCACCGCCGACCGGCACTGTGTGTTCGAGGTCTTCGCCCGGCGGTTACCGCCCGGTCGGCGCTACGGGGTGGTCGCGGGTCCCGGCCGGCTGGTCGACCTCGTCCAGGACTTCCGCTTCCGCGACGCGGAACTGGCCGTGCTGCTGGAGCACCGGGTGGTCGACGAGCCCACCGCCGAGTGGCTCTCGGCCTACCGGTTCCGCGGCGACGTGACCGGCTACCCGGAAGGCGAGCTGTTCTTCCCCGGCTCCCCGATCCTGACCGTCACCGGTACCTTCGCCGAGGCGGTCATCCTGGAGACGGTGGTCCTCTCGGTGCTCAACCACGACTGCGCCGTCGCGGCCGCGGCGGCTCGGATGGTGACCGCGGCCCGGGGCCGCCCGCTCATCGAGATGGGTTCCCGGCGCACCCACGAGAAGGCCGCCGTGGCCGCCGCCCGCGCGGCCTATCTGGCCGGCTTCGCCTACACCTCCAACCTGGCGGCCGGCCGGCGCTACGGCATCCCGACCACCGGCACCGCGGCGCACGCCTTCACGCTGCTGCACGACGACGAGAGTGCGGCGTTCGCCTCCCAGATCGCGGCGCTGGGCAAGGACACCACGCTGCTCGTGGACACCTACGACATCACCCAGGGCATCCGCAACGCGATCGCGGTCGCCGGTCCGGAGCTGCGCGCGATCCGCCTCGACTCGGGCGACCTGTCCGTCCTGGCCGCGCAGTCGCGCCAACTGCTGGACTCGCTCGGCGCCACCGAGACGAAGATCGTGGTCTCCGGCGACCTGGACGAGTACTCCATCGCCGCGCTGGCGGCCGAGCCGGTGGACAGCTACGGCGCGGGTACCTCGGTGGTGTCCGGGTCGGGCGCGCCGACCGCTCAGCTCGTCTACAAGCTCGTCGAGGTGGACGGTCGGCCGGTCGTCAAGCGTAGCGAGAACAAGGCCACCGTGGGCGGGCGCAAGACCGCGGTGCGCCGACACAAGCCCACCGGTACCGCCACCGAGGAGATCGTGGTCTCCCAGGGGGTACCCGACTGGCAGCAGGGCGACCGGCTGCTGCAACAGGAGTACCTCGTCGGCGGCGCCCCCGCGGACGGCCTGCCCACCCTGGAGCAGAGCCGCGAGCACCTGCGCCAAGCCCTCATCTCGATCCCGTGGGAGGGGCTCAAGCTCTCCGCCGGCGACCCGGCAATCCCCGTCACCGTCGTACCCGCCTCGTGAGGTTCCCGTGCGCGCATTGATCATTGTCGACGTCCAGAACGACTTCTGCGAGGGCGGCTCGCTGCCCGTCGCGGGCGGCGCCGAGGTCGCCGCCGGCATCTCCGTCGCGCTCACGAGCGCCAACCAGCGCTGGGGTGCCGTGGTGGCCACGAAGGACTTCCACATCGACCCGGGCCCGCACTTCAGCGCCACACCGGACTATGTGGACAGTTGGCCGCCGCACTGCGTGGTCGGCACCACCGGCACCGACTTCCACCCCAACCTCGACACCGAGCGGATCCAGGCGGTGTTCACCAAGGGCGAGCACGAGGCCGCGTACTCCGGGTTCCAGGGGCACTCGGGGGAGACCGGGCTGGCCGACTGGCTGCGCGCGCACGGCGTGTCCACTGTGGACGTCGTGGGCATCGCGACCGACCACTGCGTCCGGGCGACCGCGCTCGACGCGGCCCGCGCCGGGTTCGAGACGACCGTCCTGCTCGACCTGACGGCCGGTGTCGCGCCGTCCACTGTGGACAAGGCGATCGAGGAGCTGGGCGCCGCCGGGGTCGAGCTGGTCGGCCAGCCGGTGGTACGGGCGGGCTAGGCGATCATCCCGACGCGGTTGCCGTAGGGGTCGCGGACGATCGCGAAGGAGTCGCCGCTGCCGTCCTCGATCGGGGTGAGGTCGCGTTCGATCGCGCCACCCAGCGAGGTCACCGTCTCCAGCGCGCGGGGCAGGTCCGCAACCCGCAGGTACACGACGGTGCCGGCGCGGACCGGGGAGGGCTCGCCCGCACAGGCCCGGATGGCACCGCCCGGCGGGCTCTCCGGACCGGGATGGATGAACCAGTAGTCCGGGTCGTACTCGGGGGTGGCCCGAAACGTCCAGCCGAACACCTGGCCGTAGAAGGCCTTCGCACCCTCGATGTCGGGGGTCCAGAACTCGAACCACGTGATCATGGAATCTCCTACTTGGCCGCTAGGGTTTATGGGGTTAGGCTCTTTCGTCATGACGACCTCGACCGTAGGCGGCCTGCCGCGCTGTCGCGCGTGAGGCGTACCGTCCGCCACCGCGTCGTTCCGTCTTTCGAAAGGTCGTCATGTCTACCCTGCTGCGCGCCCACGACCTCGGCGGCCTGGCCGAGTGGTACGCCGCCGACCCGACCCGCTGGCCGGCCCGTCCCGAGTTTCACCCCGACCGGCGCTGGTACGCCCGGCTGGCCCTGGCCGGTGACCACGAGGCCTGGCTGCTCACGTGGCTCCCCGGCCAGGCCACCGACCTGCACGACCACGGCGGGGCCGCCGGTGCGTTCACCGTACTCGAAGGACACCTGACCGAGGCGACCCCGACCGGCGGGCCCGGGGTGGAGCTGGCCGAGCGCTCCTACGGCCCGGGTGCCACCCGGCGCTTCGGCGCCCGGCACGTGCACCGCATGGTCAACTCCGGTACCGTTCCGGCCGTGAGCGTGCACGTGTACTCCCCCGTGCTGACCCGGTACGCCATCGACGGTGGTGCGCTGCGGATCGCCGGTACCGAGCAGGCCGAGCGCGACTGGTGAAGCCGCCCGGCGCCCGTACCGTCGACGAGATCCTCGCCTCGGCACGGGCCCGTCTGCACCGGCTCGACCCGGCGCAGGCGCTGGCCGCCCAGCGCGACGGCGCGGTCCTCGTCGACATCCGCCCGGCTGTCCAGCGCGCCGCCACCGGCGTCATCCCGGGCGCGATCGTGGTGGAGCGCAACCACCTGGAATGGCGCTTCGATCCGGCCAGCGACGCCCGGCTCCCGATCGCGTCCTACGACCTGCGCGTGGTGGTGTACTGCCAGGAGGGGTACACCTCGTCGCTCGCGGCGGCGTCGCTGCAGGACCTCGGGTTGAGCAGGGCGACCGACCTCGCCGGCGGCATCGAGGCCTGGCAGGCCGCCGGCCTGCCCACCACCGCCGGCTGACACGCGGCGCGGCCGCGGCGCCGGGCCGCGCGGCCCCTCAGTGGTCCCGGTAGCTCGCGCCGCCATCGGCTTCGTGGGTAAGCGGCTTGGCACCCCCGGCCGGTACCGCCAGCCGCGAGGCACCCGGTGCCAGGTGCGGGAAGTGCGCGTCGAAGGCCGGCCGCTCGGAGCGGATGCGCGGCATGCGGTCGAAGTTGCGCAGCGGCGGCGGGCAGGAGGTGGCCCACTCCAGCGACATGCCGTGGCCCCACGGGTCGTCGGTCTCCACGGTCCGGCCGGCCTTGTAGGACTTCCAGACGTTGTACAGGAACGGCAGCGTCGAGGCGCCGAGGATGAACGCGCCGATGGTGGAGACCGTGTTGAGCGCGGTGAACTTGTCGCCGACCTGGTAGTCGCCGTACCGGCGGGGCATGCCCTCGTTGCCCAGCCAGTGCTGCACCAGGAACGTGGTGTGGAACCCGATGAACGTGAGCCAGAAGTGCACCTTGCCCAGCCGCTCGTCGAGCATCCGGCCGGTCATCTTCGGGAACCAGAAGTACACCCCGGCGAACACCGCGAACACGATCGTGCCGAACAGCACGTAGTGGAAGTGCGCCACCACGAAGTAGGTGTCCGAGACGTGCCAGTCGATCGGCGGCGACGCGAGCAGGACCCCGGACAGGCCACCGAGCAGGAAGGTCAGCAGGAAGCCCAGCGAGAACAGCATCGGCGTCTCGAAGGTGAGCTGCCCCCGCCACATCGTGCCGATCCAGTTGAAGAACTTGATCCCGGTCGGTACCGCGATGAGGAACGTCAGGAACGCGAAGAACGGCAGCAGCACCTGGCCGGTGGCGAACATGTGGTGCGCCCACACGCTCATCGACAGCGCGGCGATCGCGATGGTGGCCGCGACCATGCCCTTGTAGCCGAACAGCGGCTTGCGGCTGAACACCGGGATGACCTCGGTCACGATGCCGAAGAAGGGCAGCGCCACGATGTAGACCTCGGGGTGCCCGAAGAACCAGAACAGGTGCTGCCAGAGCAGCGCCCCGCCGGTGGCGGCGTCGTAGACGTGGGCGCCCAGGATACGGTCGGCGGCCACGGCGAGCAGGGCGGCGGCCAGGATCGGGAAGACCATGAGCACCAGGAGTGAGGTGATCATGATGTTCCACGTGAAGATCGGCATCCGGAACATGGTCATGCCCGGGGCGCGCAGCGTCAGGATCGTGGTGATCATGTTCACGCCGCCGAGGATGGTACCCAGACCGGAGATCACCAGGCCGACGATCCACATGTCGGGGCCGACCCCCGGCGAGTTGATCACGTTGGCCAGCGGCTGGTAGGCGAACCAGCCGAAGTCGGCCGCCCCGCCCGGGGTCAGGAAGCCGGCGGTGGTGAGCGACGCGCCGAACAGGTACAGCCAGTAGGCGACCGCGTTGAGCCGGGGGAACGACACGTCCGGCGCGCCGATCTGCAGCGGCACGATGTAGTTCGCGAAGGCGAACAGGATCGGCGTCGCGAAGAACAGCAGCATGATCGTGCCGTGCATGGTGAAGAGCTGGTTGTACTGCTCCAGCGACAGGAACTGCAGTCCGGGTCGGGCCAGCTCGCCGCGCATCAGCAGGGCCAGGAACCCGCCGATGAAGAAGAACGCGAACGAGGTGACCAGGTACATAATGCCGATCTGCTTGGCATCGGTCGTCCGCAGGGTGCGCGCCAGCGCCGAGCCCTTGGTCGGCTTGTGCACCGGCCACGGGCGGGTCACGATCGGCTTCGGGGCGACGGTGGTCACGTGAGGGCCTCCTGAGGCTGGTCACCGGCCGGCGCCGTGCCACTGGAAGCGGCACGGTCGTACCTCACCCGCAGAATAGTCCCCGGACGGCGCCGCCGGACCGGGAGGTCCGGCGCCGCTCTACTTCGGCGGTGCCGCCGCGCCCAGGTCGAAGCTGATCGCCCCGGCCGCGACCGCCGCGAGGACCAGGAGCAGGGCACCCCAGCCGATCAGCCGCTCCGGTGGCGACAGCCGCATCAGCCGGCTGCGCACGTCGCTCACGCCGTAGCTCGGCGTGCTCGACGCGGGCTGCTCCTCCGCCGGTGGCCGGTTGAACCAGGCCCGGCTCAGGATGGTGGCCGCGCCGCCGAGCACCAGCAGCACCCCCAGCAGCCCGATGGCTCCCGCGATCCAGTCCCGCATGCCCATCTCCTCCCCGGTGGCCGGCCGCTACAGCCGCTTGCGCAGGATAAGGTTCGCGACCAGAGCCGTCCACCCGGTCTGGTGGGTCGCGCCCAGGCCCCGGCCGTCCTCGCCGTGGAAGAACTCGTGGAACGGGATCAGGTCGTGCCAGTCCGGCTGCTCCTGGAACAGCGCGACGTCGCCGAACACCGGCCGGCGCCCGTCGCCGTCGTCGAGGAAGAGCGCCACCAGCCGGCGGGACAGGTCGTCGGCGATCTCCCCGAGCGAGAGCTTCTTGCCCGAGCCGGTCGGGTACTCCACCCGCAGGTGGTCGCCGTAGAACCGGTTGTACCGCCGCAGCGCCTCGATGAGCAGGAAGTTGACCGGGAACCAGATCGGCCCGCGCCAGTTGGAGTTGCCGCCGAAGGTACCGGTGGCCGACTCGCCCGGCTCGTAGTCCACGTGGTACTCGTTGCCGCCGAGGTCCACCGCGTACGGCGCGTCCCGGTGCGCCTTGGACAGCGCGCGCAGCCCATATGGGGACAGGAACTCGCTCTCGTCGAGCATCCGCCGGAGGATGCGCAGGAGCTGCTCCTCGTTGACCATCGACAGCAGCCGCTGCTGCTGGCCGCCCTGGATCCGCCGGGACCCGATCACGTTGGCGTACTCCGGCTTGTTGGCCAGGAACCAGCGCAGCCGGGCGGCCAGCTCGGGCAGCCGGGCCAGCACCAGCGAGCTGAGCGCGGTCGTCGCGCACAGCGGCAGCAGCCCGACGACCGAACGGACCCGCAGCGGCACCTGGGTGCCGTCGGCGGTGCGCAGCACGTCGTAGTAGAAGCCGTCGTGCTCGTCCCATAGGCCCTGCTCGTTGGCCGCCGCCGCGATGTAGGCGAAGTGCTCGAAGAACTTGGGCGCCAGGTCGGCGTACCCCCGGTCCCTGTGGGCCAGGACCACCGCGATCTCCAGCAGGTTGAGCGCGTAGCTGGCCATCCAGGCGGTACCGTCGCTCTGCTCCAGCATCCCGGGTACCGGCAGATGGTTGGAGCGGTCGAACGGCCCGATGTTGTCCAAGCCGAGGAACCCGCCCTCGAAGACGTTGTTGCCGGTGCTGTCCTTGCGGTTGACCCACCAGGTGAAGTTGATCAGCAGCTTGTGCAGGACCCGCTGCAGGAACTGGAAGTCGCCGGCCCCGTCGATCTCGAAGACCTTCAGCGCGGCCCACGCGTGCACCGGCGGGTTGACGTCGTCGAAGGCCCACTCGTAGGCCGGCAGCTGCCCGTTGGGGTGCATGTACCACTCCTGCAACAGCAGAAGCAGCTGGTTCTTGGCGTAGCCGGGGTCGACGTGCGCGATGGCCACGCAGTGGAACGCCAGGTCCCACGCCGCGTACCAGGGGTACTCCCAGGTGTCCGGCATCGAGATGACGTCGCAGTTGGTCATGTGCTTCCAGTGCGCGTTGCGGCCGTGCCGGTGGCTCTCCGACGGCGGCGCCGAGTTGGGGTCGCCGGCCAGCCAGCGGGCCACGTCGTAGTGGTAGAACTGCTTGCTCCACATGAGGCCGGCGATGGCCTGCCGCAGCACCAGCGCCTCGTCCTTGCTCGCCCCGGCGGGGGTCAGCGCGGCGAAGAACTCGTCCGCCTCGGCCAGCCGCGCCGCCAGCACCGCGTCGAACCCGTCGCCCAGATCGGGTTTCTCATGGGTGGTAGCCATGCCTTCGAGGACGAGCCGCAGCCTGATCTCGGCCGCTCCGCCCGCCGGCACGGTGACCACGTAGTGCAGCGCGCCCTTGGTGCCGGTCCGCGCCGGGTTGACCGTCGGCCTCCCGTGGACCAGGAAGTCGTTGATCCCGTCCTTGGGGTAGGGCGACCGGTTGGGCAGGCCCCACAGGCGCGTCGTGTTGTGCTCGTTGTCGCACAGCAGCGGGGTCGCCGCACCCGCCCCGGTGAGCACGATCCGGCCGAGCCGCTGGTGCTCGCCGACCAGCCGGGCGACCCCGCCGGTGACGATCGGCGGCTCGCCCCGCCCGGGCAGCCCCCACGACCAGGCGTTGCGGAACCACAGCGTGGGCAGCACGTGCAGGGTGGCCGGGTCGGGGCCGCGGTTCTCGCAGGTGATCCGGATGCACATGTCGGTCGGCGCGGCCTTGGCGTAGTCCGCGGTGATCGCCCAGTACCGGCCCTCGTCGAAGACCCCGGTGTCGACCAGCTCGTACTCGGGCACGCCGCGCCCCCGCTCCCGGTTGACCCGGGCCAGCTCGGCATAGGGGAAGGCGGTCTGGGGATAGTGGTAGCGCCAGCGCATCCAGGAGTGGGTGGGCGTGGAGTCCTGGTACCACCAGTACTCCTTCGGATCCTCGCCGTGGTTGCCCTCGGGGCCGGACAGGCCGAAGATCCGCTCCTTGAGGATCGGGTCCGCACCGTTCCAGAAGGCCAGGCCGAAGCAGAAGCGCTGCTGGTCGTCGCAGATGCCGGCGAGGCCGTCCTCGCTCCAGCGGTACGCCCGGGAGCGCGCGTGGTCGTGCGGGAAGTAGTCCCACGCGGCGCCCCACTCCGAGTAGTCCTCGCGGACCGTGCCCCAGGCGCGCTCGGCGAGGTACGGACCCCAGTCGCGCCACGGTTCGGCACCGGCGTCGGCAGCGGCTAACCTCGCCTTCTCGGCACCACCGGTCACGCCGGATCCTCGCTGCCCGTCATGTGCGACATTCTCCCTGGTGCGTGTTTCGAAGGAGCACTCTTCGATGTCCTCGATCATCTTCGGCCCGCAGACCTGCGGCTCGCTCACCGAAGGAGCGAGCCGCGAATGGCTGGTGGCCGACGGCCGGGGCGGCTACGCGATGGGTACCGTCGCCGGCCTGCGTACCCGTCGCTATCACGCCCTCCTCGTCGTCGCCGGCGACCGGCCGGCCCGGCGCCACGTCGGGCTGGTCGCGCTCGACCCCGTCGTCGAGCTGCCCTCCGGCGCCCAGGTGCGGCTGGCCACCCATGAATGGGTCTCCGGCGCCGTCTCCCCCGCCGGCCACGTCCAGCTGGAGCGCTTCGACCTGACCCATGGGCTGCCCCGGTGGCGGTGGCGGCTGGGCGACGTGGTGGTCGAGCGCGAGTTGGCCATGGTACCCGGACGGTCCACGCTCGGCGTGGTGCACCGGTTGCGGGCCGGCGGTCCGGTCCGGCTGCGCCTGGAGGCGTTGTGCACGTGGCGGGACGCGCACGGGGAGCGGTACGGCGACGGGCCGCTGCCCACCGAGCCCACCGCCGACGGGGTCGAGGTGGCCGGCGCCTACCGGCTGGCCGGGCCGGGCTGGGAGCCGGGCGGCACCTGGTACCGCGGCGTGTACCTGCGCGAGGAGGCGGCCCGCGGGCTGCCCGCGAGCGAGGACCTGTGGTACGCCGGACAGTTCGTCGCGAAGCTGCACGCCGGCGACCGGATGGCGGTCACCGCGTGGGCACCGGCCGGCGCGGAGCGGCCGGAGCCGGCGGCGCGCATCGTGGCGGCGGCGCGCGCCCGGGCGCGGATGCTGACCCGGGACGCGTCCGACGTGCCGGACACGTGGCTGCGCCTGGCCGCGGACGCGTTCATCGTCGCGGGGCCGGACCTCGTTGCCGGCTACCCGTGGTTCGGCGCCTGGTCGCGCGACACCATGATCGCGTTCGAGGGGCTCTTCCTCGCGACCGGCCGGGCCGCGGAGGGGCGGGAGCTGCTGCGCCGGTACGCGGCCATGCTCGACGGCGGGCAGCTCCCGAACACCGCCGACACCGGGCAGGTCGAGTACAACGCGGTCGACGCGACGCTGTGGTTCGTCCACGCGGTCGACACGTACGTGCGCGCGACGGGTGACCCCGACCTCGGGGTGGAGCTGCTGCCGGCGCTGGAGGGCATCCGCGCGGCGCATGAGCGCGGTACCCGCTACGGCATCCGAGCTGATTCGACTGATTCACTCCTTATCAGTGGTTTGCCAGGCCACGCGCTCACCTGGATGGACGCCCGGGTCCACGGGGTTGCGGTCACTCCTCGCATGGGCAAGCCGGTGGAGGTCAACGCGCTATGGATCAACGCGCTCAACGTCCTCGCCGGGCTTCGCGAGCACGCCGGACGGGATGCGACGGAGGTCCGGGCCCGGGCCGCGCGGGCGACGACGGCGTTCCGCCAGCGGTACCCGGCTCCGGGCGGCGGCCTCTTCGACGTGCTCGACCCGGCGGACCCCACGACGCGACCCAACCAGCTCCTCGCCTATGCACTGCCGCACGCTCCGCTGCGCGGGAAACCGGTACCGACATCGGTCGATGCCCTGGTGACCCCGCTCGGGCTGCGCACGCTCGCCCCTGACGCACCCGGGTACCGTGGCCGGCACCGGGGCGGTCCGGCCGAGCGCGACACGGCATACCACCAGGGCACTGTCTGGCCCTGGCTGCTGGGTCCTTATGTCGAGGCGCGCCGGGCGGCCGGCCAGAATACCGACGGCCTACTCACCGGGGTCAATGCCCATCTACGCGAGTACGGCCTGGGCTCGGTGTCGGAGACCGCCGAGGGCGACCCGCCGCACGCGGCGACCGGCTGCCCGTTCCAGGCCTGGTCGGTCGCGGAAATTCTGCGCATCCGGCGGATGACTTTACGTATCTGAAATATCGCGGTCTTCCCCGGTACACCGCAACCGAGCAGGATGGGAAACGTCCCCTTACACCTACCGCAGACACCCTTAGCCGTGTCCAGCTCTGCATGTCCGGGGACGGCCCGAGGGGCGTCGACATCGTGGGAGGCTGACGTGCCGGATGCGGGTGACACCAGGGCGAGATCAACGGATCGACCGCTGCGCGTGTTGATGCTCTCCTGGGAGTACCCGCCGGTGCTCGTCGGCGGCCTTGGCCGGCACGTGCACGCGCTGGCCACCTCGCTCGCCGCGGCCGGACACGAGGTCACCGTCGTCACCCGGCACGCCGCCGGCGCGCCCCTGGAGGAGTTGCGCGAAGGGGTCCGGGTGGTCCGCGCGCCCGAGGACCCGCCGACCTTCCCCCTCGCCACGCCGACGTTGCTGGCCTGGACGATGTCGTTCAACCACGCGCTGACCCGCGCCGCGTTGCACGCCGCCGCGACCGAGAGCTTCGACGTCATCCACGCCCACGACTGGCTCGTCACGCACACCGCGGTGACCATGCGGGACCATCTCGGCATCCCGCTGGTGGCCACCATCCACGCCACGGAGGCCGGCCGCCACCAGGGCTGGCTGCCCGAGGAGATGAACAAGACCATCCACACCGTCGAGTACTGGCTCGGCCACGAGGCGGCGCACGTCATCACGTGCTCGGCGTACATGCGGTGGGAGGTCAGCCACCTGCTCGGGCTGGCGCCGGAGGACATCGCCGTCATCGCCAACGGTGTCGACGCGCCGGTCTGGCAGGCCCCGCCCCGCGCCGTCGCGCAGGCCCGCGCCCGTTACGCCGGAGACGGCCCGATGATCGGCTTCGCCGGGCGGCTGGTGTACGAGAAGGGCGTGCAGCACGTCATCCACGCCCTGCCCGAGCTGCGCGACCGCCACCCCGGGCTGCGCCTGGTCATCGCCGGCGACGGCCCGTACCGGCCCGAGCTGCAGGCCGAGGTGGCCCGCCTGCGGCTGGAGTCCACGGTCAACTTCGCGGGCTTCGTCGGCGACAACCTGCCGGCCACGTTCGCCGCCAGCGACACCGTGGTCGTCCCGTCGATCTACGAACCCTTCGGCATGGTCGCGCTCGAGGCCGCGGCCGCCGGCGCGCCCCTCGCCGTCGCCGCCACCGGTGGCCTGGCCGAGATCGTCGAGCCCGGCGTCACCGGCATGACCTTCCCCGCGCAGGACCCCCCGGCGCTCGCCGGCGCCGTGTCCGCCCTGCTCGACGACCACCAGAGCGCGCGGCACATGGCCCGGCGCGCGCGGGCGATGGTGCAGCGCCGGTACGGCTGGGCCACGATCGCCGGCCGCACCGCCGCCACCTACCGCGCGACCATCGCCAGCACCCCGGAGAACCGGGCCAGGGCGCGCGCCGAGGCGGCCACCCACCGGCCGCCGATCGTGGTCCCCGACGGCAACCTGCTGGCCGTCGGCGGCGCCCGGCGCTGACCGCCGACCGGCGCAGCCACGGTTACGGATGTCTGGTTGACTGGTGCACCATGAGCGACGACGTCATCTTCTGGTTCGACCCGAGCTGCCCGTACACCTGGCGGACCTCGCGCTGGCTGCTGGCGGTCACCGGGGCACGCAACCTGACCATCGACTGGCGTCTGATGAGCCTGGCCATCCTCAACGAGGACAACCAGGTCTCGCCGCGGATCCGGGCCGCCCAGGAAGGCGGCCGGCGGGCGGGGCGGGTGCTGACCGCGGTCGACGAGAAGTACGACACCGACGCGGTGGAACGGGTCTACACCGAGATCGGCACGCGGGTGCACGAGGACGGGCGGGACATCGACGAGCGGGTGCTGACCGAGGCGCTGGGCGCCGCCGGGCTGCCGGCCGACCTCTACTTCGCCGTTGAGGACGACGAGATGGACGAGTACCTCGTGGAGAGCCACTACGAGGGCCAGGAGCGGGCGGGTATGGAGACGGGCAGCCCGATCATCGTGTTCGGCGACGGGCCCGGCTTCTTCGGCCCGATCGTGGTACCCGTCCCGGAGGGCGAGGCCGCCGAGAAGCTGTTCGACGCGGTGCGCCTGCTGTCGGCGGTACCGGAGTTCAGCGAGCTCAAGCGCGCCCGGAACCGCATCTGATGCCGGTGACTTCGGGGCCGGCCCCGCCGGCCGGCCCCGAAGCCATGACTCCGCCGCCTAGTTGACGGAGATCTTGTCCAAGTCCGGTGCGTACGCCGTGTTGTTGAAGAACTTGATGCTGTTCGATCCGGCGTTGAGGGTCACCGTGATCGTCTTGGTGAACGGCGTCGCGAAGCTGGTACCGGTCAACGGCACTTCGACCGCGGCCCCGCCGTTGACGCTGACGAAGAACGACCGGTTTCCGTTGAGCGTGTAGATGATGGTCAGCGTCCGGCTGCCCGCCGCGCTCGGGGTGACGTTGAGGGTCACGAAGTTCGCCGCGCCGTTGCCGATGAAGCCGACCTTCTGGCCGCCGGAGCAGGCGGTGCAGCCGGCGATCCGGGCGGCACCGGCGATCGAGCCGGCCTCGGCCTCGACGGTCGACCCGCCGCCACCGCTGCCCGGGGTCACCCGGATCAGCCGCGGCTCACCGGGACGCAGGGTGGCGCTGTAGGAGTTGGTCACGGTACCGCCGTCGGCGCCGGACCACTCGTTGCGCACATGCGCGCTGCCGGTGAAGCCGACCTGCGACCAGCTGACCGAGACGGTCAGGTTGCCGGAGGTGTTCGTGTTGAACAGAGCCACGATGAAGTCACCGTTGGCCTCGCGCTTGCTGAACACCTGGCCACCGTTGCTGTTGACGATCCGCTTGGCGGCCACGCCGTCCTGGTCGATGGCGATGAGCCGGTCGTTGAACAGCATCGCCTTGTCGGTGTTGACACCGGCCGGCGGGGTGGGGGTCTTGGTCGGGTCCATCAGGACCAGGTCGGTACCGAGCAGGAGCGGCGCGGCGGCCATCGACCACAGCGTGAGCTGGGTGCGGCGGATGTCGGCCTTGTTCATGCCGGTGATGTCCTGGATCTCCTGGTCACCGCTGCCGATCTCGATGGAGTCGTAGTCGTTCCACCCGCCCGGGCCGGCGAACGGCTGCCAGCTCGCCACCGAGTTGAACCGGCTCGCGATCTTCGCCCAGGTGGTCAGCGGGTACCCGACGCCGTTGGGCTGACCGCTGCAGTAGCACTCGACGTCGCCCTGGGTCCGCCAACTGTTGGAGAGCTGCCGCCACGTCGAGGCGTCGGCGATGGGCAGGTTGTTGGACAGCGCGAAGTTGATCGGCCGGCCGGTCTGGCGCAGCGCCTTGTCCCACGCCTGGACGTCGGGGATGTCGGAGGAGCCCACCCCGTCGATCTTCAGGTAGTCCACGCCCCACGAGGCGTACAGGTTCGCGAACGAGTTGACGTACTCCTGGGCACCGGGCTTGGAGTAGTCGATGAAGTACATGTGCTTGCAGTTGTAGCTCTTCTCCAGCCGGCTGGTGTCCGCGATGTCCCGGGCGTGGAAGCTGGTGCCCTCGATGGGGGTGTTCTTGTCCACCGCGTTCTGCGGGATGCCGGGCGTGACGTAGAGGCCGAACTTGAGCCCGAGGCTGTGCACGTGGTCGGCGACCGGCTTGATCCCGCCGGGGAACTTCGCCGTGTCGACCGTCCACCGCCCGAACCCGTCGACGACGTAGCCGTTGGCGTCGCACTTCTGGAAGAAGTCATCGACGTTGACATAGGTGTACCCGTGGTCGGCGAGGCCACTGTTCTTCATCGCGTCGGCCTGGGCGATGATCTTGGCGGCGGTGGGCGAGCGACGGATGAAGCTCCAGCTGCTCCACCCCATCGCCGGCCGGATGGACAGCCCGTTGTTCGAGGCGCGCGCGTCGGGTGCGGCGAGCACGCCGGCCACCACCCCCGCGACGCCGGTCGACAGCACCGTGAGCACTATCGACAACCGCTTCAGCCGTGGACGCACGGGCCCTCCTCCAAGCTCACTCACACCCTTGCCCTGGTAGCCCGTGGGTGGGATGAGCGGTGGGACGCCGCCGTCCCCCCGAGGCAACAAATATGAAACCCTCGATGGAGTTTCATGTCAATATCTGTTGCGGCATGGTTGAAACGTAATTGTTTAAGAACCCTAACTGGACGCGCACAAACACTCGCGCAAGCCCCGTACTGATCCACTGCGTCGGCTCGGCACGCGGATACCACCCCCGCTCAGGCGCGGGGTGGTGGGGTGATCAGGTACCCGGGGAGCACGGAGCCAGCATGGCCGCGCGCTCCCCGGGCCGGTTCAGGACAGGTCGTAGACGGTCGTGCCGCCCACCGTGGTGGCGGTGTAGTTCGCGGCGACCCACGCGGCGATCTCCTGCGCGGCCGCGCTCCCGCCTCCCGGGCCGCCCATGCCGCCGGTGATGAAGTAGTGGATCCGGTGCTGGCTCACGTACTGCTGGAACTGGGCCAGCGTCGGCGCCGGGTCGCTGCCGTTGAAGCCGCCGATCGCGAGCACCGGCGCCCCGGTCGCCAGCTGGTACCCGGCGGCGTTGTTCGCGCCGACGGTCGCGGCCACCCACCGGTACCGGCCGCTGTCGGTGGTGAGCAGCGTGACCAGCTCGGTACTCGGCGTGGACGCGGTGAGCAGGCCGCCCATGCCGCCGGGCCGACCGGCCACCGGGCCGCCACCGGGCGCGGGACCGCCGGCCACCGGACCGGCGCCGGCCGGCGGGACGCCGACCCGGAGCGGGCCACCCACCCGCGGTCCGCCCGGGCCGCCGAAGCGGGCACCCGCGACCACCGGACCCGCGCTCGGAATCGCTCCATTGTGGACGGTCGCGGCGGTGTTCAGCGCGTAGCCGGCCGGACCGGCGAGGACGGCAAGCAGGGCGACGCCGGCGACGGCCGCGGCCGCGCCGGGGCGCAGCCGGCGGGCCACCACCCACAGTCCGGCGGCGGCCAGGCCCGCGGCGAGGACGGTCACCCGCAACCAGGGGTACCAGTCGGCGCTGCGGCTGAGCAGGACGTAGGACCAGACGGCGGTACCGGCGACGGCCGCCGCGAGCACCAGGTCGGTGCTGAGCCGGCGGGCCCGCCACAGCAGGGTGGCACCGATGCCGGCGAGCGCGCCGATCGCCGGGGCCAGGGCCACGGTGTAGTACGCGTGGAAGATGCCCTGCATGAAGCTGAACGTGGCGGCCGTGACCAGCAGCCACCCGCCCCACAGCATCAGCGCGGCCCGGGGCCGGTCGATCCGGGGCGCGCGGCCGCGCAGCCAGAGTCCGGCGGCCAGCAGGACCAGCGCGGCCGGCAGCAGCCACGCCACCTGACCGCCGATCTCGGCGGTGAAGAGCCGGCTCCAGCCCGTAGTGCCCCAGCCGTTCATCCCGCCGACGCTCCCGGTCTCCTCGCCGGTGAGCCGGCCGAACCCGTTGTACCCCAGGGTCAGCTCCAGGATGCTGTTGTGTTGCGAGCCGCCGATGTAGGGGCGGGACGCGGCCGGCCACAGCGCGACGACGGCCACCCACCACCCGGCGGCGCCGACCATCGCCAGCGTGGCGAGGGCGAGCTGCCCGAGCCGGCGACGCATCGAGGTGGGCGCGGCGACGAGGTAGACCAGACCGAACCCGGGCAGCACCAGCACCGCCTGCAACATCTTGGTGAGGAAGCCGAACCCGACCAGGGCGCCGGCCAGGACGAGCCACCGGGTCGAGGCCCGTTCCAGCGCCCGCGTGACGGCGTAGGCCGCCGCAACGAGGAACAGCACCAGCAACGCGTCCGGGTTGTTGAACCGGAACATCAGCACCGCGACCGGGGTGATCGCGAACACCGCACCGGCGAGCAGGCCTGCGACCGGTCCGAACCAGCGCCGTACCGTGGCGTGGAGCAGCCCGACCGCGGCGACCCCGGCGAGGGCCTCGGGCACCAGGATGCTCCACGCGTTGAGCCCGAACAGCCGCACCGACAGCCCCATGATCCACAGCGCGGCGGGAGTCTTGTCGACGGTGATCGCGTTGCCGGCGTCGAACGAGCCGAAGAACCACGCCTTCCAGCTCGCCGATCCGGCCTGGGCCGCGGCCGAGTAGTACCCGTTGGCCCACCCGGAGGCGCCCAGCCCCCACAGATAGAGCAGTGCGGTACCGAGCAGGAGCGCCGCCACGGCGGGGCGTACCCAGCGCGGGCGGGCGGGCCGCACCGGGCGCGTGGGCGCCGGGCCGGGCGGCGGGGTCAGGGTTTCCACGTCAGAGGTCATGGTCATGCGCCCACCTTCGGCCGCAGTCGTGTGCCGGGCTTGTGGTCCGGCTGTGCGCCCGCTGAGAACCGGTCCACATTCGCCCCTGAGCCCACGCACAGCGGTCACACAGCTTCGGCCCGCAGCGTGGGATCCGCACGGTCCGGTACATCCAGTCGAAGGGAAACACGATGTCCTCGCGGGACAAGGGACTTCGCCGCGCGACCGCCGTCACCCTCGGAATCGCGGCGGCCAGTGCGCTCGGCTCGGCCGCGGTGGCCGCGGTCGCCCGGGCCGACACGCAGGCCGCTCGCGCCGCCACGAGCACGTCCACGAGCACCAGCTCCGATGAGACCACCAGCTCCGACCGAACCACCGGGGTGGACAGCGCTCCGCCGGTGTCGACGGGGACCGGGCCCGGGCACGCCACGTCCGGCGGGACGTGAGTGCCATGCCGTTGGTCGAGACCCTGCCGCTGCGCTCCGGTACGGCGCAGTGGCCGCTATGGGGTAGCACCGCCCGCCTCGTCGTCACGGAGCCGGCCCGGCTGGCCGCGGCGAGCCGCCTCGTCACGACCTACCTGAGCGCGGTGGACCGGGCGTGCAGCCGCTTCCGCGGCGACTCGGAGATCCGCGTGGTGCAGCGGGCGCAGGGGCAGCCGGTGCGGGTCAGCGCGCTGCTCGCGGACCTCGTCGCCGCCGCGCTGGCGGTCGCCCGCCGCACCGACGGGCGGGTCGACCCGACGCTGGGCGGGGCGATGGTGCGCCTAGGCTACGACCGGGACCTGCAGTCCCTGACGTCGACCGGCGGCCGATGGCGGCAGCGCGCCGAACCGGCACCCGGCTGGCGACGCGTCGAGCTGTCCGGCCGGGAGCTGACCGTACCGCCGGGGGTTCTCCTGGACCTCGGCGCGACCGGCAAGGCCTTCGCGGCCGACCGGTGCGCGGAACTGGTCGCCGGATCCTGCGACACCGGTGTGCTCGTCAGCCTCGGCGGCGACCTCGCCACGGCGGGTCCGGCGCCGGACGGCGGGTGGCAGGTCGTGGTTCAGGACCGATCGGACGAGCCGCGCTGCGTGGTCGCACTGCCGGGCGGTACCGCGCTGGCCACGTCGAGCACCCGCAGCCGGCGCTGGCGTGCCGGCGGCCACCTGCTGCACCACATCCTCGACCCGCGCACCTGCCAGCCGGCGAAACCGGTGTGGCGCACGGTCTCGGTCGCGGCGTACGACTGCGTCGAGGCCAACGCGCTCAGCACGGCCGCGATCGTGCACGGATCCGGCGCCGACGACTGGCTGCGTATCCAGCACCGCCCGGCCCGGCTGGTGGACGCGTCCGGCACGGTGCACACCGTCGGGGGGGTGGCCCGATTGAGCGACGCCGCCTGGTATCTGGCGCGGGGTACGGGTGTGGCGTCGCTCGTGCTGCTGACTATTGTCGTCGCGCTCGGCATCGCCACCCGGTCCGGCCGGCCGGCGTTCGGGCTGCCCCGGTTCGCGGTCACCGGGGTGCACCGCAACGCGAGCCTGCTTTCCGTGCTGCTGCTCGCGATCCACGTGGGTACGCTGCTCGTCGACCCGTACGCGCACCTGAAGCTCGTCGACGTCGTCCTGCCGTTCGCCGGCGCCTACCGCCCGGTGTGGCAGGGCTTCGGCACGCTCGCGCTGGACCTGGTCGTGGCCCTGGTCGTCACGAGCCTGTTGCGCCACCGCCTCGGCCTGCGCGCCTGGCGGGCGGTGCACTGGCTCGCCTACGCCGCCTGGCCGTTCGCGTTCCTGCACGCCCTCGGTACCGGCACCGACGCCGGGGAGGCGTGGCTGCGCGGTACAGCGGCGGTGTGCGCGGCGACCGTCCTCGCCGCCGTCGGCTGGCGCTGCTCCGCCGGGTACTCCCGACTCTCCACAGTGGACGGAGTCCGATGAGTACGCTGACCTTGACCGCCGACCGGCTGCTGACCGCCGGCCCCGAGCTGGCCGGGCACCTGCACCGGCACGGCGCCCTACCGTGGCACGGCGGTCCCGCACTTGGTCCTCGACGGGCTGCAGCTCGCCGCCGAGTGCGTGGGCGCCATCCAGGCATACCTGTACCTGGCCCCGGGGCCGGCGACCACGGCGGCCGCCCGGGCCGGTGGGGCGACGGTACCGTTACAGGCTTTTCTGGTCGGCGGTTTCCACGGCGCCTGGCTGCCGGCCGTCACCGACGCGACGCCGGTGTCCCGGTCGGGCCTGCGGCCGTGGGACGCGAGCCCCGGTGCGGGAGTGCTGATCGCCCTACCCGCCGACGCCTGTGGCCTGGTCGAGTCCGCGCGCATCGCCACACCTCCGCCCCGGCCGGGCACCGCAAGTCCAAGATCGCGTAGAACCGGCCGCGGGGCGGCTCGGGGCCGGCCGCGTCCCGGACAACGGGTCGGGCCGCATGCCGGAGATCCGGAACGCGGCCCGGCCCTCCCCCCTCTGGTGGTCCGGACGCGCCTACCCGGCGGACCGGGCGCGAGTCTGACGGTACCTGATGATCGCGAAAACTATAAGAGAGTCTTCCAAACGAACTGGTAAAGGCTTTGGCGGTTGGCTCCGGCACGCCGACTTGGCCCGGCGGGAGATCCCGGAAGAGTCTACGGCTGCCCTGGCGATGATCGCTCGACCCGCATACGGGACGATCGGTACGTGACCGTCTTGCCGGAGGCCGCCCGTGCCCGATGACGATCGGCGGACCGACCCGCGTCCCGTGCTGAGCGACGCACGCCCCGCGGCCGGCGCGCACGGGCCGGGTTCGCCCACGTTTCTCCAGGAGCTCAACCGCCGCGCGGTCTTCGACGAGCTGTGGCGCGCCCCGCAGAGCCGCAGCCGCCTCGCCACGAGTACCGGCCTGTCCAAGCCCACCGTCTCCAGCGCGCTGGCGCACCTGCAGCGGGCCGGGCTGGTCCGCCGCGGCGGCTTCACCACCGGCCGGGCCGGGCCGGCGGCGGCGCTCTACGAGCCGGACCCGACCGCCGGGTTCGTGGTCGGCGTCCAGCTCGGCGGCCGGCTCCAAGCGGCGGTCGCCGACCTCGACGGCACCGTGCTCGCCCGGGTGAAGGCGCCCAACCGGACCCGTACCCCGGCGTCGCTCGCCGCCGCGGTCGCGGATCTGACGGCCAACGCGGCTCGCGGCGCCGGCTTGTCGTTCGCCGACGCCTCCGTCGTCATGGTCGCCACCCCGGGGGTACCCGACCAGCCCACGCGCAGCGTCCAGCGGGCCACCCTCCCCGGCGTCGACCAGGCCGGCTTCCTAAGCGAGCTGGACGCCGCCCTCGGTACCACATGTCTGGTCGAGAACGACGTCAACCTCGCCGCGGTGGGTGAGCACCGCCTGGGTGCCGCCCGGGGCGTCGCGGACTTCGTGCTGGTGTCGCTGCGGCCCGGCCTGGGGCTGAGCGCGTTCGTCGACGGCCGGCTGCACCGCGGCGTGCACGGCGCGGCCGGCGAGGTGGCCCTGATGTCGCTGATCGCCGCGCACCCGCTCGACGCCCTGATCCGCCGTGCCGCGCAGAGCCCGGGCGAGCAGCTCATGCTGGAGGAGGCGGTCTCCTCCAGCGGGGTCGTGCGCCTCGCCCACCGGTTCGAGTTGACCCAGCTGCGCACGGCCCGCGAGGTGTACCGGGCCGCGCACGCCGGCGACCGCACCGCCAAGCGGGTCGTCCGGATCCACGCCCAGCAACTGGCGCTCACCGTAGCGGCCGCCGGGGCCGTGCTCGACCCCGACCTGATCGTCATCAGCGGCGTCCTGGACGAAGCCGTGTCGGCTCACGTGCAGAAGGCGCTGCGCGCGGTCAACGCGCTGCAGCCGGCGTTCGTCATGGGGCATCTGGGCGAAGAGGCGGTACTGCTCGGCGCCGTCGCCGCCGCCCTGCCCGCGGCGCACGAGCGGGTGTTCATCCGCAGCCTGGGCTGAGGTGCGCGGCCAGCACCCCGGCCTCGTGGCGCAGCCGCTCGGCCTGCTCGCTGCGGCCGGCCCGCTCGTACTCCCGCGCGGCCGCCTCCCGCTCGGCCAGCTCGGCGCGCACGATGTGCTCCACCTGTGCCTCGGTCAGTACCCGCCGGGGTACCTCGGCCGCGCCTGCCCCGACCGGGATCCGTTCGATGGCCAGCGTCTGGTCGACCGACGGCGCCCGGTCCACCGCCCCCGCGTTGTCGATCGCCGCGAGCGTCGACCGCAGCGCGGCCACGGCCACCCGGTCACCGGCCTTCATCGCCGCCGGCAGCGCCTGGCGCAGCCGGTGCCGCAGGGATGGTTCGCTCGACACGGCCCGACCCTACCGGCCGCCCGGCACGGCGGTCGACCGCGTTTGCGCCGGCGGGAGGTCAGGTCTGTGCGCGTGGCGCCGTCGAGCTCGTCGGCACCTGCCTTGGCCTCCGGCACCGCACTCGGCCCGGTCGCCTGCGGTAGTCGCCACGTCTTCCGGCCGCCACAGCCGGAGACGTCGCGTGTGAACGCGACCGATCCGGGTACCGCCCAGCATGCGACTCGCGATCCTCGACATCGGCTCCAACTCCGCCAACCTGCGCGTGGTGGACGCCTATCCCGGGTCACCACCCCTGCCCGTGTACCGGCACAAGACCCCGACCCGGCTCGCCGAGTCCATCCGCCGGGACGGCGTGATCGATCCGTCCGGCGTGGCCCGCCTGGTCGAGGCGGTACGCGCCGCGGTGGCCCGCGCCCGTAGGCAGCAGGTCGCGGAGCTGATCCCGTTCGCCACGTCGGCGGTGCGCGATGCGGCCAACCGGGACGAGATCCTGCACGCGCTCGCCACCGAGGCAGCGCTCGGCGTCGGCTTCCTGAACGGTGAGGACGAGGCCCGGCCAGGGTTACCAGATTTGGAAACCCCCGTGGCCCCATTTTGGCCCCAGACCTCGACGATCTTGAAGGAGAGATCAAAAGAGGCCCAGATCAACAAGCTGCTGACCTGGGCTTCTTAGGGGTGGAGCCGAGGGGACTCGAACCCCTGACCCCCACACTGCCAGTGTGGTGCGCTACCAGCTGCGCCACGGCCCCGCGCGCCCGGACCGGCCGGGCACTCGCGCAATAGTACACATGCCCCGTCGGGCAGTCATCCGCGACCCACTCAGTTCATCGCCGGGTCGGCCGGGAAGATCGCCACCGCCGCGGTGATGCCACCCTGCCGGCGCAAGACCATCGGCCACAGGTCGTCCGGCCGGGGGACGAAGGCGTCGCCCGGCAGCGCCTCGAACACGAACCAGGACCCGCCGGAGATCTCCCCCTCCAGCTGCCCCGATGCCCACCCGGCGTACCCGGCGAACACGCGTACGGACAGCACCGCGTCGCGCAGCTTCTCCGGATCGCCGGACAGGTCGACCGTGCCGACCGACCCGGACACCCGGTTGAACCCGGAGATCCGCCGCACCCCGGTACGGGTGCGCCCGAGGCAGATCGCCGCCTCGGGCTGCACCGGCCCGCCCTCGAACACCACGGCCGGGTCGCCGGCCAGCGGTGCCCAGCCTTCCAGGACGTCGGCGACCGGTACCTCGGTCGCCCGGTTCAGCACCACGCCCAGCGCCCCGCCCTCCTCATGGGCGACGAGGAGCACGACGGTGCGCTCGAAGTTTGGATCCTTCAACGACGGGGTCGCCACGAGCAGCCGCCCGGTCAGCGACTCCATGGCGCTTCCCCCGATCGTCGGTTCCGGTTGCATGGCTACTCGGATCCGCCCACGCCCGGACGCCCCGTACCCGGTTCCGTGTCCGCGGTCAACGCCATGACCGCACCATAGCCTGCCGGTCGCGTCCCGGTTAAGGTCTGTCCGTGACCGTCCTCGCCGACCTCGCCGTCATCGGCGGCTCCGGACTCTACGCCCTTCTGACCGACCCGGAGGAGCACCGCCTCGACACCCCGTACGGGTCGCCCTCCGCGCCGATCACCGTGGCCACGGTGGACGGGCGCCGGGTGGCGTTCCTGCCCCGGCACGGCAAGGCTCACGAGTATCCGCCGCACCGGATCCCGTACCGGGCGAACATCTGGGCGCTGCACCAGCTCGGCGTGCGCCAGATCGTCGCCCCGTGCGCCGTCGGCGGTCTGCGCCCTGAGCTGGGCGCCGGCGCGTTCGTGGTGCCCGACCAGCTGGTCGACCGCACCAGTGGCCGGCGGCAGACGTTCTACGACGACCGCGCGGTGCACGTGAACTTCGCCGACCCGTACTGCCCGACCGGGCAGGCCGTGGTGAAGAAGGCGGCGGAGGCCAAGGGGATCGAGACGCACAACGGGACCATGGTCGTCATCGAGGGACCGCGCTTCTCGACCCGGGCGGAGTCCCGCTGGTATACGGCCATGGGCGGCAGTGTCGTGAATATGACCGGGCATCCGGAGGCGGTGCTCGCCCGGGAGCTGGCCGTCTGCTACACCGCCATCGCGCTGGTCACCGACCTCGACGCCGGGGTCGAGGGCGACCACGGGGTCACCCAGGAAGAGGTGTTCCGCGTGTTCGGCGAGAACATCGAGCGGCTGCGGGGCCTGCTCTTCGACGTCCTGGCCGGGCTCCCGGCCGAGCGGGACTGCCCCTGCGCCCGCGCCCTCGACGAGCTCTAGCCAGAAGAGCGGCGGCAAGCGGCCGACGCGCTCACGCCGGCAACCGCACCACGAACTGGCATCCCCCATCGACGTTGTGCACCGCCACCGCGCCCTGGTGCGCCTCCACCAGCCCGCGCACGATGGCGAGCCCGAGCCCCCCACCCGACCCGGGCGTCCGGGCGGCCTCCCCCCGGAACGCCACGTCGAACACGCGCGGCAGGTCCGCGTCGGGGATCCCGCCGCAGCCGTCGGTCACCGCGAACCAGCCGCCGTCCCCGTCCCGCCCGCCGCTGACCGTCACCGTCCCGTCCGAGGGCGTGTACCGGATCGCGTTGCGCAGCAGGTTGGCCAGGATCCGAGACAGCTCGGGCTCGCTGGCCCGGACCACCGGCCAGCCCGACTCCTCCGCCACCAGCCGTACCCCGCGCGCCGCCGCCACCGGTGCCGCCGAAGCCACCGCGTCGGAGACGACGTCGCCGAGCGCGACCCGCGCCAGGGACAGCCGCAGCGCCCCGGCCGTGATGCGGGACAGCTCGAACAGGTCGTCCACCAGCCCGGCCATCCGGTCGGTCTCCACCCGGATGCGGCGGTGGTACTCGGCTACCGTCTCCGGGTCGACCACCACCCCGTCCTCCAGCGCCTCGGCCATGGCGCGCATCCCGGCCAGCGGGGTACGCAGATCGTGCGAGACCCACGCGACCAGATCCCGGCGGTGCGCCTCGGCCGCCCGCTCCTGAGCCCGGGCCTCGTCGGCCCACATCGCCGCGGCGGCCAGCCGGCGCCCGAGCCACCACCCGACCCCGAGGCTGACCGCCGCCGACGCGCCCACCACCGCGAACAGCACCTGCAGGTCGTGCTCGTCGATGAACATGGCCTGGGCGACCGCCACGATCCCCGCCAGGACCGTCAGCACGCTGACGGCGACGAGCAGGCAGATGTGCCACACGATCGAGGCGCCGCGCAGGAACCGGTGCGCGATCACCCCCAACGCCGGCACCACCAGCATCGCCGCGAACGCGAGGAGGTCAGCCACCGGCGAGCTCGTATCGGTAGCCCACACCCCACACGGTGCGGATCCGCATCGGGTCGGCCGGGTCGGCCTCGACCTTCTCCCGCAGGCGGCGCACGTGGACGGTCACGGTGGACTGGTCGCCGAACGTCCAGCCCCACACCGCCTCCAGCAGCTCGGCCCGCTTGAACGCCCGCCCCGGGTGGCGCATGAAGAACACCAGCAGCTCGAACTCCCGAACCGTCAGCGCCAGCTCCGCCCCGTCGAGCCGGGCGATCCGCCGGGCGACGTCGACCTCCAGCCCGCCGTCGGTGAGCGTCTCCGGCGTGGGCGCCGGGCGGGGCAGCGACCGGCGCAGCACCGACTGCACCCGCAGTACCAGCTCGCGTGGCGAGAACGGCTTGGTGACGTAGTCGTCGGCGCCGAGCTGCAGGCCGAGCACCCGGTCGGCCTCCTCACCCAGCGCGGTGAGCATGACGATCGGTACCCCCGACGCCGACCCGCGCAGCCGCCGGCACACCTCCAACCCGTCGATGCCGGGCAGCATCAGGTCGAGGACGACCAGGTCCGGCCGGCTGCGCTCGTACGCGGCGAGCGCGTCGTACCCGTCGGCGGACAGCGTGACCGCGAATCCGGCCCGCTCCAGGTACCGGCGGACCACGTCGCTCACTGTCGGATCGTCGTCCACCACCAGGATCGTCCCGCTCACGCCTCGAGCGTAGAGGTCACCGGCCGGGGCGCCGAGGGGCGTCAGCGGACCGTAAGGTCAGCTCACCTGGCACGCGACCTCGTTGAGGCGGAACGCGCTGGGCCGCGCCTTCCCGCCGTGGGTGCCGACGAAGCCGATCGTCACCGTCTTGCCGGCGCCGAGCCCGGCGTTGTAGATCAGGTCGCGCACGGTGACCGTACGGTCCTTCTGGTCCCACGTGCCCGCCCAGCCGAACCGCAACGTCTGCTCGCCGGGCAGGTCGAAGACGAGCGTCCAGCCGGTGATGTCGCGCGCGCCGCTGTTGCGGATGCTCAGGTCCACGCTGAACTCCGTGGACACCGAAACCGTCACCTTGTAGTTGATCGCGCAGGAGGCGGCCGGCGTGGTCGGGGCCGGCCGGGCCGGTGTGGCGACCACGGCCGGGTCGGTGGGCACCCGGCCGCCCTGCTGCCGTCCACCGGCGAACACCACCCCCGCGAGGAACGTCAGCACCAGCACGACCAACCCGGACATCGCCCAGGGCCAGCGCCGCGACGGTGGCGGGGTCCAGGCCGGCGGAGCGGGTTCCTGCCGCCGGGTCTGCACCCGCGTGCCGGTCCCGACCCGGACCGGCATCCGGCGGGGCGCCGGCGCCGCCGCCGCGACCGGCTGCCGCTCGGCCACGTCGGCCAGTTCAGCCAGGCGCCGGGCCAGGACCGCGCTGCCCGGACGCGCGGCCGGATCGGTCGACAGGCACGCCGCGATCAGCGCGGCGCCGTCCCGGGGCACCCCCTGCAGGCCGGGCGGCTTCGGCAGCCGGCCGGTCGCAGCGTGGTGGAGCAGCAGGCCGAGGGCGTAGACGTCGGTCGCCGCCTGCGCCGGGCCGCCGGCCCGCTGCTCCGGCGCCAGATAGGAGGGGGTACCCAACACCGCGCGGTCCCGCTCCCCCACCGCCGCGGCGATGCCGAAGTCGACGACCTTCACCCCGGTGCGGGACAGCATCACGTTGGCCGGGGTGACGTCGCGGTGCACCAGTCCCTGCGCGTGCGCGGCGGCCAGCGCCGAGGCCACCTGCGCCGCCACCCGCACCGCCGAGCGCCACGGCAGCGGTCCGGCCGCGATGCGCTGGGCCAGGGACTGCCCCTGGACCAGCTCCATCACCACGTAGGGGGTGCCGTCGGCGGCCTCGCCGTAGTCGTAGACGTTGGTGATGTGCGGGTGGGACAGCCGGGCGGCGGCGCGCGCCTCCCGGTGCACCCGGCCCCGTAGGTCCGGATCCGTGGCCAGCTTCGGCGCCAGCAGCTTCACCGCCACGGGCCGCCCGAGTACCTCGTCGTACCCGCGCCACACGACCGACATCCCGCCGGCCCCGAGCCGTTCGACGAGCCGGTACCGGCCAGCTAGCGTCTCCACAACGCCGTTCAGTGTGCCTTATCCGGACAACAGTACGGTTACACCTCGGCCGCGGTGTCGGTCGCGACCCCGCGCGCAAGGTGTAAACGCGCGTGATGCCGGGCACACGCAGGACGTGGAGACCTTGGCGGGTCGTTACCGGCCGATCCAACAGATCGGCACGGGCGGGATGTCGGTCGTGTGGCACGCCCGGGACGAGGTGCTCGACCGGCCCGTCGCGGTCAAGGTGCTCGCCGACGGGTACGCGAGCGACCTGGCCTTCCGGGAACGGATGCGCCGGGAGGCGCGCGCCGCCGCCCGGCTGTGCCACCCGCAGGTCAACACGGTGTACGACTACGGCGAGACGCCCGACGGCGTCCCGTACATGGTCATGGAGCTGATCGACGGGCCGAGCCTCGCCGACGAGCTGCGGACCGGGCCGCTGCCGTGGCCCCGCGCGCTGCCGGTCTGCGCCGACGTCGCCGCCGGCCTCGGCGCCGCCCACGCGGCCGGCCTGGTGCACCGGGACGTCAAGCCGGGCAACGTGATGCTCGGCTCGACCGGCGCGAAACTGGTCGACTTCGGGATCTCCGCCGAGATCGGCGAGTCGTACGACCCCGCGCCCGACGGCTCGGTCCTCGGTACCCCCGCCTATGTGGCCCCGGAGCGGCTCACCAGCGGCCCGGCGCTGGCCGCCTCCGACGTGTACGGCCTGGGCCTGCTGCTCTACAAGACGCTGACCGGGCGGCTGCCCTGGGATGTGGAGAGCCGCGGCCAGCTCCTGCACGCCCACCTGATGCGCGACCCCGCCCCGTTGCCGCGCCTGCCCGGCCTGCCCGGCGAGGTCGGTGCTCTCGTCCGGCACTGCCTCGCCAAGGACCCGGCGGACCGGCCCACCGCCGGCCAGCTCGCCGACGACCTGGCCCGAGCCGTGGACCGGGCCGGCCGGTCGCGCCGCATCGTGGCACGGCTCGGCGCCCGTACCCCCCGGTTATCGAAGCTCCGGTCGCGCGGCCTGCGCCGGGCCGGCCCGGTGACCGCCGGCGCGCTGACCGTGGCCGGCCTGTCGGTTCTCGCCGACCCGATCGTCGTGCGCCCACCCGGCGCGAAGTAGCCGCCGCGCTTCGAGATGGCGCGGCTGCTGATCGCGCTCGGGGCCGACCCGAGCAGGCGCGACACGGAGGTCGGCGCGACCCCAGCCGGCTGGGCCAGCCACCACCACGACGACCTGGCGGCTTACGGCGCCGCCTGCGAACCCGACCCTGACCGGTGACCCGCATGACCGAAGGAGCCGCGGTCATCGGTCAGACGCCGATATCCAGAAGCACGACGTCGAGGTGCTGGCAGTCTGAAGGCGCATATCAGCGGCGCCACTCCATCGAGTGGCGCCGCTGATGATCTTGCGGTGGACCTAATCGCTGCTTACTTGAACCCCGCAGAACAGCTCAAAGAGCTACAACTCGCCCTCGCTCGCTTGGCGGCACCGGATGCGCCTGCCAACGAGCCAGACCTCGGGCCAGTCGAAATGCCATGATCCACCGTCTGGAACCCCGGACGGCTCGGGGACGCAAAGATGCTCCGGGACGTCCGGACAGACGCGGTGTGGCGACCGCACCGACCGGTTGAGGCTGCTCTCACAGCGCCGCTGTGGGCGCTGACGGAGAGGCCCCGGCCGTACGTGACACCCGCCTCCGTGCGGTCGGGCTGCCCAGACCGGCGAGTGGCTCCGGAGGCAACGATGTCGACGCTCCCCCAACATCGGCAACCAGCGGTGGGAACCCCGCGCCGCCGCCGAATACTGCGGATCCTCGCGTTCGGCTGGATGCGTCGCCGGATGCCGGCTGAGATCCCCACGCCGACCAGGCCCAACCGCCGAGCAACAGCATGGCCGACGCAGCCCGTCCGGCCGGTACTTCGCCCTTGGAACGGTCCAACGGTAGAGTTCACACCCGTTGTGACGCCGGCCCAACGCTGGCGCGGCAACGGCGGGCGCTGGCAGTAGCCATGACCGTTGAGCCCACCCGAACGACAATGTACCTGCCCGTTTCCGCTCTACCGCTGGGGACTTGGCTCGTCATGTTCGGCGGTGTGGCCGAACTGATGGCGGTGAGCAAGGATCCCCATCCCGGGTTCCCCAACGGGCGCCTGATCACCGTCCGCCCCGTCACCGGTGGGGACGGGCTGTCCGTCCTAGTCCCTTGCGACTTCTGCCCGCTGGCGGTGCGGCCATGACCCGGCCGGCGACCGGCGAGCGGCGAGCGGCGGATCACGATGGCCTGCTGGACCGGCAGCCCATACCTGACCCCAGCACACGAACGGTGCAAGGGCGCGGTGCGCGGGGGACCACGACCGGGCGCCCGTTGCGAATGCCCATGCCATGACGGACATCCGGTGAGTGATCCGCCGCGACGTGCGGTCCGATCGACGCCGCCACCCTGACCGCTACCTGACGGTGCGCGCCGACGTCCAGATCCGATCGAACGACCTGATGTACGTGGCAGCCATACCGTCTTCGCCCACACGACGTAGGTGGAGGACGGGAGCGAGCGAGGCTGGGCATCCGTACACGTGTGGGTTGACGAGGATCTCGTCGTCACCACGGTAGATCGACGTGTAGAGCACCGTGTCGTGCAGCCTCAGGTCAATGCCGGGCTCGGCCGCGAGCGGTTGGAACAGGTGGAGCGCGTTGTGGATGCGAGCCGGCATGACGGTCTCGATCCCCTCGTCGGCGCCGCGCTGGGAAATCCGTGACCCATCCGGGTCGCCCAGCGCGATCCGCACGTCCACGCCGGCTCTCGCCTTGTCCCGCAACAGCCGCTGCGTCGCGGCATCCTCGGCCAGGAACAACGCGCTGTACGCGAGCACATCGATCTCTTCCTCGGCGCGCTCGAACAACCCTCGCCACGCGTCAGCCGGGACCGCCGAACGATGCGGGTAGGCGATGCGCACCTCATCCCCGTAGGCCGGATCAACCGGGTGGGCCAGAGTCGGCCACAAATCGCGTGCCGTCCAACCGGTCAACTCGACGAGCGCGGCACGGTGGCGCGGATACGGCACGCGTCCCGCCAGCCACCGTTGGACGGTCTTCGGGTCGACCGCCAGCCGCGCCGCGACATCGGCGGCATCCATGCCGACGCTGTGGAGCGCGCGTCCGAGTGGCTGCTTCACGGGAGGTCTCTCCGTCCGTGGGTACGGCGTGAGCATAGCCAAGAAGTCCCGAGACGTCCTAGGGACGCGGTTCCGGTCGCATCGGCGGGCGTCGAGGCTGTTGGTTGGCGGCATGCCGCGATGGCCGGTCGGGGGTGACGCCTCCAGTAGCGGCGGCCGGCCCGAGATGACGGTGGATGGAACAGCGATGGTGGCGCGTGAACCTTCGTCCGGCTCGGACCCCGATGTAGTCGCGCAATGGTCGGCTGACCGACTCGCGCTCGCACTCGAAGATGTCGGGTTCGACGTCGGCCGAGAGTTCCCGATGTTGCGTGGTCGGGTAGACGGCGACGGCCTGCCAGTCGTGGAGATGGGGCGCGTGACCGCGACCGTAGCCGCCCAGCTCGCAACAGTGCTATCCCTCGTCGACGGGCCGCACGGCAAGATGCCCTGACCGGACCCGGCCGGTGATCTGTACAGCAAACTACCCTCAAGGCGGGGACCAGCGAAAAGGAGACCGGTGAGCACGCGGACGACCGCCTGGGGCGCGTACAAAGGCATCGCTGAGGCGATACGCGCCCGCATCCTCGGCGGCGAGTTCGCCCCCGGCGCCGCGCTGCCGTCCGAGTCCGCGCTGTGTGCCGAGTACGGCGTCGCCCGCAACACGTTGCGTCGCGCACTCGACCAGCTCGCCGCCGAGGGACTGGTGGCAGTCCGACCAGGACGCGGGCGCGCCGTCGTGGACATCCGAGACGGCAAGGGGCGCGCCGTCCCCGAGTACCGCAAGATGGCGGATGATCTCCGGGCGATCATCGAGTCCGGCCGGTTGCGGCCCGGAGACGCGGTTCCGAGCGAGTCGGCCCTAGCCAACCGGTACGGCGTCTCGCGCGGAACGGCACGTCATGCGCTCGCCGAGCTGGAAGGCGCAGGGCTCGTCGACCCGATCCACGGGAAGGGACGATTCGTCCGCCGCCCCTGATCAGATGGCTCGCTAGTCTCGAACATGTGGAACAGGTTCCTTGGGCCCGAGACCTCGCCCACCGACTGCTCGCCGGTCCGTTGCCGCGCCGCTGGGCACACACCGAGGGCGTCGCCCGTAAGGCCGAGTCGATCGCACACATCGTCGGCCAGGATGCCGGCCTGTTGATGAGCGCGGCATGGCTCCATGACATCGGATACGCGCCGAACCTGATCGGGACCGGCTTCCATCCTCTAGACGGAGCTCGCTATCTCAGAGACGTTGAGCAAGTCGATAGTAGACTCTGCCGACTCGTCGCGAACCATTCCTTCGCGACGACGGAGGCGGGTCACCGAGGTCTTGGCGATCAACTCAATCACGAGTTCGCCAATGTTAGCGGCCTAATACCGGACGCGCTGACGTATTGCGACATGACCACAGATCCGGACGGCCGGCCGGTGAGCGTCCAGTATCGCCTCCATGAAGTCCTCCTGCGATATGGCAAGGCTGATCCAGTCAATAGGTCGATTCGGGAGGCGCGACCCCATATCATCGCGTCCACCGAGCGCATCATGGCTATCCTGCGCCGCGCGAACCCATAACATCGAGTTCATGCCCGATCTTGCAAGAGCTGATCGGCATAGCGCTGGCAACCGCAGGCAATGCATACTGCATCTACGCGCCCAGGCGCCCCATCACAACCAAGTCACTGTGGGAAATCAGCCGTCGTAGGCATAGGTAGTCCAAGAGCTCTTTCACGTTGCGCCAGGCTTTGATCATCACTTGCGAGGAACCGTTCGAATGCGTCGCCCACAACGGCTTCAATGGCAGGTTGTAACGACACAGAGAACAGGTGCTCAAATAGCCGCCTCCAACGCTCACGGGTCGGAGCGTAGTCCTGGCTTCTCCTGACGATCTGTGCAAATACTCGCGGCAAGTCCGGACAGCTACCGTGAGTTACCGCGTTTCCGATGAGATCGAAATCCGCATCAGAGGACGGCAGCCGGACCAGGAATAGCCTTAGGCCAGCGTCTCTAACCACAGATGAACTCGACGCAAAGATAGTCCGGTGCAATTCAGCCAGACCACGAAACCTGAGCTGAGGTAGTCGTTCGCCCCGGTCCTGGAGGTTGTAGCTGATAGCGTAGTCGCTCAAGATAAGAGCTGCCCCCCGGGAGACGTACTCGTCGGAGGTCGAGTCGCACGCCATCATAATTAAACGCCGGACTCCTGTTGGGCCCATTGCATGCGACAGATCCACATCGAGAGTACCGGAGTCCGTCGGTAGTCGCGCGAGTCGGCGGAGCGTCGTACTAAGAACCTCTCCTGGCGGCTCGTCGAGATTTGCCAGCCAGGCGGTGACGAGGGCGGCAAAATACTCGGGGAGATTGTCGCCGAACCGGTCCAGAACCTCGACCAGCAGATTCACGTCGGATTCTTCTGAGTTATTCAGCCTGGCGCGGTTTGAAAACAGCCGAATGATGGCCCAAATACGGGGCCTAGTTAGCAGCCAATCTGCTCTAAGGCGCTGAACGAGCTCCAAATCATGCGAGTTCAAGCGATGCGCGGGAAATAGCTCCCGGACGGCGTACTCAGCCAAGTCACTCGGAAAGCGCTCTCGCGCGGCGGCCTCCGCGATCTTGACACGTCGCGAAAAGCGCATAGTGACCATATCAGAAGCGCCGGCAGTTTCCCGACTGCGTGCCGCATCCTCTCCAACGATGTTCTCAATTTCGTCGATCTTAGAGCTCCATAGGTCACTACCGCGAGATCCTGCGAATTCGACGAGGTCGGCAGTTGCCACTATTCCCGCTAAGCCCCGTGCGCGGATCACGTCGAAAACGGGAACCATTCCGGTTCTGCCATGAAGCTCGAAGAACCTTCGGACGCTCGGATAGCGGCTTGCAGCGCGGTAGTATTCGCCAAATGTCGCAAGTGTCTCAACTGTCACGTCCCCGACGAGCAAATGCATTAGCCACATGGGTCCGGCAATGAGGCAATCTACCTCGTCGCCGGTTAGGCATCCACCTATCTCCCCTTTGACGACGCCTTCCGGAATTCGTTCGGCAATGCCTCCGCGCTTCAGTACATCGTCTGTCGTTCTCATTCTACTCTGGCGGCGCCGTTCGTTGAGCGTCAAACCACGGATAAGCCGTATACCAGCCAGTGCAAATGGGACCTGTTGTAGTACGTCGCCTGGCCATGGCCGGCTGACAAGATCCGAAAGAACTCTCATGGGACCATTTGCAGGAGAGACGGCAACGCCGTCGCGCTCTACGAGACCGGCCACGAGAACTCGCATGAGATCATCGCTCATGTGGCTGCGAAATAGATGCGCAAGCGCTGCGTTTCGGATAGAAATGGTGGCACTCCCAAGCACCTCCACGAGTTCTTCGATCGGAACGGATAACGCGACGCTGACGAATTGCTCGTCGGGAAGGAAAGTCGAGGGGCCAAGATCGATCATGGTCCGGAACGCCCTCCGGCGATCCACCTTGGTTGAATCCGCCATTCTGCGGATGACCTTCTCAACGAGCCCCGGCGAGGAGAGACCGTGCGCTGCATGTGCTAGGTTGTCTAGGCGGCCTGGATCGAGAACGGCAGCCTTTCTGTTCAAAATCGGCAAGACATGATCACGAATGTCTTCTTGGGGAAGCCGTTCAAGCAACCGACACGCTTCAAAGCGCCGAGAATGCGCCAGCCGCAGATCAAAGAGTTCAAGACCGTGTTCGATCAGGCTGCGTTGGGCCCGCCGGTTCGGTGTCAGCGCCTGGTCGGCCGCGAGCTCCAATGCAAGCCGACTACCCCGTCGCACGAACCTATCCGGTGCCTCGCGATCTACGGCACGGCACACCTCAACCACGTGGAACACTTCGCCTGCGAAACTCCGGCCAACTCGACCTGCGAAGAACAAGGCAACGTTACGCCAGTGAGGTAGAGTGGAGACGGCCTCGAACCGTTGATATCGCTGCTCGGTGGAGTCTGCGGTATCGACCAAGTGGCACGCTGCAAAAAACTCCTGTATCGACCTCAACTCGAAACCGAACTCACCGACTACGGGTTCGATAATCAATACAAGCCGCTCACCCGCCTCCCTTGTAATTGCGTGCAATGCGGCCCGCCTCGCTTCCCTCGGGGAATACGGGTCATGAAAGTTGAGATACTCTCCCACTTGGGCCTCATACGTTCGCGCGTCAAGCAGAGAGCTCACTGCCTCAGCTCGGGTCGCCTTTTCCTGCGAGATGTAACCGATAAACTTGTGCAAACCAATAAGGAGTTCCTTCTCGGATTGAATGATATGGCGACCCTTAGCTGTTTCTCTTTCGTAGATTACTTCGAGATACTTGTTGAACAGGGCTTCGCGTTGGCGCGGCGGCGTTCCGCCAGATGCGATAATCAGCGCGAGAATCGTGACCTGTAACGGTGTGGTAGTCAACAATGCAGCTTGCTGATCAGTCAGACATTCCTCGAAGCTCTCAAGGACCCGCGTCGACTTGGCATGGTCAAACTTCTTGGCGCGAGTCCAACGCTCGGCGGTCTCCAGCGGTCAGTGCATCACATGAGATGATCATGTGTTTGTGCTGACTGGGGGTTGCGGGTGCGGGGTAGGCCATTGTGTATAGACGAGCGTGAAGAGATTTCCCGGGGTGTGGCCGCGGATCTGTCG